>Ga0078972_1000475_pt1 | contig 168203 bp, 123 predicted proteins | sample YelNatPaOPGAMG01_FD_67568 | JGI IMG/M metagenome (GOLD analysis project Ga0078972, IMG submission 67568) | Hot spring thermophilic microbial communities from Obsidian Pool, Yellowstone National Park, USA - OP-RAMG-01 (SPADES assembly) (version 2) | ecosystem: Environmental > Aquatic > Thermal...
TTCATAAAATCCAATTTGTTCAACATAGCGGAGAAAGAATGCTAATCCGCCTCTCCCGGAAATTTTGTCGTTGGTTATTTCAATTTTGCTGATTTGTTGTTGGTTTATATGAAGTTTTTTTTGCATCTTTGTTTCACCTTTTGGGTTGTTTATTTTTGTTTTTTTGTCATTACAAAGGTACTGATTTTACAGTACATAAACACCCAAAAGGCTTTTTTTACGTAACCTTATCGCTCAAGTTAGGTTCCTGATAAAGTTCATTTTAATTAATGTTTATCCTTCTAAAATTTTCTTATAAATAACATCAATCCAATGGGCTTCTAACTCCATGCAAATTTTCTATTATATGTGTGTAAATCATTGTTGTACGGATCGATTTATGACCAAGTAATTCTTGTATTGTTCTTATATCATAACCGGCTTCTAATAAATGTGTAGCAAAACTATGCCGGAAAGTATGCGCTGATGCCGGTTTGTTTATGCCCGCTTTCATTACTGCTTTCTTAATTTCTTTTTGTACAGTTGAATCATGAATATGATATCTAAATATTACACCGCTTGATTCGTCTTTTACAAACTTGTCTGCGGGAAATACATACTGCCAGCCAAATTCCTTCCCAGCATTTGGAAACTTTTTCGCTAACGAGTACGGAAGGATTGTCTCGCCTCTGCTTTTTAATAAGTCGGTTTTATGTTGTTTATAAACGCCGTTCAAAATAATCTATGATTACCAAATTCTTTCTTAATAGTAGTAGTATATGTAATTTTATTGTTCAAAAATTACCCTCATTTACTAAAAAGAACTTAGTGATTTAATTTTTTATTGTCAAGAAAAATTTAATTGTTTAACAAATCTTTTAAGTAATCCGAGTTTATCGCCTAATGATAAGGGATTAAAAACCCCTTGTGAAATATGGGGTGTTTTTATTCTTTCATGTCATCAAGTATGTGGCAATAATTGCCTCGACCTTCAGGTCGGGGTACATGAAAAGCACCACAATATAAAGGGCTTTAGCCCATCATAATATGGAACTTCATCAGAATCTAATACAGGGGTAGCAATATAAATCCTTCTATCTCTAAATTACTCGTAGCACAGAATAGAATTCTATGTTGGCTTTCCATTTATGATAATAGCAAATACATAGCCTTTAAACTCTCTTCTTCCATACTTCTGTCTGGCTTCTGTCAGTCTCTGAATACGTTCTGAATCCGTTCTGAATTCGATCTGAATCCGTTCCTCTTCAGTTTTTTTTCTTTATACTCTGGTGTGTCTTCCCGGTAAGTTTATTTTACCCCTTTGTAATATAAATATGGTATTGTCTTTATTCCGGTGTTGAAAACTTATTCCGCTAAAACAATTCCTAAATAAATCTTCTTTTGCAATTATAATAAATAAAAATATAAAATGAAATTAAAATTATATTCAAGTAACATATTACGAATTGTATTGTTAAAACATATCTTCTTTCTGTTTTATCCTTACTCATAATTTTAAATCATGCTTTTGCATTTAAAAAATAATTTATAATTTTTATATATGAATAAATGGCGGTAGTCTTATGGCAAGGATAAGTAAAGCTTCCTTATTACAAATAAATGGGAAAGTCGGCAATCTCGTAGTAAGAAAAATGAATGGTAAAACATTTTTATCTCTCCGCCCCGATGAATACAAACCGACTAAATCAATTAAATTAAAGAATTCAAGAAATAATTTTGCTACCATTGTTAAGCTGGCAAAGATAATAGTTAAGAATAAACTTTTAGTAAAAGCATGGTCAGCATCCCGGCTTAAAGGGGTAGATGCATATAGAAAAATTATAAAAGCTAATCTTAAATTAACTGAAAACGGTTTTTTATCAGAGAAAAATATTATAGTCCCTCCGGTTAACAAATCAGTTATTAAAGATGTGCTAATAAGCGAAGATGATATTCAAGTGTTGTTATCTAAAATTCCTATCTCAAAAAGCGCCTCACAATTTACACCTCTTACCTTTATTGTAATTATTTATCTTTTTGAACCAATAAATGATGGCTCTTCGGAACAGCACTTTTTATTTTTTTCTGAAGAAATGTTAAAGGAAGGTAGGGTTATAAATATTAGATTATATGATTCTAATAAAAAATTTATTCAGAAATATAAAAAGTGTATTATCTATTCTTCGATATTAAAAAATAATCAAGGTTATTCTAAGGAATGGTATTATAAAACATTCTCTAAGTCCTATACCTTAAAATAAAAACCTAAAAGATTCATTTTCTTTCTTTCTTATCAGTCAAACTATGCTTAAAAGTCATTTCTCAGTTAAATACTAACTTTTCTTTACTTGAGCATGTGGTATCAGCAGATAAATAAATTTGTCTTTCAGATTAGTAATGTGTCTAAGAATTCTGAAAAACTTTTTTCTTTTCATTAATAATAGTTCAACTCCAAAGGTTATTCAAACCATCTTACTTTTAAATTACACCATTCTTGTAAGAAAGCCAGAGAATTATTCCATTTAACTTTCTACTTGTTTTCTCTAGCCACTTCTATTTTAGAGTTATCATTTTTTTTGAACTTCTGTATTCATACCTTCCATCTAAGCTTTTTGCATATATTATATAAAAATAAACTCCACTTGCTAAACCGCTCGAATTAAAGTTTACTTCGTAATTACCAGCGTCTTTTTGTTCATTTACAAGTTGTTTTACCTTTTCACCAATTAAATTATAGACATCAATTTTAACATTGCTGCTAAAAGGCAGTACGTATGTTATTTTTGTCGTAGGATTAAATGGATTTGGATAATTCTGATACAATTCATAAGCTGAAGGCAAGTTATTATGAACGTTGGTTATTGCAGTAGTACCGGTCTTTTTATAGACTCTTACGGTTCCATTATAGCTGTCGGTTACAAAAAATCTTGACCCGTCTGATGTTGTTGCTACATTAGTTCCACCTGCAGAAAAAGTCTGTAAAAGGGAATCATTATCAAGCGAAATAATCAACTTCTCAAAATCTCCAACAGCAAAAGCATATTTGTCGTCCGCAGTGATTGCAATATTTTGAAAGTTTGCAGTAGCACCTAAAGCTGATAATGTTTTTGTTACAGAGTTGCTGCTTAAAGAAACACGGTAGAGTGAATCGCCGTCTAAAACTAAAGCTTCGGTGCCGTTATGCAATGCAGCCAAACCATAAGATGAACTTAAACCTTTTATCGTTTGTATGCTTTGGGTTAAAAGATTAACGTTTACCGGCGGTGCGTTGAAGGCAGAAACAATAGCATTACTGCCTGCTAATGTTATCCCGTATAATTCGCCTGCTGTTTTTACTGGTATAAATGAAGACGTATTTTGCGCAGCTATGTTTATAATTCTTAAACCTTGTTGCGTACACCCCGAACTGAGATCGGGATAAATTACATTGCTACTGTTGGCAGCCAAACCGTATAATGTTGTACTTGCACATGGTGCAACAAAATTACCGACTATTTTATTTGTTGATAAATCAATAAACAATGTTTGATGCATTGTATTTACAATAGCATTTGACCCATCCTGTGTTACGATAACACCATTAGGATATCCATCTGCTGAATAACTAATGCTTGTAATTGAATAATCCGAAGTTGAAATTATTTTTATTGTTCCTGGAGAAGTATTATTTGTAACAATAATTTTAGAATTATCCGGCGTTATTGCAATTCCCGATGAATTAGCTCCAGTATTAATAACAGTATCTAAAGCCCATTGAATCTGTGCATAACTAAAGGATGTAATAGTAAAGACAAAAATGGATAAGATAATAAAAGAATAAACTCCTTTCATTTGAGCCTCCTTTTTTTACGTACAAAATAATAAAAAATTAAATAGATAGTTCTATATGGAATCAATTATTTTGGGGGGATAAGGTTGCACAATAGCAAACGGGGAATCTTAAAAATAATAAGAACAAGACACCAGTATAGCAGAAAGAACTTAGTTGTTTCAAGATTAAGCGATTCTTCTTCCAAGGTCTCTTTTTCCGGACTCTTCTGGTTTAATAATCATTGCGAATACCCGAAGGGTGAATGTCAATCTCTTTTTAATGAATTAGATTGCTTCTCTGAATCTCATGAAGAGAAGCAATGATATAAAAATTGCTCTTTTGGTTATTATAAAATTTTGCCTTGCAGTATATTGGTATTCACTTTTCTTAACTTGTTTTAAGAGTTATTAAATTGCAATAGTTGTTCCTGCTTTACCAGCTAAAGTTTCGTAATATAAATCTACTTTAGTAATATAGACCTTTTTGCCTCCGCCTTTTAAGAAGTTAATTGCAGCTTTTATTTTGGGTTCCATACTGCCAGCAGGAAATATTCTTTTATCATATAACTCTTCAGTATCTTTTAAACTTAAAAATCTTAAATCCATTTGATCAGGTTTTTGGTAATTTAATTTAACGCCATCAACATCTGTAAAAATGAATAACTCGGCATTTATCATTTCATTTCTTTTAATGGCTTTATCAATTAGCATTGTTCCCAGCAAACTTGAAGCTAAATCTTTATCAATAACAGCTTCCACGCCTGTGTAAATATTAATAGGTTGTTGACCAGTGTTATATTTTCGTTTATAAATAATATCATAATTACATCTGTAAATTTCTTCACCGTTAAGAATTTCAGGTTCAACTTTTTTAACAGGGATTCCGCCACCTCCAACTGCTATAGGAATAATTCCTGCTTTAATGTTATTATCAATTATATCAATTTCTATAATATCAATAGGATTGGGAGAAGGAACGACCCAACGCCAAAGTTCTTTACCCTTCTCATCTTTTTTGTAGAATTTCATTATACGCTTTTCTTCCTTTTGTATTTTTTCAGCTTCTTCCTTTTTATAAGAAGGACCAATAAACTTAGTAGGATTTTCAAAATCTTTGTCATTTTGATCAACAACTACTCTTGTTACAGTTTCTGCTACAATTCTATCAATATTTATTATACGAAGTGAATTTGTCAGTTGTGCAAGCATGTAACCCATTGCTCCTTGCGTATCAGCATCGCAAACATCCAATGGTAACGGATGTAAAATTGGTTTAGAATATTCTGCCCGCAGGATAATATTTCCCACCTGAGGCCCATTACCGTGTGTCAATATATAGTAATCATCCGGAGAAGATTTAATTATTTGTGCAATTATGTCGCACGTATTTGAAGTCCGTTTCCATTGCTCCGCTAAATTGGGAATTTTGTACTTACCGGTTTTAATATCATACTCGCCGGTAGGAGATACTTCATTGCCGCCAAGGGCAAATATTCTTAGTCTTTTTTCCATAATTATTTTAATCTTATTTGATGATTGTAATATTGCGTTGTTATTTTTTATAAATCTTAAATGATTATTCCATGAATAATTTAATTGAGAAGTTGGGCATGCTGTTTTATATCTGAATATAAAGATAACAATACTTTCTCAGGTGTTAAAGGAGCCGAAAAATTAAATTGTTTTTCAGGCCTAAAAGCTTTCATCGCATTCATCAATGCAAAAAATACTCCGATTCCATACATTAGAGGTGGCTCCCCAATGGCTTTGGAGTTAAATATTCCCATAGGATTTATTGAATCTTCCAAAAAATTAATGTCAATTGCTTTAGGAGTAAACGCCATATCTGGAATCTTATATGTAGAAAGAGCATCTGTAAGAAGTCGTCCTTCCTTGTTGTAAATAACTTCTTCAATAGTCATCCAGCCAATACCTTGAAGTATTGCCCCTTCTGCCTGTCCTTTATCGATTAAAGGGCTAAATGATTTTCCAAAATCATGCACAACTTTAACATAGTCAATTTCATACTTGCCAAGAATGCAGTCAAGTGTGACTTCAACTAATGCGGTGCCAAATGAATAGTAGGAAAAGGCGTTGCCTTTTAGTTTTTCTTTATCAAAATAAATATTTGGTGTCGCATATTGCGCATGAGCAGATAAATTCACTCTATCAAAAAAAGCTGCGATAATTAAATCATTCCATTTAATTTTTGCTTCCGAATTATGAACACGTACTTCTTCACCAATAAAAGAAATGCTATGAAAATCCTCAACCTTTAATAATTTAGCAGCAAAAATTTTAAGACGTGTTAATATTTCATTACAAGCTAATTCAGTTGCTTTGCCGTTTAGGTCTGCTGCAGTACTGGCGGCACTTGGGGAAGTATTAGCAATTCTTGTAGTATTGGAAGTTTCAATTTTTATTTTATCTATTTTAATAGAAAATACTTCGGCGGCAACTTGCCTTATCTTTTCATTTACTCCTTGTCCCATTTCTACAGCAGCAGTGCTAACTCCTACACTTCCATCGGAGTAAACATGAACCAAGGCGCTGGCTTGATTCATAAAAGTATTAGTAAATGAAATTCCAAAGCAAACAGGCATTACGGCTAAACCTTTTTTGCTAATTTTATTATTCCGGTTATATTCTTCAACTTTATTTTTCTCAAACTGAATGTTATATTTTTTATCTAAATTTTCCATACAGATTCTTGCATTACTATTAAAAGCTTTTTGTCCGTATGGAAATTGGTCGCCTTCATTTAATAAATTCTTCTTTTGAATTACAAATGGATCAATGCCCATTAGTTCTGCAGCTTTATAAATTGCACATTCCATTACAAACATTGCCTGCGGTCCACCGAATCCTCTAAAAGCAGTGTTTGGAGGCAGATTAGTTCGGCAGCATAATCCGGTTGCTTTTACATTAGGAATAAAATAGCTGTTAGTAGTATGGAAGAGGGTTCTATCCAAAATAGCAGGGGATAGGTCTGCCGCAGCACCTGCATTTTGATAAAAAGTAACTTCATAAGCAAGAATTTTTCCGTCTTTTGTTAAACCAATTTTAAAATCAGAAGAATATGGATGCCGTTTGCCTGTCATTCGCATATCTTCTTGACGTGGTAAGATAATTTTAACAGGCTTTTTTAACTTGAAAGCTGCAAGTGCAACAATTGCACCCCAGGCATTTGCTTGGTCTTCTTTTCCACCGAACCCTCCGCCAAGCCTTAATACATCCACTTCAACTTTGTTCATCGGTAAACCGGTAACCCTTGCGATAGTCCGCTGAACGGCAGTCGGTCCTTGTGTTGAAGAATAGACTTTTAACCCTCCACCTTCAAGAGGAATAGCAATAGCGCCTTGAGTTTCTAAGTAAATATGTTCCTGTCCGCCAGTTTCTGCTTTACCTTCTACAATAACATCGCACTTTTCCCAAGCTTTTTCAATATCTCCGCAAGAAAAAATTCGTGGTGGAAGAATCAGTTCTCCTTTTAAATAAGCTTCACGCGGATTGGTTATTATTGGAAGATTTTCAATTTCGACCGAAATTTTGTTACGAGCTTTTCTTGCTTTCCTTGGGTCGTCTGCAATTACAATTGCAATTGGCTGCCCTATAAAATTAACAACCTCATCGGCAAGAAGTTTTTCATCTTGAATTATTCCACCAATTTGATTTTGTCCAGGAATATCTTTTGAAGTTAGAATCGCTTTCACTCCCTCGGTTAATAAAGCTTTTGAAAAATCTAAATTCCTTATTATACCATGAGCTTTTGGAGAATAAAAAACAGAAACATGTAATAATCCTTCGGGAATTATTAAGTCATCAATAAATTGAGATTCCCCGCGAACATGTTGTATTGCATCGTAATTCTTCATATTAATGCCTCAACTTTGATTAGCTCGGGGAACAATTTCAAAAAATGAGAAAAGATAATTTGTCTCAGCAAAAGCACTTTATATTCTGCTGATCCTCGAACATCGTCTATTGGCGAAATTTCTGTTGATGCTAAGGAAACAGCATCTAAAATATTTTCACTTGTTATTTCTTTGTTTGTTAAAAACTCCGAAGTTTTTTTTAGGAGCATAGGGATAGGTGAAACACCTCCTGCAGAAATTGCAATATTACTTATCTTGTCTTCGCTTACCAAAATAAAAATTGCCGAATTGACGGATGCAATATCAAGGTTAGTCCTTTTTGAAACTTTTTCGAAATTAAAAAAGAAATTGCCGGAAGGCAAAGAGAAGCTTAAAGATTCCATTATTTCATTCTTTGCAATGTCAATTTTTTTATAACCTTTGAAAAAATCCCTAAGGAAAATTTCTCTCGTGGAATTTTCGCTTCTTAAATTAATTTTTGAATTTAATGCAAGGAAAAATATTATACTATCACCGATAGGGGATGCGTTTACAATATTTCCTCCGACTGTTGCAGAGTTTCTAATTGGTAACGAACCAAAATGTTTGAAATAATTTTCAATTTTAGGAAAATAAATTTTAATAATCGGGGAGTTTTTTATATCACTTATTGTTGCACTTGCATGTATAAAACATCTGTTGTTTTCAATCCAAATTAAATTAGAAGGTCTCTTTTCTGGAAAGAATTTAACTTCATAATCAAGCATATCATCCCACTTTTGAACAAACAAATCTGTTCCCCCGGAAATGATAATTGCTTCTTTCGTTGAGCCTTTTGTTGATCCAGATATTTCATCAAGTTCCTTTAACCGCCTTGGAATTTGGAGAAAATACTCCGGTAAAATTTTTTGTTTGACTAAGTTTTCAATATAATTTTGATTAGTCGATTCATTAATCAAGTTTAATACTGAAGTGGCAGCTCGCTGGATGCCAATGTAACCGGTACATCTGCAAATATTTCCATCAAGTGAATTGAGTAAATCTTCTATTCTAAATTTTTGGGCATTTAAAAAATATGCAGTCATAGAAATAATAAAACCCGGCGTGCAAAATCCACATTGAGTACCACCTTCTTCAACCATTGCATTTTGAATAGGATTTAACTGAATATGGTTTAACCCTTCAATTGTTACAATATGTTTCCCGTTGATTTTCCCCAGGGGCAAAAGGCATGAATTTGAAGAATGGTACTTGACTTGCCCATTGTTTAATTCGCCTATTAAAATTGTACATGCGCCGCAATCTCCCTCGCGGCAGGCTTCTTTTGTACCGGTAAGATGAAGATGTTTTCGGATAAAATCTAAAACCGTTGTAGCAGGATGCAGGGAAGTTGTAACTAAATCCTTATTACAAATAAAATGCGTTGAAACGCCCAATTCCATTCCTCCCTTAATTTTTGCCTATAAGATAAATCTAACTTTTGGAACTTTCAAGTAGGTTGCATTAATGGAAAAGTTGTTTTAATAATGTATTTTAAAATTATATAAAAAAATATTTCGTTAGTTTTATTATAACGTAAGCAGGAAAATATTATTTGGAAAAAGAACATAAGCTTAATGACATTTGGCTAAAGGCAATTGTTATTGGTAGCCTTTGGGCTTCGAGCGAAATAATTTTAGGAAGTTTCCTACATAATCTTAAAGTTCCTTTTGCCGGTACTATTTTATCGTTAATTGGTGTTATTTTCCTCGTCTCTGGAAGCCATGTTTGGCCCGATAAAGGTTTAATTTGGCGTTCAGGAGTTATATGCGCAATTATGAAAACTATTTCGCCAAGTGCCGATATTTTGGGCCCGATGATAAGCATTGCCGCAGAAGCTTTTTTACTTGAATCTGCAATTAGAATTTTTGGTAAAAATATTGCCGGTTATATCCTTGGCGGAGGATTTGCGGTATCATGGAGTTTATTTTATAAAATAGCCGGCTCTATTTTTATTTTTGGTCCTAATATTATTGAACTGTATTCAAGTCTCTATAAGTTTGCAATTAAGCAACTAAACTTTCCGAATCTTAGTCCCTGGTCTTTAATAGTTCTTTTATTTTTCTTGTATATGGTTCTGGGTGCTACAGCAGCAATTGTTGGTAGAAAAATTGGGAAAAATCCTGTTAAAGTAAATTTGAGTGAGGATGGTCATTTTAGTTCTTTAAATTTGAAGTATAATTTTACTCCACAAAAAATTAATCAAAAATACTCTTTTATTTGGCTTGCATTACATTTTATAATTATTGTGCTGGGGTTGCTTTCGTTTAATTTTTCCCCTCTTTGGTTGTCATCAATTTTTGTTGCAATATATGTTTTAGTTTGTATTTCCCTTTATAAACAAAATCTAAAAAGATTAAAGAGATTAAAATTTTGGTTCCCTATAATAATAATTACTTTACTTTCTGGATTTTTGTTAGGTGAATTTAGAACTGGAAAAGCTGGAATAAACTTTTCTGGAGTTTTAATAGGCGTAGAAATGAACGTGAGAGCATTTTTAATGATATTTGGTTTTTCAAGTTTAAGCATCGAACTTCGAAACCCAAAGATAGAAAGTTGGTTTAAGAAAAGAGGAATGGGACGGCTCTCTGTCGCACTGGAAATTGCTTTTAAGATTTTTCCACTTATGGTTGCAAATATTTCTGAAGAGAAAAACTTTTTTAAACAACCTGTAAATACAATCTCTAAATTAATTGGTAAAGCAAATCTTTGGCTCGATAAAATTGAAAATCAATTCTATTTAGAACAAAAAATTTTTTTAATTACTGGAAATAAAGGAAGTGGAAAGACGAGTTTCTTAACTTCCGTTATTTCTTTTTTACAAGCAGATGGTCTTAAAATTGGCGGTATTATTGCTCCAGGTTATTGGAAAAATAATAAGAGATGGAAATTCGATGTCTTTAATGTTTCTTCAAATGAATCTGCTTTGTTGTGTAGTACGGATTTAAATGACGGTGAGATTTCAACTGGTTCATTTGTATTTACAAAAGAAGGGATTATGCTCGGCGAAAAAGCTTTATCAACTGAAAATAATTATGATAATGATATGGTTATTATTGACGAAGTAGGACCACTTGAACTGGAAGGCAAAGGCTGGAGTAAAAGTATAAATGACTTACTCTTAAAATACAAAGGTGTTTTAGTGCTTGTAGTTAGAACCGAGCTTGTTCAAGCGGTAATAAGCCATTGGAAACTGAAAAATTATTCCGAGATAAATATTAAAAATTACAGTTTGAATGACGCTGCTATAGAAATTTTGGTTGCATTAAAAGAGATTAAAAATGATTTGCCAGTAAATATTTGATTTATAATAATGCTGTTTTTTGTTAAATTATCCGGTTCATTCTTTGCCAAAGTTTTTTAGCATGCTCTTGTGCTTCTTTGTAAATAGGCTTTATATCAAAAGAAAATTTTCTATCTTGATAAACAATTTTCCCGTTTATTATTACTGTGTCAACATCCCTTGAAGAAAAACCATAAATAAAATGACTTGCAAAATTTTCATCTACAATAGGAGTTGGCGAATTATAATCGTAAATAACTAAATCAGCAGTGTATCCTTTTTCAACCTTGCCAAACTTTTTAGCAAAATATCTTTCTAAAAGCAAATTACCGTTTTGTATGAAATTCAGATAGTCATTCATTCCAAGCTTTTCTTTTTCATCAGCGTTCTTAAAGTATCCAAATTTTATTTCTTCAAACATATTAGAGCCAATGCCATCGGTGCCTAAACAAACATTTTTAATTTTGTAAAGGTTATTCATATATCCAACTCCATTATTCATGTTGGAACGTGGGTTATGAATTAAAAAAGAATTGTGTTCATTAAGAATTGAAATATCGTTTGCGGTCAAGTAAACTCCGTGGGCAATAATAGATTTTTCATCTAAAAGATTTAAGTCTTCCAGTCTTTCTAAAACATCTTTGCCAAAGTTATGATGAGAAAAGGAAGAATCGTATTGATCTTCCGAAACATGAATGTGAATTCCACGTTTTGTTTTTGATACCACATCAAAGATTAGTTTTAGTGAATTGTCGCTCAGTGTAAAAGGTGCATGTGCACCCACAGCGGCTTCGATTAAATTTTTTGAATTCGATTTTTTCCCCTCTTCTTCAATTTTATTAATAAATTCAAAAGATTCATTTATGCCTTCCTTCATTCCCTCATTACCATTTCGGTCAGTTATTTCGTAGGACAAAATTCCACGCAGACCAATTTGTTCAAATGCTTTTTTTAATGTTGAGAGAGAGCCTGTAATAAAAGTAGGAGACGCATTATGATCGACAACTGAAGTGGTCCCAGATTTAATTGACTCTAAAGCTCCAATTAGTCCACTGTAAAACAATGATTCTTCATCCAAAGCTCTATCAAGCTTCCACCAAAGATTTTTTAAGATGCTCACAAAGTCTGTCGATGGTTTTATATTTGCAAGTATCCCTCTTGCCAAGGCAGAATAAAAATGATTGTGTGAACAAACTAAGCCTGCGGAAACAAATTTATTGTCAATGTCCAATACAATTTCAGCATTGTAGTTTTTGCCAATATCTTTTCCCGTGTCTACAATGGTATCATTGTTAATTACAACGTCTGTGTTATATTTAATTTTTGGCGGATAGAATTGATGAATTACGTTTGCATTTTTTAGTAAAAGCATTTTCTAATCCATTCTTAAAGAATTATTGTTTGAGTTTATTAGATAATTATATTTTTTAAAGATGGTGCTAATATAATTTTTGAAAGTTTCAAATTGAGTAGAGCTAAAGTTAATTGAAGATTCAAGAACTTTTCCTTCTTTATCAAGAAAGAAATTACCTATTTGGGATTCAAACCTTATTTCAAATTTATTTATGCCATTAAAAAATCCTGCATAATAAAATCCTTCATTATCACTTTTGCTAAAATCTTCTTTAGACCAAAATAAAGTTGTTTTAACTTTGTAAGGTGCGCTGCTATAAGGGCAGAAGGTCTCGCAATTTCCACATTCGTTGCAAAGACCGTCAAGATGTAAAATCTGATAGTAGTCTTTTAGTCCTTCTGATATTAAATCAGATTTAATTACAACGTTAGCTCTGTTTGGGCAAACTTCAACACACTTATTGCAAAGCAGATTGCATTCGAGGCATCTATTAGCTTCTAAAATTACGTCGGAATAATTTTCTGTTACAACTATTCCTCTTTTATTTTCGATAGACTTAATAAGAAAATTTTTGTCCGGGTGGCTTGTCAAGATATCGTTTTGACTAATTTCTATTTTTTCTTTTTTAATAATAGCCTCGGCAGCTTTTTTCCCATCGGCTATGGAGTCAATTACAGTGGAAGGTCCTCTTAAAGCATCTCCTCCAATAAAAACATTTTCAATTATCGTTTCGTTCGTATCATTATTAACCGATAATGATTTTTCATTACTACTAAGAAGGTTATTCACTCTTAGAATATCTAAATCGACGTGCTCACCAATAGCCGAAATTACTGAATCTATTTCAAATTCTTCAAACTTATTTTCAACTGGGAAAACTTTTCTTCTGCCATCTTCATCAATTTCACCTAATTGCATAATTTGACATTTTAGTTTTTTATTTTGATATGCAACAGGAAGTAGTAATTCTTTCAAGATAGCCCCCTCGTAAAGGGCAGCATTAACCTCTTCTTTATCCGCCGGCATGTAGTCTAAGGTTCTTCTGTAAATAATATAAACTTTTTTTACGTCTCTTAATTTTAATGATGCTCTTGCAGAATCCATTGCTGAATTTCCTCCGCCAATTACGGCAACATTTTTACCCAGTTTAATATTAAGATTCTTGTTAAATGCTGTTAAGAATTCAATTGCATTAAAAATTTGCCCTGTGCCCAAGTTTAAGTTGTTAGATTTTGTTGCGCCAATGCCTATAAATATATATTTGTAGTCTTCGCTTTTAAGTTTTGAAACAGAAAAATTAGAATCACTGCCGTACAAAAGAGTAACGCCTAATTTTTTTATAAAATTAATATCTCTTTCGATTGCGGATTGAGGAAGTCTAAAATTAGGAATAACGTGCTGAACAGTTCCTCCGGCTTTTTTAGTTTTTTCAAAGATGGTTACTTCAAAACCAGCTTTAGCTAAAAAGTACGCAGCCGAGAGCCCTGCTGGTCCAGCGCCTATAATTGCAGCTTTTATTCCTATTGATTCATTTTTTTTAATTTCTTCATTTAAAAGAAAATTATCTAATCCTTTTTCTGCTGCTTCTTTTTTCAGCTCTCTGATGGAAATAGCGTTTTCATAATCCCATCGCGAACATTTTGTTACACATTGATGATCGCAAATATAACCCGTAATATTTGGTAAAGGATTTTTTAGGGTAATTACTTCACAAGCTAAATCGTATTTTTTATCTTTAACTAAACTTATGTATTCAGCTACATCTTGATGAACAGGACAAACCTCAGAGCACGGGGAAATATAGCAGTCATATCGGGGTAGAGTTTTATTAATTTTTAATGAAGTTTTAATTCTTTTATCTTTTTTATATTCTGGTTTAAGCAAAGCATCTACTGCAAGTTCTTTAAGTTTGCTAAGGTCAATTTTCGATGTTGATAATTCTATTTGTGGATTTATTTTTTCTGAAGCCTCAGCTATTTGAAATAATCTTAAATATCCTCCTGGTTTAAGCAGCTCTGTTACAAAAGTAACTGGCAAAATTCCCGTTTCTAAAATTTGAGTAATGTTATTTATACTTGCCCCTCCGGAATAAGAAATATTTATTTCGCCTTTTAATTCTTCGGCTATTTTATAAGCGAGATTAATTGTTAGAGCATATAAAGAGCGACCAGACATATACATTTGGTTTCCGGGTAAATTTCCTTTTGTATTTTTTACCCCAAGTGTATTTGAAAGTTTTATACCGAAGTATCTTTTATGAATTACAGAAAATTCTTTTAATTTTTTGAGTAAAGGAATTGCATCACAAAATTTTAGATCATTTGAAAAAGAAGATTCCTCTAGTTCAATATAATTATAACCTAACCTAAATAAAGTATCTTTTACAAATTTAAATCCTAAAAGCGTGGGATTAAGTTTTATATAAGTATGGAGCTGTTTTTGTCCCATTAAATATTTAGCAATTGATTCAATTTCATCCGGCGGGCAGCCGTGCATTGTAGAAAGTGTTACCGAGTTTGAAATGAAAGGTGATATGTTTTCACTTAGGCGTTTTAGTCTTTTGATAATGGAATTAAATTCACTTTTATTTGGAAAAGCTTTTTTAAGAAGAATCTTTGTGCTTTCCCGGCTAATAAATTCACTTAGCGTTTTTTTGTAGTTATCAAACTCATTGCTAACCGAAGCATCTTTCATCTTCTCAATAAATGAGTCCATTTGCAAGGATTTTATTCCTTCAAGATTATACCCAACGCTTATGTTAAAAATATACCCTTCGTTATCGGTAGAAAATGAAAAGATTGAATTTAAGAAATGAAGAAGAAACCAAGCTTTTAAATATTCATTGTAGGATTGTTCAAGCGTTAATTCTTGAGACCATTCTATGTTATATCCTTCATCTTCAGCATCGATGCATGGCTTTTCAATTTTTAATTGATCTAATTTTTGTACGGTTTTAAGTTCAAAGAATCTGCTTCCGGTTATATATGCTGCAACAATGTTTTGTGCTAATTGAGTATGAGGACCGGCTGCTGGTCCTATTGGATTATCAAGCTCTTTATCAAAAATTTTAACAAAGGAGTTCTCCTTCTTAAAGTAGAATTTTAAGAAAGGAATTCCAAAAATTGTTTTTTGTTCTGAATATTCAGTTAAAATCCAATCAAGAATATTCCGAAAATATAAAGGACGCATTACGTCTGACATAAATGCAAATCATCTTTTAGGGGAAATAAATTTTGCTTATTTAAAATAACTAATTACAGTTTATTATATTTAATATAGTTTAAGAATCTTAAAAAAAAATAATTTTTTTATAACAATTTACTTTATTTTTTTTTAAGTTAGAACCAGAGATTATAGATGGTCAGAAAAATAAAAGACAAAAATAGTTAAAGAAATATTTTCTGCATCTTCCAATAATCTACCTTAAAAAAAATTATAATAAATTTGGGCGGGGTAATATGAATATTCCAGAAAAGGTTTTTGAACTTTCAAAAAAATATACAGATTACACTTCAACTAATCTTTCCAGACTTATCCAAACAAAATCTTTGAGCGGCGATGAAAAAGAAGTTACTTCTAAAATCAAAAATATGATGGAAGATGCTGGCTTTGATGAGGCATGGATTGATGGCTTAGGGAATGTTATCGGACGAATTGGTTCCGGAGAAAAAGTTATTGCTATTGATGGACACATTGATACAGTTGATGTTGGCAATATTGATAATTGGAGTTTTGATCCTTTTGGCGGTGAAATTAAAGACGGCTTTGTCCACGGCTTAGGCAGTGCAGATCAAACTGGTGGTCCGGCTGCTTTCATTACAGCTGGAAAAATTTTGAAAGAATTAGGATTAATAAATAATGCAACAATTTACTTTGTTGGCTCTGTTATGGAAGAAGATTGCGATGGCTTATGCTGGAAGTATATTATAGAAGAAGATAAAATTAAACCGGAATGTGTTATTGTTACGGAACCAACAAATTTGAATATTTATCGGGGGCACAGAGGACGTATGGAAATCGAAGTATCTTTCTTTGGACTTTCTGCCCATGGAGCCGCTCCGGAACGCGGAAAGAATGCTATCTATATGGCTTCTAAAGCTGCTTTGGAAATTGAAAAACTTAATGAAAAATTAGCAGTAGACAAATTTCTTGGCAAAGGAACTGTTACTATTTCTGAAATTGTCTCTTCAAGCCCCTCCCTTTGTGCTGTCTCAGATTTTTGTAAGTTCCATCTTGATAGAAGACTGACTAAAGGTGAAGATAAAAATTTGGCTCTGCATCAAATTGAAGAAATTGTTAAAGGTATGAATGCTAAAGTGGAGCTGCTTTATTACAATGGGAAAGCTTATACCGGTTTAGAATACGGAATGGAAAAGTATTTTCCTACTTGGTCAATCGAAGAAGATAGTCCGATTATTCAAAAAGGAGTGAAGGCTTTTGAACAATTGTTTAATCAAAAACCATTAATCGATAAATGGAATTTTTCTACTAACGGCGTTGTAATAAATGGAATTTATAATATTCCGGTAATTGGATTCGGCCCTGGCAATGAAAACTTAGCTCATGCACCGGATGAAAAAGTTCCGATTGATCATCTTGTTAAAGCTGCTGCATTTTACGCTTATTATTGTTCAATATATTAGTCTTTTTATCATTAAAATTTGAGGTGAAAAAATGGTTTCGAAATTAAAGGGGAAGCATTTCCTTTCCTGTGAAGATTGGTCGAAGCAAGAATTAGATTTGGCTTTTGACACTGCTTTCGATTTAAAAGATAAATTTGCAAAAGAAATTCCGACAAGATATTTGCAAGATAAAACTTTGTTCATGATTTTTTTTGAGCAATCAACTCGTACAAGAAATTCTATGGAAGCGGGAATGACACAGCTTGGCGGGCATGCTCATGATCTTACTGTGGATAAAATGCAAATCTCTCACGGCGAAGCTCCTAAAGATACTGCTATTATTCTTTCAAGAATGGGGCACGGAATTGCTTCGAGAAATTGCTTTTATGGGGTTGGCAATGCATATTTAAATGAGATGGCAAAGTTTTCTTCTAAACCTGTTATGTCCCTTCAAGATGATATTTATCATCCATTTCAAGGCATTGCGGATTTGATGACTATTTTTGAATACTTTGGAAAAAATACTAAGGGATTAAAAGTAACCGTTTCATGGGCATATGCTGATACTCATTCTAAACCATTGTCCGTTCCTCAAACTCAAATCTTACTTTTTCCGCGTTATGGAATTGATGTAACTGTGGCTCATCCAAAAGAATTTCCTTTAAGTAAAAAAATTGTCGATAAAGCTTTTAAGAATGCCGAGGAAGGCGGTGGTAGTTTAAAGTTTACTAATAATATGGATGAAGCTTTTGAAGGTGCACAAGTTGTTATTCCCAAAAATTGGGGAGGCTTCGGTTTTTATAGCGTTGATGATTACCTCCAAAATGAAGAGGCTTGTAAAAATGAAATGAAATCTAATCTTCAAAAATATAAAAGTTGGATTTGCGACCGGAGAAGAATCACTCTTGCCGATAAAAAAGTTAAACTTATGCATGCTTTACCCGCTGATAGAGGGCATGAAGTTACAGATGAAATACTGGATGATCCGGAAATTTCTATTGTTTTTGATGAAGCTGAAAATAGGCTTCACACCGCAAAATCTATTATGGCTTTAACAATGTAATTTTTTATGAAGGAAAAATTTAAATATAAATGCGATAGCTGCGGAGCTGTATACAATATTCAAAAAGATTTAATGCTGTGCCCCAATTGCCGCGATGAAAATATTGAAGGTATACCGCTAAAAGGAATATTAAAAATTCAACTGCCGGAAGAAATAAAGCATTCGTTGAATGAAAAACAGAAACATAATATCTTTAATTTTTTACCTGTGGAAGAAAATTATTTTCCTCCAATTAGCGTTGGTAATACACCTCTTATTGAAGCCAAAAATATCCAACGGGAATTGGGCTTTAAAAATATTTATCTAAAATTCGACGGAGCAAATCCTACTGGTTCTTTTAAAGATAGAGCATCGTATTTAGTTTCAGCCTTTGCAAAAAAAAATAATCAAAGTGAAATTGTGGTAGCTTCTACGGGGAATGCTGCTTCTTCGATGGCTGGCATTGCCGCAGCGGCTGGGCAAAAAACTTTTATCTTTATGCCCGAATCTGCTCCGAAAGCAAAGCTAATTCAATGCCTGCAATATGGCGCTGAACTAATTCCAATTAAGGGTAACTACGATAAAGCTTTTGATCTGTCGTTAAAATTTTCCCAAATAAAAGGTTTCCTCAACCGTAATACCGCTTATAATCCAATGACAATAGAAGGCAAAAAGACTGTTTCTTTTGAGTTGAATGAACAGTTGAATAGCGAAATAGATTATTTATTCTTGCCCGTTGGCGATGGGGTTATCCTTAGCGGAGTAATTAAGGGCTTTACTGATTTAAAATCTTTAGGAATGATTAAGGAAATTCCAAAAATTATTGGTGTGCAAGCCGAAAAAAGCTGCTTCATTTTTAATGCTTTCTATTATGATAATTTTGATTTTAATTATAAAGCCTCTACAATTGCCGATTCTATTTCAGTTAATGTGGCGCGCAACGGTTTTACTGCTGTAAATGATTTGAAAAAAGTAATGGGCGGAATGGTCCTAGTCAGTGATGAAGAAATATTATCTGCGCAAAATATGCTTTCAAGAATGAGTGGAATATTTTGCGAGCCTTCTTCAGCTGCTTCTTTTGCCGGATTCTTAAAATTAAAACATTCTATTGCTAAAAATAAATCCGTTGTTTTACTTTTAACCGGACATGGTCTTAAAGACATTGATACAGCTTTAAAATCTGTTAAGTTTCCTAAATCTTTTGAAGCTGATATAGATTTTATTTTAGATAATTTGAATCTTTAAAAAATCTTTTGGAAAGAAAAATGATAGACTATAACAAATTTGAAGGAATTATTCTTTCTGCAGGTTTATCTACAAGGATGAATGACTGGAAGCCCAAAGTCGAAATAGGCGATGTGCCAATTCTAATTCGAACAATTGTTCCGATGGTTAACATCTGTGCAAAAGTTATTGTGGTTGGTGGCTATAACTACAATGCGCTTTCAGGCATTGTTGAAAACACTACTATTCTTTCCGATTCTCAAAAAAATAAAATTAGTTTTGTAGAAAATAAAAATTATTTAAATGGTATGCTCTCGTCAGTTAAATGTGGGCTTCAAAATATTACTCAAAATGCCGAAGGAGTTTTTTTAACCTTAGTTGATGTGCCTTTTGCTCTTTTCAGCACTTATCAAAAACTTATCGAATATTTTTCAGAAGACTCTGAATCAGAAGTTTTTATTCCGGTTACTTTGCTAGAAGAAAATGATGAAGAAGGTAAACCAAAAATTTCTGGAGGTCATCCTGTTTTAATTAAATCTTCTGTTGTAAACCAAATTATTAAATGCAAAGACGATTTTATTTTGAGGGATGTCCTTAGTGACTTTAAACAGAAGTTTTGCCCAGTCAACGATAAAGGCATTAGTATGGACATTGACAATTTCAGCGACCTACAGGCTGCAAAATTTTATATGGAAAATTTAAAAAACTTACATTAAGGTATTTTTATGATCGAGCTAAAAATTAACGAAACAGCCCGCAAGAATAATATAAAAAGATGTGTTGAAAAAAATATTATTTATCCAACGTTTGAACAAATGAAAAACCCAACAAAAATTTCTTCAAGAATTACTGAAAGATTAAAAAATGTTGGACTTTGGGATGTGAATCCTCTAAATTTATTCCGGATTACATGGAAAAATGAACCAAAAGGTTTTGGTGGAGGATTTGGCGATGTTAATTATATTGAACTGCCGACTGAGTTTACCGGAGTAAAAGCAAAGATTATAGCTCTTGTTGGGAAATGGTTTCCTACGGGAGCTCACAAAGTTGGAGCAACTTATGGCTGTCTTGCACCAGCATTAGTTTCGGGCAATTTTGATTCAACATGGCAAAAGGCAGTCTGGCCTTCTACAGGTAATTACTGTCGCGGTGGTTCTTTTAATTCGGTTCTACTAGGATGCCAGTCAATAGCAATTTTACCAGAAGAAATGAGCTCAGAAAGATTTGAATGGCTTCGAAGCCTTGCCGGCGAAGTTATTGCCACACCTGGCTGTGAAAGCAATGTTAAAGAAATTTTTGATAAGTGCTGGGAACTGAAAGCTACTCGTGACGATGTTAAAATATTTAATCAGTTTGAAGAGTTCGGAAATTATCTCTGGCATTTTGAAGTTACTGGTAATGCTATTGAAGAAGTGTTTTTGAAAAATCTTAAATCAAAAGGAAATATTGCTGGATTTATTTCTGCCACCGGATCTGGCGGAACTATTGCAGCTGGAGATTATCTTAAATTAAAATTTCCACATCTCAAAATTGCTGCTTCAGAAGCCCTTCAATGCCCAACTCTTCTTCTTAACGGCTACGGAGGGCATCGTATTGAAGGAATAGGCGATAAGCATGTCCCTTGGATTCATAATGTTAAAAATACTGACGTTGTTATCGCTATTGATGACAATGATTGTATTGAACTAATTAGACTTTTTAACGAAGAGGAAGGCAAAAACTATTTGATAAAAATGGGTGTGCCGGATATTTTAGCCTCTAATCTTGACGTAATAGGAATTTCTGGCGTGGCAAATATTCTTTCTTCTATAAAATTTGCAAAATATTTTGAACTGAATGAAAATGATGTGGTGTTTACTGTGCTTACTGATTCAATGGAACTTTATGGTTCGCGTATTAAAGAATTAAACGAAAAGTTTGGAAAGTTTAATCATGATGATGCAGTTAGAGTTTATAATAAAAATTTAATGGGAACTAATACTTCCTCTATGCTCGAATTAAGTTACTATGACAAAAAAAGAATTCATAACTTAAAATATTTTACCTGGATTGAGCAACAGAAAAAAGATTTAACCGAATTAAATTCCCAGTGGTTCGATTATCCTTCTTACTGGGAAAAAATTCGTAATCTAACTCCGAAGATAGATGAAATGATTAAAAAATTTAATGAAGATGCCGGTTTATTATGATTGAAATTTTTAAATCTTTAGAAGAAAGAATAATTTCAAACAAACCGTGTGTACTTGTTACAATAATAGAAATGAAAGGAAGCACTCCCGGTAAAGTGGGTTTTAAAATGCTTGTCGGACCCGAAGGAAGAATTACCGGCACAGTAGGGGGAGGTGGAGTTGAATATCACGCTGTTGATAAAGCAAAAGAAATGCTGTCCAAAGACGAAAATAGCCTTGTTGAAACTTTGTTAATGAAAGATTCAATATTAAATGAAAAAGAAAATTATATTGAAATGAAAAAGGACGACAGAATTGAAATTAATGCTTTGTGTGGCGGTGAAGTAACACTTTTCTATGAAGTATACAAATCTTCAAAAATCATTTACATATTTGGTGCTGGTCATGTTGCTCAAGCTGTTGCAAACCTTGCAAAAAATCTTAACTATCATGTTATTATTTTAGATTGCCGTCAAAATGTTTTAGATGAGCTGGATGCTAACCTGTACAACCAAAAGTATTTGATTGATCTTCCTAATTTAAATTTAAAAGAAAAAGATTATTTAACACTTGATGTAAACGGATTTGCTGTTATTCTAACTCACAATCATACGAATGATTTACAGGTTCTTGAATTTATTTATAAAAATTATTCAGCTATGAAATATATTGGAATGATAGGTTCCAATAGAAAGGTAAAAGAAGGAATAGAATTTATTAAGAAAAGGTTTAGCAAAAAATTAGATTTCCAAAATCTTTATTCTCCAATCGGTGCTGATATTGGCGGTAATTCACCTGCCGAAATTGCTCTTAGTATTATGGCAGAAATTCAAGCTTTAACTTATGGGAAAAATATAAATCATCTTAGGTTAAATTATGATGTAATAAAATAATTATAGACAAGAAGAAAACTTCATACATACTTCCCATATCCCTTTTCTATTGTTAATCCGGATTTCTCCTGATAAATAATTTTACCCCGCAAAATTGTCATTAAGACTTTCCCATTAAATTTTTCTCCATCAAACGGGGTGGTTTCACCTTTTGAGTAAAGTAATTTTTTTTGAAAAGTCCATTCTTTATCTTGATCGATTATTACAAAATCCGCATCAGAATTTTTTTGTATTGTGCCTTTTTGGGGGTAGATATTGTATCTTTTAGCCGCATTTTTTGAAATAACTTCGATAAGTTTTTTTAAACTTATTTTATTTTTCTTATAGCCTTCAGAAAAAATTACAGGTATCAAAGTTTGTGTACCCGGAATGCCACCATAATCTTTTTGAAATGAGCCTGTGTTTTTTTCACTTAAAGTTGATGGCGCATGATCGGACGAAACAAACGAACATTTTCCTTCAGCTAAAAATTGCCATAATTTTTCACGATCAAATTTAGCCTTAACTACAGGTGCAGTTTTTAACGAAGAGCCTTTTGTCTTAAAATCTTCATAAGTGAAGTACAAATAGTGGGGGCAGGTTTCATAAGAAATATTATAGTCATGAATTTTATGATTTATTAATTCAGCCGCTTCGCTAGAAGCAACGTGAACTATGTGCAAGTTCCCATTAACGGATTTTGCAATTTCTAATGCGTTAGATACAGCAAGAATTTCACCAAGTGCTGGTCTCGTTTTGAAATATCTCATATAATCATCAGGCTGATTTGATAATTCCTTTTCGAGCCCGTGCAACAATTCATAGTCTTCTGCATGCAAAAGAATAGGGCTATTAAGCTCTTTACCTTTTTGAAGTATTTTATAAAATTGGTATTTGTCAACGCGTGGATAAGAAATCATTCCAGAAATAAAATATGTTTTAAAGCCTTTCACTCCTCTGTCTGCCAGTTCTTCCATGTGCTCTTCATATTTCTCAAAATTATTTGCGTCTAATCCACCGAATAGTGCAAAGTCAACACAGGATGAATTCATAATAGCATTTAATTTGAAGTCGAAATTTTTCCCATTTGTTACCGGTGGAATGGAGGTACATGGCATGTCTATCACCGTTGTTATTCCGCCGGCAGCTGCAGCCATGCTTCCATGATAAAAATCTTCTCTATGCGTAAAACCTGGAGTATCAAAATGAACGTGTGGATCAATACCGCCTGGTATTGTAAGCATTCCTTCTGCATCAATGAGACAGATTGCCTGATTTTCATTGATGAATTGAATATCTTCTTTTGTTAAAGTGGATAGTTTGAAATTGTGTGCTTCTGATTTTTTTTCGAATTCGGAAGAAATGTTTTGACGGTATTCAATTATCTTTTCCTCAAAAAGGATATCAACATTTTTTTCTTGATCATCTAATTCGTCATAAATATAGCAATTTTTTAGAATCATATAATGTTTAACTATTCAAAATATTTAAAACGTATTCCGGTATAAAAGGAGCTTTGAATAATCTTTTGCCTGTTGCATTATAGAATGCATTTGCAATTGCAGGCAGAGGTCCGTTAATATTAATTTCGGAAATTGACTTGGCACCAAACGGACCGGTTTCCTCGTAGGATTCAATTAATTTAACTTTTATAGGTGGAACATCGCCAGCAGTAAACATTCCATATTTACCGAATGTATCATTCAATAATTTTCCACTTGGTGAAAAATAGTAATCCTCAAACAAGGCATAAGCCATACCATTAACAATTGCACCTTCAGTCTGCCCTTCTGCAAGTGTAATATTTATAGGTGTTCCACAATCTACTGCTGCTAAATAATTTAATACTTTTATTATTCCAGTAAATGTATCAACTTCAATTTCAGCAAAATGCGCCGCAAAAGGTGGCGGAGATTTTGGTGAAACATGAGAGGCAGTTGCCTGAATTTGAAATTGATTGTTTTGGTAAAAGGCATAACGGCAGATGTCTTCAAAAGAAATTTCCGATCTCTCTTGCTGTATACCGGACTTCTTAAGTACTACTTTGTTATTTTTGATTTCAATTTTATCTAATGACAAGTTTAAAATTTCGGAGCCGACTTTTAATATTTGTGCTTTAACTTTTTCTGCGCACTTTTGTACAGCTTTGCCAGATAAATATGTCGTTGATGAGGCATAAGCTCCTACGTCAAAAGGAGTATTGTCGGTATCCGACGAATTTACAATAATTTTTTCTACAGGTGTATCTAAAACTTCCGCTGCAATTTGCGCAAGAATCGTATCAGAGCCGGTTCCAATGTCAGTTGCTCCAACATGTAAATTGAAAGAACCATCATCGTTCATTTTTATGTAAGCAGAAGCCATATCAATTTCAGGAATTCCTGAACCTTGCATTAAAGCAGCCATTCCAACCCCTTTTTTATACCGGTTATTTTTATTCAAAGCTGAATTTGGACCGTAAATATTTCTCTTTTCATACCAATTAAAATCTTTTGCTCCTGTATCTAAACATTGTTCCAGAGAAGTTGAAGTTATCGTCATAGCAACGCCTTCTTTGCCTTCGCCCAAGGCTTTAAATATTGGTGATGTTTCACCCGATTTTATAGACCATTTTTTATAATATTCAATTATGTCAAGCTTTGTGTTTTCACAAATCATATCAATTATCTGTCCGAAACCGAAATAAGCTTCAGTAGCTCCGTATCCCCTATAAGCCCCTCCGCATGGAAGATTTGTATAAACACTTTTACCAGTAAACCTGATATTTTCAATTTTGTTCAGCAAGGGAAGAGTTTTTGAACCTGCATTTGATAAAACAGTTAAGGCATGAGAGCCATATCCGCCTGAATTTTCAAGAGCATCAAGATGAAATGCGTTAATTTTTCCATTGTCTTCATAACCAACTCTGAAGATTGTTCTGAATTGATGCCTTGTTCTTGTTGATTTAAATACTTCCTTTCGGCTTAAGGATAATTTAGCAGGCCGTTTTGTCTTCCATGTTATTAATGCAACAATAGGTTCAAGCAATACTTCTTGTTTACCGCCAAAACCGCCACCAATTCTTGGTTTTATTACGCGTATTTGCGAAATTGGAATTTCAGCAACATGTGAAACAATTCTTCTTACGTGAAAAGGGACCTGGGTTGATGAAATTATTACAAGTCTTCCGCGGTTATCTATATATGATACCGAAGTGTGAGGCTCAATTGCACAGTGAGATGCGTATGGTGTATAAAATGTTTGTTCAATTTTTTTTGATGAATTTTGATAAGCGTCGTCAAAGTTGCCAACATTTGCTTCAACTTTTGCAGGCAAATTTTTAGAAGCATCATAAAAAACCGGAATTTTTGGGAAAGCACCATCCTCTTTATGAATAATAACTTTTGAATTCTCAGCCTTTTCAAAATCTAAAACAGGTTTCAATCTTTTGTATTTTACTTTTATTTTTTTTAATGCAGCATCTGCTATCTCCTTTGTTTCGGCTGCAACAGCGCAAACATTATCACCAATAAATCTCATTACTTTACCAAATAAAAAAGTATCATAGGGTGATGGCTCTGGATAACCTTGTCCAGCTGTTGTGTATAAAATCTGATTTACATTTTTGTAGTACAGTACTTCAATTACGCCGGGTATTTTTCGAGCAGCGGAATCGTCAAGGTCTTCAATAATTGCATGAGCAAAGCCTGAATGCAAAATTGAAACATGAAGCATTCCTTTGAAATTAAAGTCATCAGTGTAAAATTCGTTTCCTGTTACTAAAGCTAAGCCGTCGATTTTTTCTATTGGTTTGTTTACGTAGTTAAACATAATTACTCCGCTTTAATCCTTTTATTTATCAGTTCTGCTGATTCTTCAACCGCCTCAATTATTTTAACATAGCCGGTGCATCGGCATAAATTGCCGTCTAATCCTTCTACAATTTCTATATAAGTAGGATTGGGATTTTCTTTTAACAAACTGTAAGAAGCTATTACCATTCCAGGCGAACAGAAACCGCATTGATCTGCACCCACTTTTGCAAATATTTTTTGGATTATATGAGGAGAAAATAAAGTACCGATTCCTTTTACAGTTTTAATTTCTTTGTTTCTTACACTCATTGCTAAAACCTGACATGAGTTTACCGGCTTTCCATCCAGTAGAACTAAGCATGCGCCACATTCTCCTTCGTTACAGCCGCATTTTACTTCAGTATAACCATTGTTTCTTAGAACTTCTAATAAAGTCTCATTTGACTTTACATCTAAGTTTTTTGATTCTGAATTTATGTTAAAATTAATTTTCATTATTCCCTCCCGGCAATTTCTGTAAGGACGTCTTTGAAGTAAACTTTAGCAATTTTTTCTTTGTAATTAGCACTGTACTTATAATCGGAAATAAATTTTGGGTTAATAAATTTTCCTGCTTTTTCGATAAGCTCTTGAGATAATTTTTCCCCAGCAAAAATATTCTCTGCCTTTTTGAATCTTTTAAATCTTCCATGTACTCCGGTGATTACTAGTTTAGCGTTTCTTACAATGTCTTCATTCATCTGGAAAGAAACGGCAATATTAAAAAGTGGATATTCAAAACGGATAAGCGAAAATCTTTTAACGCCCCATTTAAGATGTTCCTCAGAAGGAACGATAATCTCCTTAATGATATGTTTTGTCTTTATTATACCTTTTGTTACGTATTCTTCTATAGACAAAGTATAATTCTTTTTATCGATTAAATTAATTTTTGCATCCAAAGCTATTAAAGGTGCATAAAGACTGCTCCAAAGAGGGAAGTCTTTTATAGAACCTCCGATTGTTATTCGGTTACGAAGCGGAGTTGAAGCTGCTTTAGAGAGCGAAGCTTCAAGCATTTTTAAGTTTTCAGTTTGCCTAGAATATTTAACTATGTCACCAAAAGTTACGCCTGCTCCAATATGAAAAACTTTATTTTTTCTCCTAATGTAGTTTAGTTTTAGTGCGTCTATATCTACTAAACCTTTGATACTTTGAGTTTGAGTCTTTAAAATTCTAGTTCCACCGGCATGAAGTATTACACCTTGCTGATTTATAAGTTTAATTGCTTCATTTAAATTCGTAGGGAAGTACCACTGAATTTCATTTGGCAACATAAATTCGCTCCCAGTTAAGTTTCTATTTTTTATAGTGTTTTTATAATCTTAAAAAATATAACAAATGTTTTTAGCCATCGTTTGAAGTTAAAAAGAGCCATGCAAAAAAAATTTATTTTTGCAATACATTCAAAAATAATCAGCCTGGATGTATAAGTTCAGTAAAAGGTCTTAAGTCAATAACGAACAATGCACAACATAAAATCTTTTGATAAAATATAGTATAATTTGGAATTTAACAAAAAGATTCGATTGTTAAAGACAGTAATTTTCAAAAAAGATTAAATTGTCTTATATAAATCCTTGCCAAATTTAAATATGTCCCAAAAAAGAATCTTTAGCATAATTTTATTACTGGGTTATGAATTATTCTTACGGATTAAATTCATACTTATTTTTGTAAACAGGCAAATCGCAATTACTAAATTGCCATTTATTATATTGTAGCAATTGTATTTGTAAATGGATAATCATAATCTCTTTCATTTTTTCCCGTCATTATTATCGTCTGAAGTAAACTCATGCAATTAATCTGGAGTATGATTTATTGCAGTTCCGGCGTTGCAATATCCTTTAACACTAACACTGGTTGCGAAAATATTTTTCATTTGATGTATTGAAAATGTTTTATCTTCTGTAGGTTTGTAAAATTAAAAGAAAGTTGAAAACCGTAAAATAAATAACATTTCAAAAAAATTTTTCATCTCACTTCAGAAACCATTAAAAAGTAATTTTATGCTGCAGCTTTGTTACAGATAAAATTTATTAACTTTAATTGGTTACTGTAATAATTTTTTGGCGATTTCGTTACCTTTCTTAATTATAAAATTTTCATCTTCGCCGGTTAGCTTTCCCTTATCGACTACTATTTTTCCGTTGACAATTGTATATTCAGTTTGATGATTGAAGCCAGTGAATAACAATGCTGCAAGCGGATCAGAGAGGCTTCCGGTATATTCAAGTTTGTTTATATTAAACAATGCAAGATCGGCAAGCCATCCTTCTTTTATCTTACCGATTTTTGAGAAATTAAGAATCTTTGCTCCGTTCAATATACCCATTTTGAAAGCCTCTACTGCAGTTAAACCGGAAGCACCATATTTTACCCTTTGTAAAAGCATTGCATTTCTCAATTCTCCGAGCATATCTGAAGAATCGTTAGAAGCAGAGCCATCAACGCCAATTCCAACATTTATTCCCAAGTCAAGCATTTCTCTAATGCGTGCAATGCCAGACCCTAAGCGCATATTGGATGAAGGACAATGAGCTATTGAAGTATTAGTATCTTTTAATATTTTTAATTCATCATCGTTAAAAAATATTCCATGAGCAAAAAAAACATCTTCGCCGATAAAACCAACTTCTTCCATCAAAGCCAAAGGATTTTTGCCGAACATTTCTTTGCAATAATCTTCTTCATCTTTTGTTTCCGCCAGGTGAGTATGAAGCCTTACATTATAATTACGGGCAAGTTTAGCAGTCTCTTTCATATTTTCTTTTGTAACAGAAAAAGGAGAGCATGGTGCAAGAATAATCTTACTCATCGAATCTTCGGAGACATCATGATACTGTTGGATAACTCTTAAGCTGTCTTCTAAAATTTTATCTTCAGTTTGGACGACAGAATCCGGCGGAAGCCCGCCGTTTTTTCTACTAAGAGACATTGAGCCACGGGTTGGAGAAAATCGCATCCCTAATTTTTGAGCAGCTTCAAATTGTAATCCCATCAAATCGCCCTTAAAACTTTGCGGATAAAGATAATGATGGTCTGTAGAAAGAGTGCAGCCGGTTTTTAACAATTCACCCATAGCAATGAGCGAGGAATAGTAAACAGCTTCCTCGTCAATTTTCTTCCAAATATCATAAAGAAAAACCAACCAATCGAAAAGTTTAGCATTTTGAACTTGCTTAACATTCCTCGTTAAAGTTTGATAAAAATGATGATGCGTGTTTACAAGCCCTGGAATCACTACCAAAGAAGAGCAATCTACACTAATAAAATTCTTTTCAATATTTGAATTAACATCGAGCTTCTTTCCGATTTTTACGATACGATTACCATCAATCAAAATATCGGTATCATAATAAATTTTGTCTTCATCAAATGAGGCAACAAAAAAACAATTTTTTAATAATATCATAAAAACCCCTTTGCCATAAAAAATAATTTAATTAAAGATAAAAATAATTTTTGTCGTTTTCTACAAAAATCTACATTTTGTTTAAATGAAGAATTTTTCAATTTAGGTCAGTTGGAACAATTTTAAGCCAAAAAGAAAAAATAATATTTTTTCTTGCCTTTTAAGAAATTAATTTATATAATTGAAACGGTTCAAATATTTTCTAATCTTTTTAACTGATAATGAATCTGTCATTATTTTTTATTTAGATTAAAGTTGAAAATAATCTCTTAAGAATTAAAAAATTTTTAGTTAATAAATATGTCAGTTTAAATATGGTCACAAGGTGGAATACTAACCATGATTATGCGGTATTAACGATATAATGTTTGCACCCGAACCAGGTTTAACAAGGTATTATATTTTTTCTCGGCGTTATGATGAAATTTCTTATAGAATTGAATTTTTACTTTTTTATTCTTTTAACATTGAAATAAACTAAACAATTAATTTGGGAATAATATGAAAAAAAAAATTGCCTTTTTCAAAAATGAAATTACTCGAAACTGGATTTTTCTCCTAATCATTTTTTCTCCTTTGATTTTCTGTCCGAATATTTTTAGTCAAGAAGCAAAATTAAAATTAAATGACCTTGGATATTTTGAGACTAGGGGACTCGATGTACTGGTATTTAGTAACCAATACAACGGTTACTTTTTTGATGAAAAAACGGCAGGTATAGAACTAATACATCATGGAGTAAGAACCGCTACAAACGGAGCAGTAAGGTTAAGGTCTACGCCGGAACAATGGGATCTAGTTCCTATGCTTGTAAATAAAAAAGTCGATAGACAGAATAATAGTATTGAAGTTGAGCTGCAATATAAAAAATATAATTTTGATTCCAAAGTTGTAGTTACAGCAAAAGATCAAGGTGTTATGATCGACGTCTTTCTTGATAAGCCTTTACCTAAAGAGCTGGAAGGTCATGCTGGTTTTAATCTTGAATTTTTGCCTTCTGCTTATTTTGAAAAAACATATTTTATGGACGGAAGACCAGGAATATTTCCCAAGTATCCTGCTGGTCCTGTTGTAACTAAGCCGCGAAAGGATGGGATCCCCCAATATTTTGGACTTTCTACTTTCGACGACAGAGGTAAAGATGTATTTGTTGATCCCCTACCAATAGCTAAAGGAAAAACAATTGTCCTTGCGCCTGAAGACTCAGTTCAACGTGTTGAAATTACCTCAACGGATGGTGATTTGATGCTATACGATGGACGTAATGTTGCACAAAACGGTTGGTTCGTTGTCCGCAGTCTTATTCCTTCAAATAAAACTGGGAAAGTTGTTGAGTGGTACTTAACAGCTAGTACTATTAAAAATTGGATACGTAAACCGGTAATAGGTTTTTCGCAGGTCGGTTATTATCCGTCGCAAGAAAAGGTTGCGGTAATTGAACTTGATAAAAACGATACTTCAGAAAAAACAGCTACATTATTTAAAGTTTTGCCGGATGGAAGCTTTAAAACAGAGTATACAGGTGATGTCAAGTTATGGGGAGCTTTTCTTCGTTACAACTATGCAAAATTTGATTTTTCATCTGTTCAAGACACTGGTCTTTTTGTTATTCAATACGGAAATGAAAGAACCGATGCTTTCCCGATCGATACCCGCGTTTATAATAATGTATGGCAACAAACACTAGATGTTTTTCTGCCGGTTCAAATGGATCATGTATTTGTAAAAGATGAGTATAGAGTTTGGCACGGGGTGCCGTTCCTGGATGATGCACGGCAAATGCCGCCTAATTTACAGTTGATGGACAATAAAAGGATGGGACCTGTTACTGGTACACATTACAAACCAGGAGAACATATTCCGGGATTAAATGTTGGTGGATGGTTTGATGCTGGCGACTTTGATGTCGAAGAGGCTTCACAATGTGAAACTATTTCCTCTCTGGCTGATACTTGGCAACAATTTAAACCAAAATTAGATGAAACTTACGTTGATGAGAAGCAGCGTTATGTTTGTATCCATTATCCTGACGGAAAACCGGACATACTTCAGCAGATTGAGCATGGTGTTTTACTTCAACTTGGAATGCAAAAAGCATTTGGACGTGCTATTCCTTCTATTGAAGTTCCTCATCTTTACCAATATGTGCATCTTGGCGATGCATCAACTATAACAGATAACTTGCTCTACGATCCAAAACTAAAACCTTATGAAGTTAAAGGGAAATACAGCGGAACATTTGATGATAGGTGGGCACTTACTACTGATGAACCATGGATGAATTATAGCTCTATTGCTTGTCTTGCTAATGCAAGCCGTGCTTTTAAAGGATATAATGATTCCCTTTCTACCGAATGCTTATCTGCCGCTGAGAAATCATTCGACTGGCAGCAAAAAGATACAAGCTTTGGTACTATGAATGAATTTGCAAGATTGTACGGACCAGGCATGTCTACTTCTGCCGCTCTCCAGCTTTTTATTTCTACAAAGAATAAAAAGTATGCTGATATATTTATTAAAAATATTTGGAAAGGACTTGAAAGATTTCCTCAAATGAGTATTGAAGATGCTCTGATTGCTGTTCCATACTTCGGGAAAGATTACAGAGACAAACTTGAACCTTATGTAAAAAATCTTAAAATTGAAAATGATTCTCTGCTTCTAAAAAATCCTTACGGTGTGCCGATTGGAACTAGACACTGGGGGGGTAATGAAGAAGTAGTAAGATGGGCAACAATAAATTATTATGCCCACAAAGCATTCCCTCAAATTATCGGACCAGAATATACTCTCAGGGGCATCGATTATCTTTTCGGATGCCATCCCTACTCTAATCTTTCTTTTGTTGCAGATGTTGGTACTCGTTCCAAGAAAGTTATTTACGGACGCACTAGGGCAGACTTCTCAAATGTTGCTGGCGGGGTTGTACCAGGACTTCTTATGCTGGAACCGGATTTCCTCGAGAATAAAGATGATTGGCCTTTCTTCTGGGGCGAAAATGAGTGCGTCATTAATATAGCGGGTGAATATATATTTCTGTCTAATGCAGTTAAAGAATTATTAAATGAAAAGTAATAAAATAGTTCATTATTAAAATTTGTTATTTTTCAATTTGCAAAATGAATTCTTCTAACATGGATGACATCTTTTTCAAAAGAAAAGATGTCATCTTTAAGCTAATTATCTAATTTCATTTTTTATAATTTACTTTTTTTCTTTTCTCCCTTGCCATTTTAAAGTATATTTCGTATTATTGAAACGGTTCAAATATGTTCTAATCTTTTTAACTGATATTGAGTCTGTCATTAGTTTTTATTTAGATTAAAAGTTGAAATAATCTCTTAAGAATTAAAAAATTTTTAGTTGAAAAATAATATCCGTGAGGAGGAAAAATGATCTTAAATATTTACCGTTGGGGGAAAAAAATTGTTTTTTCCATCTTTTTAGTACTTACACTCGCACTTCAATCTTCTATTCTAGCTCAAAGCGGCACAATTAAAGGACGTGTTTATGATAAGGAATCAAAAACTGCTTTAGTTGGTGCTAATATTATTATTAAAGGTACAAGTTTAGGTGCTGCCGCTGATCTTGATGGAAATTACATTATCCGCGATATTCCCGCTGGAAGGCATACTTTTGTTATTTCGTATATTGGATATTACTCTGACACGGTGGCTATAAATATTAGTGCCGGCGCTACACTCGAGAGGAATTTTTATCTTTCAGCAACTGCTATTGAAGGAAAGACTGTAACAGTAACAGCACAGGCACAGGGACAAATATCAGCTATCCAACAACAACTATCTTCAAACAAAATTGTTAATGTGGTCTCAGAAGCTAAAATTCAAGAACTGCCAGATTTTAATGCTGCTCAAGCATTGTCTCGTTTGCCTGGCGTTTCTACACTTGAAAGTTCGGGTGAAGCCAATAAAGTTGTAATAAGAGGTTTAGCTCCTCAATATAATTTGATTGCAATTGGTGGTGTTTCACTCCCAGCCACTGGAAGCACACAAATCGGTGCCGCTTCTCAGGGCGGAACTGCTGGTGTTATTAGTTCTGATAGAAGCGTTGACCTTTCGATGATAACCCCTTATATGATTAAATCCATTGAAGTATATAAGGCTTTGACTCCTGATTTGAATGGTGATGCACTTGGTGGTTATGTAAATATGCAGCTTAGAGAAGCTCCTTCAGGGTTACATGGTGATGCACTTTGGCAGTCCGGGTATACCGAAAAAAGTGATACATATGGCAATTACAGATTTGTGGCTTCCGCAAGTAACCGTTTCTTTAATGATATGCTTGGTGTTTATGTATTAGGTAATGCGGAATCATATGACAGAAATGCAGATAATATGAATGCTTCTTATATAGTTACCAACTCTCAAAATGTTGGAGCAAATGGTTATCTTCCGGTTCAAGTAAATACTGTTACGCTTGATCGACATATTGAAACTAGAAAACGCTACGGCGGAAATTTGATCCTTGATTACAGATTACCCTCGGGGTCTTTAAAATTGGTTAATATGTTTAGTAGATTAAAATCAAATTTCCAGGATTATCAAACTGGATATAATTACCAAAATGGCAACCTAAATTTTACCTATCAACAGGGGGATAATACCGTAGATGTAATGCTTAATTCATTAAACTTTACAAATGATTTTGGCTTTATGTCTGTTGATTTTATTGCAGCAAATAATTATTCAAGAAATAGTTTACCTCGTGAGCCCCAAATCCAGTTTCAACAAACAAGAGGCGTTAGTAGTGCAGTGAATAATGTTACTCCTGATAATCTAACTTATTTGATAAGATATGGTGGTGTTAATAGTACTTATTTACAAAATATATCGTTATTTAGTACTGATTATAAAGAGAATGATCAGACATATAAAGGCGATTTTAAGATTCCTTTTAATTTTAGTTCCGATGTATCAGGATTCTTTAAGACTGGCGGTGAATATCGTTACAATTTACATAATAATGCACAAAATACACCCTATGCAACTGTAAAAGGTGGTTCCCCTATTACTAATCTTATGATTAACGGTATTCGAAATAATTTCCCCGGGCTTGCATATGATTCAAGTCAATCACAGTTTACTGCAGCTAGTTTTACTAACACTGACAATTCACTATATGACAGCTTTCTTGGTGATAGATTTGGCAAAATGCTTTGGGTTGCACAACCAGGTATGTTGAATGATGTAGTCAATTATATATCAAGTGTTCCTAGCTTCAATGCTATAAATTCTTCGGGAACAAACGCTGGTGGATGGACAGATGGACCATTCCAGAAACTTGCTAATACGTATAAATACATCGAAAGATATTATGCTGGCTACTTGATGGCGCAGTTTAACCTCGGTAAATTGATGGTTGTTGGGGGTGCTCGATTTGAACAAGAAAAATCGTTATTTCAAGCATTCAACCTTAGGGATGGTCGTAATCCCTCTACCGATACTGCTTTTATGGTTACTGCTTATCCTCAGAACCATTTTTGGCTTCCTATGGTACAAGCAAAATTTGACTTAGCTGATTGGGTCGATGTGCGTTATGCTTATACTCAGACTCTTGCTCGCCCTGCATATTCAGAGCTTTCACCTCATTTTACTATGGATTACACCAGCAGTAATGTCTGGGGCGGCAATCCTAATCTCGTTCCCGCACATGCTTATAATCATGATTTAATCTTTACTTTTCATAATAATGATATCGGGCTGTTGTCTATTGACGGTTTTTACAAAACTATTAAGGACTTCACTTTCGCAACTCAGTATGCACTTTATGCAACAGCACCTGCGGGGCTACTAACTTACAATGATTTGAATATCGGTGGTAAAACCCCTAATCCAAAGGCTATGTTTTATACCTATATTAATAGTCCTTACCTGGCTTATGTTAAAGGTATTGAATTTGACCTTCAAACAAGATTATGGTATCTGCCGGGTGCTTTAAATGGAATAATCCTTGGGTTGAATTATACTAAGATTCATTCTCAAGCCACTTATCCCTGGAGAGATAGTAGATCCTACCTTATTCCTCCAAGGACTATTGTTACGATGGTTCTTGATAGTACCCGAAGTGGACGTTTAGTCGATCAGCCAAATGATATATTGAACGCTTATATTGGTTATGATTATAAGGGCTTCTCTGCAAGAGTATCATTTTTATTCCAGGGAAACTCTGTTAGCTATGTTGGTGCATTTGCAGAACAGGATGGATTTACAAGGGACTATTTTAGAATGGATTTTTCAGCAAGGCAGGAATTGCCATGGCCCGGGTTAGAAATTTATATTGATGCCAATAATCTTAATAGTGAGAATAATTCTTCGGCACAGCTATCAATAGGTGGTTTTACAAATGAACAAAATTACGGTCTTACGGCTGATATTGGTATTAGATATAGATTATAATCATAATTTAGGGCAAGTTTTTAACATGACATGTCTTAAATAATTATTAATGGATTAATTCAGGAGGTAATAATATGAAATATTTATTCACGTTGTTCATATTCACATTAATAGTATCCACTTCGCTTCATGCCCAGAAGAAGGATACAGTCTATGTGCCAGACTTTATTACTACGGGTGGTCAGGAGGGAACCCTTAACAATGCCATCGATTCCGTAATAAATGCCGGTGGTAATCTTTCGAACGTTGTTTTTAAATTAAGTCCCTATGGTCTTTATGTTTTAAGCGGTGTGATAACAACACCTCCTGGTGCAGTGCTTGAAATTGATGCTGATCCACCAGGAAACACACAGGAAAGTGCTCCACCTATGATTGCTTGGACTGCCAGCACAGCACCAACTAAAACTTATTCCTTTAACATACCCGGAGATTTGATAATGAAAAACCTCTGGATTATGTATGCCGGTATTGATGGTGCTCAAGTTGGTTCATCTATTAGGGTTGGAGATTCTAGTTCCACGGTTGGAGGTGTAGGTGGACGTGCTGAATTCGATAATGTTATTTTTGATTATTCACCGGCTAGCGGAGGTGCCAGTGGTGCCGTTGATATCTATTCAACACATTTTAAAGGTATATTTAATAATTGTTATTTCAAAAACTGTATTGATACTCATTTGAGATATTATGGCAGGGCTCTTTCTTTCAATTATTCATCTGCCGGTTTGCATGCCGACAGTGTTTGGTTCGAAAACTGCACTTTTGCAAATATGGGATATGTTTATATGCAGGAAGGTGCGGAGTATGGCGATAACGTTTATTTCAACCATTGCACTTTTTATAATGTTATGGAATTTACGTTAGAGTCTGGTTGGTGGTATAAAATGTATGTTACCAATTCTCTATTTGTAAATACATATATGTATGGAAGTATTCCGGTAAATGATTCTGCGGGAGTCAACGGAGGAACAATATCCATTGCACCCGTTGATAGTAATTGGGCAGGGAGAGGCTTCGGATTTTCTGTACCTTTTACCGATCAAGATAGACGCATTTTATTCGCAAATAATGCCTATGATATTCAAACCTGGCTCTCTTATTGGATGAAAAATAATCCCAACAGTGTAAATTTACATAAGAATAGGCTGGACAATGAAATTCCAGTTCCTCAGCCGATGCTTAACAGTGCCACAACTACTTTCTTTGATACGACAGATGCAAATGGTGTTAAACTTTATCCATATATGAATTCTGCAAATTTATATGATGGTTTGGATCCTCGTTTTATTAATCCACCTCTTAATTTAGATTCATTAGAACAATATTTATTGCACAAATGGACAGACAATGGAAATGTTAATTGGGCGTGGGAGCCTTCTTTAGATAGTGCCCAAACCTGGCCGCTACATGAAAATATGGCTTATACAAACGATACCTTGAAAACTGCTGCAATGGGCGGATTTCCTCTTGGAGACCTTTACCATTGGTGGCCAACCCAATACACACAATGGCTAGCTCAAAGATCGGCAGAAGAAAGCAGAATTAGTACATGGTTAAATACGGGTAAAGATCCATTAGCAACTGGTGTTAAGGTGTTAACAAGTAATGTTCCTAATGTATATACTCTTAGTCAGAACTATCCAAATCCGTTTAATCCTACAACTAATATAGAATATAGTATTCCCAAAAGCGGTTATGTATCTTTGAAAGTGTATAATATTTTAGGACAGGAAGTTGCTTCTCTTTACCAGGGGTATCAAAAAGCAGGTTCTTACAGAGTAGATTTTAATGCATCTAAACTATCAAGCGGAGTATATCTTTATCGTTTAGAAACCGGTAATATATCTATTACAAAAAAATTGGTCCTTATGAAATAATTCTTGTATATGAAATATTTTTAATTAGAATTAAATAACAAACCACCTACAGGACTTCAAAAAGTCTTGTAGGATGGCTTTTAAATTTAAGGAGGTGGTTACTGATTTATGGAAAAAGCGTGAGTTTGTTTGTTTCATCTTAAAATAAGAAATTGTACATCACTGAAAATAAGTGTTATTATCTAAAAGTTTTTTTGATGTTGTACAAGTTCAATTATCGATAAAATTAATTTATGGAGGAAAAAATGAAAAGAATTACATATTCAATTCTTTTTAGTTTGTTCTTTTTCTTTGTGTGGGCTAATTTTATCCCAGCACAAAATCTTGTTCAGAGCTTTGGTAGCGATACGGTGGGGTATTCTATAGCTCATATCGGTTGGTATGCTTCAGACATCCAAAGTGTAGTTGCTGTTGATCCATTTAATAGCGGGCACAACGTTCTTAAAAATATAATTCATAATTATAATGCAGCTCCTGTTCTTAAATATGTACTGCCTGCGGGCAAAACTCTTGCTGATTATAACTCATTTACCTTTAAAGGCTACTTTGCTCAGGGGGATGTTGGTTATAAGAGTATTATAGTGGAAGCATATCAAACTATGCCAACTGGTCAATTTGCTAACAATCAAACAACCTCTCAAATTGGCTCCTGGGCACGTAATAAAATGGGCTCCACTAACTGGGAAAATATTACGGTTGATATTACAAATACTTCTAGCTTAAGTGATACTATCTATATTGCATTTGGAATTAATTGTGCTGGCACAGGAGATGTTGGTGCTACGGGCGATACAACAATTTGGTACGCTGATAGTGTTACACTTGTTGCTAAGCCGGTAGTAGTTACCGATACGACCCTTGTTTCTCAATGGGGCATCACACCAGGTTATCACGGAAGCGGTTTTAAATTAAATGTTAGTGCAGCAGGTGATACAGCTAATCTTTTTGGTACCAATCTTAACAGTTGGGAAAGCATACGTGGAGCTTTTTATAAACCACTTGTTGGTAACACAAGTACTAATGGTGCTATTGTTGTTACTGGAAAAATAACTTTTGTTGGTGAAGGTCCCGATACATGGAGTGCTCTTCGTTATGGAGTGTTCAATAATTTGGTTCCAGGAACTCTTCAATACACGGGCACAGATACTGTAAAATGGGTTGGAATGACCAATAATTCGTATGGCTATATGTTTACACCACAAAGCGGAACTGATTATGTTGGAAATATCCCAGGTGGTACAAATGCATCTCAAGGAATAACACTAGGGGGAAGTTGGTTAAGTACATATGGTGGAGCCCTTGGATATGGAGGTCTCATTCAGCAGGCACCAGCAAGAGCTAATATGGACGCAGGGACTTATGATTTCGCATTTTCTTTCCATCCTTTAACAGATTCTACAAAAAGAGTCAATTTTTATTTGGTTAAAGAAGGTAATCCTGTTACTTACTGGTATGGCGGTAGCTATGTAGTTATGGATACAGCTTCGATGAAAAGTACAGATACTTTAAATGCTGTTTGTTTTGCTATTCAAAAGCTTCCAAACATGACTAACATGATTGTATCTAATGTACATGCTACCTTAGGTGCTGATATAACAATACCTCCTGCTCCATTTCAGGCATTTTATTTGGATCAATGGGGAATGTTTGGTAGAACAGGTGGCTGGCATTTTACAGTTGACCCCGATACCATAATCGGTAATGCGGGAATTGCCGGTAGCAGTGTTCCAACTGGTAACTGGGCAACAATTCGTGGCGGCTTTACTGTTCCTGTAACGGCTACACAGTCAAAAGCTATTATTGTTACTGGTGAAGTAACCTTTGTAGGTTCTGGACCTGTGACATGGAGTGGATTGCGTTATGGTCTTTTCAATATAGATAGTGCAAGCTCCGTTCAATATGCACTTACAGATTCTGCAAATTGGGGAACGATAATTAATAAAGGTACAGATTCTGTAAAATTTGTTGCCGGAAAAGAAAATGCGCATGGCTATATGTTTACACCTCAAAGCGGTACAGTTTATACTGGTAATCTTCCGAGCTTTGCAAACGGAGGAGCATCTCAAGGTGTAACAAAAGGAGGAAGTTGGATAAGCACCTATGGTGGTGCAAATGGCTTTGGCGGTTTAATACAGCAGGCACCTGCACGTGCAGTATTTTCGGCAGGCAGGTATAAATTTGGAATATCAGTACAGCCTCAAGCTGATGGCAGCAATGAAGTTAGGTTTTATATGGTTAGAGATAGCTCAGTTGTTACTTATTGGTATGGCGGTATTTTAAAAGATACATCTATGACAACTACTACCTTTAATTCTATATGTTTTGGTTTGAATCCAAATTATGACCAAACCACTAGCCCTATAAGTGCAATGATTCTAACTGATGTCAAAGTTGATCTTGGTAATCCTATAAATGTTCCTCCTCAGCCTTGGCAAAATTACTATGTTAGCGATTGGGGCTTTTATCAAGGTCAAATGGGCGGATGGTTATTTAATCCTGATATCATTGGTAATGCCGGTGCTTCAGGAACAAGTTCTAATACCGGTTGGGTAATGTTACGCGGTGGTTTTGTCGGTCCTACTGCACCACGAAACGGTACAGATTCTGCCCTCGTTATAAAAGGTGATTTGGAACTTGATGGTGGTGGTTTCCAAAGCCCAGGCAGCTTACGTTTTGGTTTATTTAACAACCCAACGCCAGGAACTGTAAAGGTTATTTCTGATACTGTTGGAGGAGTTGTTTACGATTCGACACACTGGACGGGATCTGGTAACATTGAATCTGGATATCTCTTTATACCCACAAGTGGTTCCAACAAACCTTTAAACTGGGTTTCTATCCCTGGCACATTTGGTGGTGTAGTAAATGGAATTTGGGATAGTACTAATAGCGGTTATGTCCTTAGTAATGACCTTCAATCTCCTACCAATGCTGAAGGTACTGCCGGATCTTATAGCTTCACAATATCTGTTGCCCCTACTGGAAATGGTGCTCAACAAGTTGCTTATCAACTCCAAAAAAGTGATAAGAGCTATACAATACAAGGAGCCGCAATTGATAGCCATAATCCTTTGCCAGCAACCAGCTTTAATAGTATCATCTTTGCACTTGGTCCCGGAAATTCTACTAATGCTATGAAGCTGACGAATGTTCAGGTTACTATGGGTAAACCTCTTATTATCACTGGTATAGCCCAAAATACTAATTCTTCATTACCGGCTAGCTATGAATTAAGCCAAAACTATCCAAATCCTTTCAACCCTACTACAACAATTGATTTTGCATTACCTAAGAGTGGTAATGTTACTTTAACTGTTTATGATATTTTGGGTAGGGAAGTAAAAACTTTGGTTAACGGTGCTTTACCTGCTGGTTATCATAAAGTTGAATTTAATGCTAGCAATCTTGCTTCCGGCGTTTATTTCTATCGAATAAAGGCTGGTAATTTTGTCAGTGTTAAAAAATTAATGTTGCTTAAATAAATTTCTGGTTAAATAAAACATTAAACAGTCCCGGTTTATATCGGGACTGTTTTTTAATTCTTGCAATTAAGCTTATATCATAAAAGGCAAATTTTGAAACAAAAAATACTTATTCACTTAGTCAATTTTTTTAATTTTTTTTCTTTTCCCCTTGTTATTGTTGCGGTATTATTTTTCCATACATCCCAAATCTTTTCTCAATCAGATTCAATACAAACTAATGTTCCTTCGCTTAAAAACGTTTATGCACATGACTTTTATATTGGATGTATTTTATCTTATAGAAATATAGGGTTTCCTACTGATCCTTATGTTCCAGGGCAGTCTACTGTAGTTACTCCAAACGGAGGTTACTTAGTAAAGTTTCACATGAATAGTATGACTCCTGGTAACAATATGAAGCCGCAGTATACCGTCGATATTAGTTCAAGTGCGGCTGCATACTCTGCTGCGACGGACAGCGTTGCTAAAGATTCAATCAATACTCATCCAATTATTAAATTTAATGGTGATATGATTGCTCAACTTAATTGGGCAAAAAGACAAGGGTTTACTTTTCGCGGGCATACATTGGTTTGGCATAACCAAACTCCTACTCAATTTTTTCGTACCGGCTATACTAGTACCGGCGCTTATTTAACCAAAGAAAAAATGACTGAACGTTTGGATAATTATATCAAAAGTATAATAAGCCTAATACATGCTAATTGGCCCGGTTTATTGTCTGCTTTCGATATCGTTAACGAAGCTATTGATGATAACACCGGTGCTGTGCGCAGAACCAGCAATGAATGGTACACCGTCTTTGGCGACTCTACATACATTATGGATGCATTTGAATTTGCTCGTAAGTATACTGTTCAATACGGTGAAACACAAATTAAACTTTACTATAATGATTACAACACTGATGTTCAAACTAAAGCTGATGGTATTGTAAGGCTATTAACGCCAATTTATAAAGCCGGGTTTTTGGATGGAATCGGCATGCAGAACCACAATAGTATTAACGTTCCTACAGCCCAAAATTTTATCGCTTCATATAATAAATTTTATCCCATTTGTAATGAGATGGCTGTAACCGAATTGGATGTTACCACCGGCAGCGCAAATCCCTCTGCTTCAGTTCTTGCCCAGCAGGCAAATCAATACGGACAATTATTTAAATGCTTTGTTGAACGTAGTTATTTTTCAGGGCGAGGTAAAATTATCAACGTAACAAAAGACGGATTGAATGATGCATATACTTTCAAAACAAATCAGTCTTCATCTTTGTGGGATAGCAACAACCAGTGTAAACCTGCATTTTATGCGGTAGCACGCGTTGGTATCTATTACAATAAATTGGACTCGTTAATTTCTTTTGCCGATTCTCTTAAACAAAGCGAATATACTTCTGAATCGTGGTCTGAATTAGCAGCTACTCTTGATTCTGCTAAGAGTGTAATGAACCAAAATTTTTCGTTCACTGTTTCAGCAGATACAGCTTTAAGTACAGCAGAAAATAATCTTGAAACCGCTGTTAATGGGCTGGTTAAAATTGCTACTTATGTAAATGTCGTTAAAGAGAATAATCCTAAAACTTTTTCACTTAGTCAAAATTATCCCAACCCCTTTAATCCAACAACTCGAATAAAATACTCTGTGCCTCAGGACGGTTACATATCCCTTAAGGTGTATAATCTTCTTGGGCAGGAAGTAACTAAAATATTCGAAGGTTTCCAGCATGCAGGTAGTTATGTAATTTTATTTGATGGTAGCAAGCTTGCAAGTGGTGTTTATTTATATCAATTGAAAGCTAATAATTATTTACAAACACGGAAGCTGATATTGTTGAAATAAAAAATCCGCTTGGAAAAATTCTAATACTTAGATCTTTTAAATGAAAAGCTTAAAGAAATTCACTTTTATTATTTTAGTTTTATCATTTAATCTTAACGCACAATCCTTTAAGGTGAAAGGAACAGTATTATCACCGAGCGGAAGTGTCCGTTATGCATCAGTAACTTTTGTAGATAATAATGATACCTCAAAAAAATACTCAACGTTTACTGATACCTCAGGTAATTATCAGTTGAATATTGTCACTTCAATAAATCCTAATAACAATAATCTTCCCACTAAGTTTGAGTTGGACCAGAATTATCCTAATCCATTTTCAACTACAACAGAAATTCCGTATAAACTCAAAACACAATCTGATGTTCAGGTAACTATTTATGATATCCTTGGAAGAGTAGTGAGAAAGTTTTCCGTAGGATCTCAAACAATTGGTTTGCATAGTGTTATTTGGGATGGCAGAAATAACTTCGGACAAATTGCAGCAACCGGAATCTATTTTTATCGACTTCAAGCTGGGGGAGAATCAAGCGTAAAAAAAATGGTGTTCGAAGAAGGAAAAAGTAATTTTTCTGCTCCAATGTCTAACATTGTCCCTTCGAATGCTTTAGAAAATAGAAAAACTACAAATGTGTTCCTTCAAGAAGGAAATTACACTGTACAAATTGATAATTCTGTTAATACATTCCCTATAATAATTCCCCAGCAGTATTCTAACATAAATATTCAAAGCGATACAACTTTGAATTTTTCAGTTAACATTCCAAATCAAGCGATAGTGTATTTAGACAGCACCCAACAAATTATTAGAGGTTTTGGCGCCGCAAATATAATCCCGTGGCGGCCAGATATGACAACTGCCGAAGTTAAAACAGCATTTGGGAATGGACCAGGTCAACTTGGTTTTTCAATACTTCGCATAAGAGTTCCGTATACAGATAGCATAAGTGATTTCAGTGCAAACGTTTCAACTGCAAAATTAGCTGATTCTCTTGGTGCAATTGTTTTTGCAACGCCCTGGACTCCTCCGCCAGCATTGAAAAGTAATAACAATATTGTAGGCGGTACTCTTAATGATACTTCTTATGCTTTATATGCAGCTCATTTAAAATCATTTGCCGATTATATGGCAAGCCAAGGTGCTCCTTTATATGCAATATCAATTCAAAATGAACCCGATGCAAATGTTAATTACGAATCTTGCTATTGGGATGCCACACAGTTTTTGAATTTTTGTAAAAATAATGCGGCTTCTATCGGTACAAGAATAATGATGCCTGAATCCGAAAGTTTTGTACATGCTTTGTCAGATTCTACTTTAAATGATTCTGCTGCTGCTGCAAATGTTGCAATCATTGGAGGGCATATTTACGGCGGTGGGCTTGCACCTTATCCTTTAGCAATCAGCAAAGGAAAAGATTTGTGGATGACCGAACACCTCGTTCTCGATACAACTTGGGCTGGTAACATTGGTACTGGATTAGAAATAAATAATTGTATGAATGCCGGTATGAATGCTTATGTGTGGTGGTATATTATAAGATATTATGGTCCAATCAATGAAAACGGAAATATAACTAAGCGTGGTTATGTCATGTCCCAATATTCAAAGTTTATTCGTCCCGGCTTTTATAAGATAAAATGTAACTCGACTCCACAAAGGAATTTGTTTGTTACTGCGTATAAAGACCCTTCGTCATCAAAAGTTGTTATAGTTGCTTTGAATACTGGTTCTTCACAAATTTACCAAACATTTTCAATTACAAATGGTATGATGAATTCTTTTTCTCAATACACAACATCGGCAAATATGAATTGTGTACAAGGAAACAATCTTACAGCAGCAAACGGTAGCTTTACTGCTGTCTTAGAACCTTCAAGTATTACTACATTTATTTCTAACTGAGGTGAAAATGAATCTTCTAAGTATAAGAAAAATTTTTCTATTAATAATTTTATACTGTATTATTATATTCAATATTTTGCTCTCAGCTCAATCGAACCAGCCTATAAATAAAAAAAATATTCCCCATCTTGAACGACAAGGAAGTACAATTCAACTTGTAGTGAAGGGTAAACCTTTTTTAATGCTTGCTGGTGAAACAGGTAACTCCAGTGCTTCTGATTTAAACTACATGAATAAAATTTGGCCGAAGATTGATGCAATGCATTTAAATACTTTGGTTGTGCCTGTGTATTGGGAACTTATTGAATCGAAAGAAGGGGAATTTAATTTTTCTCTTGTGGATAGTATAATAACATCCGCAAGGAATAATAATATTAAACTAGTCTTTCTTTGGTTTGGTACTTGGAAGAACAGCATGTCATGTTATGTTCCGCTTTGGATAAAGACAGATGAACAAAGATTTCCTAGGGCTCGTGAAAAAAGTGGAAAAGCCGAAGAGATACTTACAGCCTTTAGCACCACAAATAGAAATGCTGATGCCTTTGCTTTTGCAAATTTGATGAAACATATTCGCGTTTTCGATGAACAACAGCAAACTGTCATCTTAGTTCAAGTTGAAAATGAAATAGGTATGATTCCTGACGCAAGGGATTATAGTAAAAACGCAAATGAAGCTTTTAACTCTGCCGTCCCGGAAGAGTTTATAAATTATCTTAAAATCAATAAGGACAAGCTAAATTCATATCTCTATGGTTTATGGAAGAAAAATGGTTTTAAGACAAAAGGAAACTGGAAAGAAATTTTTGGTGATGGTTTAGCTACAGATGAAATATTTATGGCATGGAATTTTGCCAAGTATACTAACTATGTTGCTGAAGCGGGCAAGAAAGAATATCCTTTACCTATGTATGTTAATGCTGCGTTACCTCGCCCGGGCTTTAAACCAGGCCAATATCCAAGTGGAGGACCTTTGCCGCATCTTATGGATATTTGGAAAGCAGCTGCTCCCGAAATCGATTTCCTCGCGCCGGATATTTATTTCCCAAACTTTGCTGAATGGGTTACCAAATTTGATATACCAGTAAATAAACCTGGGCAAATTTTCAACCAGTTTTTTATACCAGAAGCAGGAAATAATCAAAGCGTGGTAAATGCCTATTATGTATTTGCTCAGCACAATGTAATGGGCTACAGTCCATTCTCTATAGAATCACTTGATGACCCATCGAATAACCAAGTATCTGAAGGTTACAAAATACTGGCTCAACTTAGTCCTCTTATTTTAGCAAACCAAGGTAAAGGAACAATGGCAGGTGTTTTACTGGATAGTGCCAGCCAAACAGCAAAAATTAAATTAGGAAACTACATTTTTAATTTTTATCATGAATATAGCTGGCCTTATGCTCCAAAGATTGAAGGTGAAAATCCAAGGTATGGCGGAATGATAATTATGGTATCACCTGATGAGTTCTACATAGCTGGCAGAGGATTAATCGTAACTTTTGAAACTGCCACTGATGATAATTCAATAGCTGGGATTGGAAGCATTGACGAAGGTAAATTAATTGACGGCGAATGGATACCTGGTCTTCGTTTGAATGGAGACCAAAGTCATCAAGGGAGGCACATGGATTTGCCTGGAAATACTTTTAGTATTCAAAAAGTTAGATTGTATAAATATAAATAGTAAAATACTATCATTAAAAATACCTGGTCCCGAATTTTCTTTTTACGATACTGGTATGTACACAATTTCAAAATTTAACCAAAACATTGGGAAATTGAATTCGGAACTTCGTATAAAGAATTCCTTTTAATAAATTAATACAATTGAAAAAAATTAAAATGAAAACAAAATACCATAATATCTTTCCTAAATTGAGTGATTTTTATGTCATGGGATGCCAATTCTTTTGGAAAAAGTAATCTTATACATCGTAAAAAGATTGCACGCACCCTTTAGTGTACTTTCAATGAAGGTTAAGCCAGGCTTACGATAAATTTGATGTTAAAATAATAAAGAAAATTGATTTCCCTTTCTCATCATCTTTTGGAAATTAAATGTTGCTGTTGATAGCCTTACATTTAAAAAAAGGCTTACTAATTTTACATCTTTTTTATTCTTTTGTAAAAATTTCTTTTCATTATGTAATTTGACCTACTATGTTCAACCATTAGTTCTTTGCTACCCTTCTGACAAATCGCTTTTCTATAAAGAGGATTAAAATTATATGAGCAGAATTTATAAGAGCAGACAGTTGGAAATCTATAAATTAAGCAGCTTAATAGTATAGCTACTTTTTTTCAGATTTTAACTTTTCTTTCGAAACATTGTAATCGAGTTAAGCATACCTATAAGACTGTCATTAGATATTTTTGTTAATACCTATAAATTGGTTTTTCTTCGATAGTGGGATTGACATCTTATGGCTTTTCCTATGAAGAAAATATAATCTGAAAATTTAATTGATATTTAAAAATGATTTTACTAATATTGAAACGTTTCAATTAAATATCTTTTATACTAAGGAGGTCGAAATGAGCGGTTTATACAAAAAACTTGTATCCTTTGTGGGATGCTGTATTTTGTCAATTTTTATCTTTATGGGCGGAACAGCCAATGCTCAAGTTGTAACAAACGGAGGATTTGAAAGTTCAAATACAGGAATAATTGATTCAACCGGAATTAAAGGTTGGTTAATGTTAGTAGCAAGCGACGTAACAACGCCTCCTGTATTTGAAATAGTAAGTGATACCGTTGAAGAAGGGCATCGTGCATTAAAAGTTACTATTAACAGCACAGGTACAAACCAGTGGGATATTCAAGCAGTTGCCGATAGCCTGCATGTTAAGCCTGGATTTACATACAATTATTCTATTTGGGCAAGGGCTACCAAGGCAGGAGCTCAAGTTAATTTTACGGTTGGAAATTATTCGTATTCAGAATACGGCGCTTTACGTCAGCAATCTCTTACTACTAGTTGGAAAAAATTTACATTCCAGTTTAAAGTATCAGATAATCAAACTATTATTCGAGCACCAATTCATTTCAGCTACTCAGGAAATGTTGGAAATAGTATTTATATAGATAATCTGCAAATTACGGATGTTAATGCAGCTAAAGAACCTGTTGTTGTAGAAGCAGAATCCGGCGTGCTTGGTAGCAGTTGGGCGGTACTATATGATACTACTAATAAACTAACTTACATTTCTACAAAAGTTAACAATACTTCTTTTAGTCCGGGCGATACAAGTCGTATTGCAACATATCAGGTAACTTTTCCAGATTCAGGTCATTATAATCTTTTTGCCCATTTACGTGTTGGTCCAAATGGATACAATGATGATAGCTTTTTCTACGGAAGAGGTTTTGGAGTAAAGAATGATACTTCCACTGCGGATTGGGTTTTTGTTAATGGGCTTGCTAGTTCTGGGTTTAACAGTGCTAACGATTTTGTTGACGGTATAGGTACACTTGGTAGCCAAGTTTGGAAATGGGTTAACTTAAGTAAAAATACTTTTACCGGCGTTCCGGGTGATACATTTTATGTTAGTCCAGATAGTCTTACCAGAACTTTCCAAATAGGAAGCAGAGAAGATGGGTTAGACATAGATAAATTGGCATTCGGTAAGATTCAATATTATTTTACTGTAGCCGATCTTGATAGTGTACTTCCAGGTCAAACATCAATTGTGATTGATTCAAGTAAATTTTATTCAGGACCTCCCCTTGCTCAAGGAGCAGCTAAATTTTTAGGAAATGTAAAGGCACTTAATGGCGACAATAATTTTGCTGCTTTTTGGAACCAGCTTACTCCTGGGAACGAAGGTAAATGGGGTTCTGTAGCTACAACTCAAGATACAACGCAATGGAATTGGGCACCGTTGGATAGTTTATATAAATATGCTTTAAACAATCACATGATTTTCAAAGATCATAATTTGATTTGGGGGCAGCAGCAACCATCTTGGATTTCAGGTCTTGATTCTGCTACTCAGTATAAATACATAGAAACCTGGATTAGAGATGTAGGCCAAAGATATCCTAAAATCGATATGATTGATGTTGTTAATGAACCACTTGATAATCATAATCCCCCCGATGGAGGAGGATCTCCAGCTCGTGCTAATTACGAAAATGCTCTTGGCGGCAAAGGTTCTACTGGCTGGGATTGGGTTATAACAGCATTTAGTCTTGCCAGAAAATATCTTCCTAATGCCAAATTATTAATAAATGATTATGGCATAATCAATGATAATGGAGCTACCTCTTCTTATCTTTATATTATTAACTTATTAAAAAGTAGAGGATTAATTGACGGGATCGGCGTGCAGTGCCACCGCTTCGAAATTGAAACCGCCGATACTAATACTTTAAAAACTAATTTAGCTAAACTTGGTGCTACCGGTTTACCCGTTTATATATCTGAAATGGATTTGGGTAATATTGGTAATACCGGAACTCCAAATGATAACCAACAGTTACAGTTATACCAAAAATATTTTCCGATATTTTGGAACAATCCTGCTGTAAAAGGCATCACCCTTTGGGGTTATGTCCAAGGCGAAATGTGGCAGTCTACTTGCTATTTGGTAAATTCTGATGGAACGTGGAGACCTGCAATGACTTGGCTAGCTCAATATGTTAAAGCTAATCCTTTAGGCATAAATGAAAACGTGTCTAATGTGCCGTCTAATTTTAAGCTAGAACAAAATTACCCAAATCCCTTTAATCCCAGCACAAATATAAGATACTCTTTAGCTAAACCTTCAAAAGTAACGCTAAAAGTTTATGATATTTTGGGAAGAGAAGTTCAAACTCTTGTTAATAAAGAACAGGCAGCAGGTCAATATACCGTTACCTTTTATGCGAATAATCTTTCGAGTGGAGTTTATTTCTACCGTTTGCAAGCAGGAAGTTTTACTGAGATAAAAAAGCTTATGCTGCTTAAATAGTTAGTTAATCTTACATGAATAATTCATAACCTTCTTGGCTGGGAAATAGTTTTTGATTACCAGCCATGAAGGTTTTAAAGCAAGAGCTTATCAATATGATGAGGAAATTATTTTTTTTTATTACGATATTAACACTTCCTTCACTTGCTCAAAATAACGTTAAACAAACTTCAGATACAATTCTTCCTCCGGTTCAATTAACTGCTGAACAGGATCATCAAAGAATTATGGAATTGCTTCATATTACTTCTCTTCGCCCAGGGCCTTCGGGCAATCCGCAAGCACCTAATGCAGCTAATTCCGATGAATCAAAAGCTAATCCATATCCTCAACTTCCTGATCCATTAATCTTAAATGACGGAGAAAAGGTTTCTACTCCGGCGATGTGGTGGAAGCTTCGCCGCCCGGAAATCAAAGAAGATTTTGACAGAGAAATTTATGGTAAAGTACCCAAGAATGTTCCCAAAGTTAATTGGGAAATAGTAAGCATTACAAAAGACACTATTAAAAATATTCCTGTAATTACTAAAAAACTTTTAGGGCATGTTGATAATTCATCTTATCCTCTTTTGACCGTGAATATAAATTTATCTCTTACAGTTCCAGCAAATTCTTCTAACGACATGTCAGGTAGAAAAAATCCCGTTCCGGTAATAATGGAATTTGGTTTTTCTTTTCCTCCCGGATTTAAAATGTCTGACACTTTGAAAAAATTTATAGACTCAATGTCAAGCTGGCAACCAATGGTTTTATCTAAAGGATGGGGCTTTGCAATTTTAATTCCTACCAGTTTCCAGGATGATAACGGAGCCGGTTTAACAAAAGGAATTATCGGTTTGGTTAACAAAGGTCAGCCTCGCAGTTTAGATGACTGGGGCACGCTTCGTGCATGGGCTTGGGGCGCAAGTAGAGCTTTAGACTACCTGGAAACTGATAAATCTGTTGATGCAAAAAAGGTTGGAATTGAAGGACTTTCAAGATATGGCAAAGCAGCATTAGTTACTATGGCTTATGATCAGAGATTTGCAATTGGGTTTATTGGCTCTTCCGGTAAAGGAGGTGCCACCTTGCTTCGCAGAAATTTTGGCGAACAAGTTGAAAACCTTGCCTCCTCTTATGAATACCACTGGTTTTGTGGTAACTTCTTAAAGTATGCGGGTCCTCTTACGACAAAAGATTTACCTGTAGATTCTCATGAACTTATTGCTATGTGCGCTCCACGTCCAGTTTTTATTAGCTGTGGTTCGCCTTTAGTTGAAGGTAATTGGGTTGACGATAAAGGACAATTTATGGCTGCAGTTGCTGCTGAACCAGTTTATAAGCTTCTCGGGAAAAATGGTTTAGGAACTACAGTTATGCCTCCAATGGGAACCGCTCTTATTAAAGGCGATATCGCTTTTAGACAACATTTTGGCGGGCATACTACTCTTCCTAATTGGGAAACTTTTATAAAGTTTGCCGAAAAATATTTTAACCGACCGGCTTCTAATAAAAATTGACTTATAATGGTCTGTAAAGCATTAATTGAAAATATCCATTTTCAGAAATTTTATTTTAGGAGATATAAGTTATGAACATAAAAATAAACAAGTTGATTTTGGCAATTTTTCTTCTTTTTTCTGTAAACTCTTTTAGCCAGGTAAAATTGCCTAAGCTTGTAAGCGATGGTATGGTTATTCAACGTGGTGTCAATGTTAAAATTTGGGGTTGGGCTGCAAATGATGAAAAAGTTTCAGTGCATTTTTTAAATTCGACTTATAATACTGTTGCCGATTCCAAAGGCGATTGGAGTATTACACTTCCGAAAATGGAAGCTGGAGGCCCATATGAGATGGATATTAAAGCAAGTAATTCTATCACTATTCATGATATAATGGTTGGAGATGTTTGGGTTTGTTCAGGTCAATCTAATATGGAATTGCCGATGAGCAGAGTAAGCTGGAATTATCCTGGCGAAATTGCGAATTCCGAAAATAAGTATATTCGCCAGTTCTATGTTCCTCAAACATATAATTTTCAGCATCCCCAAAATGATTTGTCCTATAGAAATATGCCCGCCGAACTAATAGGTTGGAAAATTGCAAGCCCCGAAAATACTCCTTTCTTTTCTGCCGTTGCTTATTTTTTTGGAAAGGAGCTTTATGAGAAATATAAAGTTCCGGTTGGCTTAATAAATTCAAGCCTTGGTGGCTCACCTATTGAATCATGGATTAGTGCAAATGCTCTAAAAAAATTTCCCCAATATTATAACGAAGCTCAAATGTTTAAAGACAGTATATTAATTCATAAAATTGAAGCGGCTGATAATGCAAGAATAAATGCATGGAATAATGAGTTATGGAAAGTTGATGAAGGAAATAAAGATCCGCTGCATATGTGGTTCGATCCTTCTTTAAATACGTCTAATTGGGATTCGATGAAAGTTCCCGGCTATTGGGCTGACGAAACTAAACTTGGATTGGTTAATGGAGTTGTTTGGTTTAGAAAAAATGTTATTATTCCTTCTTCTTTGGCAGGTAAACCTGCAGAATTAATTTTAGGTAGAATTGTAGATGCCGACTCTGCTTACGTTAATGGAGTTTTTGTTGGAACAATTAGCTATCAATATCCGCCAAGCAGATTTAATATACCTGCTGGTTTGTTAAAGGAAGGAGAGAACAGTATCGTCGTTAGAGTTATCAGTAATGCTGGTAAAGGAGGTTTTGTCCCAGATAAGTTGTATGCAATTGTTTCGGATAAAGATACTGTCAATATAGCTGGTCAATGGAAATATCGTCTTGGCGCTGTAATGCCTCCACTGGCTAGTCAAACTTTTATAAGATGGATGCCTATCGGATTATACAATGCGATGATTGCACCTCTTCTTAATTATCGAATTAAGGGCGTAATTTGGTATCAAGGAGAATCTAATGCTGACAGACCTAAAGAATATAATAGCTTAATGGAAACCCTCATTCAAGATTGGAGAGAAAAATGGAATGAAGGAGATTTCCCATTCTTGTTTGTACAGCTTCCTAATTTTATGGAGCCGAAAAATGAACCTTCCGAAAGTAACTGGGCTTTAATACGCGAAGCTCAGCTTAAAACTCTTTCCGTTCCAAATACAGGCATGGCTGTTACTTACGATATTGGAGAATGGAATGACATTCATCCTCTTGATAAAAAAGATGTGGGGTATAGGCTTTTCCTTGCAGCAGAAAAGGTTGCTTATGGCGACAATAAGGTCGTTTATTCAGGTCCAATTTATAAATCAATGAAAATTGAAGGAAATAAAATTATTTTGTCGTTTACAAACGTTGGGAATGGGCTTGTAGCTAAAGGCAATGCAGATAAAATTCAAATGAAATATCCCTTAAAATATTTTTCTATTGCCGGAGCCGATAAAAAATTTGTTTGGGCTAATGCTAAGATAGACGGCGATAAGGTTGTAGTATGGAGTAGTAAAATTTCTAATCCTGTTGCCGTGCGTTATGCCTGGGCAGACGACCCCGAAGGGGCAAACTTATATAATAAAGAAGGTTTGCCTGCCTCACCCTTTAGAACGGATGATTGGACGAATAAATAATTATTTTTTAATTTGACCTTATTGTACAATTTTAGGTCTCTAATTTTTTATGTGTAATTTTTTAAATGAAAATCATAAATAGAATCTCTTTTTTTGTTTTTGTTATGTTTAATTGTATAGGTATTTCCCAAACAATCGACTCGCTTTATGAAGTAGCAACTTGGCCCGGATTTAAGCAAGGAGCTGTTAGCTTTACTTTTGATGATAATTGCGCTAATCAGTTATCTATCGTTATGCCGATGTTTGATCAATTTGATTTTAAGATGACTTTCTATTCGGTAATTAATTGGGGACCAAACTGGTCTGCTCTTCAGGCTGCAGCATCAAATGGGCACGAAGTTGGCAGTCACACTGTTTCTCATGCAAATTTAGGATCATTAACTGATAATCAACAGATAACCGAATTAAAAAATTCGCAGGATGTAATCAATTCTCATATTATTTCCCAAAAATGCTTAACTATCGCTTATCCAAATTGTGTTGAGGGAAATCCCGACATTTGTAGTCAATATTACATTGCTGCAAGGGGATGTTCCGGTCAGATTGTACCTAAGACCCCACCGGATTTTATGAATATCAGTTCATTTGTTTGCGGCAGCCAAGGCTCAGTTCAAAGGGCAAGCGATTTTGAGAATAGTATAAATGCTGCCGTTTCATCTAACGGGTGGGTAGTCTTTTTAATTCATGCTATAGATAATGAATCAGGTTATTCACCTACTAATTCTGCGGAGATTAAAATTGCGCTTGAATATCTAAACCAGAATAAAGAAAAAATATGGGAGTCAACTTTTGGCAATGTTGTCCGTTATATTAAAGAACGGAATGAAGTTTCAATTAAAGAACTATCGGTTAAAGACAGCCTTATAACATTTTGTGTTAACGATACTTTAGATAACTCTATTTATAATTATCCGCTAACAATTCGAAGATCTTTACCTCAAGGATGGACTTCAGCAACAATATCTCAAAATGGCAAAACACTTAATTCGCAAGTCGTTACTATAAATTCAAAAAACTATATTTTGTTTGATGTTATTCCAGATAGCGGAAACATACAAATGGAAAAAGAAACTCCTACCGATGTTTTAGGAAATCTTAAATCGCAAATTTCAACTCCATTTTTAATGCAAAATTTTCCTAATCCATTTAACCCGACAACGGTAATAAGTTTTCAACTACCAAAAAGTGAACATGTTTCATTAAAAGTTTATGACGAACTCGGGAGGGAAATTGCTGTCTTAGTGGATGAACAGAAGAGTGCCGGTTTTTATAATATAACATTCAACGGATACAATCTTGCAAGTGGAATTTATTTATGTAAACTAATTGCCGGTAATTTTACTGATACCAAAAAATTAATGTTATTAAAATAAAGATTGGATACTTTTATTATTTAGAAATTTATTTGTTGAGTAAAATAAAAAACAATAATAGATTAAATTTTGTTGCATCTAAATCTTTATTTACTTATTTTTTGTGATGTGTACGCACACATCATTAGATTAATGCTTAATTGCAGCTAAAGCCGAAATTTTGTTATTAAAATATTTTCGGTCTTTAATTTATAAATAAATGATACTTGAACTATTTGATTATTAAAAATTTCTTATACATCTTTTTAATAAAGTTAATTGCTTAACTGGCGTAGTACGGGTCGAGATAAAAACTAAAAAAATAAATTATGAGACCAACTCTAAAACAAATTGCTAAGTTGGCTAATATATCAGCCGGAACAGTTGACCGTGTTGTTAATAATCGCGGAAGAGTAAGACCGGAAACAAAAGAAAGGATTGAAAAGATAATTAAGGAGCTTAATTATAAACCGAATTTATTTGCAAGAAATCTTGCACTCAATCCTTCATTTAACATCGCTGTGATTATGCCACTTCTGGAACAAGACGGAGGCTATTGGCTTTTACCAAAAAATGGAATAGATAAAGCATATACTAATCTTCATCATTTCCGCTTGAATATTCAGTTTTTTTTGTATGATAAATTTTCTAAAACGTCATTTTTAGATGCCGCTAAAAAAGTATTAAAAGGTGGCTTCGATGGAATACTCTTAGCTCCGGTTTATCTTGAAAAAACAAAATGGTTTCTTAACCATTTGCCGAAATCTATTCCTTATGTCTTAATTGATACTGATATTCCCGGATTAGATTATCTCTGTTCAATTCATCAAAATTCATATCATGGCGGAATTGTTGCTGCACAACTAATTAGCTTGGTTGTGCAAAATCCTTCTTCTATCTCTTTAGTTCGTTTCTTACCGGATACACATCATATCAACGAACGATTACGTGGTTTTATGGATTATTTATCTTTTAGAAAGGATATAACCCTTATTAAAACCGATATTCCGGAAAATTGTTCCAAAGCTGGGGTGGAAAAAATTTTTGAAAAACTATTTCAGAATAATAAAGATTTAAAAGGAGTATTTGTCTCCAATTCTCATACCTACGAGGTTGCACAATATCTTGAAAAAGTAAATGAAGATAAAAAAATATTTTTAATTGGGTTCGACCTTGTGCCGGCAAATATTGAATATATGAAAAAAAATATAATTGACTTTTTGATTTCACAAGATCCCGAACAACAAGGTTATGCAGGAATTTATTCTTTATACAAAAATTTAGTTGTACGTGAAAAAGTTGATAAAGAAATTACTGTCCCAATAGAAATTATTACAAAAGAAAATTTGTCCTTCCATGATTCTGGGTTAGTTAGCCAGTATAATGAATTCAGAATGGCTTATGGGCATGTTGAAAAGTAAACAAAAATTTTGAAAAGTTTGAAAATTTAATGTCTTTTTGATTCTATTTTTTATAAAGCAGTTTAATCTGATGTATTTATAAACTTACTCTAAAAGGAAAATTTATGACAACTGATTTAACATTTTGTTTTATGCCGCTTTTTGCTAATGGCTTAAGTATAGTTTCATTAAATTGGGTAGACTCACTAATTATTGTTATCTATTTCTTATTTGTTTTGGGAATAGGATTTTATCTTTTACGTTTTGCAAAAACAGGTGACGATTTCTTTCTGGCTGGGCGTAAAATGACGGCATGGATAGCAGGACTTTCATTTGTGGCAGCAAATTTAGGTTCGTTAGAGCTTATGGGCTGGGCTGCATCTGCTTATCAATATGGAATTCTTGCAACACACTGGTATTGGATCGGTGCTATACCAGCGATGTTATTCCTCGGTTTAATAATGATGCCTTTTTATTACATTTCTAAAACACATTCAGTGCCGGGCTATCTTAAACTTCGGTTTGGTGAAAGCTCAAGTTTACTTTCGGCAATTTCATTTGGACTAATGACGGTCTTCATGAGTGGAATAAACATGTATGCTATGGCAATCGTTATGAAAGTTGTTCTTGGCTGGGATATAAACTTCAGTATTTGGGTATCATCCCTGACTGTTATGTTATATGTTGTTCTCGGAGGGCTCCTATCGGCTATCTTAAATGAAGTGCTGCAATTTATGTTAATTTGGCTTGGCGCTCTTTTGATCCCTATTATTGGTATGATTGAGGCTGGCGGCTGGAGCGGAATGGTGGCAAAAATACATCACAATTATCCTCTTGGTAATTATACTCACCTATGGAGTACTTTGGGCTCGTTTAATAATAATCCAATGGGCATTAACTGGGTAGGAATTGTTTTTGGCTTAGGATTTGTAATTTCATTTGGATATTGGACGACGGACTTTCTCGTCGTGCAAAGAGTTCTCTCTGCTAAAGATTTAAGGTCCGCTAAATTAGCACCAATTATTGGTGCCGGTTTTAAAATGATGGTGCCTTTGATCGTTATTCTTCCCGGATTGTTGGGACTTGCGGTCATCCCCGGACTTGTAAGTGAACAGCAAGCTGTTGCTACCGGCGCACATAGTTATAATGAAGTCCTTCCATTAATGCTTGCACGATATTGTGGACCTGGACTTCTTGGACTTGGCATTACCGCATTGATTGCTGGTTTCATGTCGGGTATGGCGGGTAATGTTAGTGCCTTTGCAACTGTTTGGACTTATGATATTTACAAACCCCTTTTGAATAAATTTAAACATTCCGAATTAGATGATGCGCATTATGTAAGAATTGGCCGATGGACTACAATTCTTGGCGTTATCATTAGTATTGGTACTGCTTACCTGGTTCAGCAGTTTGCAAGCATAATGGATTATGTTCAAGCTTTATTTAGCTTCTTTATTGCTCCACTTTTCGGAACTGTTATTCTGGGTATGCTTTGGAAAAGAACAACTGCTGCTGGTGGGTTTTGGGGTTTGCTGGCTGGAATAATTTCTTCTATCTCAATGTGGCTTTGGGTAAAACTTGATCCGGGTGCTTTGAAAATTATTGCTCTTTCTAGCTATGCAAAAGATATGGCGCAAGATATGTTCAGAGCTTTATGGTCATGGATTATTTGTGTAGGCGTTACTGTTATCGTAAGCTACTTTACAGAACCAAAACCTGAATCACAATTAGTCGGCTTAGTAAGAGGGTGCACTGTCTTACCTTCAGAGGGTCATTTGCCCCTTGTAAAACGCCCTGTCTTTTGGGCTGCAGTTATTTTAATTGTATTTATTGTCTTTAATTTAATCTTCTGGTAGGAGGAATAAAATTATGAGTGAAAGCAAAATTTCTATCTGGTTTATTATCGGTTCATTGTTAACTGTTTATGGCATTATAATATGCGGAATTAGTATATACCATTTATTTTATCCACTTAAAGATACCCATATTGTTCTGGATAATCTTCATGCTGGTGTATGGTGGGGAGCACTGCTTTTAATAATCGGTATTTTTTATATTATTTTTTTTAGGCCTGGAAAAGTCAAATGACAAGACTTAAAATATTATAATATTTTTTTTATTGATAAAAGAATAAATATATTTTAAAACTATTTGGAGATTAAAAATGAAAATTACCCTGATCTTAGCATTAACAGTAGTTTTTTCAATTATTACTGTTTTAGGTCGTTCAATAATTAAAGATGAACAAAACATTGAAAAGAAAAGCTTTGGAAAATTGAATGACGGTAGAGAGGTTTTTATCTATACTCTTAAAAATAAACCTGGCGCTGAAGTAAAAATAATTAATTATGGCGCTACAATCGTTTCACTCACTATGCCTGACCGAAATGGAAAATATGCTGATATTGTTTTAGGTTACGATAACCTTGACGGTTATGTTAAGGGTACTGCATACTTCGGTGCAGTAGTCGGTAGATATGCAAATCGAATAGCCAAAGGTAAAATTATTTTAGATGGAAAAACTTATCAACTTTCTGTTAATGAAGGAGAAAATGAATTACATGGCGGAAAAGTAGGCTTTAATAAAGTCCTTTGGAAAGCTGAACCTATGGAAACAAAACAAGGCCCGGCGTTAAAGCTTACATACGTAAGCCCAAATGGTGAAATGGGCTACCCTGGCACAGTTACTCTGCATGTTACTTATACACTTACAAATAATAATGAATTGAAAGTTCAATATGAAGGTACAACCGATAAGACTACCATCCTAAACCCATCACAGCATTCCTATTTTAATTTAAGCGGCAATCCTCGAAATACTATTCTTTCTGATGTGTTACAGATTAATGCAAATGAATATACCCCTATCGATAAGGAATTCATTCCAACTGGCAAAATTGAAAAGGTAAGTGGTACACCGCTCGACTTCAGAAAGCCCACTGTTATTGGAGCAAGAATTAACGATAATTTTGAACAGCTCAAATTAGCTAAAGGTTATGATTTTAATTGGGTGTTAAATAATTACAACGGGAAAGTGCGTGAAGTTGCCAATGTTTATGATCCTACATCCGGACGATATATGCAAGTCTTTACCGATCAACCTGGTTTACAGTTTTATTCGGGTAATTTTCTTGATGGAACTCAGATTGGTAAAGGCGGAATTGCATATAAGTTTCGCTCCGGTCTTGCACTGGAAGCACAACATTACCCCAATTCTCCGAATGAGCCTAAATGGCCATCTGTAGTGTTAAAGCCAGGTCAAGTTTATAGACAAACAACTATTTATAAATTTTCAACTAAATAAATTTTAATAATAAATAAAAAAATATGAGCAAATATGTTATTGGGCTTGATTTCGGTACGAATTCATGCCGTTCTTTAATTTTTGATATTTCGAACGGATGGGAATTAGCAAGTTTCGTTTTCGAATATCCATCAGGAGAGGCGGGAGTTATTGTAAGCCCATCAGATCCAAATCTTGCCCGCCAAAATCCTGCAGATTATTTAAAAGGAATCGAGGTAACTATTAAGCAAGCCATAAAGCTTGCTATTCAATCTGACCCAACCTTTTCTCCTGATAAAATTATTGGTATTGGAATAGATACAACTGGAAGTAGCCCCATGCCTGTTGATAAACAAGGAAATCCACTTTGTTTTAATGAAGAATTTAAAGACGACCCTGCTGCAATGGTTTGGTTGTGGAAGGATCATACAAGTTATTCTGAAGCGAAAACTATAACGGAACTTGCTGCAAAGCTTCATCCAGAATATTTATCAAAGATTGGCGGAGTATATTCTTCTGAATGGTTCTGGAGTAAGATTTGGCATTGCAAAAATGAAAACCCCAAAGTTTTTAACGCTGCATATAGTTTTGTCGAAATTTGTGATTGGCTCCCGGCTGTCTTAGTCGGAGATACTAATCCTGATAATTTAAAACGAAGTATTTGCGCTGCCGGTCATAAAGCTATGTTTAATGAACAATGGGGAGGACTTCCGGATTATGAATTTTTGGAGAAGCTTTCACCTGGCTTAGGTGAATTACGAAACCGAATTGTTAACAAAACATTTTCCGCAGAAGAAAGAGCGGGTTATCTTTGCGAAGAATGGGCATTGAAACTTGGACTTTCTACCAATGTTTCTGTTGCTGTTGGAGCCTTTGATGCACACATGGGCGCTGTTGGTGCCGGTGTTAAAACTGGTACCCTCGTTAAAATCCTAGGTACCAGTACATGCGATATTATGGTTTGGCCCAATAATAAAAGTCTTCCAGACATCCCTGGCGTTTGTGGTATTGTTGATGGCTCTGTTTTGCCTGGTTATTATGGAATCGAAGCTGGCCAATCGGCTGTCGGCGATATATTCCTGTGGTTCGTTAATAATCTCGTACCAGAAAGTTATGGTAAAACTCTGGATGAAAAATTCTTCAACCTTGAAAAAGCTGCCTCAAAACTTAAACCTGGTGAAACAGGATTGCTTGCTTTAGATTGGAATAACGGAAATAGAACAATCCTTGTTGATGTCCGGTTAACTGGGCTTTTGCTCGGACAAACATTATATACTCAAGCTCATGAAATTTACAGAGCTTTGGTAGAAGCTACTGCTTTCGGCGCTTTAGCTATTATTGATAGAATTGAAGAAAACGGCGTAAAAATTAATGAAGTCATTAATTGCGGAGGATTGGCAATTAAAAATTCTATGCTTATGCAAATTTATGCTGATGTTACTGGTCGCCCAATGAAAGTCTCTAAAAGCAAACAGACGCCTGCTTTAGGCGCTGCTATTTTTGCTGCGGTTTCTGCCGGAAAAGATATCAGCGGGTTTGATAATGTTGACCAAGCTAAAGAGGCTATGACTGGTATAAATAATACTTATTATCCAATTCCTGAAAATCATAAAGTCTATATGGAAATTTATGCGCTATACAAACAACTTCATGATGGATTTGGTACTAAAGAGTGGTCAGGAAACTTTTACAATGTAATGAAAAATTTACTCGATATTCGGGATAAAGCCCGTAAGGATTAACTATGTTAGAAGAATTGAAAAAAAATGTTTTGGATGCTAACCTCTCTCTCGTTAAGTATAAATTGGTTACTTTAACTTGGGGGAATGTAAGCGGAATTGACCGGGATAAAAATTTAATTGTTATTAAACCTAGCGGCGTAGATTATTTTCAAATGACTCTTGATGATATGGTTGTTGTTGATTTAAACGGAAATATCATCGAAGGCAATAGAAGACCTTCATCTGATACTGCAACGCATATTGAACTTTATAAGGCTTTTAATGCAATTGGTGGAATTACTCATAGCCACAGCGAATATGCTACCATTTTTGCACAAGCTTGTAAAGAAATCCCTTGCTTCGGTACCACTCATGCTGATCATTTTTTCGGCTCCGTTCCGGTTACAAGGTTTTTGACAGAGGACGAAGTTAATTCTGGTTATGAATTAAACACCGGGAAAGTAATCATAGAAAGATTTAAAGAATTAGACCCTATTGCTATGCCAGGAGTTTTGATTGCCGGGCACGCGCCTTTTACGTGGGGTAAAAATCCGGATGACTCGGTTAAAAATAATTTAATCCTCGAGCGTATTGCCAAAATGGCTTTGTTTAGTTTACTCTTGAATAATCAGCTCCACAGCCTTCCCGATTTTATCCTTCAAAAACATTATTTGCGTAAACATGGTCCGGATGCTTATTATGGTCAGCCAAAAGGTTAAATAATTATTCTAAATAAAAATGTTATAAAAATTTAAAATGATATCTTAATTAATACTACAAGGAAATGAAAAATGTTAAAAGATTTAAAAGAATATGAAGCCTGGTTCGTTACTGGAAGTCAGCATTTATATGGTGAAGAAACTTTAAAACAGGTTGCAGAACACTCTCAAGAAATTGTTAAAGGCTTATCCCAATCTAAAAAAATCCCTGTAAAGGTGGTTTATAAACCGGTATTAACAACACCCGATTCAATTTATAAATTATGCCTTGAAGCTAACAACAACGAAAAGTGCATCGGGTTGATTACATGGATGCATACTTTCTCGCCTGCAAAAATGTGGATTACAGGATTAAAAGTTTTGCAAAAACCTTTCTTGCATCTTCATACTCAATTTAACCGCGATATTCCGTGGGATAAAATCGATATGGATTTTATGAACTTAAATCAATCTGCACACGGCGGTCGCGAATTCGGTTTTATTTGTACTCGGATGAACAAAGTGCGTAAGGTTGTTGTTGGTTATTGGCAGGATGAAACTGTTCAAGAAAAACTTGCTGTTTGGATGAGAGCTGCTTCAGCCAGACTTGATGCCCAAGGAGCGAAAATTGCTCGCTTCGGTGACAATATGAGAGAAGTTGCTGTTACAGAAGGAGATAAGGTTGAAGCCCAAATACAATTCGGTTATTCGGTTAATGGCTATGGTATTTCCGAACTGGTCTCTTATGTTAATAAAGTCTCCAATTCTGAACTTGATAAATTAATTGAAGAATATGAAGACAGATATATAATTAGCAAAGACTTAAGAAAAGGCGGAGAAAGACATTCTTCGGTGCGCGAAGCTGCCAGAATTGAATTAGGCTTGAGACACTTCTTAATCGATGGTAACTTTAAAGGATTTACTACAACTTTTGAAGACCTTAACGGTTTAGTCCAGTTGCCGGGTCTTGCGGTGCAAAGACTTATGGCTGAAGGTTATGGATTTGGTGCTGAAGGAGATTGGAAAACCGCTGCTTTGCTAAGAGCAATTAAAGTAATGTCTACTGGATTAAAAGGAGGCTCTTCTTTCATGGAAGACTATACATACCATCTTGCTCCTTCGGGTAAAAAAGTACTCGGGGCTCACATGCTGGAGGTTTGCGAGTCTATTGCTGAAGGCAAACCAGTTCTTGATGTAATGCCTCTTTCAATTGGTGGAAAGTCTGATCCGGCACGTTTAATCTTTAATGTCCCTACCGGCTCCGCATTAAATGTTTCAGTAATCGATTTGGGAAATAGATTCCGAATGATTGTGAACGAAGTTTCTGCTGTTGAACCAGACGCCCCTCTTCCTAAATTACCAGTAGCACGGGTTGTTTGGAAACCAAAACCAAATCTCGAAATTGCTGCCGCAGCATGGATTTTAGCCGGCGGCGCTCACCACACAGTTTTTTCCCAGGCAATAACTCCCGAATATCTTGAAGACTTTTCCGAAATTAACGGTCTTGAATTTTTGCTCATTAATGACGCAACTAACTTGCAAGATTTCAAAAAAGAATTGAGATGGAATGAAGCTTTTTATTCGTTAAAATAATAGATTATTTGTTTTACCTTAATTTAATAATAGTCTTGCCTTTTTGTCTGTAAATCTGAAAATTTACAAAATTCCAATGAACTATTGTCTATTATTTACTGTGAACAACTTGGGTTATATTAATTTAACTATAATGAAGATTTAATTTTTAATGACATCAAATTATGATAATACAAATAGTACCTCGACCTTTATTCAAATAAAGAATGAAATAGACTCCTATAATCCGGAAGTTAAAGCATTGATCTTTGATTGCGATGGTACTTTAGTTGATTCTATGCCACTTCACATGATAGCTTGGGAAAAAGCTTTCGCTCAGTTCGGAGAATATTTTGATAGAGACTTGTTGTTTTCTCTTAAAGGAATGAAAGAAACCGAAATAATCGATGTTTATAATTCCAAGTACCGTAGTTCGATAAATAATAATAAAATTGTGCTTGCCAAGCATAATTATTTTATGCAGCATATTGAATCTGTAAAACCAATTGAACCAATAGTTGAAATTGCTAAATCTTATTTTAATAAAATTCCACTGGCTGTTGTTTCTGGCAGCGTTAAAATTATTGTTCTTGCTGAACTTAATGTCCTTAAGATTTTTCAACTGTTCGATTTTATATTAACTGCTGACGACCCATTTAAACCAAAGCCTTCTCCAGATATTTTTATTGCAGCGGCAAACATGATGAAATTAAAACCAGAGTTTTGTTTAGTTCTTGAAGATGGCGATGCGGGACTGGAAGCCGCTTCTAAAGCTGGTATGAAAATGATAGATATAAGGAATTACATTAAACCAGAATAAAAACTAATCCATTTTGTTTTAGTGCAAATTATAAAATTATATGCTGAAATGAGACTTTGATGAAAAAAGTAGTATTGACTGGAATTAAAAAGCTTGAATTGATTCAATGCCCTAAGCCCGAAATTGTTAATGATAATGATGTTTTATTGAAAATGGATACAATGGGAGTGTGTGGCTCCGACATTCATTATTTCAATGAGGGAAAAATTGGCGATCAGGTTATTCAGTTTCCTTTTGCAATCGGGCATGAAGGTTCGGCGCGTGTTGAAAAAATCGGTAAGAATGTCTCAAAGCTTAAACCTGGTGACCTTGTTGCAATTGATCCGGCAATCTCATGCGGAAAGTGTTCGCAATGCTTAAATGGAAGGGAACATACTTGCACAAACCAAAAGTTTTTAGGTTGTCCCGGTCAAATTGAAGGCTGTATGGCTGAATATATTGTTATGCCCGAAAATAATTGTTATCCGGTCCCAGATTTTTTTAATGGCGAAGATGCTGCTTTATTTGAGCCTTTATCAATTGGGTATTATGCCGCTCAATTTTTGAAAAATCTTAGGGTAGGTAGTTCAATTGCAATTTTGGGAGTTGGACCGATTGGATTGAGCGTCCTTTTTTCTCTTCATACTATGGGACATGATAAAATTTATGTGACTGATAAATTAGATTATAGGCTTCGGGTTGCCGAAAATTCCGGCGCAATACTTGGGCTAAATCCTTTGAAAGAGAATATTGTAAATAAACTTAAAGATTTAAATTCAGACTCTTTTGATGCAATCTTTGAGTGTTGCGGAAAACAAGAAGCACTCGATCAAGCTGTTGATTTGCTTAAACCTGGAGGAATATTATTAATAGTCGGCATTCCGGAAGTTGATCGAATATCATTTGATATTAGTAAAATAAGAAGAAAAGAAATCTCAATACAAAATGTCAGAAGGCAAAACCATAGTATTCAACCTGTAATTGATTTAAGTGCTTCAAACAAATGGTCTCCTAATATTATGATAACACACAGATTTCCTTTAGAAAAAGCAAATGATGCTTTTGAAATTGTTAGTGATTATAAAGATGGTGTTATAAAAGCATTATTGAAATTTTAGTCTCAAACTTTAGGTAACCATTTCAACTTTTTAATTCATCCCCCCTTATTACCAAATACGGAATAAAAAAATTTTATTTGAGATAAACACTTATTATTAGAGGAAAGGGTAAAAATACCTCTTAATTAAATTTATTTATCACTGAATGAAAGCATTTTTATTACTATCCTATTATTCTTTTCCCTGCCTTCTGCTGTTTTGTTAGAAGCAATCGGGTTAGCTTTACCAAATGCTTTTATTATTAGTGAGTTCCTATCTACCCCAAGACTGATAAGGTAATTTACTACTGCTTGAGCTCTTAGATATGAAAGGTTCAAACAGCTCTCATCTGACCCTCTCGAATCAGTGTATCCCTCAACTGAATAAATGTACTCATGTTTTTCCCTTATCGATTTTACCAGGCTATCAATTTTAATATAAGCATCAGAAAGAAGTTTATAATTACCGGGTGCAAAATAGGAATAGCCGTCTAAAACAAATATTTTTTCAATTACAGAATCTTTTTTAATTGGACGTAAAGCTGAATCTACAATAACAACTTTTGGAATGTTTGGATATTTAAAAAAAGAGTCTAAAATTCTGAGGCTATCAAAATCAAACGGGTGAACAGTAGAATCTATCTTAAAGGCTTTAGTTGTACTCGGGAATTTATCAAAATATTCCAGGTCGCTTTCGTTACCCGAACCTTTGTTTCTGCCAAAATAAAAAGATAACCCAGCTGTTATTGTATGTACCAAATCATTATTTGAGCCACTTTTCAAATTATCTAAATAATCCTTGGTAGCTAAAATTATTCCGTATGAAATATTTAAACTGATTTTTCCACTCACCATATACCTAATCCCTAACTCTCCATCATAAGTACCCATTTGTCTATCTGAAATATGAGGAAGCTTTTTACCATTATTGTCTTTAGGAAAATACCACATGCTTGAAAGTCCTATAGCAGCATAAGGATAAATTTTATCAGAAGTAGAATAAGTGTAACCAACTGCCAATCCTAAATCATATATAGTTGTATTAAAAGCATTGGGAACTCTTGCGTTGTCTTTCCCCGAAACAATCCCTGTATTTGCAAATCCTCTTAGACTAAATAAACCTGCCCCTTTTGAATAGAAATAATATTCCAGTGAACTTTTTGCAAAGTAATTGAGGCTAAAGTTTTTATAATCAGTTTGCCCTATTGTTATACCTGCTTCACCTGTAATGGCTATTTTATTTGACAATGGATTATATATTGTCTTTACTTCTGAATCTTGCCCAAAGCAAAACTGAACTAATAAAAAGATGAAAATAAAAATAGAAAAAAATAGTTTCATTATTTTTTATAGCAACATATTATAATTGTATTAGTGGCTAACCTGCATAAATAGAATATCTGAAAGAGATTACTTATCAGATTATCATGCAATGCTTATTTAACACTTTTTTTGAGGTATATAATATTTACCTCAAAAGTTGAATGCTATAGATTTTAATTAAATTGCTTTGACTGCGAATATTTTAATTTAAAAATAGAAATTTAATTAACAAAAAATAGTACCTTAAACTTTCTCTAAGTAAATAAAGAAAAATTTTAATCATAAATGTTGATGAATTTAACAGAAATTTATTTATTAAATTAAGTAGGATTAGAAAAGCTGTTATAATATGCTTGTTACCAAATAACTCAAAAGTAAGCTGTTAGAGTCTTTTTAGTTTTTTATATTTCTATGTTGTTAGCTTGCTACCGTTATTACTTATCAAATTTAATTCATATTCTTTTGTAGCAAGTCAAACTAAGCTTATGAACTTCCTATTTTAAAGGATGATTCCGCTTATCCTAAGTTAAATCAAATTTATTATTCCTTGGCTAAAAACTATTTTCCCCGAAACATTTTTGCCAGTAATAACATTGTACACTCGACTATTTGCTAATTAAATAGGTTAAGCTTTTTTTAATATTGATGAAAAACTAAAAGGTAATTTTGGACCTTGAGTTGCTTTGAACCCAACTTTTTCCGCCTTTCCAATTGTTAAGTCAAATTCTTTTTTAGAAACATGGAACAATTTTGGTTCTACAATTAAGAACTCTCCATATTCATTCAAAAAATTTATCATTGCTCCAAAAAAATAATCTTTGTTGGGAACTTCATGTACCATATAAAATGCTAAAATGAAATCAACTTTTTCAGGAATATTAATTTTATCTTGTTCACATTTTATCAGGTTTATAATACTCTCAACATTCGTCGACGAAATTTTATTTTTAACTTTTTGTAACATCCCTTCTTGTAAATCAACCGCAAATACTTTTCCACTTTTACCAACCATTTTTGCTAATTCAATAGAAAAGAATCCTGGTCCACACCCAACATCCAGAACCTTCATTCCTTCTTTAACATATGGAGATAATATTTTTTGCGGATTTTGTAACCATCTTCTAATTTTGCTGTCGAGTGAATTTGCTAGTTCGACAGGGCAAACTCGATTTCTATCATTATTCATCTTTTCCATATAAAGCCATTTGATTATTAAACCAAAAATAAGATTGGAAATAAAATATTAAAATGTTATTTAGGTAAAATCCCCAATTTTACCGGTGAATACTTGAAACATTATTTAAGTATTAAATTTTTACAGGATAAAAGTCTATAAATATTGTTAGTTTTTTATTCCTCATCAAACTTTTTATTATCTTTGTTTAACTTTTGAAATCTCCTCTTCATTTCTTTCTTTTCAATATATGCTTTGTCTTTTCGTCAAACCGGGTTACATAAAATTGAAATCATTTATTTAAAAGTATAATTGGAAATTCCATCGTAAATAAAAAAGCGAATTTGTAAAGATAAAAATTTGAATTTTATGAATGAGATATCGGCTTACAATCTTCCGCTTAATAGTTTAATGAAATTTGTTTTCGAACTATGCTTTACTTGTAAGCTTTGGTCAAAGATAAAAATAATTTAGGCAAAGGACTAAGCTCATGTCATTACCGTAAAATGAGCTTTGCTCCTGGCAATTCCAGATTTTATCGAAGCGCTATTCCCGTGGAATTTCTTTAAGGCTTGTCTGGTTTATTCAGCATTAATCTTACATCCAATTATATCTTTAATTATGCTGGAAATATTCAAAATACTTATAAACCAAAACAACAAATATTTAATCAATTAAAAAAAGATTAAAACAAAGAATAAATAAACGGAGCTAAAGCTGACCCTTGAGTTAATACAATTAAACCTCCAAGCAATAAAAGTATGATGAGAATTGGTGCAAGCCACCATTTCTTTCTAACTTTTAAAAATTGCCATAGCTCAGATACTATTGATAATTTGCTCATTGAATTTCCCATTAAATGTATTTAATTTTAATTAAAACTGTCTCTCATAGTCCACAGGATCAAATTTTTTATTGTTGCGCTTTTTCCAATAACTCTGCTTTTCTGTTTGTATTTTCAAGTCAAGAAAATCTTTCTTAAGTAATTTTGACAACAAGCCGATAGGTGTAAGAGCAAAATAATACAAAATTATCAAAATTACTCTTGTCATAAACCAACCCAAAATTATTGATATTGTCATCCAAATTTTGTTCAAAGGTTTTAATACTTGCGGTGCCGTTGTGCCGAGCAATATAATTAAGAACCCGAGTAAACCAAAATATAATGACAAATTCTTCCTGGTAATTACCATTAACACAGATATAGCAATAAACGCTATTCCGATAGTTAAACCAAACTTCCTTAAATCTTGCTTTGAATCTTTTATATTTTTTATATCTTCAAGTATCATATAATTTTTAATCGAGTGAATATTCTTGCCTCCAATTTGTATCATTTCTAATAGGCTTTTGTTCTTCCTTATTCAGAAGAAAATTTCCAATTATTAAATGATCAATGTTGGTTCGCATAAAACATTTATACGCGTCTTCCGGAGTACATACTATAGGTTCGCCGCGTACGTTGAATGAAGTATTTATTATTACAGCACAACCATATTTTTCATTTAGCTTTGAAATAAGATTATAAAAAAGCGAATTTGTATCCTTGTGTACTGTTTGAATCCTAGCTGAGTAATCTATATGTGTAACTGCAGGAATATCCGACCTTACAACTTTCAGCTTATCCATTCCCAAAAGATTCTTCTCTTCTGCGCTTATTGGATTACGCCTTTCTTTTTTTACATCTGCTACTAAAAGCATATAAGGGCTATCAGTTTCTATTTCAAAATAATCGCTGGCTTTTTCAGATAGTACTGATGGAGCAAAGGGGCGAAAGCTTTCCCTAAATTTAATTTTAAGGTTCATTACTGATTGCATCTTAGGTGAGCGAGCATCACCAATAATGGATCTGGCTCCAAGTGCCCTTGGCCCAAACTCCATTCTTCCTTGAAACCAGCCTATTACTTTTTCTTGTGCAATTAAATCAGCACCAATTTGAGGAATTTCATCGTCTTCTAATTTGTGATAAACTATTTCATTTGTTTTTAAGAATTCCAATATTTTTTCATTTGAATATTCGGGACCGAGAAAAGAACCCTGCTGCGCATCTTGAAATCCATTAACGGTTCTTGGTTTATTATAATACTTAAACCATCCAGCTAAAGCTGCACCGACCGCACCACCTGCATCTCCTGCCGCAGGCTGAATCCATATTTTTTCAAAAGGACCTTCTCGCATTAGCTTTCCGTTTGCAACACAGTTCAATGCTACTCCACCGGCAAGTGTAAGATTTTTCATCCCTGTTATTTTATGAACATGCCTTCCAATCTTAAGAATAATTTCTTCGGTTACTTCTTGAATAGACCGTGCGAGATCCATTTCTCTTTTAGTTAGCTTGCTTTCTGGCTTTCTAGGTTTCCCTCCGAAAAGTTTATTAAACTTTTCGTTTGTCATTGTTAAACCTGCACAATAATTAAAATATTTCATATTAATTTTGAATGACCCATCATCTTTAACATCGATTAGCTCTTTAAGAATCAAATCTTTATACTTAGGTTCGCCGTAAGGTGCTAAACCCATTACTTTGTATTCACCAGAATTTACTCTGAAACCAGTGTAATAGGTAAATGCTGAATATAAAAGTCCTAAAGAATGCGGAAAATTTATTTCTTCAAGTAGTTCAATTTTATTGCCCTTTCCGATGCCAAAGCTGGTTGTTGCCCATTCTCCTACTCCGTCCATCGTTAATATTGCTGCTTCATAAAAGGGTGAAGGATAAAAGGCTGATGCAGCATGGGACTCATGATGTTCAGTAAAAATAACCTTTCCATTAAAGTTCAACTCTTTCTGAATGTAATCTTTCATCCAAAGCTTTTGCTTTATCCATAAGGGTATTGATTTTATGAACGACTTTATTCCGGCAGGTGAATAAGTAACATAAGTTTCTAACAGTCTTTCAAATTTCAGAAATGGTTTTTCATAAAAGGCTACTAAGTCTATTTTAGAAGAATTCAAATCTGAATAATCAAGGCAGAACTTAATCGCATTCGAAGGAAAACTGTAATCGTGTTTTTTCCTTGTAAATCTTTCCTCCTGTGCGGCTGATATAATCTTACCGTCCTTTACAAGACATGCCGCACTATCATGATAGAATGCAGATATACCGAGAATATTCATCTTTGCTCTTATATTCTTCTTTATAATTAATTGGTTTGCATTAAATTTAAATAACTAAAAAATATTTTATGAAATATAGCAGAGTTTACTCTAAAAGGTATAACTATTAAATTAAAAATAACATTAAATGAGAAAAAAAATCAATATATTGCTTCGCATAGTAATTATGGAGAATTATAATAGCAAAATAAATCTTGATTCAAAACCAACGAGTGAAGTTTAGGGCAATATTGTGATTATCATATTATCGCCAATATTCCAAAGATAAGAAAAAACATCTCTCAGAAAGCATTTAAAAAAAGGGGACTACTTCCAACCGCGGTCTAAATTGATAGATGAATGATATGGGAAAGTAAAGATTTTTAAGCAGTCTTTTATGCCTATATACCTATCATTTGGCATTATCTCTGTCACCTGTAAGCCTCCGGCTAAAAAGCCATCCAAAACTTTTCCGAATCCAAAAACTAAACCCCTCCATTGTAGTCCTCCCCTTTTGCAAAGGGGAGGATCAAGGAGGGGTTCAAACAAAAATATTCCACAACAACAAGAAACCAAACTTTCTTACATCCTTCAACAAAACAATGAACCCCGAAGGCTTCTCGTTTTTCGGGCTCAGCCTCTGCCTGCCAGTCCGCCATGCGAAAAGGAGATAAGCCTCCGGCTCAAATTCTAATTTTGACATATTTTCTTCTTTAGAAGTCTTTTGCCCATCAGAATTGATTCCGGTTAAATCATGTATAATAAATATCTTCAATTTAATAATCTATGCTAATGTTAATAAATCGATGTAATTACAATTACTAAATTTTAATAATCTCCCGCTTAAATTAATTATTCAAAAAAATTAAATTTTAATAATTCAATAATTCAAATAATTATAAATCTTGAGTAAGCTGCGTGTGGATATCAAGAAGCATATTGCGGAAGAGATTAGGGAGATTGACAGGGTGGAGAAGAAGATGATTTTTAAACCAGGATTCACATGATTAACGGATTAGCATGATTAGAAGAAATGATTAACCGCAAAGCGGTGAAATGTTTATAGAATAAATATCCTTCCCCAAAAAATAAAAAGCACCGTAGGTGCGTCATGTTAAAATGTCTAAACTCTGGCTATATCGTATAATGCGTCAACGGAAAAGTGACATTAAAAAAATCATAGTTGGAAAAAGTTTTCATAATTTAAGCGGCTGAAAAATAAATTAAGATTGATATTATGTTGCTCGCAAATCATTGCCGCTGTAACTGCTTCTCAAAATGTGTTCTCTTATTAGCTGCACTTTGAATTCTGCCGTGAAATGTCTTTTTCGTTTTTCATATTTACTCCTAAAATTTTTTAAACTTAATTTATTTCTTCAAAAGTAATTTCCCAACTCAAGCATTATACAATCCTCTACTTATCCTAAAAATCGTGATTAAGACAATGAATAAGGTCTATTTCATACCCATTAGTCGGTGTTTTTACACTGTATTCATACTTCTGTCTCGCTCCTGTCAGTCTCTGAATACGTTCTGAATCCGTTCTGAATACGTTCCGTCTCCGTTCTTTTTGATTGCTTTGTTGAAGTTATTTGAGAAATGCTAAAACCTCCCCTTTATTCATGAAGCATCGTTGGCACAATGCAGCTCTATCTAATATACTCCTTCGGTAATATAAATTACCGTACAAAATTTATAACTAATTATAATTAATTTTTTTGTTAAAATAAAGTAGAATTTTACATTTTGCTGCCGCATTTATTTTTTAGTATACTATTCTAAAATAAATTTAATCATTAGCACTTTTGTTTTAAGCCTTATTTGATGTCCTATTATTTAGTTGTTTTAACAAAGTCCAGCCGTATCCTAAAACAACTCCAGCCGAAACAATCCATTGTGTATTACCTTCAAATAAAAAAGGAAGTATCAGCTGTAGCAATACAAGAAGAATAAGTAGAGTGGCAACTCTGCTTAACGAACCGGACATCAAATTAAGCTCTGATTTTAATTTACCGGTTTTATTTAATTTTTTATTTCGTCTAAACGCTGCATTTTGAAGAGTGCCAAATAAAAATCCTACTCCACTTCCGGTTGCTAAAGCAGATAAAAAGAAAATAGAATTAGTTAAAAATGTATTCATAATAATTATCTTTTCTACCCAGAGGGTTAAACTAGTTATGTTTTGTTTATTCATATTCGTGTAAAGCTGCCGTACGTAAATTAGCCGTACGGCAGTCAAAAATAATTTAATTAGGATGAGTTGTTTCGGCAACTTTATCCATTTCAAATCCATTGTATCCAAGAAGTCCCATTTCTGGAATATCCAGTCCGCCAATTTCTGTTTCCAAAGAAACTCGATTTCCAACAAATTTTTCAGCAATCTTAAAAACAACAAAAGATAAAATGGAGAGCAATACAAGGCATGTAACTACGCCAATAAGCTCAGCCCAAAATTGACTCATTCCTCCGCCATAAAAAAGACCACGTACAGTTCCGGCTACACCGTTCCAGCCATCGCCATAGGTTCCGTCTGCAAAAAGTCCAATTGATAAACATCCCCATGCGCCGTTTACACCATGGACAGAAATAGCACCAACAGGGTCATCTATTTTTATCCTATCAAAAAAGAAAACAGATTCCACTACTAATACTCCGGAAATTAATCCAATTATAGCTGCACCACCCGCACTAACAAATGCCGAAGGTGCGGTAATTGCAACAAGTCCTGCAAGCATTCCATTTGCCATCATGGATGGATCTGGTTTCTTTGTCCTAAACCACCACATCCATAAAGTTGCTGCTAATGCCCCAGTTGCACTTGCAAGCATTGTATTTACTGCTACCACACTAATTCTTAAATCTGTTCCAGCTAATGTGGAACCTGGATTAAATCCAAACCAGCCAAAAGCAAGGATAAAAGTCCCTATAATAGCCATAGGAATATTGTGCGGTGCTACGGGATTGATACTTCCGTCCTTATTGTATTTCCCATATCGTGGGCCTAATAGCCATGCATAGATTAATCCTATAACACCACCTTGCATGTGTACAACTGAAGATCCGGCAAAATCAACATGCCCATGACCAAGCCCAAAATTAGTACCGAGTTGAGAAAGCCATCCGCCTCCCCAAACCCAATTACCAAAAATTGGATACATAACAGTTCCAATAAAAGCTCCGTATATCATAAAGGCAGAAAACTTCCACCTTTCTGCTGCTGCACCGGTGGGTATTGTGGCTGTTGTATCCATAAATACCATTTGAAATAAAAATAAAGCGAAAGCTGCAGTATCGTAACCCTTGCCTTGCAATAAAAAGCCACTCCATCCCAAAAGTCCGAAAGATTTTCCAAAAAGATTGATCGTAATTTCATGGTTCAAACCTGAATAGCCACCCATTGTTCCTATCGGTCCAATTCCTCCAAACATAAATGCAAAACCACACAGGTAAAAGCCAAGCATGCCGAGAGGATAAATCATAAAATTCATTGCCATTGTGTGAGAAGCATTCTTTGCTCTTGTTAATCCGGATTCAACCATTGCAAAACCCGCCTGCATAAACATTACTAAAAATCCGGTTATCAAAGTCCACATAAAATTAATTGCAACCCTGTTATGCCCTACAGCGTTACCAAGTTCTTGAAAAGTTGGATTACCTGCTTTTGCTGCAGGTACATCAACAATGGTTCCTGTCTTTGTCCCCGATGGATCAGGTTGATCGCTTGCTAGTGTAGTACTTGACATTGACATACTTAGCAATACCGTAAAAACAGTTAATATAAATATCGTGTATAAAAATTTTACCTTTATCATTTTTGCTCCTATATATTTTGATTATTAAAAAGAATAGATTGAACCAATCAAAATCGTATTTTGATTATTCTTATTAAAAAGTCCGGTTGAATTTTCGAAGGTATTAGCATCAGACCAGTCTCGTCTGAATTCTAATCGAGTGGTTAAACTATTAGCAAAGTTATATTCGTAAGTAATGGTAACCTCTTTTAAGGTTTGAACTGCTCCAGTAGTAAAACCAGATTGGTCATAATATACTTCGCCGCGTACTCCAACTGCAGAAACTTCATTAATACTGTATTTGCCAGTTAAAGCAGCGCCTTTCCAAACTGCATGCCCTGTTGGGGCTAAAGCCTCCTGTCCGTAATCAGTATTTAGTGTTAGGAACAAATCACTTGCAACTTCGTAATTCAATATTGTGTCAAAAACGTTTCTTTGTTTATTTGCACTTGCTGTACCATCCGGCTCTTCTGGTCCGCCTATCCAATTTCCAATAAATGAAAATACTGATGAAGGCGTCCATATTATTTCTCCACCAAGTGTTTTGCCCTTGTTGTTGTCTATTACATCACTCCATCCATTGTATATATAAAATGAAGCAGTAAATTCTTTGCTGAACGGATAGCTTGCACTAGCTCCCACATGGAAATAGGGGATTGCGTATGCGAATAGAATTGACCTGCTGTAATTAATATTGCTGATAGTTTCTATTACTTCTCCGCCCATGTGGGTAACCATCTTACCTGCATTAATTGTTATACCATTTCCTATTGGAATAATAGCGGTAAGATAAGCATCTTCAATATTGCGAAGAGATTTTTCAACTCCAACACTTGCATCGCTGTTTACAAGGTCCATTGCGTGTCCAAAAGCAAGATCAATTCTAAAACCTACTGGACTAGCTGATTTCTGAAATGTTATTTTTGCTAAATTTATATCGAACTGATTTTCAGCAATATCAAAATTCCGATATTCATTTATACGGCTTAATGGATTATTAAAGTTTTTGCTAAAGTAAACATCTACCATTGCGTTTACAGAAATTTGACTGAGAGAAGAATCCTTAATCTGTGATATTGCTACGGTTTGAACTAAAATTATAACAAGCATTACTTTTACTAATAATTTATTCATGTGATAAATATTTTTCATTTTTCTTTCCTTATTGTTAATAAATTATAAAGCGCTTTCTCCTGTTTCATCTGTACGAACTCTAATCACTTCGTCAATAGAAGAAACGAAAATTTTTCCGTCTCCAACCATTCCGGTTTTAGCTGCGGCAGATATAATAGAGACAGCCTTATCCAATAGTGAGTCAGATATAATAATTTCCAATTTTATTTTTGGAATAAAATCTACATGGTATTCTGAGCCTCTATATACTTCCGTCTGTCCCTTTTGCCTTCCGATTCCTTTGACCTCAGTAATTGTCATTCCCTTTACGCCTATCTCAATTAGGGCTTCTTTTACCTCATCAAGTTTATGAGGCCTTATAATTGCATCGATCCTTTTCATTTATTACTCCTTTGTTTGTTAGTTATGGTTATTTATAGTTATCCTTCTTATTGATATAAAAAATATACCAATAACTTAACTAAATAATTAAAAATTGATATTTATATTAATTTAGTAAAGAGAATTTAAACCTATACCTTAATTAATAAGGAATTAATTTCATTTTGTCAAGAAAATTAATTTAATTATGTTAATAAAGTATATTTTTATAGCAAAAATTTTATATAATTGCTGTTTTTCTTTATAAGTTAGGCGGGGTGATAGGTAAAATATGATATAGGTCATTTTGATTTTATTAGTCATGCTGTTTATATTTGAAACCGAAGTTTCATATACTTGAATTCTAAATGAGTGGAAAATTTTGATTAAAGATTTAGGAAAACATGTTGGTGAAGAAGTTACCCTAAAAGGGTGGCTTTACAATAAAAGGTCTAGCGGAAAAATAAAATTCCTTATTCTTCGTGATGGTACAGGTTTGTTACAGTGTGTATTTTTTAAGGGGAGTGTACCGGAAGAAGTCTTTGAAACTGCTGATAAGATCGGACAAGAGTCTTCTATTGAAGTTTCTGGAAAAGTAAAAGTTGAGCCGCGCGCTCCAGGTGGATTTGAACTTGATGCTTCAAACCTCAAAATAATCTCCGAAGCCCATGATTATCCAATTACTCCCAAAGAACATGGAATAGAATTTCTGATGGATAATCGTCATCTCTGGCTTAGATCGAGTAGACAGGTTGCTATAATGAGAATTAGACACAGACTTGTTAAAGCTATTCGCGACTTTTTTGATAATAAAGGATTCACATTGATGGACCCGCCTATCCTTACTCCTGCTGCTTGTGAAGGAACTTCTACTTTATTTGAAACAGAATATTTTGATCTTGGTAAAGCTTACCTAACTCAATCTGGGCAACTATATGCCGAGGCTGGCGCTATGGCGCTTGGCAAAGTTTATACTTTTGGACCTACCTTCCGTGCTGAAAAATCTAAAACAAGAAGACATCTTACTGAATTCTGGATGGTAGAACCAGAGGTCGCTTTTGCTGACCTGAATGACGATATGGATCTTGCTGAAGAATTTTTAGAATATATTGTTCAAACTATACTTAAAGAAAGAGCTGAGGAACTTAAAGTTCTTGAAAGAAACACTACCTTATTACAAAATGTGAAAAGACCACTTCCAAGAATAAGTTATGATGAAGCAGTTGAGATATTGAATAAGAATGAAATTAATTTTGAATGGGGTAATGATTTTGGAGGCACTGATGAAACCGTTATCTCAAATCAGTTTGACAGACCAGTCATGGTACATCGTTATCCTTCGGAAGTAAAAGCTTTCTATATGAAAAGAGACCCAGAAAATGAAAAGGTTGCTTTAGCTGTTGATGTTCTTGCTCCGGAGGGATATGGTGAAATTATCGGCGGAAGCCAAAGAGAGGACGATTATGAAACTTTACTCAAGCGTATTAAAGAACATAATCTGCCGCAGGAAGCTTTTGAATGGTATCTCGATTTGCGTCGTTACGGCTCTGTCCCTCACTCTGGATTTGGTCTTGGCTTAGAAAGGACTCTTACTTGGATTTGTGGATTGGACCATGTTAGAGAAACAATTCCTTTCCCGAGGCTTATTTATAGAAATACACCTTAAATGAAAATAAGTTTTTTAATTATCGATTGAATTAAACATTTAAGAAAAATAATGTCTTTTGAATTACTCCTTTTTTTGTTATTTGGCGGCATATCGGCTGTTTCTTCTGTTCTTATGATTACACGTACTAATCCAGTAATGAGTGCCTTATTTTTAATCCTGAATTTTGCGGGTTTAGCTGGTTTATATTTATTACTTAATGCCCAATTTATTGCTGTTGCTCAAGTGATTGTATATGCCGGCGCAATTATGGTTTTGTTCCTTTTCGTTATTATGCTTTTGAATCCTCAAAAGGAGAAGATATTGGAAAATAAACCTGCATTAAAAATATTTGCATTTATTATTGCTGCCCTTGCATTTTTACAAATTGGATATTTGATTTTCCTTTCGCATCCTTCCGGAACTAATGCCGGTGTTGCTGCTAGTGTTAAAGCAGGAACTGTTGAAGAAATCGGAAGGGAATTATACACTTATTATGTTTTGCCATTTGAAGCAGCCGGATATTTATTACTAGCTGCAACAATTGGGGCTTTGGTTTTAGCTAAAAAAAAGTTTGAATGAATTATGAATATTTCAATTGAATACTATTTAATCCTTAGCGCTTTTATGTTTGTTGTTGGCGTTGCTGGTGTTTTAACCCGACGTAATGCTATTATTGTTTTTATGTCTGTCGAGCTGATGCTTAATTCGGCTAACCTTACTCTTGTTTCCTTCTCGTCTTTCATGGGAAATTCTGTTGGACAATTGTTTGTTTTTTTTGTAATGGCAGTTGCTGCAGCTGAAGCTGCAGTTGGTCTTGCAATTATTATTGCTATGTTTAGAAATAAACTTACCCTTAATATTGACGAGATAAATATTTTGAAATGGTAACACATTAGTTATGGTGGAAAATTTTATTTCTCCCCATCTTCTTTTTGCCATGTTGATTAAATGTTTTAAGAATTTTTATTGATTTTTTTATGATACAGCTAATATATTTAACAGTCCTTCTTCCATTTGCTGGATTTTTATTTAATGGTTTGTTAGGCAGTAAAATTAAAAATGAAAAAGTAATTGGTATTATTGGCAGCAGTACAATTGGCATTTCTTTTTTAATTGCCATTGGTGCCTTCTTCCAAACTTTATCCTTACCAGCAGAACAGAGGCAAACAATTGTTAACTTATTTACGTGGCTTAGTGCTGGTGGACTTCACATAAATGTTGCCTATCAAGTCGATCAGCTTTCACTTACTATGGCTATGATTGTAACGGGAGTCGGCTTTATTATACATGTTTATTCTATTGGATACATGCATGGCGATAAAGGCTTCTGGCGTTTTTTTTCTTATCTTAATCTTTTCATCTTTGCAATGATGAATTTGGTGCTTAGCGATAATTTCGTACTTATGTTTCTTGGTTGGGAAGGTGTTGGTTTATGTTCCTACTTGTTAATTGGTTTTTGGTACGACAGGAAATTTGAGAAAGGAACAACTTCTGATGCCGCTAAAAAAGCCTTTATCGTTAATAGAATAGGTGACTTTGGATTTTTACTCGGCTTATTTGTTATTTATCTAACCTTTGGAAGTTTGAACTTTAACGATGTTTTTAATAAAGCTGCCGCATTAAATATACCTACTAGCACTTTTAATTTTATAGCTTTGTTTTTATTTATTGGTGCTACCGGAAAATCGGCTCAAATTCCTTTATATATTTGGCTGCCCGATGCAATGGCTGGCCCCACTCCTGTATCGGCTTTAATTCATGCTGCCACAATGGTAACTGCCGGTGTTTATATGGTCGCAAGATGTTCTATCATTTATGCATCTGCACCCACAATCCTATCTATTGTAGCTGTAGTTGGTGCTTTAACTGCACTCTTCGCTGCTACAATAGGGCTAGTTCAAAATGATATTAAAAAGGTTCTTGCTTATTCTACAGTTAGCCAACTAGGTTATATGTTTCTTGCTCTTGGTGTCGGCGCTTTTTCTGCTGGTATTTTTCACGTAATGACTCACGCTTTTTTTAAAGCGCTTTTATTCCTTGGTGCTGGCTCCATTATTCATGCTATGCACGATGAACAAGACATCAGAAATTACGGCGGCTTAAAAAAATATATGCCTATAACTTTTTTAACTTTTCTTGCTGCTTCTCTTGCTATTTCGGGTATTCCTCCGTTCGCTGGTTTTTTTAGTAAAGATGAAATTATTTGGGACTCTTTTAAGAACGGTAATTTTATCCTTTGGCTAATCGGAGCTGTTACTGCTATGATGACGGCATTTTATATTTTTAGACTTGTTTATCTTACTTTTTATGGAAAGGAAAGATTTGGGCATGATAAACATCCACATGAGTCTCCAAAGGTAATGTCTATTCCTTTAGTAATTTTAGGTATTTTATCTACAATTGGTGGGTTCATTGGAATTCCTGCTTTGTTTGCCGGCGAAGGTGGTAATCAATTTGAGAATTGGCTGAAACCTGTTTTTGCTCCTGCCCAATTAAAGTTGATTAGCTTTAATTCTTATGGCTCATCACTGGAGGTTTCTTTTATGCTGATTACACTTGCCGGAGCAGTTGTTGCAATTTGGTTCGCAAGATATTTGTACTTAAAGAATCTGTCATTAGCTCATTCTTTTAGTCAAAAGTTTAAAGGTTTATATAATCTTTTGCTAAATAAATATTTTGTTGATGAAGTTTATGATGCAGCAATTGTAACACCATTAATAGTAAGTTCCGAAAAATTTCTCTGGAAAATTGCCGATAATAAAATTATCGACGGAACGGTTAATGGTACTGCAAATTTAATTAATTTAATTTCAAAAGGGATAAGAAAAATCCAAACCGGTGTTGTACAATTTTATGCTTTGGTTATGGTATTGGGAATTGTAATTGCTTTATTCTGGATAATCCTGAGTTTTTAATTTATGGGAAATAATTATTTAGTTTCATACGTCCTTTTTACGCCTTTAATTGGCGCTATTATTTTACTTTTCTTCGGGAAAAATAAAGATAATATTGTTAGATATTTCGGGCTGGCTGTTTCAGTTGTAACTTTTGTTTTATCTTTATTCCTGTATGCTGGCTTCGATTTAAGCAAGGGTCCTTTTCAGTTTATCCAAAAATTTAATTGGATTGAAAATCTTCATATTAGCTATTCGGTTGGAATTGATGGAATTTCTCTTTTGCTTGTTCTTCTTACAACCTTTATCACTCCGCTTGCTTTGCTTTCTAGTTGGAAAAGTATTGATAAAAAGGTTAAGGAATTTACATTCTTTATGCTTCTACTTGAAGTTGGAATGATTGGCGTTTTTGTTTCGCTTGACCTTTTCTTGTTTTATGTTTTTTGGGAAGCAATGTTAATACCAATGTATTTTATTATTGGTATTTGGGGAGGTGAAGGAAGAATTTATGCTTCGGTTAAGTTTTTCCTTTATACTATGTTCGGCAGTTTATTGATGCTGGTTGCCATTGTTTGGCTTGCAGTTTATGCTTCTTCTTCACTTGGTCATTTTTCAACAGATTTGATTGAACTATATTCTGTTGGTCCAACAATTAAAAGTAATATTCAAAATTGGATGTTTCTTGCTTTTGCTTTTAGCTTTGCTATTAAGGTACCTTTGTTTCCACTTCATACGTGGCTGCCAGACGCACACGTGCAAGCACCTACTGCCGGCAGCGTTATTCTTGCCGGTGTTTTACTTAAGATGGGTACTTATGGTTTGCTTAGATTTTGTCTTCCACTTTTTCCACAGGCTACTTTACTTTTTGCTCCTTACATTTCTGTGCTTGCTATAATCGGTATTATTTATGGTGCTCTTGTGGCAATGGTACAAAAAGATATGAAGAAGCTTGTGGCTTATTCATCTGTTGCTCATCTTGGGTTTGTGGTACTAGGAATTTTTGCATTAACTCAGGAATCTATGCAAGGCGCTGTTATTCAGATGATAAATCATGGTTTATCTACTGGCGCTTTATTTCTTTTAGTCGGCGTTTTGTACGAAAGAACTCATACACGGGAGATATCTTACTATGGCGGAATTGCTAAAATTGTTCCGGTCTATGTTACTTTCCTTTTAATTGCTTCTCTTTCTTCAATCGGTTTACCGGGCTTAAACGGCTTTGTAGGTGAATTTTTGATTTTGATTGGTTCATTTAAGTCACCTGTCCTAAATAGCTGGTGGTTTGCATCTGTTGCTGCAAGCGGAGTTATCTTTGCGGCAGTTTATTTACTTTGGATGTATCAGCGTGTAGTCTTCGGTGAAGTTAGAAATCAAAAGTTGAACGAATTAAAGGATTTGAATAAAAGAGAATTATTAGTCCTTATTCCAATTTTCATTTTTATAGTGTGGATTGGAGTATATCCGAGTACATTTTTAAATGTATCCAAAAAATCTTCAAACGAGGTTATTGAAAAGGTACTTCCTCAAAATATGATAGGGATGAAGTAAGGATAATAGAATGCCCGGAAAATATAAGTTTAAAATACTTTTAGTTGCTTTTATAACTATTATTATGTTTTGCAATAAAATTTTTGCCGGAACTCTATCTGGCAATTCATTTATTAATACTTTGGCATTATCTGGAAATTTACCTGTTAAAGAATTACCTTCGTTTTTTATGCTGATTCCTTTTGTTCTTCTTTTGGTTATGATAGCTACCGGTCCATTATTTTATAAACATTTTTGGGAGAAACATTATCCAAAAATTTCAATTTTCCTCGGTTTGATTATTGTAGTTTATTATATTTTTATTCTTGAAAATTATTATCCGTTGGTTCATACTTTAAGCGAGTACATCTCTTTCATCGCATTGTTAAGCTCGCTTTTTGTTGCTTCGGGAGGAATATTAATTAAAGTTGATAGGAAATCTACTCCGTTTGCCAACGTAATTTTTCTTCTTTTCGGTGCTGTTATTTCTAACATAATTGGTACTACTGGAGCTTCAATGCTTTTGATAAGACCTTATCTAAGAATGAACAAGGATAGAATTTCACCTTATCACATAATCTTTTTCATCTTTATTGTAAGTAATATTGGCGGGGCTTTAACACCTATTGGAGATCCTCCTCTGTTCCTCGGCTTTTTGAGCGGAGTACCATTTTTCTGGGTAATTAAAAATGTTTGGGCTATTTGGTTTATTACTATTTTGTTGATCCTTTTGGCGTTTTATTTCTTCGACTTGAACAACAAAAAAGAATCAACTAAACACGTAGAATATTCTGGGAAAATCCATTTTAAAGGTTTAAGAAATTTATTTTATCTTGCTATTATTGTCGTTTCCGTCTTTATAGATCCGCAGGTTATTACTTGGGTGCCAAGTTTGTACCCGCTTCCTTTTGGTATTAGAGAAATTATTATGTTCTCTGTTGTATTCTTTTCATACAAAACAGCAGATATGCAAGTTCTTAAGGACAATGAATTTGACTTCGAGCCGATTAAAGAAGTTGCATACTTATTTGTAGGCATTTTTGCTACCATGATCCCTGCCTTGCAAATTATTGCCGAAGAAGCAAAAGTATTTGGTGACAAATTAAGTGCTGGCATCTTTTATTGGGCAAGTGGTGGCTTATCGGCAGTTTTAGATAATACTCCTACCTATATGAATTTTCTGAGCGCTGCTATGGGAAAGTATTCTCTTAATGTTGCTAATAAAGCTCATGTCTTAAAATTTGTTGAAGTTGATGATATTTATTTAAAAGCTATTTCGGTTGCAGCAGTTTTTTTCGGTGCTATGACTTATATTGGAAATGGTCCTAACTTTATGGTAAAATCAATAAGTGAAAGAGCTGGAATTATTATGCCAAGCTTTTTCAATTATATAATTAGATATTCCGTTATTATTCTTTTGCCAATCTTTACGGTAATTTGGTTATTATTTTTTACTGGAAGGACGATTTTATGAAATCAGTTGAAGAAGCGATAGAAAATGAGGCTTACGGCTTATACTACGGCAACAGGGCTCTGTTACCTTTCCCTTGTTTTTTGCTTAAGGTAATTATAGACGACGAAATAATTATGGATTTTTCTGCCTCCTCTAAGGCTATTATCGTTAATGTTTTTAGCGATATTACAGAAATCTATTTTAAGCAATATCAAAACCTGAAAGACGCTGTTTCAAAATTTGAATCTATAAAATTAATCGTTGTTGAAAAAGATAAGGATATCTTTAACTTTGATAATCATATTAAGATTGTTCTTCATGTTGAAGATGATCATAAATTAAAAATCGAAAAAACTGATGAAGATATTTTGTTTATTGAATAAGAATATCTAAAGCGGATAAGATTAACAATAGACTAATTATTGTTTCAGATGTACGTTTGTAAATATTTAGTGTAATTTAGAATGCATTCAAACGCTTGTACATCTTTACTATAATGTTTTTAGAAAAAATTAAAGATAGTAATAATAATTTATTACGATAAGTTGGTTATAGGAATTTTATGTTGAACAATATTCAAGAATTTTATAATGTGCTTCCTCTTTTAATTTTAGGCGCAAGCATTTTAATATCCCTCTTTATTGAGATGTATTTTAACAATGGTACAAAAGTATTGTCTTGGTTTTCTGCAATTGTTTTTTTAATAGTTGCACTTTATTCGTTGAGCGCTGTTAATGCAATCTCGGTTGTTTTTCAAGGTATGTACTCTACTGGCGGTAATGTTTATATTTTTAATTTTATCTTTAATTTTGGCGCAGCTATTATATCTTTGCTCTCTATTGATTATTTGAAAAAATACGGTTCGAACTATGGTGAGTTTTACATCCTTCTACAAACATCTGTTCTTGGAATGATGTTTATGGCGGGCGCAAAAGATTTGTTTATGATATTCCTCGGGCTCGAAGTTATGTCGGTTAGTTTTTATGCCTTAGCAGGTTTTAACAGAAAAAGATTGAAAGCAAACGAATCTGCACTCAAATATTTCTTGCTCGGTGCTTTTGCTACTGGTTTTGTAGTGTACGGAATAGCTCTTATTTATGGTTCTTCAAGTACAACCTCACTTGATTTAATTGCTGCAAGATTTCCAGTTTTACAAACTAATTTGCTTTTTATTGCTGGCGTTTTATTGTTTCTTATTGGATTTTCATTTAAGATTGCTGCTTTCCCTTTTCAAATGTGGGTGCCCGATGTTTACGAAGGTTCATCTTCTACTGTTGCCGGCTTATTTTCAACTGGTGGAAAAGCTGCTGCCTTCAGCGCTATAATTGTTGCACTTGCCTTTTTGTTCAACGGAGTTTCGGCTAACATCTTTGAGCCTTATCTTGCCGTTATTGCTGTTCTTTCGATGCTTTTTGGAAGTATAGTGGCTATAGCTCAAACAAACATTAAAAGAATGCTTGCTTATTCTTCTATTGCTAATGCAGGCTATATGATTATTGGACTTGCCTCTGGTAATCATGATGGTGTGGCTGGAATTATCTTTTATCTTTTTGCCTATACTTTTACTAATCTTGCTGCTTTTGGTATAGTATCCCTTGTTGAGGGTAGGGAAGAAGATAATCTTGAAATAAATTCTTACTCCGGTTTATCTTCAAAAAGTCCATTACTAGCTGCGCTAATGGCTTTAGCGATGTTTTCATTAGCCGGCATTCCGCCTTTTGCTGGCTTCTTTGGTAAATATTATATTTTTATTGCTGCCATAAAGGCTCATCTTACTTGGCTTGCTATTGTTGGCGTTATTTCCAGCGTTATAAGCGTTTATTTTTACCTTAGAATTGTTGTTCTAATGTATTTCAAAGAACCTGAATTGGAATTTTCTGTTGATAAAAGCAATACTGGACTTCTTGCAGTGATAATTTCCGTTTTGCTTTTTATCGTCATTGGTATCTTTCCTGGTTCCTTAATCGGAATGATTACTTCTTTCTTAAAATAATTCCTTAATGTTTTATCTACTTAGAATTTGATTTTGAGCAGGTTCTTTTAGTACCAAAGTACAATTTATTTATGTTAATCTCTCTCAAAATTTTTTCCTATCAAAAGTTAAAATGGTTTTTCAATTTTTCGGAATACCTGGCTAACGATTTTTTATCTATGAAAAGACAAATTATTTTTTCTTAGCTTTTTTATAATATTTATAGACAGTAAATTTAAAATACCAAAATTTTAGAGTAAGGTAACGATATGATACCATTATTTTCAACTAATCAAATAAGAGAAGTTGATAACTTTGCCATAGATAAATTGGGTATACCGGGCTTAGTTTTAATGGAAAATGCCGCATTACAAATTTACAATATAACTCTCAGCAAAGTAGAATTAAAAGAAAAGAACAAAATTGGTTTTGTCTGTGGAAAAGGAAATAACGGTGGCGATGGTTTTGCTACTGCAAGACATTTTGCCAATAATGGATTTGCAGTTTCTGTCCTTTTTTTAGGTGAAGAAGAAGAGCTCTCTTCGGATTGCAAGGTTAACTTCACTATCCTAAAAAACATTGCCAAAGAAAATAAAAATATTTTTCTAAAAAAATATTCCTCGGTCAAAGACTTACGAGTACTATCGGACTGCAATGTCATTTTTGATGCTATCCTTGGCAGCGGTGCTAAAGGCGAACTAAGAGAACCTTACAAAACAATTGTTCAAAATATTAATAAAATTAATTCTTTCAAAGTTGCGATCGATATTCCTACTGGACTTGATTCGGACTTTGGCTATGGTGAAATTATTTTTAATGCCGATTTGACCATTACACTTGCCGAGCTTAAAAAAGGATTGTTCTTTGAATCGGGTTTCAACTCATGCGGCGAAGTTGTTAAAGGAAACATCGGAGTAAGCCCGTCTTTCTTCGATAGGTTTGAAGTAAATGATTATTTGATTGAGCCTGAAGATGCTTTTTATTCTTTGCCGATTAAAGAAAAAAATATTCATAAATATTCAGCAGGGAAAGTATTGATAATTGCTGGCTCTGGAGCATTGCCTGGTGCAGCTCAAATGACCGCTCTTTCTGCGCTAAAAATTGGTGCTGGCGCTGCGGTTTTGGCTTTCCCTAAATCAGTACGAAATTTAATTACTAAAAAACTATCAGAAGTTGTTATAAATTCCTACGAAGATGAAGGAAGTGAATTCCTTAAACCTAAAAATATCTCGGAATTAAAAAAGAAGATTCAATGGGCAGATGTAATCGCCATTGGTCCTGGGCTTGGAAGAAATGAAGATACCCAACTTGCTGTTATCAATATCTTGAAAGAATTTAAAACTAAACAATTTGTTATTGATGCTGATGCTTTGTTTGCAATTGGGAAAAATAATTTTAAGAATTTGAATCTTAAAGATAAAGTTCTTACCCCTCATCACGCAGAATTTGCTAATTTAATAAATGTTGACATCAATGACTTGAAAAAAAATATTTTATACTTTGGAAAAGAGTTTGTTTATATTACTGGAGCTTACCTCGTTTTAAAAGGTGCCCCAACCATCGTTTTTACTCCTAAAGGTGAAGCTTTGATTAACTCTGCTGGAAATCCCGGTATGGCTAAATTTGGAACAGGTGACGTTTTAACCGGCATTATTGCCGGTTTAATTGCTCAGCAAAAAGACTTAGAGAAAGCTGTATTTGGCGGAGTTTATTTACACAGTCTTGCTGCAGATTTGCTTGTAAATGATTTTACAGAGTTTAGTTATACAGCAATTGATATTATAAATGAATTACCTAATGCTATTAAGTTTTTAAGAAAATCATTCGATTGAATTTTATAAAAGACACCGGAGTAGAATTTTAATTATTATCTAAATTGAACGATTCTTCTTGGAACGTTTTTTTACAGTCATTGCGATTACTTAAAGGGTGCGGGGCAATCTCTTTACAATGTATGCGATTGGTCTCGCAAAGATAAAGTCGAATATTTTATCTAATATTTAATTTTACACTTTGTTTTGATATTCTAATTGGGAAAAGTTTTATTCAAGTATCAAAACGAAATAATTGATAAATGCTTTTTAAAAAAATAAAAATTTGGTTTTACTGTGAATCTAAATAGTATTTTATTCTTTTAGAAAAGATTTGTAAACGTTTTTCAAAATAAAAACATTTTGGACTTCCATGCTAAATTTTATTAAGCAAATTAAAAAGCAGATTAAGTTTTTTTTGTTTTAACTTAGAAAAATAAGATGAAAAATTCTGCTTTGTTAAATTGAAATAATAATTTTGTTTTGGTAATAATTGAAATGAATAGATGCTGTTGAAAAAGAAAAACATAAAGCCAGGAAGAGGTGTTGTAACTTCTTCAATCATACTAGTTACGATTTTTGACTTATTAGCTATTTATTATTTTAAATATGAAAACCAGGGTTTGCCATTAAAATATTTTAACTTACACTATATAGGAAATATTTTAAATTTATTTTTTACACTGGTTTTGGTACTTGGATTAATAGTATATAATTTCAAATCAAGAAATGGTTATAGGACTGGTCTTGTAATTACTTTAACAATAATTAGTAATATTTTTTTACTTGCTGCTATATTAAGTCTAAAAATTAATTTTCCGCTCCCTCATGTTTATTTTTTTGAACATCCTTTGCAAAAAATATTTACGGGAATATTATATTCATTATTTCAATATACACAGTTTGTGTTTATGTCGCTTCTTTGGTACAGTGTTTTAGGGAAAGAACTTTTTATCCTTAGGGCTTTTGTAAATTCTTTTCTAATAATATTTTTTTTACTTGCTTTTACATTTATTTTTGTGAACCTTAAAAAGAACAATAAGGAATACTCCGTAAAGAACAGCAATAATTTAAGGAAGGAAAGCGTTGCGGTTGTGCTTGGAGCCGCTGTTTGGTCTCATAATGCGCCCAGCCCAAGCCTTGCTGCAAGAGCAGATAAAGCAGCTCAGTTATATCATAAAGGTGTTGTAAATAGAATTCAGGTTACAGGCAGTAACACTCCGGGCGAGATGACGGAAGCCGAAGTAGCTTATAATTATTTAATAAATCAAAATATAAAGCCATCAGATGTGTGGATAGAAAAAAACACAGTTTCTACAGCTGAACAAGTTAAGTTTATAAGGGATAATTTATTGTCAAAAATAAATTATGGCAAAATTATAGTTGTATCTGATGCTTATCATCTTTCGAGGGTAAGGGAAATTTGTAATTTCTTTCATATAAAAGCTGGATATGCTGCATCTGATTTGAAATTAAAATTTGATCATAATCTTTATTATAAATTAAAAGAAAGCATTGCTCTGCTTGTTTTTTGGTTTTTTGCAGTTTAATATGGTATTTTTCACAATATAATTTTCATTTATTACCAAAAGTAATTAGAATTAGAATATAAATGTTCAATGATTTCATTCAATTAAGAAGAGTCTTTAGGTTATATGTCTCCGAAATTTAATCGAAGAACAGTCAGAGAAAAGGTACTTCAAGTTCTTTACGCATACACAATGAATAAAGAATCTCTTAGTTCACTATTAGACGGAATGCTTTCCGATGTTAAACAGAAATCCGACAGGCAGTTTGCTGAAGATTTAGTCAATAAAGTTTTAATTCATTCGAACGAGTTTGACGAAATAATTAAAGTTCGTGTGGATAATTGGGAAATGAATCGTATTGCTTTAATCGATAAAATTCTTCTTCGTATGGGCGTATGTGAGCTTCTTTATTTTCCGGATATACCTCCAAAAGTTTCGATAAACGAAGTTATTGAAATTGCAAAAATATATAGCACAGCCAGCAGCGGTAAATTTATAAACGGAATACTTGATGCTATACTATCAGAATTAAAAGAGGCAAATAAATTAAATAAAAAAGGTCGTGGACTTTTGGAAGAGACCATTTCTAAGCCTTCTTCTAAGAAATAAACTATGGAAACATCCGGTGCGAATAAATATCCCAAAAGAAAAATTTTCTTTTGGACTTTATTTGATTTTGCAAACACGGCTTTTTCTGTAATTGTTGTTACAGTTATTTATTCGAAATACTTTTCTAACTATGTTGCAGGCGGTAAAAACTGGCTTTGGGGGCTGTCAGTAAGTATTTCTATGATAATCTCAGCGATGCTTAGTCCTCCGCTCGGAGCAATTGCAGATGTTTCCCGCAATAGAAAACGATTTCTTTTAATGTTCACTTTAATATCAGTTACTTTTACTGCCCTTTTGTTTTTTATACAAAAGGGGGATGTTTTTTTTGGTGCTTTATTTTTTATACTTGCAAATATTGGTTTTGAATCTGGTCTTGTTTTTTACGATGCCTTTCTTCCTTACCTTACCGAGAAGAAAAATTACGGTAGAGTTTCTGGATATGGATTTGCGATGGGCTACGTAGGCGCACTTGCGGTGCTGCTACTTGTTATGATAATTCTTCCACCTCAAAATTCGCCCGATTATTACTTCCGGGTTAGGTTGTCTTTTGTTGTTGCTGCAGTTTTCTTCTTATTTTTTTCAATTCCGTTATTCCTATTTGTTAATGAGCCTAAAACTTCTACTGGCTCTTTTGAATCGCCAATTAAAAAAGGTATAGAAAAAAGTGCTTCAACACTAAAAGCTATTTTTATTCACAAACAGTATCCTTCTATCTCAAGATTTTTGCTCTCTTTCTTTTTATATAACGACGCTATAATTACTATTATCGCCTTTGCTGCAATATTTGCTTCAACTGTTTTAAGAATGACTGATGAACAGATAATCTTTTTCTTTGTGATTGTTCAAAGTACTGCTGTTCTTGGCTCTTTTATATTTGGAATTATTTCTGACCATATCGGTCCCAAAAAAACTATTACCATTACTCTTGTTGTTTGGCTCGGCGTTGCAGTTGGAGCTTTTTTTGTACATTCTGTTTTTCAATTTTATTTGGTTGGACTTTCTGCTGGACTTTCGATTGGTTCTTCTCAGTCATGCAGCAGAAGCTTAATGGCATTACTTACTCCAAAGGAAAGAGAAGCTGAGTTCTTCGGATTTTATGACGGGCTTTTCGGAAAATCCTCTGCAGTTGTTGGACCTTTATTTTATGGAATCATTGCTGACATATCAAACGAAAGATTTGCAGCTCTTGCTATTGGATTATTTTTCCTTGCTGGTTTATTTATTCTTCAAAAAGTTCAGATGCCAAATATTAAATTAAAAATTGACAAAAGCTGTGAATAATAAGAATCCCCTAAAAGGTCTTTCAGGATTTAAAAATACTGTAATTGCTGTTTTGGAAACTTGCAAATTTGGGAATGTGCCTTTTAGAAACGAAAGAATAAAAAGATTAATTCAAATTAAACATTGGATCAGACGGTCTAACGGAATTATAAAGTTGTTTTAATTGGCTGTATGCAAAAGAGCTTCCGCGCTGAGCTGCCATTCTATAAAAACGTACTGCTTCTGGAATGCTTTGTTCTATTCCAAAACCAAATTGGTAACAATAAGCAAGTGTGGCTTGAGCAAGAACAGAACCTTTGTCCACGGAATCTAAGATTTCTTTAACTGCTTTAGCGTAGCCGGAATTATCCGTCGCATCATAGATTGTAGCAATAGCTAACCTCAGTTTTGCCTCAGTGCTTCCCATTTTTTCCGCATTATTCCAAATTGTAATTGCTTTCTTTTTGTTTTGTTTTACAAATCTACCAGTATAATAATCTAAACCGAGTTCGTTAAGGGCTGGTATATAATTCAAACTTGCAGAATGTTCTAAAAGTTTAATAGCATCTTCGGCGGTAAACTGATTATCAAACTTAATTAAATACAAGCCATACCATATAAACATTGCACGAGGGTCATTTGCCTCTACTAAGTTTTTTAGTTCGTTATAAAAATTAGTTTTTCTTGAAATCTCCCATAGTAAATACGGTGAACGAGGCGAATCAAGCCTTGTAGCCTGTACGTAGCAAACAGCAGCGCTTAGCAAATCTTTAGGAAAATAATATCCTGTTTCATAGAATCTACCAAGAATAGTTAATGCTTCAGGGCTTCCAGCATCAGCAAATTGCAAAAGTACTTTTGAATTTGAAGAATCTATTTTTAATGAGGTATCCTTTGCTTCAGTAATATGAAGAACGCTGTCAAGTTTTTCATTTCCATCGTGAAGTAGATCGTTTATTAAAAGTTGATTTGAGAAATGAAGTGAAGTATCTCTTTTAGAGCCGAAATCAATAAATACAAGCCCTAAGGATGAAGACAAAGAAGAATTATTAAAATTATTGTTTGGAGTGGAATTTTTAGTCGTTTTTATGGTTTGAGCGGAAACATTTTCTGTTAGAGATTGTGTGGTATCAACATTTGAAAAATCAACATACTTTACTAAGTCTGTAAGAGTTTTTTTAGCAGGGACAAAACCTTCACTTGCTGATTTTTTAATCCATAAGTAAGCCTTTCCCCAATCTCTTTTTACTACAAGATCATCGGTATATTCAAGACCTACTACATACTCGGCTTGTGGCATATCTCCTTTTGCGGCATCTAAAAGATATTTAAATGCCTTAAATGGATCCCACGCGACGCCCCAGCCATTATTAAGTAAGATAGCATAATTATAACACGCACCCGGAAGGTTTTGTTCTGCAGCTTTATGAATCCAATAAGCTCCTTTTACTGTGTCTGCTGGAACGCCTTCGCCTAAAATATACCTAATGCCAAGTTCATGCTGAGCTAAAGCATTACCAGCATTTGCTTCTTTTATAAGATTAAATTGTTGCCATAGCTGATAGGATAAATCAGGATAATAAAAAAAGCCAGGTCTATCGTCAGGTCTATTCTTCTTAAAAGCAAGGCTGGAAGTAGTATCCTGTGCAATTGACGAAATTATTGGGAAAAAGACAATTGCAGTAAATAGTAATATTATTTTTTTATAACGGCGTATCAGTTTCTTAACCTTTTTGTTTACTTTGACAGATAAGATGTAGAATTAGTTTAAGTTTTTTTCGAAAGAAAGTGCAATCCTAAAAATCATAATAATTCCTATTCAAATACCTAAAAAATCTTTCTTACAAATTTACACAGATTTTTTAATCAGCCAATAAGAGATTTATTTTAACACTGTGGAAAAAATAAAATACTATAAATTTTCTTGATATAAGTTTTATGTTTTTTCTCCATAAGCATAAGAGTGTTTTTGAAGAAATAATAGATAGTTTGTTAAAAAAATAAAATTTGGCTTAATTTTTTTCTGGCAGGCTCTTCTATTTGCAACAACCTTGAAGCTAACAAATCCCCGACTTTTTCAACATTTTTAATTTACAACTTTTTACAAAAATCGGCAAATTAAAATTCCGAAAAAATTATTAAGATTTTGGTAGGTCAAAATAAAAATCTGTAATATCATTTGGGATTGAGTTAACAAAAATTTCTGAGTTGTGCCAGTTTATAATTGCTTTTACAACACTTAAGCCGAGTCCTACTCCCCCAGTATTTCTATTTCTTGACGATTCGACACGGTAGAATCGATCGAATATTTTTGGAATTGATTCCTTTGGAATACCTTCGCCTTTATTAATAACGCTAAACCTTATATTGCTATGATTAACAATTTCAGCTTTTAAAGTTACAACGTTATTATTTTCACCATACTTAATTGCATTATCAATTAAATTGGAGAAAGCTTGAGTCATTAACTCTTTATCGATTTCAATTTTAGAATTTGTTTTAGAGTCTACAATTAATTGTATATTCTTTTCAACGCCAAGGATTTTTAAGTTATCAGCAATTAATTTTAGGAATGGATCTACATCAACCGATTCTTTTTGGATTTCAATCATTGAGTGGTCAATTTTTGAAATAAAAAATAAATTATCGATAATTTTCGTAAGCCTTATAGTTTCTTCGTAATTACTTTTTAATACTTCAACATATTCTTCTGGTGTTTTTGGGGATTTAAGGGCAATTTCTGTTTCCCCACGAAGAATTGTAAGTGGCGTTTTGAGTTCATGCGCTGCCGAGATGGAGAACTGATTCATATAGTCTATTGAGATTTTTATTCTATTTATCATTTCATTCATCTTTTGAACGAGACGTCCATATTCGTCGCTATATTTTTCACCTCCTGTAATTTCATCAAGATTTAAGGCGGAAATTTCTTCCGTACGTCGAATAATCGCATCAATTCTTGAAAGAGCCTTTACAGATATAATCGTTCCTCCAATTAGTGAAATAAAGAAAAATATTGGAGCGAGAATTATAAAACTATTTGTAAGGCTATTTAAAGTTTGAGCAATATGTTGAAGAGGGAAGGCTACAACAATTGAATAATACCCTGAATTGACCTGAACCGCACGAATAGGCTTTGGTGAAAGACTTGTATCCCGAAAACTAAATAATGAAATAGAATCTCTCCTTTGAGGAAAATATAGCGAATCATTATTTAGATTATCGGATTTGAATATGGTTTTATTCTTTAAATAAATCTGGATGTATGTATTACGTAAATTAAAAGCTACCTCGTTGTATATGAAGTCCCATACAAGGTCTTCAGGGTCAGAATAAACAGAATCCGGTACAAAATGCTCAATATCTAAATGTTTTTTTGTTACAATTCTTTGAATAGCTTTTGCTTGAGTCTTTAGGCTTAAGTCTAAGTTATCGAGAAGAGTATTATATAGATAAAGGTAAATAAATATTCCGAGAAAAATTTCAAGAAACAAAAAGAGGAATGAATACCAAAGTGTAGTCTTAAATCGTGTAGATTTAAGATAAAGTTTGAACTTGTGAAACATAAAAGAGTTAAAAAATAATTATTATTTATGATGCAATAAACCGAAATTAAAAAATCGGTTCATTCATCTTTTAAAATATATCCGACGCCTCTAATAGTATGTATAAGTTGTTTTTCAAAATCATTATCAACTTTAGCACGAACTTTATTTATGTAAACATCGATAATATTTGTTTCGGTATCAAAATGGTAATCATAAACATGTTCGATAAGTTTAGTCCTTGAAATTACTTTATTTGCATTTTTCATTAGATATTCTAAAATTGAATATTCTTTAGGTGTTAAAATAATTTCCTGGCTACCTCGTATAACTTTATGCGATTGTAAATCCAATTCCAAATCACTAACTTTAAGTTTAGTAGATTTAATTGAATCAACTCTTCTTAAAAGTGCTCTGCTTCTTGCTAGTAATTCTTCAAATGCAAACGGTTTAGTTAAATAATCATCAGCTCCAGCGTCTAAACCTTCAACTTTATCTTTTAGGCTATCCTTTACAGTAAGCATTAACACAGGAGTTGTAATTTCTCTTTTCCTAATGTCCTTTAAAAGAGTAATTCCATCAATAAATGGAAGCATAATATCCATTATTATCAAATCATATTCTTCTGAGGAAGAAAGTTTTAACCCTTCCTTTCCGTCTAATGCAACATCGACTGCATAATATTCTTCTTCGAGCCCTTTTTTAATAAAGGAGGCTACCTTTTTTTCGTCTTCTATAACTAATATTCTCATATCCGTAAGATAAATAAAAAAGGAGAGCTAAGAAACTCTCCTTTTTCTGAATAAAATGGATTAAGAAAATTAGTTTGTACCTTCTTCTTTAGGAGCTACTTTTTTTTCAGCTTTCTTAACTTCTTTTTTTGCTTCTTTTTTAGCTGCTTTTACTTCTTTCTTTCCTTCAGTCTTAGCTTCTTTAACTTCTTTTTTTGCTACTTTTTTAGCTTCTTTAACTTCTTTCTTTCCTTCAGTCTTAGCTTCTTTAACTTCTTTCTTTGCCTTCATTACATGAACTTTTGCATGTTTTGGTTTTGCTTTTGTAGAATCCTGAGCAAATGAAGTACCAACTGTGAAAGTAAAAGCAAAAGCTAATGCTAACACTAATGCCAAAATACGAGATTTCATTTTATTACCTCTCAACTTTATTATTTATTGATTAAATTATTTATGTAAATTCTCTAAAATTTACTTGAGTAAACTTAATAAGATATTATTAATACAACCTTAATAAAAGATTAAGAAAAATTAATGTTTCTCAATTATCTTATTCCTTTTAGTAAGAGAACTACTGGGATTAGGAAGTGGTTGTTATTTGTAAAATTATTTTTAAAAACAAAAAAGGAAGTTTATATGTTCTTTTCACTCTTTGCATTAAGAAGTTAAAATATTTTTATAACCTTGTTTGAAAATTAAAACTTAATTGAGAAGGTAAATTGGGATAGTTCGATAAACCAACAGATACATCCCAACTTGTTTCTATATTTTTATTGAACGCAGCAACTAACCTTGCAGCATTAATAGCACTAACAATTCTATTTAAGATCAAAGCCCCGACAACAAATCTTAAATTATTTTTAGCTTGTTCACTGGAAGTCCACATGTCCCTGTAATTTTTTCTATCTGCAATTGTTTGCCATTTCCAATAAAAGGAAGAAGAATAATACATTTGAGAAAAATTTCCTTGTAAAGCCTGGTCGTTGTTATATTCATCTTCGCTTTGGTAATTACCAACATTTGCGTAAAAGTTTCCGTCTTTTCCGTTATTGTTAACACCTGCCGAAGAAGCTGCAAATGCTTTGTATCTGCCTTGCATCCAGTTGCTATAAGAATTTAATCCGATATAAGTACCCCAAAAAGCTACTTCAGCGATGGTAAAGTATTTTCCGCTTGAATAAGAACCGGAATACAGTTCGCCCATACCAGGTAATATGAGAGACAAAATAACTGCAATTCCTGTATTTTTTTTCTTAACTAAGGTAATATTTGAATGTAATTGTGTCTTTTCTACGGCGGAGGTTAGAGTTGTATTTTTTATTGAAGTTTCCAATTCTATTATTTTAGGAGAACTATATTGAGCAAATACAAAGCTCGAAAGGAGAAGAATTAAAGTGATAATTTTTTTCATCTTTTTGCCCCGAATTTTAGAATTAACATGCAATTAATTCAATTGATTTTTTTATGCCTTTTACTTCTCCCGAACATTCTTCATTGCCGGCAGAAAGAATCTTAACTTTTACAAATTTATTTACAAGTTGTTCATTAAATTGGTTGTTAACTTTAACATAATTTGAAGAGAATCCTTTAATATTTCCTCCGTGATTTTCAGATTCAAAAAGTATCTTCAATTCTTTACCTATCATTTCTTTATAAAAAGTATTCTTTTTTTTGTTACTTAATATACGAAGAATGTTGTTCCTTTTCCTTCTTTCATATACATCAACCATGTCTGGGAGTGAAATTGCTTTTGTATTTGGTCTTTCGGAATAAGTAAAAACATGTAAATAAGAAATTGGTAGATTAGATAAAAATTTATATGTCTCGTCAAACTCGTTTGTTGATTCTCCAGGGAATCCGACAATTACATCTACACCAATTCCAGCAGATGGAATTTTAGTTTTAACTTTTTCAATTAATTTTTCATAATCAGAAGTCGTATATCGGCGTTGCATTAATTTTAATATTTTTTCACTTCCGCTTTGAAGAGGAATATGAAAATGATCGCACAATTTTTCGTTGTCTGCAATTAGGTTAATAATGTTATTAGAAAGAAGATTAGGTTCAATTGAGCTTATTCTAATTCTAAATTCCCCTTGTACTTTTATCATTTGTTTTAGAAGATTAAACAAATCAGAATTGTAAGCCTTTCCATAATCTCCCACATTAACACCAGTAAGAATGATTTCTTTGTATCCATTTTTAATTAAATCTTTAAATTCTAAGAGCGCAGTTTCCGGGTTCATACTTCTGCTTAAACCGCGTGCTAGTGGTATTGTGCAAAAGGAGCATTTATAATCACAACCATCTTGAATCTTAAAATAAGCTCTTGTTCTGATGTCTGCATCAGTTGAATGCGCCGAGCCAAATTTGTTTAATTCTTGTATTGGGGAAACATAAACACAAGCAAGATCCTTTTTTTGGAAATCATTGATTAGAGAGAAAAGCTTAAATTTCTCATTATTGCCTAATACAAGGTCAACGCCATCTATTTTTGAAATTTCTTCCGGACGCAATTGAGCATAGCATCCAGTTACTATCACATATGCACTGGGGTTTTGCCTTAATGCTCGACGAACCATTTGGCGACATTCTTTTTCGGCATTTTCTGTAACGGTGCAGGTATTAAAAACATAAACATCGGCGTGGTCTTTGAAATCGACAATTTCAAAACCGTTTGATTTAAATTGTTTTCCAATGGTAGAAGTTTCTGAAAAGTTTAATTTACAGCCGAGAGTATGTAATGCTACTTTTGCAGGCATAAATAATTAATTTAAAGATTGAGAGCGGGAAATTTCCCGCTCTCTAAAAAAAATAGAAATTTAGTTAGTTATCTTTTTCTGCCGAATTGGGGGCTTGATTGTCGTCGTTAACTTCGAAGATGGGGAAGTCTGAAGGGTCAACCGAGCCGGTTTCGGCATTTAATATTTCTGAAACTTGAACTCTATCCAATTTATGTTTATCGAGATAAGAACGAATTTCTTCTTCATTCTTTTCTTTTAACACTGCAATTGCGCTAAGAACAATTTTCTTATTTTCCTTATCGAACTCAATTACTTTTAAGGGAATAACGTCGTCAATCGGAAAATGATTAGAAAGATTTTTAATTTTAGAAGGAGCAAGTTGTGTAGCAGGAACAAACCCATCAACCTTTTCTGGTAATTCTGCGATTAGTCCTTTTTCAATAATTCTTACAACTTTTCCTTCAGTAATAGTTCCGGTAGCATAGAGTTTCTCAAATTGATTCCAAGGATTTTCTTCAACTTGTTTATGCCCCAAAGAAATTTTTCTTTGTTCAACGTCAACGCCTAACACAATAACTTCGAGTTTTTCACCCTTTTTAACCACTTCACCGGGATGACGGATTTTCTTAGTCCATGATAAATCAGAAATATGAACCAAGCCATCTACTCCAGGTTCAAGTTCAACAAAAACGCCAAAGTTGGTTAAGTTTCTTGCAATTCCAGAGTGCCTTGAACCAATGGGATATTTTTGCATTAAAGTATCCCAAGGATCTGGTTCAAGCTGCTTAATTCCGAGAGAAATTTTCTTTTCTTCTTTATCAAGGCTTAAAATAACAGCCTCAACAATTTGTCCCATCGCAACAACCTGAGATGGATGCTTTATATGCTGTGTCCAGCTCATTTCGGAATTATGAATTAAGCCTTCAATACCTTTTTCAATTTCGATGAAGGCTCCATAATCAGTAAGCGAAACAACACGTCCAGAAACTTTATCGCCGATTTTATATTTTTCTTCGATATTATCCCATGGATGTGGAAGCAATTTTTTCAGGCTAAGAGAAATTCTTTTCTTCTCTTCATCAAAATCAGTAACAACAACTTTAATTGTTTGGTCAAGTTTAACAACTTCATTAGGATGATTTATTCTTCCCCAGCTTAAATCGGTGATATGAATTAAGCCATCAACACCGCCAAGGTCAACAAAAACGCCAAAGTCGGTAATTGCTTTAACAGTTCCTTCAAGTATTTGTCCTTTTTCAAGGCTGGTAAGAATAGCGTTTCTTTGATCGGCAATTTCTTCTTCGACAAGAACTTTATGTGAAACAACAACATTCTCTGTAGGGATATTTACTTTTACAACTTTGAAATCCATGGTTTGCCCAACAAAGGAATCAAAATCTCTTATTGGTCTAATGTCAATTTGTGAGCCTGGCAAGAAAGCTTCCATTCCCATCAAATCAACAACCATTCCGCCTTTAATTCTTTTTAAGATTTTGCCTTGAATAATTTCACCAGTTTCATGTGCTCTAACTACTCTATCCCAAATACGTAGAAAATCTGCTCTTTGTTTGCTAAGTACAAGATTGCCTTCCTGATCTTCAACGCTCTCAAGAACAACTTCTACTTCTTTACCGATTTTAATTTCTTCCGATTCATTAAATTCACTTTTAGGAATAGAGCCTTCTGACTTAAAACCGACGTCTAAAATTACTTGATCGCCTTGAATTCGAACAATCTTTCCTTTTATTAATTCGCCTTCTTTTACGTCTTTAAATGAATCTGTGTAAAGTTTTGCTAAAGTAAAAAATTCTTCCTGTGAGTACTCATCATTATTGAATAACTTTTTTGCTTTTTCAAATTCATTTGGATTTATTGATTGTTTTTTTGTCTCTGGAGTTGCCTGGGACATTAGTCCTCCTCATAAAAAATAAATTGTTATTTCTGCTTTTATTGCTCAAGGTCATTAAAGGGCAATTCGGCAGAAAAGTTTGTTTTACATAAATTATTTAGTAATGACCTTAAAAATTAATTAAGTTCTTTTTAAATGAGTTTCAATTTTTATTATTACCTATCTTTTCTATAATTTTTCCCAAAATAATGTTTACTTGTTCCTCAATTGTTATTGAAGAAGTATCAACTTCTATTGCATCTGATGCTTTAATTAGAGGTCCTACACTTCTGGTGGAATCAATCTTGTCTCTTTCAAGAAGATTAGCTTTAACTTCTTCAAGAGAAATCTTAATTTCTTTTTCTTCGAATTCTTTTTTTCGCCTTAAAGCTCTCTGGTCGATAGATGCGGTTAAAAATATTTTTACATCAGCATTAGGAAAGACAACAGTTCCAATATCTCTTCCTTCCATAACAACGCCGCCGTTTTTATTACCTAATTGCTGCTGTTTTTTTACAAGAGCAGTACGAACACCTGATATCGTGCTTATTTCACTTACATGTTTATTAATATTAAGCGAGCGGATTTCTTCGGTGACTTCACCTCCGTTAATAAAAACTTTGGTTTTTCCGTCAACGAATTCTAAATCAATATCTATTGAATTTGCAATTTCTATTATTGAATCCATTTTATTAAGAACATTTTGCTTTATCGCTTCTAAAGTAACAGCCCGATACATTGCACCAGTATCTATATATAAATAACCTAATTTTTGAGCGACAAGCTTTGCTGAAGTGCTCTTTCCTGAACCGGCTGGTCCGTCAATTGCAACTACTAATCTTTTAGACATAGGTAACAAAAATAGATAATATTTTCTAATTTTTCAAAATTGTCTCTGATATGTACAAATTATTTTGAATATTGAAATTTACACTTATTATTTAAGTTCTTCACCGCCTAAATTTTCAATTATTGCTTTTATTATGGGGTCTTCTTCATCAGCAACATTCGTGGAATTAATTTGTTTTGCGGCATCGTTATTGGCTTTGCTTTGATTTTGTGACGTATAACTAAAGATCAATTTTTTGCCAAAATAAGCTTCGGTTTTTTTGCTTAGATATTCTTCGTTTCCTTTTAAAGTATCTTTTCCAAAAGGATCTTCGGAAAAAACATTTAGTTTATTTCCTTCCAAATTTATTGGCTTAATACTTTGAATGAATGGTCCTAAAATTAATCCTTTTTCGCTTCTTACAAGTTCAACAAATCCCTGCCATTTTTTTACAACATAATCAAAATTAAAATTGGCTTCTGAAGGGAAATGGTTATAATTTTCTTCTTTATAACTATCAAAAGAAAGATTTTTTTTCTCTTTTAAGTTCGATGCAGATTTTGTTATAAATCCTTCTTCAGATGTCGAAGCCGATTCCCGAACTTCCTTTACAGAATTATTTTTAGAAGAATATTGAATGTTTTGATCATTAGGTTCTTGGTTAAATGAATTATTTATTGTTGAAAGCAACTCACTTATTGTAGAAGATTTTTCCAAGCCAATCAAGTGGCTAAGAGTAACTTCAACTTTAAGTTTTTGATTTTGTGAAAAGCGAAGTTCTTGCTGAGCTTTATTTAAAAAGTTTAATAAACGAAGTAAATCGCCTTCAGAAAACTTATCTTTATATTCAAGATATTTACTTTTATAGATGTCTGCAGTTTCGATGAAGTCGGAATTTTTACTAATAACAACCGTCATTATGTTTCTAAAATGTTCAAGTAACCCTTCCATAAAGTCAATAAAGTTCCAGCCATTTTCATAAATAATTTTTGTTACGTCAAAAACTATTTTAAAATTTTTGGTTAGTACGGCATCAGAAATTGAAAAATAAATATCATCATCAATAAGATTTAACATCTTAGCAACGGTTTCTGAATCAATTTCGTTTCCGCAGAAAGACACTATTTGATCGAAGAAGCTTTCAGCGTCGCGTAAAGCGCCATCTGATTTTTTGGCAATAATTGTAAGAGTTTTATCTTCAATTTTAATTTTTTCATTTTCAGCAATTTTAGAAAGAAGAGATTTTATTGTATCAAGTTGAATTCTTCTGAAATCGAACCGCTGGCATCTTGAAATGATTGTCAACGGTACTTTATGTATGTCTGTAGTTGCAAAAATAAATATCGTATGAGCTGGAGGTTCTTCAAGTGTTTTTAAGAATGCGTTGAATGACTCTTTTGTTAACATGTGGACTTCGTCGATAATGTAAATTTTGAATCTGCCTTTTGTTGGCGGGTATTTAACAGAATCACGAAGAGTCCTTACTTCATCTATTCCACGATTTGATGCACCGTCTATTTCAATAATATCCAACGATTGGCCAGACTGAATAGATCGACACATTTCACATTCATTACATGGCTCCGAATCTTTTAGATTTAAACAATTTAAAGCCTTTGCTAATAAACGGGCGGTTGAGGTTTTACCAACGCCCCGAGGCCCCGTAAATAAATAAGCGTGAGCAATTCTATTATTCTTAATAGCATTTTTTAGAGTAACGGTTATATGCTCCTGTCCGACTACTTCATCAAACCTTTGTGGGCGCCATTTACGAGCTGTTACTAAAAACGACATTTGTATCCTAAAATTTTCTTTTAAATAAACAACTTAAAGATAATGATTTAATCTTTTTATATTTATAATATTTTTTCGCTTAAGAAATTACAAAGTTCTTCGAGATACTTTTTATCAATATTGTCAAATGAATTTAACCGGGTGCTATCCAAATCCAGAACTCCGAAAAGTTCATTATCTTTTAAAATCGGAATTACTATCTCCGATCTTGAATCTGGATCGCAAGCAATATGTCCTGAAAACTTACCCACATCGGGAACAAGGATTGTCTTTTTGTTTTTTGCTGAGGTACCACAAACACCTTTTCCTATTTCAATATTTGAGCAAGCAACTTTGCCCTGGAAAGGTCCAAGATAAAGTTTTGATCCATCAAATAAATAAAAACCAACCCAGCTGATTTTTTCAAATGCTTCTTTCAAAGCAGCAGTAAAGTTAGCAAGATTAGACAAAAGATTATCTTTTTTATCGAGCAATAATTTTATCTGTCTTATAAGAGAAATATACTGTTCTTCTATTGGTAAATTTTTATCAATAATAATTGAATCAGACAAGCTATTTCCTTTTCTTAGAAGATTTTTTTGTTGATTTTTTCGAAGAAGAACTGCTGTTTAAAATTTTATAATCTTTAAATAAATATGGAAGAGCATCTTCAATTTTTTCAATTGGAATAATGTTTAAGCCCTCTTTAACGGCATCTTGAATTTCTTTCAAATCGATTTCATTTTCGGCTGGAATTAATACTGTATGAAGTCCGTTCCGTTTTGCGGCGAGAAGTTTTTCGTTTAGTCCGCCAATAGGTAGAACATTGCCACGCAAAGTTATTTCGCCAGTCATCGCAACGTCGTTTGAAGCGGGTTTACCGCTTATGGCAGAAAGCATAGCCATGGACATAGTTATTCCAGCCGAAGGTCCGTCTTTAGGAATTGAACCTTCGGGAATATGAATATGAATTTCTTTCCCCTTGAAGAAATTCGGATCGATGCAAAAATTTTTTGCGTTGGATCTAATATAACTTAAGGCTGCCTGTGCAGATTCTTTCATAACATTACCAAGTTGGCCTGTAAGGGTTAGTTTTTCAGCGCCATTCATAATAGTAACATCCACAGTCAGAATGTCACCGCCCACACTTGTCCAGGCAAGCCCCGTAACCGATCCAACTTTGTATTCTGAATTATGTTTATGTGAACGATAACGCGGAACTTTTAAATATTCTTCAACTTTGGTTTCGTCCACCAGAAATTTATGTTTTGAGTTAGCTTTACCGTTAGAGGATTCTTTTAGAACAATATCACGTGCAAGTTTCCGGCAAATAGAAGCAAGCTCACGTTCAAGGTTTCTGACTCCAGCTTCGCGAGTATATTCGGAAATTATTTTTCGCAAAGCTTCATCTGTTACAGTAATGTCTTTGTTTCTTAGCCCGTGGTTTTCGAGCTGTTTAGGTAATATATGACGTTTTGCAATTTCAATTTTGTCATATTCAAGGTAGCCGGGTAATTCAATTATTTCCATTCTATCTTGTAAAGGTAGTGGAATATTGTATCGCACATTTGCAGTTGTAATAAACATTACTTGAGAAAGATCATAGTCTACTTCAAGATAGTGATCGTTAAAAGAATGATTTTGTTCCGGGTCAAGAACTTCTAACATTGCAGAAGATGGATCGCCTCTAAAATCCATGCTCATCTTGTCTATCTCGTCCAAAAGCATAACTGGGTTTATTGTTTCAGCTCTTTTCATAGATTGAATAATTTTACCTGGCATTGAGCCAATATAAGTTCGGCGGTGCCCTCTAATTTCTGCTTCGTCTCTTATTCCCCCAAGAGAAATTCTTACAAACTTTCTTCCAAGAGCTCTGGCAATAGATTTTCCGAGAGATGTTTTTCCTACTCCTGGAGGTCCCACAAAACAAAGAATCTGCCCGCGCATTTGTTTTACAAGATTTAATACTGCGATATGTTCTATTATTCTTTCTTTTGGTTTTTCAAGACCGAAGTGATCTTCATCCAAAATTTTTTGCACATGAGAAATATTTAAATTGTCATTTGTTCTTTTATGCCAAGGGACATCTAAAAGCCAGTCAAGGTAATTTCTTATTACAGTAGATTCAGGCGACATTGGCGCGGTTTTTTTTAGTTTATTTAACTCTTCCATTGCCTTTTCATAGGCATCTTTTGGCATCTTTGCCTTTTTTATTTGTTCTTTTAATTTGATAAACTCTGGCGTTCCTTCATCTTCCTCGCCCAGTTCATCTTGAAGAATTTTTATTTGCTCTTGAATTATAAATTTACGCTGTGTTTTGGCTATATTTTCCTGAACTTTATTATCAATTTCTTTTTCGATTTTTAGAATATCTATTTCGGAATTTAAAATTTTAATTACTTCATAATACTGTTCTTTTAAAGTAAATTTTTGCAAAATAGATTGTTTAACTTCTATTAGCTGATTGATGTTTGCAGCAACGTAAAATAATTTTCTATCTGGTTCTTCTATATTTTCAAATGCGTTAACGGCTTCTACTGGAATATTACGGCTAATCTTAACGTAATCTTTGAACAGTTGAGACATTTGGCGCACAAGTGCGTTCATCTCATGGTCGTTTTCCAATGCAGGAACAACCACTTCAATTTTCGCTTCAAAAAATTCTTTGTTGTTAGTGAATTCTACAATCCTTCCTTGAAGTAAACCATCAACAAGAATTTTCATAAGCCCGTTCGGAAGCTTTAGAATTTGAACAATTTTAGCAATTGTTCCTTCGGTGTATATATCTTCTTTCTTTGGGTCTTCAATGTTGGATTTTTTTTGCGTTGCAAGAAAAATAAATTTTATATTTTCGGAGGCATAATTTGCTGCCTTAATTGATTGTTCTCTGCCAACTAACACGGGAAATATCATATAAGGGAAAATGACAATATCTCGTAGTGGAAGTACCGGTAATATTTCTGGAATATCATCCACGATAGAACTATTTTCCTTTTTTATTTTTTCAATCTCGCTAATTTCCTTCAAAAATAAACTCCTTTGTTAAGATTTTTTTCAAATTTAATGTTTAAATATACCAAAAAACGCTTGCAATAAGAAAGGCGAAAGGTAATGCAAAAGTACAATAAAAGAGATTACTGGTTGAAATTCAATGAAATCGTAGCAAGTTTCATCCTTTATAAGTGGAGCAAAATTAAAATCAATTTCTTTTTAGAGGGACAGATTTCTTGCTTATATTTGCATCTTAAAGAAAGGAAAATTATGATAGAAGATATTATAAATATTGCAAAAGAAGCTGGTTCGATAGTAAGAGAAGGATTTGGGAAACAATTAAAGATTGAATACAAAACTAATGAGACTAACTTAGTAACCGATATAGATAAAGCCTCCGAAAAATTAATAACAGACTTTATCAAGAAGAAATATCCAACGCATAAAATACTTGCCGAAGAAAGCGGTGAATCTGGAAGTTCCTCCGAATATTTATGGGTTATTGATCCACTTGATGGGACTACCAATTTTGCACATAAACTACCTATTTTTTCGGTATCGATAGGATTGCAGAAAAACGGTGAAACAATTGCAGGCGTTGTTTATGATGTAATGAGGGATATTGTTTATTCCTCTGAACTTAATTCAGGTTCTTTTGCAAACGGTGAAAAATTAATGGTTAATCAAAACGATTTAATCGGTCACAGCGTGCTTGTAACTGGCTTTCCTTACAATGTTGCTGAAAATCCCGATAATGTTATTCAAAAATTTGCTGCTGTAATAAAGGCTTCGAGGGCTGTTCGAAGGTTAGGTTCTGCTGCTATTGATTTTTGTTACGTTGCAAGCGGTGTATTCGATGGATTTTGGGAAGTGTCTCTTTTCCCTTGGGATATGTGTGCTGGAAAGCTTATAGTAGAAGAAGCCGGTGGATTAGTTACAAATTTTTCCGGTAATAAAATAAATATTTATTCGAAACAAATCCTTGCTTCTAATGGTAAAATTCATAAATCACTTATGGAAATTCTCAATAGCAACTGATTTGTTAAACTATAAGAGCATCCTTTACAAAAATTTTATAATTTGGGTGTAATATTTTTGTAGGAATGCTCAAACTATTTTACCAGCTTTATTTAATATTTTTCTATTTCGGCTTTTAATTAAGAGTTGAAACAATACAGTTTGTAGAAAATGATAGAAATTTCTGGCTAAAAGATTTTACACCGAAGTTTCTTCAACCTGTTCTGGCTTAAAAGGAAAGTCGAAGAAAAAATGGAATTCATCTTCTTTTTTAATTTTATCTTTTGTTAAAAAATACTTTTCATTTTTTCCGTTATTTTTAATTTCAAGATAAAGTCCATCTTCAAAAAGGACTTTTCTTAATCTTATAATTTTATGTGTGACAAGATAAGCCATATCAATTAAAATTTTTCTGACAATCTTACCATCATCTTTTTTTAAGTAAATCGTTCGCATTCAAAACATCCAAATATACTTTTTCAAACATAATTAAAAAGTACAATTTGAAAAAACATTTTTAATTAAATTTTTTTACTTAAAAAAATTAAAATGAATAATCGATTTGAATTCCGATTTTATCAGATCCAAGAGAAGGCGAAAATTGTAATGCAGGCTTTTCGTCAGAATTATTATTATGCTTATCTCCAGAAGTTATAAGGTCGCCAAAAGAATATCCGATAAAAAATCCGAGTGGCAGGTCGCTGTACCAATGCATCCCCTTACTAACCAAGCTAATGCCCAACAAACCCATAGCCGAATATCCTAATGGTCTAATCCATTTTTCTTGTGGATATTCATTGGCTAAAACTTCAAATGTTGCGGCAGCAGCAGCAAGATGGCCAGATGGGAAAGAATAAAACTCCGGCTGATTGTGCATATATTGCTTTATGCTTGGAAAGAAATCAAATTCTCCGGCTCTACTTTTTGCTACCGCAGGGCTCATTCTTCCGGTAATATGTTTTAACAACTGTACAAATAATCCTGAAGAAAGCACTGCTTCGGTAATTCGGCTGGCAGTTATTAGTGATTGGTCGTTACTAGTTATAAGTCCTTCAGCCGCAAAAATGCCCGAGAGGATTAGACCAAGTTTGCCATCTCCAAAAAGCACTGTAGCATCAACAGTTTTGTGAAATAAAGGATTGTTTTTATATAGTAAATGTTCTGTGTTCCATCCTCGTCTGTCAAATTCAGAAAGTGCAAAAGTCAATGCTGTAATGCCAATATAAGTAGGAATTTTTTTAACGTCAAAACAATTTTTAATGAAGAGGAAATTGTCTTCTGGAATATTTAGAAGCATTTGCCCAAATTTTACGGCACCTTTTCCCATTTTATCACCGAATGTTTCTTGATAATATCCAACATTGGGAGAATCTATTTTTACCTTCAAACTATCAGTAGTCTGGATTTGAGCAAAAATAATACAAGGGAAGAATAGGGAGAAAATAAATATTGATTTTAGTAACAAAGCTTATCCGCAAAATACTTGGTCAAATTAGTTATCCTCTTCTTATACTATAAAATAAAACATGAATAATATCAATATATTTACTTATGGAAAATAAGTCAATCCTAATAATTTCATTGTGATAAAGCAAATGTAAATATATTACATCTCAAATTTGGCAGAAAAGTTTAATCTTGCTTTGATAGAGATAAGCAATTTATCTAAAATTTATTAAGAGGAAATAAATAAAAATAGCTTCCTTTTTTTACAATAAAAACTTTGATTATTTTTCACTTAAAGAATTAATAAAAAAATATTGAACAGGCTTTTTATATGAACCAATTTATACATCCTGATAAATTTTCAGAAAGACATATAGGACCATCTTCAAAAGAATTAAACGAAATGCTTAAGGCTGTAAGTGTTAATACAATTGAAGATTTAATTAACGAAACTATTCCACCTGCAATCCGGCTTAAAGAAAGTCTTAAACTTAACGAACCAGTATCAGAATATAAATTTTTGGAGTACCTAAGAACCATCGCTTCAAAGAATAAAATATTTAAATCGTACATCGGCATGGGGTATTATCCCACGATTACACCTGCAGTAATTCAAAGAAACATATTAGAAAATCCCGGCTGGTACACACAATATACTCCTTATCAGCCCGAAATTTCACAGGGAAGACTTGAAGCGTTGCTAAACTTTCAAACAATGGTAATAGATTTAACAGGGCTTCCAATAGCAAACGCTTCACTTCTTGATGAAGGTACTGCGGCAGCAGAAGCAATGACAATGTTTCTTGCCATGAAAAAGAATGATAAGGCGAATGTTTTCTTTGTTTCGGAGGAGTGCTTTCCACAAACAATAGATGTTTTAAGGACGAGAGCAGATTCTCACGGAATAAAATTACAAATAGGCGACCATCGCAAATTAAATTTAGATGAAAACATTTTTGGTCTGTTCGTTCAATATCCATCGGCTTATGGAGAAATTTATGACTTTAGAAAGTTATTTACCGAAGCGCATCGTAAAAATATTTTTACAGCTGTTGCTGCAGATTTATTAAGCTTAGCTTTATTAGTTCCGCCTGCAGAATTTGGAGCTGACGTTGCAGTTGGTAGTACCCAGCGTTTTGGAGTTCCAATGGGTTTTGGAGGGCCACATGCTGCTTATTTTGCATCGAAAGAGGAATTTAAAAGACAATTACCCGGAAGAATTATTGGTGTATCGATCGACGCGAACGGGAATCATGCTTTTAGAATGGCTTTACAAACCCGCGAACAGCATATTAGAAGAGAAAAAGCAACAAGCAATATTTGCACTGCACAAGCGCTACTTGCGGTTATGGCTGGCATGTATGCTGTTTATCATGGCCCAAATGGAATTAAAGCAATTGCAGAAAGGATTCACATCCTTACAAAGTTGGTTGATTTGTCTTTAAAAAAATTGGGTTTCAATCAAAGTAATGAAAATTATTTTGATACTCTTAAAATTAATTTTGCTCAACAAAACGAGGAACAGATAGCTTCAATTAAAGAAAAGGCAATTTCAAAAAAAATTAATTTCAATTATATCTATCCTAATGCCATAGGAATTTCTCTTAGCGAAGTAACGGAATTAGATGACGCGATTGAAATAATAAATATCTTTGCCGAATCCGCTAATAAAAAAATTAGCATTGCAGAAATTGAAAACATCTCAAAGAAGATTGATTCTCTTCCTTCGGAATTATTTAGTAGGAAATCTTCATATTTGCAGCATCCTGTCTTTAATTCTTATCATTCCGAAACAGATATGATGCGATATTTAAAAAGACTTGAAAACAAAGATCTTTCTCTTGTACATTCAATGATTCCACTTGGTTCTTGCACAATGAAGTTAAATGCAGCTTCTGAAATGTTGGGAATTACTTTCCCAGAATTTTCGCAGATTCATCCTTTTGCTCCTTCTGATCAAACTCAAGGTTATAAAGAAATACTTAGTGAACTTGAAAAAGATCTTAAAGCTATTACTGGCTTTGCGGCAATTTCTTTTCAGCCAAATTCTGGAGCACAAGGCGAATATTCTGGTCTAATGGTAATTCGCCAGTTTCATAAAAGCAGAGGTCAAGAAAGCAGAAACGTTGTTCTTATTCCTTCTTCAGCACACGGAACTAATCCCGCTAGTGCTGTTATGGCAGGAATGAAAGTTGTTGTCGTTAACTGTGATGAGAACGGAAATGTAGAGCTTAAGGACTTAAAACAAAAAGCTGAGCTTTATAAAGATAACCTTGCTGCGCTGATGATTACTTATCCTTCTACACACGGTGTGTTTGAAGAAAATATAAAAGAAATTTGCGACATCATTCATAAAAACGGCGGACAGGTTTATATGGATGGCGCTAACATGAATGCTCAAGTTGGATTAACTAATCCTGCAATTATTGGTGCGGATGTTTGTCATCTTAATTTGCATAAAACCTTTAGCATTCCTCATGGCGGAGGTGGACCAGGCATGGGTCCTATTGCTGTTGCCGAACATCTTGTTGAATACTTGCCAAATCATCCGATTGTAAACCTTAATCATAAAAGCGGAATATCAGCTGTGGCTTCGGCACCATGGGGCAGCGCTAACATTCTTGTTATTTCTTATGCCTATATTAAAATGATGGGCGCGGAAGGATTGAAAAAAGCATCCGAATATGCTATCCTTAATGCCAATTATATTAAATCAAAACTTGAATCTGATTTTAAAGTTCTTTATACCGGCAAAAAAGGTAGAGTAGCTCATGAATTAATTTTTGATATGAGAGAATTTAAAAATTCTGCACAAGTTGAAGTTGAAGATATTGCTAAGCGCTTGATGGATTACGGATTTCATGCTCCAACAGTTTCTTTCCCAGTCCACGGGACCTTAATGGTTGAGCCTACAGAGAGCGAATCAAAAGCTGAACTTGACCGATTTTGCGAGACCTTAATATCTATCAAAAATGAAATTAAAGAAATTGAAACTGGTAATGCAGATCTTCAAGATAATGTTCTTAAAAACTCTCCTCATACAGCCATAAATATTGTTAGTGACGACTGGAAGCATTCTTATTCAAGACAAAAAGCCGCATATCCAGCTGCTTGGTTAAGGTATAATAAGTTTTGGCCAAGTGTTAGTAGAATAAATAATGCTTACGGAGATAGAAATCTTGTTTGTAGCTGCAATCCAATTACTGATTACATTGAAGGAAGTTCGTTATAAGAGTTTTGTATGAGTGTTATATTTTTCAGCCAAATAAATTTGGGCAATCTTTTTTATTTGGCTTGCTTTAGAAGGAATTCAAAATATAATTTTACGTGACTAATAAATAATTTCATTTTTTATCAGCCTGAGTTTTTGGACTATTAAATCGAACATAAAATATTTTGTCTTATTGTTTTCCATTTTTGTTTCTGTATCTGTTACGGCGCAAATAGTTGATACCGCCGTTCACTTTGACGGAAATTTTTCTAACCAAAAAATTAATGTTAGGATTGATTCAATTCAAATTACTGGAAACAAAATTACAAATCCCGAAGTTATTCTTAGAGAATTAACTTTTGGAATAGGTGACACTGTTAACGAGAAAATTTTAAAATACAACCGGGAAAGAATATATAGCCTGAATATTTTTACCTTAGTTGATTTAAATATTAAAAAGAAAAATAACCTGAACGTTTTGGTAATTCAAGTTCGCGAAAGCTGGTACATTTATCCCATACCGTTTATAGAACTTGAAGACCAAGATTGGGAAAAAATTTCTTACGGTGTAAGTTTATTTATACGTAATTTCCAAGGTTGGAACGAAACAATATGGGCAGTTTCTTCTTTGGGCTATGATCCTAAAGTTCAATTATTTTACAATCATCCGTATTTATTTCAAAAAAATAAAATTGATTTTAGCTGGCAGTTGTTTTATCAAAAAATTCAAAATAAAAGTAAATATGCCGAAGATTTATATGGAAGCAATTTTTATCAAAAACATTTGAGTGCATCTTTGGGTTTTACAAAAAGATTTGATTTGTTTAATAATTTAAATTTTACATTAGGCTATGATTATATTGCAAATCCATTTTATATAAAAGGTGTTTCTGCCTCAAACGGTATGATAGATAGAGCGCCTTTGTTTGGTTTATATTATACACATGACACAAGGGACCTAATTCAGTTTCCAGAAAACGGTTTATTCGTAAACGCAGGTATTCAACTTAAGGGAATGGGAATTGACGGAATAAATTATCAAATTGCTAATTTAGATTTTAGGGAATATAAAACTTTCTTCTCTGAACTGAGGGCTAAATGGCGTTTTACTACCAGAATGACTTTCGGAACGTTAGTCCCTTTTTATGATTATTCTTTTATTGGCTACGACGAAAGAATTCGCGGAAATTTCTTCCTCGAAATGGAAGGAAGAAATTCATACTTAACTTCTATTGAATTTAATTATCCTATAATTAAAGATGTTTATGTATCATTGAATTTTATCCCGTTCCTTCCCAAGGAACTTCTCCAATATCGATTTGGTATTTATCTGGAACTATACACAGATGCTGGCGCCGTTACTGAAACTGCTCAACATTTAAAATTTAATGACTTTCGTTCCGGTTATGGAACCGGATTAACGTTTCTGTTTTTGCCTTATACTATTTTAAGGACGGAATTTGCTTTTAATGAATATAAAAAATCAGAAGTGATAATTGCAATTGGAACTTCTTTCTAATATTGAATTATATTATTCTCCTCCGGATAATTTTCAATCAGAAAATATTTTACTAACCGAGGAAGATTTTTATCATGCCGTAAAAGTTATGCGGCATCGTGAGAATGATATTATCTATGTTACTAACGGTGAAGGAAAAATATTTAAGTGTAAAGCAAATAAAATTCTTAAAAATGAAATCTACCTTAGCGAAATTGAGCATTACTACTTTAAAAATGAATTAAAGAATATTTTTTTCTGCATTCCAAAATTAAAAAATGTAGACCGACTTGAGTTTGCCATAGAAAAATGTGTAGAACTCGGGGTAACAAATTTTATAATTTTTACTGCCGAAAGGTCTGTTGCTAAAGGAGGAAAACTTGAGAGATGGGAAAAAATTGCCATATCTGCAATGAAACAATCTTTAAGAAGTTTTGTCCCTCAAATTAAACTGGCGAATTCATTAAAGGAAATTGTTAAATTGGAAGGGAAGAAATTTGTCTTTGAACAAAACTCAAATAATTTTTTTGATAAAATTAAAGTGGATAATTTAAGTAAAAATTATTTAATTTTTGGTCCGGAGGGTGGATTAAGCCAAAATGAATTAACTGAGTTCAATTCAGAAGATGTTTTCCAACTAAATTCAAATAGGTTGCGCACAGAAACAGCGGTTATCTTTACGGCTTCACTATTAAATTGATTTTTTGTGTTTTAATATTGAAATTAAAATGAGAAAAGTTATTTAGGTTTTTGCAGTTTTAAGTAAATTGAAAACCAAAAGAATAACAGCAATAAGAAGCACTAAATGCAAGATGCCTCCTGCAACAACTTTAAAAATAATTCCACCCAGCCACAACAAAAATAATAGCAGAGTAACAAACCACAAGAAATTGTACATTTTCATAATTTTCACACGCAAACATTGGAATTATTAATTTACTTAACAATGAACAGCATCACACTTCTAAATTAAGCCTGAAATATATGTTCTTAATGAGAAGAAATTCTCTCGTCTCCTAGACTTGTAACTTTACAAAAGTTAAAAAATATTTTTCTTATCTATTAGGTAGGTAAATAGATTTTTTGGGAATATTAAATTATATTTTATTGATATAATTTTTCTTTCAAAAAATTTTTACATTAATTTCTTTTAGGATTAACTTTGATTTCAAAGATTTTTTTTCTCTTTGTCTTTATCTCGTTTTTTAGTTTTATTAAAATCTTTCCGAATGATAGACCATTAATTGTAGTAGCTGCCGATGGAAGCGGGGATTATAAAACCATTTCGGAAGCAATTGCTTCTCTTCCGATGTACAATTATGAAAGAACCGTTATTTATATTAAAAATGGCATTTATAATGAAAAATTAAGGATTGAGCAGGATAATGTTACCCTAAAAGGCGAGAGTAAAGATAAAACTATTATTCGTTACAGCCAGCTTCGTACCGATTGGATTGCCCATCCAGATGCAATTGGTCCAGCCGTCATTAATATTCGTGGTGATGATATTATACTTGAAAATCTTACAATTGAAAATAGTCAACTTAAGATTGGGCCACATGCTTTTGCAATTTACGGTACAGGCACAAGAATTATTGTTCTTAATTGTAATGTATTAAGTAATGGTGGAGATACTATTTCGTTATGGAATTATAAAAGAGGAATGTATTATCACGCTGGATGTAAATTTAGAGGAGCGATTGATTATGTTTGTCCCCGAGGTTGGTGTTTTATTAAAGATTCCAAATTTTATGAAAATAGCAAACTTGCCTCACTTTGGCATGCAGGAGGTTATGACATTAATCAGAAATTTGTTCTGAAAAATTGTTCATTTGATGGCGTTAAAGGATTTGAACTTGGCAGGCATCATTACGAGGCTCAATTTTATTTGTTGAATTGTGATTTTTCCCAAAATATGGCTGATAGACCTATTTATCGTGTTTCATATAAAGAACCAAAACTTAACCGTCCTTTTAACTGGGGTGAACGGGATTATTTTTATAATTGTAAAAAAGAAGGTGAAAATTATTCATGGTTTAAAAATAATTTTTCAACTGCTGAAGGCTTTCCAACAGCGGAAGAAATTACTCCTATGTGGACTTTTGACGGCAAGTGGGATCCTGAATCTATAACAGGTCCTAAAATTATTAAATACGTGATTAAAGGAAAATCGGTTTTGTTTTTCTTTAATGAGCACATAACAATCATTAAAAATCCGGTTTTAAAATCAAACACTGGTAAAGTTTTTTACTATTATTCTGGTGGCGGGTCAAATACTCTTAGATTCAATTGCGATTCAAATTTTTCAAAAGAAGATTTGAAAGGATTAACAATCCAAACAGGTAGTAAAGTATTAGGTACAATTGCCTCAGTTAAAGAAAGAGAAGCCGATTTTTTTATTAATGAACTTAACCGTTAAAGATAACTGACATCTAAAGTTTGAAAATTTCTATTAAGAAAATTGAAGGAGTATTTATGAGTTACTTTGAATTATTTTTTATCAGAAAGACAATTATTTTAGTTATCCTTTTTTTAAGCACCTCTACTTTTGCATTGAATGCACAACAGAAAATAAAGAATGATGAAAATTATAAAGCGATCGACCTATCTGGTTTTAAGGATAGTGCACATCATTGGTATGATATAACAGATCATGAACAGTTTATTTATCCTTTGCCTGGAAAGCCTCGTTACAAACCAGATGAAATAACAAAGATTGCGGATAATATTGTCCTTTTCCAACGAAATAATGGTGGTTGGATGAAGAATTACGATATGGCTGCCATTCTTACGGATAAACAGAAACAAATTATGCTTAGTACCAAAGATAATGATCAAACTACTTTTGATAATGGTACAACTTATAATCAAATTATTTATCTTGCTAAAGTTTATAATATAACTAAAATTGAAAAGTATAAAGATGCTGCTATCAAAGGAATTGAATTTGTGCTTAAGGCTCAATATCCAAATGGTGGTTGGCCACAATTTTATCCTGATACAAGCGGCTATAGGCAGTATATTACTTTTAACGATAATGCAATGATTGGAAACATGGATATGCTTCACCAGATTTTACAGAAAAAACCATACTTTTCTTTTGTTGATAAATCTCTTACAACAAAAATCGAGTCTGCTTTTCAAAAAGGGATTGACTGCATACTTAAATGTCAGATCAAAGAAAATGGCGAACTAACTTCTTGGTGCCAACAACATGACCAATTTAATTTTCAACCGAGAGGGGCTAGGACTTTTGAACTGCCATCTATTTCCGGAGAAGAAGGTGCCGATGTTGTCCTGTTTTTGATGAGTCTTGAGCATCCTACTAATGCTATTATTCATTCTGTTCAAAGCGCCGTTAAATGGTATAACGATCATAAACTTTTTGGGATTAAGATTAAAAAGATTTCAGCCCCAAAAGTCGTTTTTAAGTTTAGAACTTCCTCAACAGACGTTGTTGTTGTAAAAGACCCTAAGGCTTCACCAATTTGGGCTCGATTTTATGAGCTTGGTACCGACAGGCCATTGTTCAGCGGAAGAAATAGCAAACCAGTTTATGCTTTAGCCGATGTAGAACGTGAGAGAAGAGACGGTTATGGTTGGTATACCTATGAGCCGCAAAAAATTTTGGATGAATATCCTGCATGGCAAAAAAAATGGGCTCCAGAAAAAAATTTGCTTAGATAGTATTTACGAAATTTAAATTACCAATGTTGATGTTGAACAAATATTATATTCTAAGAAAGAGACTTTTATTTATTCCTTTAATTTTTTTTTCACTAATACTATTTGTTGCAATGAAAAATCAAATTGCATTAAAAAGAAAAATTGTCTGTTTTGGTGATTCAATAACTTATGGAGCTCTTGTTCGTGGCTATAGCTGGGTAGACCTAATTTCTAAAATGAATCATAATCTCATTATGATTAACGCTGGCAGAAAAGGAAGAAAAACTTCTGATAAAGAGGAACTTTTGCCAATACTAGATAAGAATTCAGACGCAAATTATTTTTTGCTCTTCCTTGGTGTTAATGATTTGAAAAACGGCAACGATAGCCTTGTACAAACTTGTGTTGATAATATGAAATGGATGATTGAACAGATAAAAGAAAAAGCTCCTCACGCTAGAATCGTTCTTCTTGCGCCTTCACAGATAAATACAAAAATTATGTCAGAGCTCAATATAATAAAAAAATATAACGAGAATACTTCTCGGTCGTTAGTGCTTCTTGCAAAGAAATATAAAGAACTTGCTTCTAACGAACATATTGGTTTTATTGATTTGTTAAAAACCGTTTCTCCGGAAAATTATGTTGATGGACTACATCCTAATAAAAAAGGGCAATTTCAAATTGCAAGAGCTGTTTGGAAAGAATTAAACAAAATGTTCGGTAAATGACAGTTGAAACTTAATTAATGTCGTATCACTTTAAATGAGAAAAAAATTAAAAATTTTTTAGGTACTATATGTTTGTGTTTTTTAATTTTAGTTTATTCAGAAGGTTAACTTTAATTGCAACTCTATTTTTAATATGTTCAATCTTTTCGCAACAACGGATAATTAAAATATGGAGTGGGCTTGCTCCTGGCAGCGAGGCAATGCCAGACAAAGAAAAAGTTGTCGGAGGAAATATTTATGGAATTTATCAACCAACTCTTACAATATTTATACCTTCAAAGATAGATCCCAAAAAGCCTGCACTTTTAGTTTTACCTGGCGGAGGTTATAAGGATATTGTCATAAACAAAGAGGGTTATAAAATCGCAAATTGGCTAAATGAAAATGGCATTGCTGCTTTTGTACTTAAATATCGACTGGATGTAAGAGAAGCATTGCAGGATGCTCAAAGGGCTCTCAGTTTAATTCGTAATAATGCCGCTGAATATAATATAAATTCTAATAATATTGGTGTAATTGGCTTTTCTGCAGGTGGTCATCTAGCAACAAATCTTGGAATTAATTACGATATAAGAAATCAAAAAGATCATATTGATTCTGTTAGCTGCAAACCTGATTTTATGGTGATTGTATATGGTGCTGTTGCTCCTTTTATAAATGAAGTGAATAAATATACTCCGCCTACATTTATTGTACAAGCAAACAACGATGAAAAAGTGTCTCCGCTTTCGGCTGCAGGTTTTTATATGGCATTACATAAAAACAATGTTCCAGCCGAGCTTCACATTTATGCTAAAGGAGGACATGGCTTTGCTTTAAGAGATATAGGAAAGCCAATATTAAATTGGGCTAAAGATTGCATTGAGTGGTTCGAAGTTCAGGGGATAGTTTCTAAATAAATCTATGTAACATAACTTTTTATTAGATGTTGTCCCCAAAATAGTAATATTTAATTATCCCTTAAATGGGTACCGCAAGCATGCTATAAAGCATGTTAATGCTTTATTTAAAAAAATTTTTCTTTTCAACAACTGCAAAAAAATCAAATCTTTTTGTTTTAATCATTCCTAAATTGAGTAACTTTTATGTCATTGCTTCTCCCGATGAAATCAATAGAAACAATCTCATAGATTTTAAATAGATTTTAACGCACCCTTCGGGATTTTTGCAATTACTTTTCAGCCAGGGTCTTAAAAATAAAGAGCCTTTGTAAGAAGAATCGCTCAATTTGGGCAATATATAAATAAACGCTTCTATAATTTTAAAAATTATTTAGAAGTTTTTCTGTTTAATAGAGTATCAATACTAAGCGGACCGCTTCCGAAATATGTAATCAATAATGCACCACCAAGAATTGAAATATTCTTAAAAAAATTTGCCATTTGCATTTGTGCTTCCATTTTATTTGAAGCTGCCCAAAAGGCATGCATCATAAAAGTAACTGGGATAAGAAATATTATAATAAGCCATGCACCCCACTTTGCCTTAAATCCAAATGCAATACTAAGTCCACCTATTAAGGCTAAAATGCCCGATAGTGGTACGACAATAGGTGCTAAGGGAACACCTGCTGCTTTAGCAAAAGCTACATCCACATTTGATAAATGCCCTTTAATAGCCATAATGAAAATAAAAGAAAAAAGAATTCTTCCAATTAAAACAGCATATTTCATAAAATTTGCTCCCGTTAAAATTTATTGATAAAGTTAAAAGTTCAATTTACTGGGTAATCAAGATATCCTTTTTCGCCGGGCGAGTAAAAAGTATTTTTATCTGCTTCAACCAATTTGCTTCCATTCTTCAATTTTTCAACGAGATTTGGATTAGATATAAAGTACTTTCCGAAGGCGACTAAATCTCCTTTACCATCACAAATATCTTTTTCAGCCCGTTCTGCATTATAACCACCAGAAAGTATAACAGTATTTTTAAAGTTTTGACGTATAGCCGCTTTTACGGTTGGACTAACCTCCGGGGCACCCATCGAACTGTGGTCTACTATGTGTATATAAGTTAAATTTAATGAATTCAATTTTTCTGCAAGCAAAGAATATGTTTCGTCAATTTCATCATAAAACTTCATACCATTTGAAATGCCGTATGGAGAAATTCTAATTCCAATTCTTTCATTGCCAATAGCATCGGAGGCTCTTGCTGCTATTTCTGTGACAAAACGGATTCTATTTTCGATTGAACCACCGTATTGATCGGATCGTTTATTGACAGTAGGATTAATAAACTGCTCGATTAAATATCCATTTGCGCCATGTAGCTCTATTCCATCAAAGCCAGCTTCCACGGCTAATTTAGCTGCTTTAACAAATTCTTCAATTGTATTTTTTATGTCATCTAAAGTCATTTCTTCAGGAACAGTAAAGGGCTGCAATTTCTTCTGGTCTGTCCAAATTTCACCATTAAGTACTTCAGCCGAAGAAGAAATTATTCTTGCTCCTGCTGGCAGATTGAGATAATGGGAAACACGACCTGTATGCATTAATTGTACAAATATCTTACCTTCTTTTTGATGAACAGCATCAGTTATTTTTCTCCAGCCATATACATGATCTTGATTAAAAAGACCTGGAATGCGTGCATAACCTAAACCGTTTGGAGAAGGCGAAGTGCCTTCTGTTACAATTAACCCGGCGCCAGCACGCAAAGCATAATATTCTTTCATCATATCATTAGGAATATTGCCTAATGCCCGGCTTCTTGTCATTGGAGCCATAACAATTCTATTCTTCAGAGTTATATGTCCAAGCTTGTATGAGCTAAATAATATTTTTTCCATTATTATTTCCATTTATTTTTATTTGACAAAAATTATATTCATATATCTAAATATATCAATATGTAAGATAAAAATTTTATTTAATCTTAATTGTGTCGGCAAGCAGTTGATTAAAATCGTCTAATATTTTTTTATTTACCGAAATAATAATATGCCTTCCGTCCTTTTCGGTATTTAAGAGACCAGCGTCCGACAGAATTTTTATATGGTGAGATACAGTTGGCTGTGATAAATCTACCACCTTTTCTGCATCTCCGCAAGAAATACTTCCTTTTGAAGCAATCTCTTTCAAAATTCTTACTCTGGTTTTATCCGAAAGGGCTTTAGCAATTTTAACGATATTATCTTCTTTAGATTTCATATTTACATATTGAAATATATCGATATATCAAATGTGTGTCAACTAAACGTGAATTTGTTGTGATTTGCATGACCCCGGATTCATGTCAACATAAAACGAATTGACTTAATTGTTCTCGGATGGGAAAATTAAATTTCGAGGTTGATAAAAGATTAATTAAGCTGTGACAAAATAATTTTTCCATCATTTTTACTTTAAGAGGAGTGAAATTAATTATCGAGCAGTTAAAAACAATTCTTTAATAATTAGCAAAGATTCAGTATTTTATTATATTAAAAATTATTATTTATTTTCTCTAAATTTAAACGAGAGTAGTGTAATGAAAACAAAAATTTATTGGACAAAAATTGACGAAGCACCAGCTTTAGCATCTTATTGTCTGCTTCCAATTGTAAAATCTTTTTTAAAAGGGACAGATATTGAAGTTGAATTAAAAGATATCTCCCTTGCAGGAAGAATAATAGCTAACTTTCCCGATAATCTGACAAAAGATCAGAAAGTTCCAGATTATCTAAGTGAATTAGGGGAGATAACCCAAAAGCCCGATGCTAACATCATTAAACTTCCAAATATTAGTGCTACAATACCACAACTTCATGCTGCCATAAAAGAATTACAAGAAAAAGGATATAACATCCCCGATTATCCAGACGAACCTAAAAATGAAGAAGAAGCTGAAATAAAAGTGCGATACTCAAAAGTACTTGGCTCGGCAGTAAATCCTGTTTTAAGAGAAGGTAATTCAGATAGAAGAGCCGCAGCTTCCGTTAAAAAATTCGCCCAAAAACATCCTCATAAAATGATGAAACCTTGGCCCAAGTCCGGTTCTAAAACCAGAGTGGCTCACATGAACCAAAAAGATTTTTATGGAAGTGAAAAATCACTTACGCTCAATGCTGAGGATATTGTTAATATTGAATTTATTGGTTCGGATGGGAAAATTACTGTACTGAAAGAAAAACTAAAATTACTTAAAGGCGAAGTGATAGATTCTTCCGTTATGAATGTTAAAGAACTTAGGAAATTTTATGAAGAACAAATTAAAGAAGCAAAGAAAGATAATGTGCTTCTTTCACTTCATCTTAAGGCAACGATGATGAAAGTTTCTGATCCGATAATGTTCGGGCATGCTGTTTCGGTGTATTATAAAGATGCGCTTGAAAAACATGCAGATGTTCTAAAAGAAATTGGCGCAAATGTAAACTATGGCTTAATGGATATTTTAGAAAAATTAAAAAAACTTCCAGAAGAAAAAAGAAAAGAAATTGAAGACGATATTAATAAAGTATATGAATATCAGCCTGAACTTGCTATGGTTGATACAAGAGCCGGCAAAACAAATCTTCATGTTCCAAGCGATATTATTGTTGATGCTTCAATGCCAAATATTGTTCGTGACGGAGGAAAAATGTGGAACCGCAAAGATGAACTACAGGATTGCATCGCGATGATACCAGATAGATGTTATGCTACCATCTATGAGGAAATTATTGAAGACGCAAAAGCAAAAGGACAATTTGATCCTGCAACTATGGGAGCTGTATCTAACGTCGGGCTGATGGCACAAAAGGCTGAAGAATATGGCTCACACGATAAAACCTTTGAAGCTAAAGGTGATGGAACTATTCGTGTAGTTAATGCTGCAGGTAAAATTTTATTAGAGCAGCAAGTGGAAAAAGGAGACATCTTTAGAATGTGCCAAGCTAAAGATGAACCAATTAAAGATTGGGTTAAACTAGCTGTAAAAAGAGCAAAAGAATCTTCTACGCCCGCAATTTTTTGGCTTGATGAAAATAGAGCGCACGATAGAGAAATTATTGCAAAAGTTAATAAATACTTGCCAGAACATGATACAACTGGACTTGAAATAAAAATTCTCAAACCTGTTGAAGCTATGAAGTACACACTAGAAAGAGTGAGAAAAGGTTTGGATACAATCTCTGTTACTGGAAACGTGCTGCGTGATTATTTGACTGACCTTTTCCCAATTTTAGAATTAGGCACAAGCGCAAGAATGCTTTCAATAGTTCCATTATTAAAAGGTGGAGGATTGTTTGAAACCGGTGCTGGTGGTTCAGCCCCCAAACATGTACAACAACTTCTTAAAGAAAACCATTTAAGATGGGATTCTCTTGGTGAATATTGTGCTCTCGTTCCTTCCTTTGAAATGATTGCAGAAAAAACGGGAAGCCCTAAAGCAGCTCTGCTAGCCGAAACTCTTGATATTGCAATAGGCAAATATTTAGAAAACTCCCGTTATCCATCTCGCAAAGCAGGTGAAATTGATAACAGAGGAAGTTCATTTTATCTTGCCTTGTATTGGGCAGAGGCATTAGCTGAACAAAATAAAGACTCTGAAATGAAATCTCGATTTAAGAAAATATTTGAAGAATTAAAATCAAACGAAGAAAAAATTATAAATGATTTAATATCAGTTCAGGGAAAACCAGTTGATATTGGCGGATACTATTTGCCTGATGAGAAAAAAGCTGAGGCAGTTATGCGTCCGAGTTTAACTTTTAATAGAATTATTGATGAAATGTAAAAAGTATATTCATAAAATATTTTATTTGATTCTGGACAGGAATAATTTTCCTGTCCTATTCTTATATACGATTTTAAATTTCTTTCTAATTTTTTGTAGTTATAATTTTGTTGTTGATGTGAAATTTCAATTATTTTTCTTGAACAAAAATCGGACTCACTCCTAATTGACATTCTTTTTTTAAGACAAGATATTTACATTTGATTATTGTAATTTTATTAATATGGTATTATGAATGCAAGAACTCATGCCAGGTGTCAAAAGAATTATAGGGGTGTGTTTAGGTGCCTCTTCCATTTCTCTTGTTAAATTAAAATGGGAAAATAAGTTTATAAGCTTAGAGAAAACTCTTAACTTACCACATAATGGCGATCCGAGAAAAGCCTTAGAAGAAAATTTAATCAAATTTAATTCCGATTCTAATCCAGTTGTTGTAACTGGAAGGAAATTTAGAAACCTAGTTAAATTTACAAATATTCCCGAACCGGAAGCTACGGAATATGCCTTTTCATTCATTAATAAAAGCAAAGAAGATTATTCTGCTATCGCATCCTTAGGCGGCGAGACATTTATAGTGTATACACTAGATGGTGATGGTAAAATTTCAAACGTTATAACAAGAAACCAGTGCGCATCTGGCACAGGAGAATTTTTTCTTCAGCAAATTAAACGAATGAACATTGGGATAGATGAAGTTGTAAAAATAGCCTCAGATGTTGAGCCGTTTAAAGTGACCGGAAGGTGCTCGGTGTTTTGCAAATCTGATTGTACTCATGCATTAAATAAAGGAGTACAAAAATCTGCTGTTGCTTCAGGGTTATCTTTAATGATGGCGGAGAAAGTTGAAGAGCTTCTTAAAAAAGTTAAACCGGGTAAAATATTAGTGGTTGGTGGTGTAACCAAAAATTCTGTTGTAATAAATTTTCTTCGCAATAATATCCCAGATATTCATATTCCTGCCGAAGCAACATATTTTGAAGCTTTAGGTGCTGCTTTATATGGAACTGAACATGAAATAAATATAGTTGAGAAGAATGATATTTTTGTAAGTGGTAAAAGCTCTTTTGTATATCACTCTCCACTTTATAAGTCAGTGCAAAAAGTTCATTTTAAAACAATGCAACGTGGCAAAGCTAAAAATGGGGATATTTGTCTGCTCGGGCTCGATGTTGGCTCTACAACAACAAAAGCTGTTTTGATTAGAAAATCTGATAACCAAATTCTCGGTTCAGCTTATTTATATACTCACGGAAATCCAATTGAGGCTTCAAAAAAATGCTATGCTGAATTACTAAAACAAATTCCTCAAAATATAAATATAAAAATTATTGGATTAGGTACCACTGGCTCCGGAAGACATATTGCAGGACTTCACGCATTGACGGAAGGTGTAATAAATGAAATAGTTGCTCATGCAACAGCTTCTGTCTATTTTGACCCTGAAGTCGATACTATTTTTGAAATTGGTGGACAAGATGCAAAGTACACATATATTGTGAATAAAGTCCCTGCTGATTACGCTATGAATGAAGCATGTTCGGCTGGAACTGGTTCTTTTATTGAAGAATCAGCTTATGAATCTCTTGGTATAAAAGTGACAGATATTGAACCGATTGCAATGAGTGGTAATATGCCTCCGAACTTTAGCGATCAATGTTCGGCTTTTATTAGTTCAGATATTAAAACCGCACAGCAAGAAAATATCAGTAAAGAAAATATTGTTGCCGGACTTGTTTATTCTATCTGCCTTAATTTTGTAAATCGCGTTAAAGGTAACAGACCAGTTGGTAAAAAAATTTTTATGCAGGGAGGCGTGTGTTACAATAAAGCCATTCCGATTGCAATGGCTGCTGTTACCGGGAAAGAAATAATTGTACCGCCCGAACCTGGTTTAATGGGAGCTTTTGGAGTTGCTCTGGAAATTAAAGAGAAAATTGAGCTTGGAATTATTAAACCCGCAGAATATTTTCTTAAGGATCTTTCAGAGCGGGAAGTAAGCTACAGAAAACCTTTTATTTGTAAAGGTGGAAAAGAAAAATGCGATCTTGCTTGCTCAATAAACATGATTGTAGTTAAAGGTAAAACTTATCCCTTTGGTGGTGCATGCAACAAATATTACAACGTGCTTAGTAATTCTTCCGTCGATTTTGAAAAATTTGACTTCGTAAAAAAACGGCAAAAATTAATGTTTGAAAAATATGCTCCAAACATTTCTCTGCCGGATGATGCTAAAACAATAGGGATAAATTTATCATTCCATACTTATACAATATTTCCACTGTATTATAATTTTTTTTCATCGCTCGGATTTAAGGTCATTCTTCCCGATAATGTTGATGAAATGGGACTTGAAAGAGAAAACACGGCGTTTTGTTATCCCGCTCAATTATCTTTGGGATTATTTGCAGACCTAATTAAAAAGAATCCTGATTTTTATTTCATTCCCGAAATATTTGAAATGTACGTAGAGGATGCTGAGCATCATAGAATTGATTTTAATAGCACTTGTGTTTTCGTTAGTGGTGAACCATTTTATTTAAAACAGGCTTTTAAAGATTTAATCAATGCGAACAAACTAATCACTCCTTATTTTAATTTTGCCAACGGATTTGACAAGGAAGAACAAAAATTTATCTACATAGCATCAAAATTGGGGATTGATGATGGGGAAAAAGTTAGAAACGCCTTTAGTTATGCTTTAAAAATGCAGGAAGAATTTCAAAAAGAAAATTTTGCAATTGGAAAGGAGTTTCTTGAATATTTAAAAAAGCACCCTGAAGAAATTGCAATAGTGCTTGTTGGAAGACCTTATAATGCTTTTACTGAATATGCTAATAAAGGAATTCCAAAAAAATTTGCTTCAAGGGGTGTTTATGTTTTACCTTATGATATGTTTGACTATCGAAAAGAATATATCGATGATAATCAATATTGGGAAGGCGGTAAAAAAATTCTTAAAGTAGCACGTATTATTAAAAATAATCCCCAATTGTTTGCTACGTATATTTCAAATTTCTCGTGCGGACCTGATTCAATGCTTCTAACTACGTTTAGGTCAATAATGGGAACTAAGCCGTCGCTTACGTTAGAATTAGACAGCCATACTGCCGATGCTGGCATTAATACCAGAATTGATGCTGCTTTAGATATAATTAATAATTTTAAAAGAGTTCAACAAAAAATTTCCGATCCTAATTTTGCTGATTTTATTCCTTCAAAAATTATCTTCGATAAAGATCAAGGTTATTTTATAACATCCGAAGGGAAAAAACTTCCTCTAACGCATCCATCCATTGATGTTCTAGTACCCTCTATGGGTGATATTGCTGCAAAATTATTCGCCGCAGGTTTGCGAAGTCAAGGTTTTAACGCGATTGCAATGCCTGAAGGGAATACAGAAATTTTAAAATTAGGAAGATCTGTATCTAGTGGAAAAGAATGTTTACCGCTTCTTTTATGTGCTGGTTCATTGCTTGATTACATTGAAAATAAATGGGATGGGAAACAGAATATTGCTTTTTTTATTGTGCAAGGTGCCGGCAACTGCAGGTTGGGACAATATCCTGTTTTTATCCGCGAAATAATTAAGAGAAAAAGATTAAAGAACGTTGCTACCTTAACTTTGATGAATGATGATGGTTTCGCTGGATTGGGTCCTAATTTTGCTCTTCGTGGAATTCAATCAATAATTGCAAGCGATGTTCTTGATGACATACGCTCTGCAATAATGGCTCATGCGCTTAAACCAAGTGAAGGACTTAATATTTTTGATGAAGAATTAGTTAAGCTAACCAATAGCTTTGAGAAAGAGCCAAAAAAAATTTTTAAATTCTTAAGACAGTTTGCTCATATAATTAAAAAGAAAGTACCTTCAAAAACTCCCATTAAATATGCAAAGTTTGTTGCGTTAACTGGTGAAATTTACGTAAGACGCGATCATTTTGCCCATAAGTGGCTTAATAAACGATTTGCTCTTAAAGGATTTATTGTAAAAGATGCCTATATATCAGAATGGATTTACTATATAGACTTTCTTTTGAAGCAAAAGCTACTTGAGCCTGATACTTCCATAAATAAAAAACTTGAAAGATTGATTAGAGTATTATATATGAGAGTTGCTGAATATAAAATCAAAAAAGCATTAGCAAAAACAGGATATTATAAATTCTCTTTAACAAATGTTGAAGATCTGCTTAAAAGAAGCCGCCACATTATCCCTACTGAATATAAAGGTGAACCTGGGCTAACACTTGGTACAGCATTGCACGAAACAATCCACAAATATTGTGGAGTAATTAATATAGGACCTTTTGGATGTATGCCAACAAGATTTACAGAATCACTTGCCGCTAATGAAATGAAAATTGAAAATAAAATTTTTGCCGAAAGATTAGTAAAAAAAGATTATAAACTACCCGAAATATTTAATGGTAAGATGAATATTCCCTTTTTAACAATTGAAACAGACGGTAACTCTTACCCGCAAGTAATTGAAGCACGTATTGAAACATTTGTCTTACAAGCTGAACGTGTTGCTAGTTTAATGAAAACCGCAAACTTAAACGGATATAAAAAATATAATAAGCAAAATAAAGTTACATGAGATTTTTAATGTTAAATAAATAACATTTCAAAAAAATATAAAAAAATAACTTGACAAAGAATGAACTATAAGTTATTTTGTATTCCATTAAAAAATTATATGTTTAATACGACGAAAAATATTAACCTCGAATTTGCTACTGTTCAAAACAGCAGAAGCCGTCGTGTGGTTGTGAACAATTCAACTAATAACCTTTCTTTAGATATTATTCTAGGGATTTCAATTATTATTAGCGTGCTAGGAATTATAATTCTAGGCTGATATAAAGTCAATCCCAATTCAAAAATAAAAATCATTAAAAAGAAAAATAAGAATCGGGATTGACCTGATACCCGGACTTATATCTGAAGATTTTTTTTTGTAATTTTCAGAGGCAATTTTTGAGATTTATTTTAAAAATATCAGGCTATAAAAGAACTTCCACAAGAAGTAGTATAGTCAATACTGCTCTCACCAAAAGTGCTGTAGTAAAATTTCTACATCTCATCGGATGCATTGACAATGTTATTGTTTCTAACGGTTTGAGAATTAAAATATTTAAAATTCTTATGCTAAATCCGTTTAGCCGGTGAACCGGTATTTTACAAATCTTCTGTGTTATACAGATTTTTTAAATAGTAGTTTAGCTAATGCTTTGAAATAAACACGGAGCAAATTAATTGTATAGAAAAATAAAAATTGAATTATTAAATAATAAATTATCAGTTAAAGAAGATAGAAAGGGCTGTAAATGAGAACCTCCAAGCAATTGATGTCGGGTGCAGAAATATTTTTCGAATGTTTGAAGCGTGAAAAGGTTGAATACATATTTGGATTTCCAGGCGGAGCTGTGCTTAAACTTTATGAAAAACTATATGATGTCGATTTTCTACAGCATATTTTAGTTAGACATGAACAAGGCGCTGCACACATGGCAGAAGGTTATGCAAAAGCAACAGGAAAAGTTGGCGTGGTTCTCGTTACTTCCGGTCCAGGGGCTACTAATACAGTTACTGGAATTGCTGATGCTTACATGGATTCAGTCCCTATCGTTGTTTTTTCAGGACAAGTTGCTACGCATTTAATTGGTAACGATGCTTTTCAGGAAGCTGATATTGTAGGAATTACGCGCCCTATCACAAAACATAATTTCTTGGTTAGAGATGTTAAAGAATTAGCTACGATAATTAAAAAAGCATTTTTTATCGCATCCACAGGCAGACCTGGTCCAGTTTTAGTTGATCTTCCTAAAGATGTCATTAATTCTGTATGCGAATTTGATTATCCAGAAAAAATTGAACTTAGAGGCTATAAACCTACTTTTCTTGGGCATCAAAACCAAATTAAAAAAGCTGCCGAAGTTTTAAAAAAATCCAAAAGACCTTTATTGTATGTTGGTGGCGGAGTAATTATGTCTGGTGGACATAGAGAACTAAGACTTTTAGTAAAAGAAAATAATCTTCCAATTACAATGACCTTGCAGGGCTTAGGCGCATATCCTATGACTGAACCAGAATCTCTTGGAATGCTTGGAATGCACGGTACCTATTGGGCTAATCAAGCTGTTAACAACTGCGATGTTCTTATTTCGCTTGGTGCACGTTTTGATGATCGCGTTACTGGCAAAGTAGAATCTTTTGCAAATAATGCTTATAAAATTCACGTTGATATTGATCCAACTTGTATTGACAAAAATGTTATTGTCGATTTGCCAATTGTTGGAGATGTTAAACATGTTCTTGCTGAACTTGCCGCAGAAATGAATGAGCCGCTTGACCTTACAGATTGGTGGAAACAAATTAACGCTTGGAAAGATGAGTGCCCCTTAACTTACGAAAAGGAAGATGGTAAATTGAGAACACAATTTGTCCTTGAAAAAATTTATGAGAAAACTAAAGGTGAAGCCGTAATTGTTTCTGATGTGGGACAACATCAGATGTGGGTAGCCCAATATTATAAATTTAATCATCCGCGTTCTCATTTAACCAGCGGCGGCTTGGGTACTATGGGCTTTTCCCTGCCCGCTGCTATTGGTGCATCTTTTGGCGTTAAAGATAAACCAATTATTTCTATTTCGGGTGACGGCGGTTTTCAAATGAATATTCAAGAGCTTGTTACTGCTGTTTATAACAAACTCCCGATTAAATTTATTATTATTAACAATAGCTTCCTCGGAATGGTTAGACAGTGGCAGGAACTTTTCCACAAAGAAAAATACAGCTTTACTGATCTGTCTGAAAGCAACCCTGATTTCAAAAAGGTCGGCGAAGCTTTTGGATTAAAAGCTTTTTCAACCGATTCGCCAAATAACGTTGATGAAATTCTCGATGAGGCTTTCTCAATAAATGATGGACCAGTGTTAGTTGAATTTAAGGTGGTAAAAGAAGAAATGGTTTTTCCAATTATACCTTCTGGTGCCACTGTAAATGAAATTATGATAAAACGTTTAGACCCAAAGGAGATGGTTTAATATATGAAACACACAATCTCAGTATTAGTTGAAAATAGATTTGGCGCATTTAACCGTGTTGCCACAATGTTCAGCGGAAAAGGATTTAACATCCATAGCATTTCTATTGGTGAAACTGAAAATCCGGAAATTTCTAGAATGACAATAGTATCTGAAGGCGAAGATCAAATAATTGAACAAATAGTAAAGCAGCTAAATCGACTTATCGATACAATTAAAGTTGTAGATCTTACCGGTCAAAGCAGGGTCGAAAGGGAATTAGCATTAATTACCGTTTTCTATCAGAAAGGAACACGCGCTGAAATAACAAATATTTGCGAAATTTTTAGGGGAAAAGTAGTCGATATAAATAATAAAACACTTACTCTTGAAATTACCGGTCCGCCTAATAAAATTGATGCCGTAGTTAATGTCCTAGAAACTTATGGCATTAAAGAAATGGCTCGCTCCGGAACTGTTGCCTTAAAAAGAGGCGAACAGTTGAAATCAGAAAAAAATTTAGTAACTCAATAATTATAAGGATGGAAAAATGAAAGTATATTATGATAATGATGCTTCGTTAGATTATCTCGCTGGTAAAAAAATAGCTGTTCTCGGTTTTGGAAGCCAAGGACATGCCCATGCACTAAATCTAAAAGAAAGCGGTTGTAATGTTTGCGTAGGTCTTCGTTCTAATAGCGATAGATGGTCAAAAGCAGAAGCGGCGGGTTTAACAGTTAAAACAGTTCCCGAAGCATCAGAGTGGGCAGATATTATTATGATCCTACTCCCAGATCAAAACCAAAAAGCTGTTTATGAAAAAGATATTGCTCCGCATTTAAAATCCGGAAATACTCTTGCATTTGCGCATGGATTTAATATACATTTTAAGCAAATTGTACCTCCGGCGGATGTTGATGTTATTATGATTGCTCCTAAAAGCCCGGGACATTTAGTAAGACGAACTTATATAGAAGGTGCGGGAGTTCCTTGTCTAATTGCAATTCAACAAGATGCGAGCGGCAATGCTAAAAATACTGCTCTTGCCTGGGCTAAAGGAATAGGAGGAACAAGAGCCGGTGTTATTGAAACAACTTTTAAAAATGAAACTGAAACAGATTTATTCGGAGAGCAAGCAGTGCTTTGTGGCGGTTCTGCAGAACTAATTAAAGCAGGCTTTGATACTCTTGTTGAAGCTGGTTATCCACCCGAATTAGCTTACTTTGAGTGTATGCATGAAATGAAACTTATTGTAGATCTTTACTATGAAGGTGGATTGTCGAGGATGAATTATTCCGTTAGCGATACTGCAGAGTATGGTGGAATGACCAGAGGCAGCCGCTTAATTACTTCCGAAACACGAAAGGAAATGAAAAAAATTCTTAGCGAAATTCAAAGCGGTCAGTTTGCTAAAGAATGGTTGGATGAATATAATGCTGGGCAGCCATTGATGGAAAAACTACGAAAAGAAAATCGTGAACATCAAATTGAAGTTGTTGGTGCTAAACTTAGAGGAATGATGAGCTGGCTTTTCAAAAAAAATAAAAAAGAAGAGGTCGGCGTATGAGTTATAAAATAGCTCTTCTGCCTGGCGATGGAATTGGACCCGAAGTTGTGGACGCGGCAGTCGATGTAATAAAGGTTGTCGGCGAAAAGTTTAATGTGAGTTTTGAATTTAGCCAGCATCTTGTTGGTGGTTGTTCATATGATAAATTTGGCTCGCCCTTAACGGAAGAAGTATTAAATGCCTGTTATAACTCGGATGCTGTTCTTCTCGGCGCAGTTGGCGGGTACAAGTGGGAAAGTCTTCCTCAGAACTTAAAACCTGAAGCCGCTCTTCTTAAACTTAGAAAATCTTTAGGACTTTATAACAATATCCGTCCAGCAAAAGTTTATTCCGCTTTACTTTCTGCTTCAACTTTAAAACCGGAAGTTCTTGAAGGAACAGACTTCGTTATTTTAAGAGAATTAACTGGCGATGTTTATTTTGGCGAACCTCGTGGATATGACGATGAAAAAGGTTGGAACACAATGTTATATACTCGTGAAGAAGTTGTAAGAATGGCCAAATATGCTTTTGAACTTGCAATGACGCGTGATAAAAGAGTTACATCTGTAGACAAAGCCAACGTGCTCGACAGCTCTCAGTTTTGGAGAAAAATAGTTCATGAAGTTCATAAAAATTATCCAGAAGTAATTTTGAATGACATGTATGTTGATAATGCGGCAATGCAGATTGTAAGAAACCCAAAGCAATTCGATATTATTTTAACGCAAAATTTATTTGGAGATATTTTAAGTGATATTGCAGCTATGATTACCGGTAGCCTCGGAATGCTACCTTCTGCAAGCCTTGGAAATAAATACGCTCTTTATGAACCAGTACACGGAAGTGCGCCTGATATTGCTGGGCAGGGTAAAGCTAACCCTCTTGCAACAATTTCTTCAGTTGCAATGATGTTTTATCATTCATTTAAGATGTTTAAAGCTTCTGCACTAATAGAGAGTGCTATTGCAAAAACTTTAGATGAAGGATATAGAACTGCCGATATTTATTCCGAAGGGAAAGAACTTGTGTCTACTATGCAAATGAAAGACACAGTTATTAAAAATTTAAATAAAATATATGAAGAACAAATTGTAAGTGAAGTTTATAAATAAATTTAAGAGGTAACCAAATTGGATAATCGAATAATAATTTTTGATACTACATTGAGAGACGGAGAGCAAGCTCCCGGCGCATCTTTGAATGTATTCGAAAAATTAGAAATTGCAACCCAGCTTGCAAAAATGGGCGTCGATGTTATTGAAGCTGGTTTCCCCGTGTCTTCACCTGCCCAGTTTGAAGCTGTTCAGCGGATATCCGCAGAAGTGGATGCAATCATCGCTGGTTTAGCAAGAGCTAAGGAAGTTGATATTAAAGCTGCCTATGATGCTCTACGCGAGGCTAAAAAACCGAGGATACATACTTTTATCGGTACGTCTGATATTCATGTATTAGGAAAATTTGGTGATGAACGTTATGGTCATACTTTATCCGAAAAAAAGAATACTGTTTTGAAGATGGCTCAGGATGCAGTTGCCTATGCTAAAACCTTTACCAACGATGTTGAATTCTCTGCTGAAGATGCCGGCAGAACTGATTTAGGTTACCTATCTGAAGTTATTGAAGCTGCTATTGAAGCCGGTGCAACTACGGTCAATATTCCAGATACAACTGGCTATACATTTCCGAGAGAATTTGGTAATAAGATTGCTGAACTGAAAAAACGAGTCAAAAATATTAACAAAGCAATTATTAGTGTTCATTGCCACGACGACCTCGGGCTCGCAGTTGCAAACTCATTAAGCGGAATTGAAAATGGTGCCCGTCAGGTTGAAGGTACTATCAATGGCATTGGTGAACGGGCTGGTAATGCTTCGCTAGAAGAAATTATTATGGCTCTCAAAGTAAGACGAGATCTCGGTGGATATTATACAAAAATTAAAACAGAAGAAATTTATAACACTAGTAAAATGGTTTCTTCTTTTACTGGTATGATTGTTCAACCTAACAAAGCTATAGTCGGAGAAAATGCTTTTGCACATGAATCCGGTATTCATCAAGATGGAATGCTAAAAGACAGACAAACTTATGAAATTATGACCCCTGCAAGTGTTGGAGTTCCAAAAACTAAAATTGTACTTGGAAGGCATTCCGGCCGGCATGGGCTTAAAGCCAGGCTTGATGAACTTGGTTATAAATTAAATGAGTCTGAACTTCAAGAAGTTTATGATAAATTTCTTGAATTGGCAGATAAAAAGAAAGAAGTATTTGATGATGATTTGAGAATACTGATGGGAGACCAAGCTCATCTTAAGAAAAAAGACTTCTATGAACTTGATTATTTTCTCGTTACAATGGGAACAAACTCAATTCCAACTGCAACAATTAGAATAAAAACTGGTGAATCTTATATGCAAGAATCCGCAACCGGTGATGGCGCTGTTGATGCATGTTTTAATGCAATTGAAAAACTGGTTGATATAAATGCAAATCTCGAATCTTATCATGTTCGTTCTGTTACTTCTGGTAGACAAGCGATGGGCGAGGTTATTGTGCGGCTTAGAGAAAATGAAAGTTCCTTTACCGGACGTGGCATTTCAACCGATGTTGTTGAAGCCAGTGCAAAAGCGTATTTGCAGGCTCTAAATCAGTATAAATCATTTTTAAAATTAAAAGAAGAGGAAGTTAGCAATAATCATTCCTTATCAGATATATCTCAAGCAGTATAAAGGAAAAATTTTATGTCAATGACAATAACTGAAAAAATCCTATCTAAAGCTTCCGGTAGAAAAAGAGTTGAGCCGGGAGAAAATATTTGGCTCGATGTTGATGTTTTAATGACTCATGATGTTTGTGGGCCACCAACAATTGGAATTTGGAAACGTGAATTCGGAAAGGATGCTAAAATTTGGGATAAAAATAAACTTGTAATCTTTCCAGATCATTATATCTTTACAAAAAATCCTCAAGCTAACCGAAATGTTGAAATCTTGAGGACTTTCGCAAAAGAATATAATATTGATAATTATTATGACGTTGGCACTGAAAGGTATAAAGGCGTTTGCCATGTAGCTCTTGCCGAAGAAGGTTATAACATCCCAGGCACCGTATTGTTTGGTACCGATTCACATACTTGTACCTCAGGCGCCTTTGGAATGTTTTCTACTGGTGTAGGAAATACTGATGCGGCATTTATTCTGGGTACCGGTAAAATTTGGGAAAAAGTTCCAGAATCTTTAAAATTTATTTTTAATGGAACTCTACCTCCATATTTAACTGCCAAAGATTTGATCCTTCAAGTTCTCGGCGATATAACAACGGATGGTGGCACTTATTGTGCGCTTGAATTTGACGGTGAAGGAGTTTATTCTCTGTCTGTTGATGAAAGAATGACCCTTACAAACATGGCAATTGAAGGTGGTGCGATGAATGGCATCATAGCAGCTGATTCTGTTATCGAAGCTTATGTTAAGGAAAGAACAAATAAACCTTACGAAATATTTCATAGCGATTCTGATGCCAAATATAAATCGGTATTCAATTATGATGTAACTAAAATGGAACCACACGTAGCCAAACCTCACAGTCCAGATAATTTGGATACAGTCAGAAACGTCCAAGGAACAAAACTGACCAAATGCTATGTTGGCTCGTGCACTGGTGGTAAATTGAGCGATTTTATAAATGCAGCAAAAATAATTTTTGGGAATAAAGTAAAAGTCCCAACTTTTATAGTTCCTGCAAGTACAACCGTTGCGCGTCAGCTTGAAGAAGAAACCATAAGTGGTGTTTCGCTTAAACAAATTTTTGAAGATGCAGGCTGTATTGTAGCTCAATCTTCTTGCGCAGCTTGTTTAGGAGGTCCTTCCGATACCGTTGGCCGCGCTGTTGATGGTGAAACAATTATTTCAACTACAAACAGAAATTTCCCTGGCAGGATGGGAAGCAAGAAATCTGCTGTATATCTTGCTTCACCACTAACGGTTGCCGCTTCGGCAATAAATGGAGTGATAACAGATCCGAGGGATTTCTTGTAATTAACTTTATTAAAAATGAAATTGGAGATATAAATTTCAAATGGAAAAAATAATAAAAGGAAAAGCTTTTGTACTTGGTAATAATATCGATACAGATCAAATTATTCCGGCAGAGCACCTCGTTTATAGTTTAACTGATTCTGAAGAATCAAAAAAGTACGGACATTTTTCATTTTCTGGAGTTCCATTAAATCAATCAGGTTTGCCCTATGGTGGCATACCTTTTATTAAAGGCGATAATTTTTTGTCCGAATTTAAAATTGTAATAGGTGGAGCTAATTTTGGATGTGGTTCTTCGCGGGAACATGCGCCTTTCGCTTTACAAGTAGCTGGCGTAAAAGCTATCGTTGCCGAATCCTATGCAAGAATTTTTTATCGAAACAGCGTGGATGGCGGGTTCCTTTTGCCATTTGAAACTCCCGTAAAATTAAACGATAAAATCAAAACCGGTGACGAGCTTGAGTTGGATGTAGAAAATAATGTCCTAAAAAATATCTCATCTGGTGATTCTTTTAATCTCCGTTCACTTGGCGACATTCTTCCTATAATTGAGGCTGGTGATATTTTTAAATATGCTCGTAAGGCTGGAATGATTGGTTAATGTTTTTTAGTAAGGCTCTGGATTAGGAGGCTGTAATTTTTAATTTCTAACTTTTTGGTTTTGAAAATGAATAATAAAATTGAACTTTTTGACACTACCCTTAGAGATGGTACACAAGGTGAAGGCATTAGCCTTTCTGTACATGACAAACTTCTGATTGCTCAAAGATTAGATGAATTTGGCATTGATATTATAGAAGGAGGTTGGCCTGGAAGTAATCCAAGAGATGAGGAATTTTTTCAACTTGCAAAAAACCTTAAGCTTAATCATGCAAAAATTTGTGCGTTTGGATCAACTGCCAGATCTTTGAATAATATTGAAGAAGACAATAACTTATTAGCATTACTCAAAGCTGAAACTTCTGTGGTCTCCATTTTTGGCAAAACATGGAGGCTTCATTCTCAAAAAGGATTAGGAATTTCTGAAGAGGAAAATGAATCTTTGATATTCGGTTCAGTTGACTTTTTAAGAAAGAATGGAAAAAGGGTTATATATGATGCTGAACATTTTTTTGATGGATATAAAGATGACCGTAATTTTGCCATCAAGATGCTTCAAGCTGCTGAAAAAGGCGGAGCTGATGTATTAGTCCTTTGTGATACTAATGGTGGAACTTTGCCTGGCGAGGTTTTCGACATCGTAACTGAAGTTATTAAATTTGTATCGAAACCAATTGGTATTCATACTCATAATGATTCCGAACTTGCGGTTGCAAATTCTTTGGCTGCAATTCAAGCTGGCGCGGTTCACGTTCAAGGTACTGTGAATGGCGTTGGCGAAAGATGTGGAAATGCTAATTTGTGCAGTATAATCCCTAATTTAATTTTAAAGTTAAATTTGAAAACAAATTACGACGTAAATCTTGAACATCTAACATCATTATCGCATTTCGTTTCAGAACTGATGAACCTGGTTCCAAATTCAAGAGCTGCTTTTGTTGGAAAGTCGGCTTTTGCTCACAAAGGTGGCATTCACGTTAGCGCTGTACTTAAAGATAGCAAAATGTACGAACATATTAGTCCCAAAATTGTCGGTAATAAACAGCGTGTTCTTGTTTCCGATTTATCTGGTCAAAGTAATATCCGTTATAAAGCTCAAGAGCTTGGAATAGATTTATCGAACCATAAAGAGCTTAGCAAAAAACTGGTTAATTATATAAAGTCACTTGAATATGAAGGCTTTCAATTTGATGGTGCAGAAGCTTCTTTCGAATTATTATTAAGGTCCGAATTAAATGGTTTTACTCCATTCTTTAAAATGCTTGATGCAAAAGTAAATGTTTTTTATGATGATAAAGGGACATCATATTCTGAAGTAGTTTTAAAAATTGAAGTTGATGGGGAAATCGAACACACAGCTTCTGAAGGAGACGGACCTGTTAACGCCTTAGATAATGCTCTTCGGAAGGCTCTGTTAAGGTTCTACCCAGAAATTGCTCTGATAAAACTTGTAGATTATAAAGTTCGTGTTCTCGATGAAAAGGAAGGTACCGCTGCAAAAGTAAGAGTCATGATTCAATCAAGCGATAGTAATGAAACATGGAGTACGGTCGGAGTTTCTAGCAATATAATAGAAGCAAGTTTTCAGGCTCTGAGTGATAGTTTAAATTATAAATTATATAAAAATCGCGCAAAAAAAATTAATATAAATGCCTAAAATTTTTTAGTCATTTGAAAGTATTATTGACTTATTTTCTGTTGGCAATTAGATTCTGCGAGTATTTGTGATAGCTTATATTTCAATAATTTTAGTTTTTTTTAATAAACCGTAATAAAATTAAATAAAATTTGGATTCTATAAAATTTTATTAGGTAATTATTAAGATATTCCTTGCTTTTTTCGTTTTTTCTTTTAAATTTCGACCTTAAATGTATAAAAATTAAGTTAGGGAAGGTATTTTATTAATTTTTATCATAAAATTGTAACTTTATGCAAAAAGGTAAAAATAAATTTTTTGATTTCAGGAGTTTTTCCGTATGTCTCAAATAAGTGATAAAAAATATTTAAATGAAAATCATCAAGATTCAAATGCTTATGGAACAGGTATGTATGATTCTTCATTTGAACATGATGCTTGTGGAATGGGTTTCGTTGCAGATGTTAAAGGGAGAAAATCCCGTGCTATTATTGATAAAGGATTAGACATACTTAAAAACCTTGAACATCGTGGGGCAGTAGGTGCTGATCCAGAAACTGGCGATGGCGCTGGAATATTAATCCAAATGCCGCATGATTTTATGAAAAAAGTTTCTGCCGAAGCTAAAATAAAACTTCCTGCAGAGGGGCGTTACGGTGTTGGCGTGGTATTTTTACCACAAGATCCAATTGTACGGAAAACAGCTGAAAATATTGTTGAAAAAATTGTGATCGATGAAGATCAAAAATTTTTAGGATGGAGAAATGTTCCTGTTGATCCTAATGTCCCGGGTAAAGGCGCAAGAGCTACGCAGCCATTTATACGCCAGTGTTTTATTGGAGCAAATAAAAAAATTGAAACTCAGGATGAGTTCGAAAGAAAGCTTTATTTAATTAGAAGAATCATCGACCATAGAATTAGAATAGAACTTAAACTTGATCGTAGTAAATATTATGTCCCTTCTTTTTCAAGTAGAACTCTAATTTATAAAGGAATGTTATTAGCACCACAAATTACCGAGTATTATAAAGATTTAAATGATCCAGATATGAAATCTGCTATGGTAATGCTTCATCTGCGTTTTTCCACCAATACTTTTCCAACGTGGGATTTAGCTCATCCTTTTAGAATGATTGCTCATAATGGTGAAATTAACACTTTGCGCGGAAACAAAAACTGGATGGCTGCAAGACAGGCAGTTATGGAATCACCTTATTACGGAAAAGATTTGAAAAGGATGTTACCTATTATTATGGAAGGTCAAAGTGATTCTGCTACTTTTGATTCCGTGTTAGAACTTCTTGTTATGAGCGGTAGAAGTCTTCCGCATGCAATGATGATGATGATTCCGGAAGCGTGGTCTAAAAATGACTTAATGGATCCGGATAGAAAAGCATTTTATGAGTATCATGCAACAATGATGGAACCTTGGGATGGGCCTGCTGCAGTCGTTTTTACAGATGGAAACATAATTGGAGCAACTCTGGATAGAAATGGTTTGCGACCTTCAAGATATGTAATTACTAAAGATGGTCTTGTTGTTTTAACATCAGAAGCTGGTACTTATAGTGTAAATGCTGAAAATGTCGCTGTTAAAGGAAAACTGCAGCCTGGTCGTATGTTTATTTTAGACCTGAAACAAGGTAGGATTATTGAAGATGAAGAAATCAAAAAAGAAATTGTAACCCGGAAACCTTACAGAAAGTGGGTAAATGAAAGCATGATTAAACTAAGTCATTTGCCAACTCCGGATTATATCTATAATGCAAACTATGAAACTTTGTTGATTCGTCAAAGAATTTTTGGATATACTAAAGAAGATTTGATGAAAGTAATGCTTCCAATGGCTACAAATGGTCAGGAAGCCGTTGGCTCGATGGGAACTGATGCTTCACTTGCTGTACTATCGGATAAACCTCAATTGTTATTTAGATATTTTAAGCAGTTGTTTGCTCAGGTAACTAATCCACCTATAGACCCTATTCGTGAAGAGTTAGTAATGGAACTTACAACTTACATTGGGCCAGAGCAAAATCTTTTGGCTGAAACTCCGCTTCATGCTCACAGACTTGAATTAGAGCATCCGCTTCTTTCTAATTCGCAAATGGAAAAAATTAGAAATATAGCAAAGGGGCATTTTAAATCCATAACTATTCCTTTGCTGTTCAATCCGCACGTAAGGCACAACATGCGAGAAAGGATGGAACAAATTTGTACAGAAGCTGTTGAAGCAGTAAAATCGGGAATATCTTTGATAATTCTTTCCGACAAAGGAGTTGATAGAAGTTGTGCTGCTATTCCAAGTCTTCTTGCTACTTCAGGAGTTCACCATGCGCTTTTGCGTGCGGGGCTTAGAACAAAGACCGGTTTAATTGTGGAAAGTGGCGAACCAAGAGAAGTACATCATTTTGCTTTGCTTTGCGGTTACGGTGCAAATGCAATTAATCCTTATCTTGCATATGAAACTTTGGCTTATATGGTTGAAAAAGGTTTTATGCCAGAGGTTAAAGATTACAAGACTGCAAAAAATAATTTTGTTAAAGCCGTTAGCAAAGGTCTTTTTAAAATTTTTAGCAAAATGGGAATAAGTACACTTCAATCATATTGCGGCGCGCAAATTTTTGAAGCTGTAGGGTTGGATAGTGAAATAGTTGATAATTATTTTACAGGCACCCCCACCAAGATAGAAGGATTAAGCCTTGAAATGCTTGAAAAAGAAACAATGCTTAGGCATAATTTTGCTCTTGATCCTCAAATCGATCAAAGTTCCCTTGATGTTGGTGGCTTATATCACTACAGACAAGACGGTGAACATCATTTATGGAATGCGCAGACAATTTCTAAATTGCAAATTAGCAGCAGACGCGGTGACTATAAAACCTTTAAAGAATATACTGAACTGATTAATAATCAAAATAAAAAATGGGTTACTCTTAGAAGTTTATTTGAATTGGATACCAGTGGAAAACCCATACCTATTGAAGAGGTTGAACCAGCCTCTGAGATTGTAAAAAGATTCTCAACAGGTGCTATGAGTTTTGGTTCTATTTCTCGTGAAGCGCATACTTCACTTGCTATTGCTATGAACCGAATTGGTGGTAAATCAAATACTGGTGAAGGTGGTGAAGAAGCCGAGAGATTTGTTCAACTTCCTAACGGTGATAGTTTGCGTTCTGCTATTAAGCAGGTTGCTTCTGCCCGTTTTGGTGTAACTGCCAATTACTTAGTTAATGCCGATGAACTTCAAATCAAAATGGCTCAAGGTGCAAAACCAGGTGAAGGCGGGCAATTGCCAGGTTATAAGGTAGATAAAATTATCGCTAGTGTTAGACACAGTACTCCGGGTGTTACATTGATTAGTCCACCTCCTCATCATGACATTTATTCAATTGAAGATCTAAAACAACTTATTTTTGATCTTAAAAATATTAATCCAAAAGCAAGAATTAGCGTAAAGCTTGTATCTGAAGTCGGCGTCGGTACTATAGCTGCTGGTGTTGCAAAAGCTCATGCAGACCATATTTTGATTAGTGGACATGATGGTGGAACCGGTGCAAGCCCAATTTCTTCAATACAATACGCTGGCTCTCCATGGGAACTCGGGTTAAGCGAAACCCACCAAACTCTTGTGCTTAACGGTTTGAGAGATAGAGTTTATTTGGCTGCCGATGGACAAATGAAAACGGGAAGAGATGTGGTTATTGCTGCTTTACTTGGTGCTGAAGAATTTGGTTTTGCAACTGCTCCGCTTGTTACTCAAGGCTGCATAATGATGAGGAAGTGTCATCTTAATACTTGCCCAGTAGGTGTAGCTACACAAGACCCAGTATTAAGAAAAAAATTTAGTGGCAAACCGGAATATTTAATTAATTTTATGTTCTTTGTTGCTGAAGAAGTGCGTGAATTTATGGCATCGCTTGGGTTTAGAAAGTTCAACGAAATGGTTGGGCAAACGGATAAAATTATTCCTGTCCGGCTTAATGAGCATTGGAAAGCACGAGGAATTGATTTAAGTAAGCCTCTATTTAAACCAACCCCTCTTTATGATACCAACTTATATAGAACTCGTGAACAAAACCATGAGCTTGAAAAGCAGATAGATCATGAATTTATTAAACAAGCACAACCGGCATTAGAAAAAGGTTTGCCAGTTTATATTAAAACCCGAATTAGAAATATAAACCGTTCGGTTGGAACTATGCTATCTGGTGAAGTGGCAAAAAAATATGGCGATGAAGGTTTGCCCGACGGAACAATTAAAATTGAATTACGCGGAACTGCAGGGCAAAGTTTCGGAACTTTTCTTGCCAAAGGAATTGAACTAAATCTTACCGGTGAGTCTAACGATTATACTGGTAAAGGTCTTTCCGGCGGAAGACTAATTGTAAAAGTTCCACCCGAAGTAACTTTTGATCCTGCGGAAAACATAATAATTGGTAATACATGCTTGTATGGTGCAACAAGTGGAGAAGCTTATATTAACGGGGTTGCCGGTGAAAGATTTGCTGTGCGGAATTCTGGAGCTTTAGCCGTTGTTGAAGGTGTTGGAGACCATTGTTGTGAATACATGACCGGCGGAAGAGTTGTTGTGCTTGGTAAGACTGGAAGAAACTTTGCTGCCGGAATGTCTGGTGGAATTGCATATCTCTGGGATCCAAACAAGGAAGCAAACAAATACATTAACCATGAAATGGTAGATGTTGAATATTTAATATTTGAAGAAGATATTGCTGAGCTGTATAACGCTATTTCTAAACATTTTGAATATACCGGCTCTAAAAGAGCTAAATTAATTCTTGATAATTGGTCTACCGAAAAAGATAACTTTTGGAAGATTATTCCAGGTGAATATAAAAAAGCACTTGCAAAAATGGCAAAGGAAAAAGAAATTGAAAAATCTAATGGCAAAGAGAATGAATTGGAGGTTGTAATTAATGGGTAAGCCAACTGGATTTATGGAATATCAAAGAGCTAACTTAAAAAAAGAACCTATACAAGAACGTATTAAAAGTTTTAAAGAATTCGAAAAACGTTTTTCAAGTGAAGAAGCTAAAATTCAGGCTGCGCGTTGTATGGATTGTGGCGTACCATTTTGCCACGATGTAACTGGCTGTCCGGTTCATAATTATATTCCAGAATGGAATGACCTTGTTTATAAAGGACATTGGAAAGATGCATTAGATAATCTTCACTCCACCAATAATTTCCCGGAGTTTACCGGCAGATTATGTCCAGCTCCCTGTGAAACAGCTTGTACACTTGGTATAAATGAACAACCGGTGTCAATAAAAGCAATAGAGCGTACAATAATTGACAAAGGATTTGAAGAAGGTTGGGTAAAGCCAAGGATGCCGCATGTGCTAAGCGGAAAAACTGTAGCAATTGTCGGTTCCGGTCCTGCTGGGCTTGCAGCAGCTCAACAGCTGGTGCGCGCAGGGCATTCTGTTACTGTTTTCGAAAAAAATGATAAAGTTGGCGGTTTACTTCGATATGGCATTCCCGATTTTAAATTAGAAAAAAACATCATCGATAGAAGAATTCAACAAATGGCTATTGAAGGTGTTGAGTTTAAAACAAACGTGAATGTTGGAATTGATATCTCTGCAAAAGAAGTCCTTGAAAAATATGATGCTTTAATTCTTGCCGGAGGCTCAGAAGTGCCAAGAGATATAAACATTCCAGGCAGAGAACTAAAAGGAATTTATTTTGCTATGGATTTTTTAACTCGTCAGAATAGGGTTAATGCTGGTGATAAAGTAACAGATTATATTAATGCCAAAGATAAAAATGTTATTATTATCGGCGGTGGAGATACTGGCTCTGATTGTGTTGGAACTTCAAATAGGCAGGGAGCTAAATCCGTTACCCAAATAGAAATCCTTCCGCAACCTCCTTTGGAAAGACCTGATAATACCCCGTGGCCTTATTGGCCAATGGTTCTTCGCACTTCTTCAAGCCATGAAGAAGGTGTTGTAAGAAAATGGAGTATAAATACAAAATCATTTAAAGGAAATCAAAAAGGCGAGATAGCTGCTTTAACTTGCAACGAAGTTAAGTTCGTTAATGGTAAGATGGAAGAAATTCCCAACAGTGATTTTGAACTTCCTGCTGATCTTGTTTTAATTGCAGCGGGGTTTGTTCACCCAAACCATAAAGGATTAATTGATGAACTTGTAAAACTTGGAATGGAATTAGACAATAGAGGAAATGTTAAAGCTGAGGTTGATGATGAAGAAAATTCTTATGCAACTACGCTAAAAAAAGTTTTTGCCTGCGGCGATATGCGAAGAGGACAATCTTTGGTTGTTTGGGCTATTTCCGAAGGAAGAAAATGTGCTGCTGCTGTTCACAAAAATTTGATGCAAGAAAATAATTTTGAAGAAACTGCTGCCTAATTTTATCTTCCGTTTATCATTGAGGGAAGAATTGTTTTTTTCTATTCAGGCTGAACCTCTCCTAAATGATTCTTATCTTATTCAAATTGTATTGCACGTTATTTTTGGGGTTAAAATATTTTCTTTTTTTTCATGTGTGCATTTTGCTATTTAAATTGTTAAGAAATAACTGATTGTAGATTTTCTTTAGATCATACCAATAAATAAATTTTAAAAAACTTGTAAAGAAGCAAAATGTTTCCAATTTTTGCATATGATGATATGATTTCTGAGCCCTTCATTCAGTTATTAAATTTTAAAATTGTAAAGGCAAAAGGAACTTAATCTCAACGTAAACCAAGTTATAGTCTAATTATTTTTTAATGAGGGTAATGGATACTTTTTTGTTCTTGTTGTTTACTTATCTAATGGGGTTTCTAACAGCAATTCCAATCGGAGCGACACAAATTGAAATTGCAAAACGTTCTTTGAACAATCATTTGCGTGCAGCGTATATGGTTGCTCTGGGCTCGGTTGCTTCGGATATGATGTACGGCTTTATTGCTTTATTTGGGATAGCTCCTTTTTTTAAAAATCAAATGGTAGTTGCTTATTTTGGATTGGCTGCAACTGTAATTCTTTGGTTATTGGCTTATTTAACTTTTCGCGAAGCATCTAAAGATAATCTTCTTGAGCTTAGCCATTCTTCTTTAAAAAGTAAAAGATGGTCATTTCTTACTGGCTTTTCAATTGCGGTAACAAATCCGATGATGATCATTTGGTGGCTTATAGGGGCAAGAATAATGAAAGAAATCGGTGTAGTATCGGACTTTAATTTTGACACTTCTTTTTTATTTGTTGTTCTCGGTGGCTCTGGCTTATTTACATATCTCTTTACACTTTCAAATATGCTTCATTGGGCAAAAAAGTTTATTTCAAAGGAGACCTTAAAAAAAATCTATTATTTTCTTGGTGTAGTGCTTATTGCGTTGTCTTTTTATTTTTTGATTACTTCAATCATTACGTTTATTAAAAAATAAAATTTATAAAAAAATTATTTAAGACTTTTACTAACTTCTTTCCAAAATTTTTTTCTTAATTTTAATGAATTTGAGGACTTTGTTTTTAATTCAAGTACAGTAAAATTTTTTAAGCCGAAGGCTTCTTTTAAAGCAAAGTTAAAATGCTTCCAGCTTTTTACCTTGATGTAATGTCCGCCATAGCCCTTAATAAAAGTGGAAAAATCAAGTGAATGCGGGCTTACGAAATATTTTTTAAAAACATTACCGTACTCTGAAATAGGAAGTATTTCAAAAATCCCTCCTCCATTATTATTGATAAGAACAACAACAAGCGGAATTTTATATCGCATAGCAGCAAGAAGTCCGTTCATATCATAATAAAAAGCTAAATCCCCTGTAATTAACAGCGAAGCCTTTTTACTGGCTTCAGCAATACCAAGAGCAGTTGATGTAATTCCATCTATACCACTTGCACCACGATTGTTAAACACCACAATATTTTTATTATTGTTTTGAGCAAAGTAATCAAAATCTCTTATTGGCATACTATTGGAAAGCATTATCCGGCAGTTTTCTGGCACATTATTTATTATCTCAGTTACTAACCTGCATTCATTTGGGAAGGATGATTTTTCTATAATATTTTTTTTAAGATTATTAGAAATAATTTCAGCATCAATAAAATTAGAAAACCATGCTGTCGAATTTCTAATTACAATTTCTTTATCAATTCTTTTTATAAGTTCATAGCAAAACAGATATGGCTTACAAGCTATTGAAGCTATAGATTTATCAGAAGGATCGAACCAATCTCCGTATTCATTAATCATAAAACGGGCTGCATTACACTTATCTAAAAAAGCATCCAGTCCTTTTGAAGTAATTGTTCTTCCGAATTGAATAATTACTTCGGGATGATTCTTCTGAGTAAAATTTTCAGATCTTAAAATTGCATCAAAGTTTGTAATAACATTTTTTTTATCGTGCTTTCCAAATCGAAGTTGAGAAGCTCCATCGGCAAGAATAGGATAATTCAATTTTGCAGAAAGAATTTGACAATTCTTTAAAAACTTGGAATCATAATCATCCGGTCCGACAATTATCAATCCTTTTTCTTTTTCCTTGACAAGATTGAAAATTCTATCGATGAATTTAATAGAATTTTTATCAGGGAGATTTTTTACTGAAGAAGAACTTCTTAATGTAGAATTAGTAGTTGAGAAGGAAATAATTTTTTCGTTGACTGAATCAGTTGTGAATTTTGGTTCAAATGGTTTTTTAAATGGAAAATTTAAGTGTACCGGTCCACGTGATTTTATGGTGCTAATTATTACAGAATCAATAGCATCTTGTTTTAGTGCTTTAAGTTTTTTTATGGTTGGCTCAGGCAACCCAACATTCTTAAACCATCGGATATGATTTTTATAAATATTATTTTGGTTAATTGTTTGATTTGCGCCCTTGTTTAGCAATTCTGGAGGTCGATCTGCTGTGCAAATAATTAAAGGAATTCTTTGCTGGTATGCTTCGATAATTGCAGGATAAAGCTCTGCTGTTGCAGTGCCAGATGTTACAACAACTGCCACTGGAGTTGCGGTGGCTTTTGCAAGCCCTAAGGCAAAAAAGGCGCTGCTTCTTTCATCAATGTTAACATAGGTCTTTATATTTTTATTTCCAGCAAATGCCAATGTTAAGGGTGTGTTTCTTGAGCCAGGAGAAATACTTGCATATTTTACACCCAAAGATGCTAGTTCTTTTACAAATGTTTCTGCCCAAAGAATATTACGGTTAATTTTTATTTTCATCAACAAATAACGACAAGATTGTATTTAGTTTTAATTCTGTTTCTTTATACTCTTCTTCTGGATTGGAGTTCTCGACGATTCCGCTTCCGGCATACACATAAAGTTTGTTATTTGCATAAAGTGCCGATCTTAATGCAACAGCAAAATCGCCGTCATTTTCAAAATTAAACCAACCAATAACTCCAGAATATAATCCTCTTTTGTATCCTTCAACTCTTTTTATTAAATGAAGAGCTGTATCTTTAGGAAAACCACATATTGCAGGTGTTGGATATAGTTCTTTTATTATTGAAAAAATAGAAGAAGAATTTTTTAGCTCCGCAGAAAATTTTGACCATAAGTGTTGTATGTTGGCAAGCTTTTTAATTCCATAGTGTGTATCCAAATTTAAATTGTTGGTAATCCCGGAAATGGAATTCTTTATATGTTCTACTACAATATTATGTTCATTTAGATTTTTTCTGTCTGCAAGAAGTTTATTTTCGAGCATTAAATCTTCGTCAGGATTTTTCCCACGTGGAGCAGAGCCGGCTAGAGCATCAATTTCAATTTTACCATCTGTAAATTTTGCTAATTTTTCTGGCGTAGCTCCAAAGAAAGAAGATTTACCTTTGTGGAAAATAAATATGTAACATGTCGGGTAATCTTTTTTAAGGCTATCTATTAAGTCATCGATGTTTGGTTCACCAGAAAGTTTTAACTCCACTTTTCGCGAAAGAACAACTTTTTCAATTTGATTTTCTTTTATCTTTTCGAGTACTTCCGCAACCAGATTTTTCCATTTCTTTTTATCTTTAGGTGAAGTTCCCTCATAATTAATAATTTGGGTAATATTGTTTATTTTGGTATTATTTTTAACTTCAGTAAGCTTTGTTAGTTTACTTTTAAATTTATTTAGGACAAAATCTTTTGATACACCAAGAGAAAAAACAAAATTCATCAAAATAAAGTTGCCAGAAGAATTAGATAAAAACATAATTTCGGGAATAAACCAATTTGAGTCGCTATAATCTTGCCATTCTGCTTCAGAACGTTCAGGTGTAAACTTAAAGCCGCCGATAAATAGGGGAAAATTTTTCTTGGGGAAATCATTCCAGTTTGATATAAAAGATTTTTTTAATTCTTTAATTTTTTTTTCGGTTAGCGCAAATCTGCTTTCGCCGTTTTCAGCAATTGAAACTGCTTCATCTATTCCTAAAAGCGAAAAAGATTCGTCCTGTTTTTCAAGAAAGAATGAGCGTTCAAAATATTTTATAAATTGATTTAACTTTCCTGAAAAAGTAAAATCAGTTGGAACGGAAACACTTATCAAAGCAGTGTTCAAGTGGTTTTGTTTTAACTTTGTCTCAATATCCGAAAGAAAATTCGATAACGTGTCTATCGAATTAGAAATAATAGAATCCATTTTTATTGATATTAATTTCTGAAAAAATAAGTTTAATAAAAAAGCTTTCTAACTTATAAGAAAACAAGCAAGTTCTCAAGTGCTTCAAGTTAAACGGATAGAAAATTTAGTGAGAAGAATATTAAAAACTGAAAATTTATTTTGTTATTTAAGACAAAAATTGTCAGAATAAAATATCTTCCTCAACTGTTTCAAGCATTCTTAAATAGCTTTCATATCTTTCAACAGAGATTTTCCCTTCGTTTACTGCTTTAATAACAGCGCAGTCAGGTTCGTGTTTATGAGTACAAGTATTGAACTTACAATTTTTAAGATATATTGGAAATTCCTTAAAATAATATCCAAGGTCTTCTTTACGTATACCAAACGGATCAATTTCGCGAATTCCTGGTGTATCAATAATAAAAGTATTTTTTTCAATTTTAAGTAAAATGCTTGTAACAGTTGTATGAATTCCTTTATCTGTAAAAGGGCTTATTGTTCCAACTTTTAAAAATAAATTAGGGGAAATTTTATTAAGTAAAGACGATTTACCTGCACCAGATTGACCGATGAAAATATTTTTCTTTTCGGATATATACATTTTAATAAGGTCAACACCTTCACCACAGAGAGCTGAAGTTAAAAAAACTTTATAGCCTACATTCTTATAAAATTCGTACCAGTAATTAGCTGAATTTTCATCAAGATCAATTTTGTTTATAATAATATGTGTGTTCATTTTTGCGCTTTCGCCTAAGACTAAAAGGCGGTCTACAACCTTATTATTGAAAGAAGGCTTTAGGACACTACTAACGATAAAAATGTTATCGATGTTTGAGGCAATAATTTGCTCAAGACGTTCGCCACGGTAGCTTGCGCCTCTAATTCTTGGAGCTTTTCTCGAAAGATAATTTTTTCTTTTTTCAACAGTATGAATAACACCAGTACCGTCTTCGTTCAACTGAAATTGGACATAATCGCCAACAACTGCAATATCGGTATGGAATAATTTATCCTTCTTCAGATGGAACTCTTTTTTGAATTTGCCCCGCAATGTACAACGGATAGTTTTATCGGAGTCATCGGGGAAGACGTAAAAGTCTTTGCTTTCTATTCTGCAGATAATACCCTTAATAGTATTGCCTAATGATGAATTCATATTAGATAATATAAAAATAGGACTGTTTTTTAAGCTTGTCAATATGTCCATTGCATAGAATCATTTTTAGGGGAGAAAATAAAATAAAATTTCTCCCGGATTGAAATAATCCAGGAGAAATAAAAGGGAGAGATAATCAGAATCGATATGTCATTGAAAAGAAAACTTGATCGTTTGTTAGGCTTTGAAAAGTTCTTGATAAGTTAACTCCGTAATTATCGCCATACGTTTTCCACCAGCCATGTGCGTAAGCTACATCAATACCAACTGCTCCATCAATAAGATAACCAGCTCCGAGAGTAAAATATTTTTTATCATATTGTGAAGGATCGCCTTGGTAAGCAGAAGGCATGTAAATAAAGCCTCCTCTTAATCTAAAGCCCAAATCTGGGAAAGTATATTCAGCTCCAAGGTTAAAATTAACAACAGCTCTAAGCAAATTTTGAATATCGTTGTTAGCATTATTAACATCAGAAGTACTTAAACCATCGGCATTTTGGAATTTCAATTGAGAATAATCAATGTAGGTTATCTGTCCGCTTAAAATTAAATTTAAGATGTTGTAAGAAAGACCTCCAGAAAGTTCAAAAGGAGTTACAATATCATACTTAACGTTGTCGCTGTATTTAGATTCATCAAGCGCAGGGTTAAATCCAGTACTAAAGAGGCTGTAACCATCAACGGTGTATTTTTCATTTATAGTAAATGTTTTAGGGAACTGAACAGTAAGCCCAAGGCGAGCAGAATTTTTAATTTGATAAAGCAATCCAAATTTAGCATCCCATCCACTTAAGTCCCAGTTTAGCGTTCTTTCCAAATTAAATGTTTGAAATCCGTTTGTACGTGAGTCTGTAGGATCAATTTGAACATTTGAATAAATACCTTGTAAATCGTCTTCATAATAATTATTTATATTATTATAAGAGCCGCTAATAAAATCCACATTAAGCCCAAGATATAAATTTTTATAAGCCTCAATAGCAGCGGAAAAAGTCCAATTATTTATAGAGCCGCTTTGGTCAATAGTTCCGCTTTGGTTTAAATTATTATTTAAGGGAGTATTATAGTTTAAGTCCGTAAGATAAAGGTCATAAGGAATATTAGAGCCGCTGTTATTAAGGAATTGGATAAAAGAATTTCTTGTATTAAGCCCGCTAAATTTCATAGTGGAATTAAAGTCTTTAGTGGTATGATAGGCTAACCCGACGACAAAACTACCTTTAACAGTTGGAAAAGGGAGAGCCAAGCTAAAATTATTTAATTGTGTATTAGATGAAGATTTATCTGAATACTGTTCCATAAACTGAGTATTATTACTAATGCCATTAATACTTAATCCGCCGGAGATTTCAATTTTTTTTATTAAACCCCAGCCAGCAGGATTAAAGAAGGCAGCCCCGCCGTCGTCACTTAAGCCAATATAACTATTTCCCATTCCAAGTGCTCGAGCATCAGAACCCAGCCCCGGTTCACCAAGCCTTAAAGCATCGCTTACACCTTGTGCAAAAACATTATTGCAAAAAAGAAATGCTGTTACAAACAAAAGCTTTGTAAAATTTGAAGTTAAGCTTTTCATTTTTTAATGCCTCCCGCCATCGTTTCTATCTCCATTATTGTTTCTTGTGTTATTATTAGAATCTCTGCTGTTTGAATTACTTCCAGCGTTTGAAGAATTTCGGTTATCATTACTTTGTGAATTACCAGAATTTGAACTTTCGACTTTAGAAGAATTTACTGTACTGCTATTAGATGAATTAGAACTTCGTGTAGGAATAGAAGAGTTAGGAGCCTGCAACCTTGAAGGTGTGCTTCTATCAAATCCTTCACTATTACGTAAGTCCTCTGATTGTTTATCTCTAATTGTGTTGCCAGTTTCTGAGGAAGTTACAGCTGGAATTGAGCGCCACCAGGGCACATCATAATAATTGTAGTAGTCACCATAATATGTATTATCGTAATAGGCATCGTTGGGATCATCTTGCTGTGCCTGGCTACTTTGATCGGGTGACCACATAACTGTATAACATCCGGTTAAAGAGAATGTAAAAAAAACACCTCCAATTATTAAAGCAAACAGCGAAAGAATATTTTTAATAATTTTCATTTTGTTTATCTCCTTCCCCTTGAACCACCACCACTTCTTTCACCCGAAGAGGAACGAGCTGGTGGTTGGCTATTAGGAACAGAATATGACCTTTGCGGTGGTGCTGAATAAGTTCTTTGAGATGGCGCCGAATAAAACCTTCCTTGTGGGGCATAGCTTCTTGGTGCTTCACGATGTTGATTGATTTGTCTTTGTTCTTGATTGTAATACCTGGCAGCATTTTGACGTTGCTGTTCATACCTATATAATCTGCTGTAATAACTATTATAATTGCGGCGGTTGTTTCTACTTCCACTTTGACTTCGCACCGAGCTGTTATTGCCACGTTCTGAGGAACGAACATTACTGGGTGGATTAGAACTACGATTATTATTAGAATTTGTATTTACATTTCCTTGTGTTTGCTCACTGTTCCTACTATTTATAGTATTACTAGTAGTATTCGAAGTTCTTGTTGGAATTGAAGTAGGATAATTACCTTGCCGAACAGAACCATCTCTTGAGCCCATTTCCTGTCTTAAACCGTTATTATTTCTTATTGTAGATATATCGTTTGGTCTTCTATATCTTGTTCCGGAATAAAAACCATATCCGCCCCAATAGTTTCCATAGTAAGGGGAATAATATGTCGGATAGAATGGGTATGGACCATAATAATATGGATAATAATTTGTCCAAAGACCAAATGGATCCCAATAATAGGGGTCAAAGAAGCCGTAATTCCAACCAAAGCCAATAGTGAAAGCGGGAGAATATCCCCAGAAAGGGTTCGGGCAAAAATAAGATGAACCAAAATAAGGACCGTAGTAATTATTATTGTCTATGTTTCCATCCTGGTAATACTGATAATTTGTACTGTCGTTATTATTATACTGGTCTCCGTATAAAGAATCGGAAGGAGTTTGATAATTTTGGTTATCAGAATTGTTTTGATCGTCAGAATAACCATAATTATCGTTCCCACTATTACTTACTGCAAGTTGAGTATAACAACCGCTAAACAAAAAAGCGGAGATTACAAGAATCATCCAGCTTAAATTTTTTATTTTTTTCATTTTGAACTCCTCCACAAAAACCTAATCTAATATCTGCAAAAACCGAGCCTAAAGAAACACCTAAATTTTACATATGCTTTGCGGCATCAAACTTATTTTTTAATTTATCTTGTATACAAAACTAAACTCAATTGTATAAAATTAGATACAAACCATTCATAAAGTTAGACAGTTTGAATTCAACAAAGTTTAAAATTATTGAAGACTAAACTTAAGTAACAACATAGCACTAATTAAAAAAATAGTTACGAAAACGATTTAATTTAGATAAAAAGAACTAAATACTAAAAAATACTTTTAATATATTCTAATCTAATTGCTCTATCAGCGACCGAGGGGCTCCATTTCTTATTATCGAGCAGGTCTCTTAAATCGAATCCAAGAGTAAACCCACTTCCGATTGCCCACCTAACGCCAATATTAAGATAACCGTTGCCGCTTCCATAATATCTTGTACTGTTATCGTTAAAGGCAAAATTATATTCACCAATAATAGAGACCGAATTACCAATAGTTTTTTCGGCGCCTACCATTAAATTAAGGAAGTCATCACCGTCCTTATTTTCCAAAGAATAATTTATTGTGGCATGAAGGCTAAGGTAGCCCATAAAAGCAAAGTTTTTACTTGCTGCGCCAAAGAAACCAGGAGATTTTATAGCATATCTAGAAGTTGAATCAAAGTACTGTCCTTTTCCTTGTGAATCAAATCCAATAGTAATAGCAGGGAATTGAGTAGATTCATTAATTATTCTATATCTAATATCAACACCAGGATATTTATACCATTGAGGTGCACCAGAGCCAATAATATTGCCGCCGCCGTAAGAAATTCCGAAACTAACGTTGTCAAACACTCCCACTTCTAATCTACCTATTAACATTCCATCCGGGAGGATATCTGAAGTTACGCCGACAAATCCTTTTTTAAGAATTCCTGCCGTAGGCATATCGATTAGGTAACGGTATTCATACTTTGCATCTGCACCAGCAGTACCTTGAGCAAACGAATTAGCAAATTGACCTATAGGAACAAAGATTGCCGTTACAAAGACAAAGAAGGACATCAATAATTTTTTCATACTTCCTCAATCTTGTTTTTAGTTTTCTTTTCACTGTGTTAATAAATAAAAAATATATTATACTTCAAAGATAAAAATTAAATAAAATCATTTTTTATTTTTCCCGAAACAATATTAAAAGTAAATGATGAAGGGAAAATTGCATAGTTAGATTTTGCTGATATTATAACTTTCCCAGTAATGTTTTTAACTTTTAAAATTATTTTTCCCTTAAATAAATCATTTGATAATATTGTTACCAGGTTTTCTCCATCTTCAATTTTAAATGATGTATTTGATTTTCTGAATGGTATTTTCCAGCCGAATGAATTAACCGGAATTGACGAAATTGCAATTATAGAAAAGTCACTGGCAGATTTAATACTATTTTTTGCCGAAAAGACCACTTCGTAAATATTAAATACAAAATGATAAATGCACATACCTACTATTATAAGAAGAGCAATAGACAATATAATAAATTGGCTTAAAGACATTTATTAAAATGGATTTAATTTTTGTTGTTCTTTTTTAAATTTAACTATTCTTTTGCGCATATTCATAATAATACTTTTGACGATAGCATCTGGAACACCATCATAATGTTTGGACTTTAAGCGCATATCGCATTGGTCGTTCACATAGTCTATTACGAGAAAAGAATTATCATCCGTATGGACAATCTCTGTTGAAAAGAAATCTAAGTGAGTCAAATCGGCGATAGATTTAGTAATTTGAAAAAGTTTTCTTAACTTATACTTATAGATTTCTTCTTTAGTCAATTCTGAATATAGATGTGTTTCATCATTCCACCAGACTGGGATTGGACTTCCGAAAGCCCAAAAGGAACGAAACCATGCGCGTTTTCCATCGAAGATAGACGGGTAAATTTTTTTTTGCAGAATATATTTATCGTTAAAATGGTTTTGTCTTTCATCGAGGACTTCTTTTAAGGATTCAGCGCCTGTAACAACGCCGGTTCCTCCGCCTGTTGTATTACATGGTTTTATGATAAAAGGTCTTCCAAGAGTAGCCAGATCATCTATAGAAATATATAATTCTTTATTTTCACTATGCGGAGGAATAATTATCGAATAAGGAACGTTTAGCCCTGCGGTAATAAATTCAAGATGCATACTTGCTTTATCGATTGCATGGAGAACCTTGTTGTATGGATTGAAAATAACAGTTTTTCTTTTTGCAATAAATTTGCCTAATTCTTCAAAATTTTCATCAACATCCCAGGCACGGTCAAGATAAAAGCTGAATGAAAGTTCTTTGTTAAAAACTCTTTCGTTAACCTCATTAAAATTATAATTGGAGATAAGAAAAGTAGTCAGCCCCGCTTTGTGAAAATAGTCTTCAATTAAAGCGATAAAATCAAAATCATATTCCCAAACGAACGCAATTCCTAAGTCGTATTTTTCCATATGCTGCTTAATTTATTACAAAAATAGGTTATACTATACTTGTAATCAACATTTAATGAAGCGTAGGATTTTTTATATATGTTAATAGCTTACGAAAATATTTGCTTCAAGAAAAGGAAGTAAGAGGAGCAAAGTGAGGGTGAAACTACTACGAAAGAATGGGCTTGGAGGAGGCTGGTTAAAGTGCATTCACACTGCATTGAGAGTGCATTCAGAGCGCATTCAAATTTATGAACTATGGATTAAGAATTGTATGAAAAAGATATTTCAATTCCTTTTCATATAAACAAAATTTAGAAATAAAAAGCAAGTGGATTCCTTTGCATTAAGAATAAAAGATGAGATGGAATTTTAATTCGTTTTAATTACTCCAGGCAAAAAATTCAGTTGATTTGTGGGAGTTAGGATTTTTTAGTAAACTTTGAGCACTAAAGCATTGGCTTTATATGTGGTAAGGAGAAGCTCATAATTTTATGAGTATTGTGAAATAGAAAACATAAACGACAAAAAAATATTAGTCTTATTTTTAGAAAGAAGTTTTCACATACTATAGAGTAAATTTGTTTATTCGCAAAGCTGAATTCAGAATTTGGTGTATGTAGAGTCTTAATTGGGTTTGAAGAATTGCACGGGATATATCTATTTTTTTTCATATTTTCCATAGAACAATTTTACATTTATTTTTTAATAACACATATTTTAATTCTTTGCCAAAAAATTATGGTAAAGAAAATTTATTGTACTTTATAAGAAGAGATTTTATGCGATGGATTTTAATTTCTTTTGTTCCGGTTATATTTCTATTCGGATGTTCTGCACCAAAACAAATAACTAAGACGGAAAATTCTGCTGCTAATTATTTTTCAAACGATACTTCTGCTTCTGCAAAAGCAGCGCTAAATTCATTTATAGATGGTTCTATAGCTGAAGCTAAAGGAGATTATGCCAACGCAATTATTGATCTTCAAGATGCGCTTAGAATTGAGCCAAGAGCTGGAATTTATTATGCGCTTGCAAAAAATTATTTTTATTTGAACAGGTTACCTCTTGCTCTGGAAAATGCTAAAAAAGCAATTGCGTTAGATTCGACTAAAATTGCGTACTACAATTTGCTTTCGGATATATATACTACAGGTATGCAGTTCGATTCCTCGGCAGTAGTGTTGAATAAAATTATTTCGTTAGATTCGACAGACGTTGATGCTTACTATAAACTTGCAAACATTTATGAAAGTAATAAGCCTTTAAATGCAATAGAGATTTATAATAAGATTACAAAACTTATTGGATTAGATTGGAATGTTTTGATTCACGTAGCTGAGCTACAAGGAAATCTTGGGAATTTTGATAAAGCGGCTGCCACAATTCAACAGCTATTAACAATCGATCCGGGGAATTCTGCCTTGCAAAAATTATTAGCAGAATATTATCAAAGAGCAAAAAAATACGATGATGCACTTAAAGTTATAGACGATGTCATATCGCTTTATCCAAATGACTTAGATGCCCATGAACGGAAAGCCCAAATATACATTGCCGAAAATGATTGGAAGGATGCTTCTAAGGAATATTCTTTTATACTTGAACAACCAAGTGTAAGTTTTGATATAAAGATGAAAATTGGAGATGCGTTTTTTGAACAGTCATTTAAAGATAGCTCCCTTACTCCAATTGCGGAGGATTTTTTTAAGAAGATTGACAAAGATACATCGGCATGGCAAGTTAAGATGTATCTTGGTGCTATTGCAATAAACGAGAAAAATGATTCGCTTGCAATTGAAGAATTTAAGCAGGCGTCTAAGTTAGCCAGTTGGAATGTTGACGTTTGGGTAAGACTTGGCGGTTTATATTTTGACAGTCACAAATACGAAGAAGCAGAAAAGGTAATGAAAGAAGCTTATACGAGCTTTCCGAATGACTTTCGTGTAAATCTTATACTTGGGCTTTCGCTTGCACAGCAAAATAAAAATGAAGATGCTGAGCCTTATCTTAAAAAAGCAGTAGAATTAAATCCAAAAGATTTGAACGCATTGTCGGCTTATGCTTTTACATTAAGCCAACTTAAAGAAAATGATGAGGCAATTGTTTACTTAAAGAAGGCTTTGGATATTTCGCCTAACGACGTCAATCTTCTTGGAACGCTTGGGCTTGTTTATGATACCAAAAAAAATTGGGCAGCTTGTGATAGCATTTATGAAAGAGCTCTTCAGCTAGATTCTGCAAATGCTCTTATAAATAACAACTATGCTTATTCACTTTCAGAAAGAGGAATTCAGCTTGATAGAGCACTTAATATGGTAAACATTGCACTTAAGGCTGATTCTAATAACTCAGCTTACCTTGATACAAAAGGCTGGATATATTTTAAGATGGGAAATTATAAAGATGCGAAGAAATTTATAAACCAAGCACTAAAATTGGGGGGCGAGAAACCGGATTTATTGCAGCATCTTGGTGATGTAGAATATAAAATGGGCAATATAAACCAAGCAAAATCAATTTGGGAAAAAGCTCTTGGTATGGACAAAAACAATAATGATTTAAAAGAAAGAATTGAAAAGGGTATAATTTGAAAAAAATAATTTTGCTGCTCTCTATTTTTGATTTTATGTTATTTTTATTATCTGGTTGTGTCCCTTCAAAACCAACTGAACATATTGAAATTCTACCTGCCGAACGCCTTGTTAGCCGGCTTGAGTTAAATAGGATGAGAATAAGAACCTTTGATGGAAGCGGTACAATATTTATCAAAACTAACGACTTTGAAAATAAAGCTTCCTTTGATGTTACATTGGTGAAGCCAGATTCACTTTGCTTTACTGTGATGGGTCCTTTCGGAATTCAACTTGCTCAATCACTAATTGCTGATAGTAATTTTATTTTTTATGATGCGCTTCATAATACCGCTTACGAAGGACAAGTTGATAATAATATTTTGCAGAATATATTTAAAGTGGATTTGTCGCTTGAAGATTTGAAAGATTCTTTTATTGGTGCTGTTAATTTAACTAGCCATTTATATAAAGAGCCTACAAAGTTTTCAGTTGATAATGATAAGTATGTATTAACCTATATTGATTCGACGACTGGAATTACAACTATTTATTTTGTCGATATCAGGAATTTAGGGATTACTGACTTTAAAGTTCTAAATAAAGATGGAGCAACTTTGTTAGAAGGTAAATATTCAGACTTTGATGTTTTGGAAAATGTTTCCGTTCCATACACCATTGAATTGAATAATTACCAAGATGGTCAAAGCGTAACAATAAAATATAAAAAAATGGTTGCAAATCAATCCGGAATCAACATTGATTTCAAAGTTCCCGATGATGCAACTTTTATCCAATGGTAAACGAAATTTCAATATGCAGTATGCATTTGACTAATCGGTTAAAATGGATAGGTAAGAAGCGGACTTTGCATTTATCTAACGTTGAATTTAATTTTTCATGCCTCTTGCCGCTTTCAAAAGGAAACTGTGGGAAGAGAATTTCAACCTACAAAATTATTCCAATTATAATTTTAGTTTTTTTCTTTTTTTATCAACTTAACGCTCAGACAAAAAAAACAGCAAATCAGACGACGGGGATTAAACAAAAGATGGGGGAACTTTCGCAAATCCGTGAAGAAATTACTTCTCTCGAGAATGAGTTAAAACTTAAGTCAAAAAAAGAAAGAGAATCGTATAGCGTTTTAGAAAATTACAATAAACAAAGTTATTTGCTTCACAGTTTAATCAACAAATTAAAAGCCGAAGAGCAGAAAAAAGAATTTCAAATTAATGACAATGAAAGAAGACAGGCTGAATTGCAAGACAAAGTTAAACGCTTAAAAGAAAATTACTCAAAATATGTGGTTTCCATTTATAAACATGGTCCGGTTTCTGAATGGATGAGTTTGCTTGATGCAGAATCATTTGAACAAGCTTTACTTCGTTATAAATATTTGGAAAAATTTTCTGAAAGAAGGGCACATGACCTTACGACTCTGAAACATGCCGAGGACAGCTTGTTAATAGTTAAAAACCAGCTTGAACAAGAAAAACAAGACAAGATTTTATTTACTCAGCAAAAACAAAATGAAGAGAAAACTCTTGAAGGGAAAAAACTTGAAAGAAAAAAAATAATCAGTGCTATTCGAAACGATAAAGCAGCGTTACTAAGCGAAATTAATGCAAGAAAAAACGCAGAGCTTAAGATAAAGAATTTAATAGACAAGCTGATTAAAGACGAAGAAGCAAAACGAAATGCAGAACTTGAAAAATTAGCGGTAGATAAGTTAAAGAATTCAAGAAGTAATTCCACAAAAAAAAGCGAAATTCCAGACAATGAAAGCTCAACTTTAACTAATTATGATTTAAATTTATCAACTGCCGGCTTTTCTTCTTTCTCGAATTTAAAGGGAAAGCTTAATTGGCCTGTAAGAGTAGGCAGTATTGTTAAAAAGTTCGGTGAAAATAAAAATGAGAGGCTAAATACAGTTACATTGAATTACGGGATTGATATTAAAACTTTGCCCGAAGAAAATGTTTTTGCTGTTGCAGAAGGAGTGGTTTCTGTTATTGATTGGCTTCCGGGATATGGAAGCGTTGTAATTATTACTCATAAAGGCGGTTATAGAACCGTATACAGCCATTTATCTAATATTTTTGTTAAAGAGGGAGATAAGGTAAAAATGGGAACGGTAATCGGCGAAGTAGGTGAAAGCCTGGAAGGCAATATTTTACATTTTGAAATTTGGAATTCAAGAGACAAACAGAATCCAGAAAATTGGCTGGCAAGGAAATGAATTTTTATTGGGATTATTTATTTTGATAACTTAATTGACCGTTTCTTTATGATGGGCTAAAGCCCTTTATGTTTAAGTGCTTTTCATGTACCCCGACCTGAAGGTCGAGGCAATTATTGCCACACACTTGAGAGCGTGGACTAATAAAACACCCCATATTTCAAGGGGGTTTTTAATCCCTTATCATTAGGAGGTAAACTTGGATTACTTAAAAGATTTGTTAAACAATTAAATTTTTCTTGACAATAAAAATTTTAATCACTAAGTTCTTTTTAGTAAATGAGGGTAATTTTTGAACAATAAAATTACATATACTACTATTAAGAAAGAATTTGGTAATCATAGATTATTTTTTTCTTCAAACTACACCAAACCCCAACTTCTTGAACAAGTGCGTATAGAAATGCGGAAAAAGCATGAGTGTGTCAAGTTAATGGATAATAGGCTCCGGCAAAGTGAAACAGTTTATAAGAAATTAGATTATTTAAATTAAAACTGTAATGATAAAGAAAAGAAATGAAAACCAGCGCAGCAATGTTCGCAAATAAAGACAGACAAACCGCATTAAATACCCATAGGTTATACAGTGTGGTTTCGCACAACACTATTTTATCTGCAAATGAGCAGCGAGATTTTACATCGTTCATCGTTCTCTTTTTTTGCTCATTTACAGATAAAATACTTAATAGTTATATTGCTTAAGCATAGCTAAATATGAATGAATTGACAAAATATAAAATCCGAACATTGTCGAGTTTGGATCAATCTTTTTTATGGGAAATGCTTTATCAATCTCTTTACATTCCAGAAGGAAGTGTATCTCTGGAACGCGAGATTATAAATCAACCTGATATATCTAAGTATGTTATTGAATGGGGCAAGGAAGATGATTTTGGTTTTGTTGCAGTAGATGAAAGTGATCATCCTGTTGGCGCAATATGGTTACGCTTATTAAAAGGTGAAGAACGAGGATATGGTTATGTTGACGATAAAACGCCAGAAATGGGTATGGCTGTATTAGCAGAACATCGCAATAAAGGTATTGGGACTATGTTGCTTTCGCATCTGTTAGAATCACCAAATCATATTTATGAATACATTTCACTAAGTGTAGCGTCAGAGAATCCAGCATTACATTTATATCAAAGGTTTGGTTTTGAGGTAGTTAGAGAATATGGTGATTCTATAGTTATGAAAAGAAAATTGAATGAAAAAAAACAAGTCGCAATATAACCCGCAACTCAAAACCGACCGCGTCTTCGACTCGGTCGTAGGGAAGTAGTTCTGGTTAAGCTTCCCAGAATAAGTTGCTTGTGTAAAGTTGATTTGTAAAAGAAAACTGATTTATAAAATTAAGTTGCGTTGACAAAATTTAGCCGTTTGTTCTTGGCGGCGGTTTAGTTGCAACGTCGTTATGTGAAAAATATTTTGAATAGTTTTATTAAATTCATTCCATACGATTTGTTAAATTAATATGTAAATTTTTGAAAGATTATATGAAGACAAATCATAAATTGATTTTCGGCAATTGTATGGAAATGAATGAAATAGGTGATTCTAGTATTCACTTAATTGTAACTTCACCTCCATACTATAATGCCCCATTTGATTACGATGGACTTTTTAGCAATTATGAACAATACTTAGGCGTATTAAATCATTTTGCCAAAGAATCCTTTCGTGTATTAAATGAAGGTCGTATAGTTGCATTAAATATTGATGATATGCTGGTCAATGGAACAAAATATCCTATCGTTGCGGATGCCACAAAAATATTTCAAGATGCTGGTTTTCGTTATCGGGATAGAATTATTTGGAAAAAGCCGGACGGTTATTTAAGAATAAGTAAAAGAAGTGGTGTAATATTACAGAATCCATTTCCGATGTATTACTATCCGGACAATTTATTAGAAAGTATTGTAATCTTTCAGAAAGGTAAATTTGATTATCGTTCTATTTCAAAAGAAATACGCGAGCTTTCGAAAATTGATAAAAAGGAATTCCAAAACAATAATTGGCATAAAACCCTTTGGGAAATGACAAATGTTTTGCCCGGGTCAACGCTTGAAAAAAATGTTGCAGCTTTTCCAGAACAATTACCTTATCGAATCATTAAATTGTATTCATACGTTGGAGAAACTGTTTTAGATCCTTTTTTAGGAAGTGGAACAACAATGAAAGTTGCTCGCTTATTAAAAAGAAATTCAGTTGGTATGGAAATAATACGGGATTTAGAAAAAATTATCATAAAGAAAATTGGCTTTGATACAAGCTCAGACATTTTCAACGACGAGGACCGTCTTGAAATTATTGAAAGAAAAACTGGCAAATATAAGTTTGTCACTCTTGAATATATTGAAAAGAAAAAATCTAAGGAACACAAATGATATGAACATTTCTGCGAAAATTACCGGAATTAAGTATAATGTAAACTGCACTGATGATTTAACAGAGGTTAGTTTCAAAGATTTCAATATTAATTCCGCTCCCTCTTGTTTTTTACTATCCGACAAACAATACAACTATGGAATTTCGAAATGGGTTTCCCCAAAACGGACTCGGTCATATCCTTTCGAAAGAGTTTATAATTCTCTAAATGTCCCCAAAAGAATTACTATAATTCCAATTATTAAAGATGAAGGGTCAAAAGGAGACCGTGACTTTATTCAATGGGATACAGTTTCATTAATGAGTCTTTTAGATGTCTATGTTATCCTTGCTTATTACAATAACGCCGTCATCCATCCATCAAGACAAAACAAGATTACAGATCAAGAGTTCGATAATAACTATGTCAAGAATAAAATTTTGGAAATCAGTAATTATCATAGTTCAGCGTTGCATTGGAATTTAAAAGAAATAAATGATACTCTTTCGTCACTTATTGATATTGTTCAAGAAACATATAATCGTCTTGAAAAAGAATTAAAAGTTTCGTTTCATAATTCGAGAGGGATACAACGCTTTAAAAGTCAATTTCAGAAAGGCGTAGCAGACTTTATGGCTACATCAAGAAATAAAGCTAAGGAAGCCCAGAATAGAGAAAAGCAAACTTTACAACCAAAAGAATTTTTATCAACATCAACAAAAGCAACTATCACGATCGAAAACTATCTTGGCGGTAAATACTACTTTACTACTGATGAAATTTTTATAGTTGACAAAAATTTATATCTAATTGAAGGCAAACACTCAAGTAATTCAAAATTACCAAGTATTGGCGATATAAAAGATGGTTTGTTGAAAATGGTCTTGTATTGTAATTTAACTGATGTAAAAATAGATAATACTGATTTTACGCCCAAGCCAGTTTTAAAATTAACATCTACTAATATTTCTGGGAAAATATCTTCTCAAAGTTCGACTTCAGAAATAGAAGTATTTAAATCCTCTGCTGGTTTTAATGTGAATAATGTTGAGATTATCGATAGACTTTTCGCAGAAGCAAAGGCAAACAATTTTGAAGTCATTATAGAAGGCGTTTGAAATGATAAAAAGTCCACTCAGATATCCCGGCGGTAAAAGTAAAGCTATAGATTCGATTTCGAAATTAATACCAGATTTCAAGGAATTTCGAGAACCTTTTGTTGGAGGAGGGTCAGTATTTGTTTATTTAAAGCAAAAATTTCCATCAAGAACATTTTGGATAAATGATATTTATCAGAATCTATATCATTTTTGGAATGAGTGCAAAGAGAATCCGAACAAACTTATTGAATCAATTCTTGAGTTTCGTTCAAATTATCTCGACGGTAAAGAGTTACATAGGTTTTTATTAGAGAATATAGATTCATTTGATAACATTAAAAAAGCAGCCGCCTTTTTTATTTTTAATAGAATTACATTTTCCGGTACAACAGAAAGTGGAGGTTTTTCTAACGCTGCTTTTCATAAAAGGTTCACTGAATCAAGTATCGAAAGAGTTAAAGCTCTTTCAAAGATTTTAGTGAATACTAAGATTTCTAATCTCGATTATGAAGAAGTAATATTAGCTGATGGAAATGATGTGTTTTTATTTCTCGACCCACCTTATTATTCCGCTACAAAGTCTGCTTTATATGGCAAAAATGGTAATCTTCATAAAATGTTCGACCACGAAAGATTTGCGAACGTGATGAAGCAAACCAAACATAAATGGTTGATTACTTATGACGACAGTGAGTATATAAGAAACCTTTTTTCATTTGCCCATATCAAATCTTGGGATTTAACTTATGGTATGCGTAACGTTAATAAAGAATCTAATCAACTTGGAAAAGAACTATTCATTTCTAATTATTCAATGAAGGAAAGCGTTACTAAGCAATATGATATTTTTTCTTATTCGGACTCTATTGTAAATATTGCTCAACAATAAAATTGCACATAACCTCTTTAATAAGTAAAAAGTCAAGAGGATAATATTATCCCGCAACAAAAATGTTTTGGGGAAAAAATTCTTTGATATAATGATCTTCCAAAATTAACAACTACTCATGCTGCTAATATCTAAGAGGTTACCACAAGGCAAACCAAACCTTCCCGAATCAAGTTCGGGACAGGCATTTAGGGTCTTGCTAACAGAAATTCTGAAAGCTGTCCCGATTTAATATCGGGACGATACCAGATATTTTATAGGCATACGCGTAGTTGCCCAATCCCGCGCAGCGATTATGCGATGAAGCTAATCAGTTAGGTGCAGGGGCTTGTAATGCGTTGCCATTTTAGAGACTTCTTATGTTCCAGTAGTTGACCTTTGAATTTGTTGTTAAAGTTGGATTTATGTTTTAATACGTAATAAACTATTTCAGCAATTTCTTTAGCGATGATGGTTTTACCGTTTATGAAGTGCCTTTTTGCTTCGAGGGATTTAGAGTTGATAATGTCCTTCTAAATATTTTTGGTTTGATTAAACTGTCTACAGTGGGCAGACAAAAATTACTCTTGTAAGTAGAAAGGCACAATTAAATTTTTTAATTTACTAAGTGTAAGATAGAAATCGGTAGGATACTATAACTCAAAGTAAGTGAATATAAAATGATTGAAGAAAAAATATCATCACTTTTCAGCACTAAAAAACTCTTTTATAAATTTATTTTAATACTTCTGCTAATACAAATAGTAAATAATGCCATAATATTTTTTTTTCTTAATTCAATAGTTCATAATCCAAGTATTCCTAAATATAGACTCATATGTGCGATAAGTCAGATTATAACCTTGATATTTTTTATAATTCTTACAAAACCTTCGACTAAAGAGTTAGGTCTTGATTGGCAAGATATCAAAAAGAAGATAAAATATTTATACGTGTTAGGTGGATTGTTCGTATTACTATTAGTTGTATCTTCTTATTTCATTATGTGGGATATCAGATACTATGCATTGATGACAAACATTAACTTTGGAATAACGACACCGATTTTAGAAGAATTAATATTTCGTGGATATTTCTGGGCTAAATTTAAGGAACAAGGGTTTAGTAATACTAACACCCTGATCATTACTTCCATTTTTTTTGGACTTAATCATCTTGGTTATTACTATCAAATATCTTACGCTACAAAATTTCATCCTGATGCACCTTCAATGGTTCAAATAATGTTGATGAAAGTAGTTTTTACAACAGTATTAGGATTTGTTATAGGATTTATTCGGTGGAAAAGTCAAAAAGTATATGGATCAGTTATTATACACTCGATTCTTAACATAGTTGGATCATAATCTATGTATTCATTATAATACAAAACAGCGCCTAACCCGCAAATCAACTTGACCGCTTCATTCGGTTCGGCCTGGTTGCTGTTTTTGGCTTTGCGTTTTTCGTTTAGCATTGTTGTTTAAGTTTGTTTAGATATGAAGCATTTTTTTCAGCCAGAGGCTGATGAGCCTCAGGCTCAAATTATTGGTGTTGTACTTCTAACAAAGCCTTTTGTTCTGGGCTGCGCCTTAGCCACGGTAAATTAGAAAAGAAGGTCTCACTCACTTCGGTGGTGCATAACTCGATAATTCGGGATAAATTATGGCATCTCAAACAAAGCAAGGAGACCTAAAATGTACAGGCAAAAGTTAATTGAAAAAACCAACAGGGACAATAAACAAAATGTTCCTTTGTCTTATGATCATTACATAGCTTTGGATTGGTCAATTAAAAATATGGCTATTGCAAGATTAACCCAAAAAATGATTGAACCGAAGATCGTAGATGTACCGTCAGATATTAAAGAACTGAAATTATATCTGAAGAATTTGAAAGGCACAAAAATTATAACCATAGAGGAGACAACAACATTTCATTGGCTGTATGTAGAACTATATGATTACGCAGATAAAATAAATATATGCGATCCATATAGAAACCATTTATTAAGTGACGGACCAAAGAGCGATAAAATAGATGCCGGGAAGCTGTGTATATTTTGAAAAACGGAATGCTGAAAGAAGTATATCATACAAATGATTTCCTCTATGAGCTAAGGAAATTAGTCAGCTATTATGATGATGAGGTAAGAGCGGGAGTCAGGCTGTTGAACCAGAAGTCGGCATTGTACAGAGCAGAGAATAAATCGTACAAGAAGAAAGAGACCATATAGGATAACCGTATCAATAAATTTATTGTCACCGGTTTAGATGAAAAGATAAAGTCATATAAAGAAAAGAAGGAAAGCTATGAAGAGGAGTTTCAGAAGTTAACCAAAGGCAACAAAATCATAAAAAGCTTGATGAGCATAGCGGGTATAGGAATAATAAGCAGTGTAACAATATTATCAATGGTAATAGATGCCCGGAGGTTTAAGAGCAGCAATCATTACTTAAGCTATTGCGGACTTACAAATCATCAGAAGATGAGCGGCGGAAGGAACTATGGGAAAAGATTACCGAGATACAGCAGGAGGCTGAAGTCAGTATATAAGTCTGCGGCAGTAAGAGTAATATCAAGTAACAACCCGGTAAGAGAATACTATGATTACCTGGTTAAGGAAAAGTCAGTAGCTGAACAGAATGCAAAGAATGCCGTGGCAAGATATATAGCCAGAGTAAGACTTGGAATAATCAAGACCGGCAAGAAGTATAAACCATATGAATGGAGAAGAAATAAGAAAAGAAACAACGCAGCATAAATAGAGTAAGATCAGCACCAAGGATTATTTAAAATAAGGCTGCAATAGATATCTTTTCCCGAAGGGATGGATTCCCAAAGGAAAGACTAAATAGTTTGGGAGTAGAGTTCAGAACGGCGTTAGAAGTATCGCAGTAATGCGTTAACATTCCATAGCCACGGTTAACCACTCCCCGTTGTTTATACTATAATTTGCAGTAGCCCAAAGAGAGCTCAAATAGAGGCGTAGTAAAACAAACTTATAGCCAGAGGCTATTAAAAATGTTATATACACAATACAGTGACAAAGAAAGACAAACCGGAAGAAGTTTAAAGGCAGCAGTTAGTAAGTGTTTAATAAAATAAAAAATAATCAACCCGCCAAAATAAAGGCGTGCAGGCAGGTGTTGGCAGTGAGACCGAAGTCAGAAAATAGGATTTACATCCAAAGGGTATACTGTTTTCTCTTGACTTTCTTTTCTATAGACGCCGTTATATGCTTAGATGATTCATTGTAGCTACTTGACGGTTTATAATCATTTCATTAAAATTGCGTATACAATAATTATATACAAAGACGATGAAAGATATTTTAGAAAGTTGTGAAGGTTTTGAGTGGGATGATGCAAATTCAGTTAAAAATTGGCTAAAGCATAAAGTTTCTAAAATTGAATGTGAACAAGTATTTTTTAATAGACCTTTGATTATTAAAGACGATGATAAACATTCTGAATCAGAGAAAAGATGGTTGTTACTTGGCAGAACAGATATGGATAGAAAGATGTTCGTTGTCTTTACTTTACGAAAAAATTTAATCCGGGTTATTTCAGCCAGAAGTATGAATAAAAAAGAAAGAGATATATATGATGAAGAAGTTAAAAAAGATACCAAAATTTAAGACCGAAGATGAGGAAAGAGATTTTTGGTCAAAAGCTGACTCTACCAATTATGTCGATTGGACAAAAGCAAAAAGAGTAAGTTTCCCGAAATTAAAACCATCAACGAAAACAATATCGATAAGGCTACCCGAACATTTAATAGAAGAGCTTAAAGCTCTTGCGAACAAAAGAGATGTTCCCTATCAGTCTTTAATAAAAATTATATTAAATGAAAGGATAGACCAAGAACTCAGAAATAGGACCTAAAACAAAGCCGCATATAACCAGCCAATCAAGCGGACGCCGTTTTCGCTTTGGGCATTTTATAAATTTTTAAGTTGGTCTTTACATAAAATTTATTTTACAAAACCGGCATTGTAGTTCTGGGCTGCGCCTTAGCCAC
>Ga0078972_1000476_pt1 | contig 167941 bp, 138 predicted proteins | sample YelNatPaOPGAMG01_FD_67568 | JGI IMG/M metagenome (GOLD analysis project Ga0078972, IMG submission 67568) | Hot spring thermophilic microbial communities from Obsidian Pool, Yellowstone National Park, USA - OP-RAMG-01 (SPADES assembly) (version 2) | ecosystem: Environmental > Aquatic > Thermal...
CGGCTTCCTTTGGCATCATTCACCTCATTAGCATTCGCTACTGAGGAATTCGACACCCGACATCTCATATCATGCCTGCCTGACATAAAAATCACTCTACCATTACTTTGGGATGCACCCGAAGCATCTTGGTAACAAAGAGTTGCTACAATGTCATGGTGAGCTTGTGTATGGCATACAGCCAGGCTGAGAACCCATCGAGGAGGCAACTCATCAAAGCAAGACATAGAACCATAATGTGGCTGGCCGCTGCCGTAGTCGTTCCGGTTCTGGTGTCGGGATGCACGAAGTCGCACGGCGGGCACGATGCCGTGGGAAGCACCCTTCTGGCACTGCTCGTAGCCTTGGTGGCCGCGAAGCTCGGGGGCGAGATCTTCGTTCGGATCGGCCAACCGGCCGTGCTCGGAGAGCTCGTGTTGGGCATCGCGGTCGGCAACATTGTCCTTCTTGGCTACCACGGCCTGAGCTTCCTGGAAACCGACCACTACATCCAGATGCTTGCTGAACTAGGCGTGATACTGCTGCTGTTCCAAGTGGGCCTCGAGTCCGACATCAAGGAGACTTTGAATGTCGGGGTGCCATCGCTGATCGTCGCGACGCTCGGTGTCATAGCGCCGATTGCGCTCGGATGGGGCGTTGCGGCAATACTGCTGCCCAAGGCGGGCGTGTATGTGCACGCTTTCATAGGGGCAACCCTCTGCGCGACTAGTGTAGGCATAACAGCCCGCGTTCTCCGCGACCTGGGCAGGACACGGACTGCGGAAGCCCGCATAATACTCGGCGCGGCGGTTATCGATGACGTCATGGGACTGGTCATACTGGCGATCGTTCAGGGAGCGATAGCGGCCGCCGAGTCCTCGTCCTCCATATCAGTGATGAGCTTCGTACTGGTAACCTCCAAAGCTATAGCGTTTCTGCTGGCAGCGCCGTTTGTCGGGTATTATCTCGCACCCAGAGTCTTTCAGTTCGTCGCCCGCTTCAAGGCCGACGATCTCTCACTCGTCACCGGGCTGGCTACCTGCTTTGGCTTTGCATACGTCGCGTCCCTCGTTGGCCTCGCACCGATCGTTGGAGGCTTTGCGGCAGGACTTGTGCTTGAGGAGGCGCATTGGCGCGACTTCAGTCGACGAGGCGAACGGTCGCTTGGCGACCTCATAGCACCCATAGCGGGCTTCCTCGTTCCTGTCTTCTTCTTCCGCATGGGAACGGGGGTGTCTCTGGCAAAGCTCGCTCATCCTCAAGCATTGGTCCTGGCAGCGGCCTTGACGGTGGCTGCCGTGGCCGGCAAGCAGGTGTGCTGCCTGGGAGTCTTCAGAAAAGGCTTGGACCGGTTGTCGATCGGGATCGGCATGATTCCTCGAGGAGAAGTCGGCCTGATATTCGCCGGCATAGGCGCCAAGCTGACGTTGCACAACCAGCCTGTGATAGAACCGGCCGTGTTCTCGGCGCTGGTAATAGTCATAACGATCTCGACTATTGTTACGCCGCCGCTGCTCAAGTGGAGCCTGTCTCGGTCGCGCAAGAAGGGAGTCGCAGTATGATGCAGCTTGCGGCGATAGTGGCAGTTGCGCTTCTGCTAATAGCGTCTATGCAAGCCGACGCTGCGAATCTCATCGCTGGCATCCACATCGGAAACGACTATGAAGCGCGCGTGCGCACCGGCATCGAGCACAACCGCAAGAGCGGTGCCGTGATCGAGGTCGTGAGAGAGAGTGGCCCGAAGGTGGCCGGAGCGCAAGTCGAAGTCAGACAGATCAGTTCCGACTTCCTGTTCGGCTGCGCCTTTCCGATGTGGTCGGCGCCGCCGGAGCGACTCGGCAAGCAGGGCTGGGAGAGCTGGAACCGCTGCTTCACCACCCTCTTCAACTACGCCACGACCGAGAACTCCGCGAAATGGCCGTGTCTTGAACCGCAGCAGGGCGTCTATCGCTGGGAATCTCTCGACTTCATCGCGAAGTGGTGTAGGGAGCACAATATCAAGCTCAAAGGCCACAATCTCGTCTGGCCTCTCGACGACGGCGGCACGCCGGAGTGGGTCTATCAGTATCCGCCGGACAAAATAGGCGACCTGGTCCGCGAGCGGATCAGCATGGTGATGGACCGCCACAGAGAAGACATCAGGATATGGGATGTCGTCAACGAGCCGGTACACCTTCACAAGCTCGAGACCGCCTGGAGCAGGGATTATGTGCTGCTGTCCTACAGGTGGGCTCGCGAAGCCAACCCCGAAGCGACACTGGTCATCAACGACTACGCCAACTTCCGCGGCGCCGTGGATCAGTTTGTGCCGATGGTGGATGACCTCCTCGCAAAGGGTGCGCCGATCGACGTCATCGCCGAGCAGGCTCACGATTCGCCCTACTGGTATAGCCCCAGGGACATCTTCGATACGCTAGACAAGATGGCCTCTACGGGCCTGCGCATCCATCTCACGGAGCTCACCTACCCCAGCAACGACTCGCCCATCACCGGCGGGTTCGTGACGGGTACCTGGAACGAGGCAAGGCAGGCCGAGTTCTACAGATACCTGATGACGCTCGCGTTCAGCCACCCCAACGTCGATGCGATCACTCTGTGGGCCATGTGGGACGGATCCAGCTGGTTGAAGGGTGGAGGAATCGTGCGTCAGGACTGGACACCGAAGCCCGCATACGAGGTCGTGGACGAACTGATCAACCGCAAGTGGAAGACACGTTTCGAGGCGCGGTCGGACACGAACGGGCAGGTGCGGTTCCACGGCTTCCACGGCAACTACGAGATCACCGTCGCCTCGCCCACGGGCAAGGTCACGAGGACCACGATGCACCTCTCGAGGGGAAGCGAAGCGCACGCTAGGATCGTGTTGTAGGAGAGCTTTGCAGAGTCCGCACCGCAGACAGCCCGTCCTCCAATCGCCGTCTGGAGATGCCTACAGCGGCGTGTTGTCAGGTGCCTTGCTCGTAAGGAAAGCCACGGGATCCGTGTAGCCGTCGGTAAGCCCGAACGCATCCTCGGCCGGGATAGATCCGCCAACCAATGTGCCGTCCCAGGCGCTCGTTATGCCCTGACCGATCCGAACTCCAAGGTGCAAATGCGGACCCTCACTGTGGCTGCGCAGGTGTCCCAAAGCCTGACCGGGTTCGACTGTCGCGCCGCCCGCCACCGTCGGAGTGATCCCGCCGTAGAAAACGTAGATGTCACGGGTTGCGCCATCGGCCGTGCTGATATCAGCCGACACCTTGTGGCGGACCACCACCCCGCCGTCCTCGCCGGAGATCAGAATAGCCGTCACCTCACCCTCGGCGATCGCGCTCACTCTCGCGTTGATGCTGCCGGGCATGTCCGCGCCCATGTGCCACTTGCCGGGGTGCGCGGTCGCATACGAGGCAGCCTTGTACGCAACCGAAAGCGACGCGCCGGGCATAGGCTGCACGAAAGATGTCGGCATTGCCGAATACCCGTTTCCCGAACCTGTCCGGCCGCAGAAAGCGGCGCTGAACTCCGCGCGGGCGTAGCCGGGGTCGTCACCGGAGGCCGTCATCGTCAGGACATAAGTCTGGTGCGGATCGACTCCGGCTGATGTCTCGGTCGCGATACTCGAGATAGCCGCGGCAGAGCCGTTGATGACCAGAGTGAAGTCGCGTGCGCACAGTCCGATCAGGGCGGCGTCAGCCTGCGGATCCATGATGGAGACGTGCGCGACGACGGTCGGCCAGGCGGAAGCATCAACCGAGTCTATGGTCATGGTCAGCCTGGTCGCCAACGCGCTTAGCAGGCTGATGCGGCCATCCGACCCAATCTTTGCGCACTTGCCGGCTGCGACGTCGACCTGCGAACTGTACTCCCGGAACCCTTTGCCTGCAGGCGGGGTGACCCGCAGAGTCGCTCTGCCTTGAGGGACTCCGGAGATGAGGAAGTGGCCGGCGGCGTCTGTCGTTCCGGTGCGAACCTCGGCGCCGACCGTGGCCGTGATGGTTGCTCCGGACAAAGGCGAGTAGCCCACGGGCACAGAATCGCCCCTGTCGACTGCCAGCGAGGCGCCGGATCGGTCACCCGGAACGAAAACGTTGCCCTCGATGGAACCGTAGAACGCCGTGCCACCCGTGCTGCCGCCGCCTCCACCGCAGCCGGTGATGGCGAAGCACGCGGCCAGTAGTGCCGCGGCAACAACTAGGGAAGACGGAACGTTTCTCATCGGGGATACCACCTCATCAGCAGAGTCATCCCATCTTAGCAGCGAGGCGCGCGGCCGTCAACGTTTGTTTGACCGTGCGAGGCCGGAGGTGCTATACTACACGTGTTCGCGCGCCTGTAGCTCAGTGGATTAGAGCATCTGACTTCGGATCAGAGGGTCGGGGGTTCGAGTCCCTCCAGGCGCGCCAGCTATTGTACCAGAGGGTCGTATGCGCACGTCATACCACTGCCACACGGTCATAACCCACGGTCACTCGACGGCGTCCGAGTACGTTCGGGCGGCAATTGCGGCGGGGCTGGACGAGCTGGGAATCTCCGAGCATTACACGCTGCTGCCCAAGGACTGGGGCTACCCGGAGACCCTGGAATGGAGCATGCCTCGCAACGGTCTTCCGAACTACTTCAGAGCACTGCACGCGGCCAGAGCCGAGGCTGGAGACAAGCTGGTGCTGCGGTTTGGCCTCGAGGCCGATTTCGTACCCGAGACTGCAGCCGAGCTTGCGGAGATTCTGAAGGCCTACCCGCTGGACTATGTGATCGGCTCGGTGCACTTCGTTGACGGGTTCCTCACGGACGAGAGCGCGGGCGCATGGGATGCGCTCTCACAGGACGAACGCAACAACATGGTCCGGGCCTACTGGCGGCGAGTGGCCGATATGGCGGAGAGCGGACTGTTCGACATCGCGGGCCATCTGGAGCTCTACAAGAAGTTCGGCCATCTGCCCACCGTGGATGTCGCCGCCGACATAACTCTCGCACTGGACGCGCTGGCCAGGGCAGGGATGGCAGTCGAGGTCAACACCGCCGGTTATCACACGGCAGCCGGCGAGATATACCCCTCATTGGACATACTGCGCGAATGCCGCAAGCGCGGCATACCCTCTCTGGTCACCTCGGACGCTCACCACATCGACCACCTCACCCGCAGCCGGGACATCGGCGTTGCGGCGCTTCGCGAGGCGGGTTACACCGAGCAGGCTACGTTCGCCGAACGCAAGATGACTCTGGTTCCGCTGTAGGACTCAGTAGGGCGAGCGCTGAGTGAATATCATCCAGAAGACGAGCAACATGAACGCGATAAAGAACAGGAGTATTCCACGTCCGATCGGCTTGAGCGGCATAGTGGCTTTGTAGGCACGCGTGGTGCGCTTCGGGATATCGAATGTCACGTCCGTGCCGCATTTGGGACAGTGAAACACGAGATCCATACGGTTCGGCAGGAACGATGTGGGATCGTCGATAGGATCCGGCTCGCCGAAGCGGTCCAGCAGGTCGGCGCAATCGCACCTCGGACAGACGATGCGCGCACTCAGCAGCCCCTTGCAGAACTCAGGCAGCTCATCCCATTCCTCTCGGCACATGCCGGTCACGTGTCGAAGAAAGTCCCAGACCTTATCCGGCAGGGCACTCAGGGCCTCCCACGATCGCGCCGCCAGCGCAGCCGACATGGCCTCGAAGTGCTGGTTCATCAGCGGAACCATCTCCCAGCCGGTGTAGCCTGCCTGATCCAGCAGATAAGCATCATAGGCGCCGTCGTTGTATGTAATGCGGCGCTCCCAGTACTCATCGAGGGGCAGACGATAGCAGTTCATCAGCGCGGCCAGAGAGCGTCCCACGTGCTCCTTGGGCGCATCCTCGAGAGGCACTCCGTTGCGCAGGTAGTCAACAAGCGCGATAGAGGCCCACATAGATCGGTCTGACTGCATTTGGCGTCACCTAAGAGGGTATTCGCCAGGTATGCGCGGTATCCTGCCAGACGGCAACAGGCTAGGCGGCGATGGGCTCGGCTTCGAGCACGCGGTTCTCGACGGCATCGGTCATGGCATCGACGACTTTCGGGTCGAACTGCGAGCCGGCTGCTTGCTTTAGCCGGATGACGGCGAACCTGGGAGACAGGAGGTGTTTGTAGCTGGTGGCGGATGTCATGGCGTCGAAAGCGTCCACAACGCTGAGGATGCGGGAGAGGATGTGTATGTTCTCGCCGGTTAGCCTGTCGGGGTAGCCTGTGCCATCGTAGCGCTCGTGGTCATGGCCGGCGATCTCGCCGATGCGGGCCATCTCCGGGCTGCTGGGAATGCAGCTCATCACGCGCATGGTCATCTGGGCATGCTTTCGCACCAGCCCCATTTCCTCTTCATTAAGCCTGCCCGAGCGCCTCAGGATCGGGGTCGGCACGCCAAGGCGGCCGCAATCGTGGACGAGACCGGCGCGGTATGCGGTCGTGACCTCAGCCTTGGACAGGCCCATGTGACGCGCCAGCCCCTCGGCGAGTCGCGCTGTCCGCAGCGAGTGGCCGCTGGTGGCGGGGTCTTTGGCATCGACGAGCGCCGCAAACACGTGGAATATCCGCTCGAGCCCCTCGGCGCAATCGAGTTCGTGCGGGAGTGGACGCTTGTCGAGCATCGCCGAGAGCAGAGGTTGGATGCCGGTGGGATCCATTATCGACTGGTAGAACGCACTGTCCTCAACCGACCCGACAACTCCCGCCCATACCTCTTTGCTCCACGCGTGGCCGGTGAAGACCGCGAGACGCCGCAGACCCTCGACCATGTTGCTTTTCGATTGGAAGCACCCCGCGGAGTCCATAGTCTCCACGGCCAACAGGATCTGACTGCCGGTTGGAATCTCCCTTGCGACCTTGCCATCAGGGTAGCCGCGGCCGTCCCACCATTCGTGATGGGACCGAACCAGCTTGGCTGATTCACTCATGCCAGGCAGCCAGTCGAGCAGAGCCGCGCCGCGGCGGGGGTGACTGCGGATGAGCGGGTCATCCATCTGCTTCTGTAGTGAGGCGTACTGGCTGATGTGCTTGTAAGCTCCGACGGTACCTACGTCCTGCACGAGCCCCGCATAGAACACCGCGGTGGCCTCATCGGGCAGGAGTGAGTTGGCGACGTGCTCGGCGACAAGCGCCACGCGCCACACATGGTATAGGCACCCGTTGGGTACGATATCGGTCATATAGGCGGCTGCGGCCAGAAGGTCGGCCGGACGCAGATCCGGTCTCTGACTCTTCGGCTCAGGCTTCTGCTTGACCTGTTCCTGGTCCTGCTTCTTGGCTGCCACTATGCGAACTCCGGTGCGTTAGCCCCGATTATGCACGACCCGCACAATCCGGCGCTTCAAGAGCATTATTCACGATCCTCGTGAGTAATGCGGGTTTAGGGGTCACTCTAAGTGATTCACGCTAACAAACTTGCATGTCTAGTCATGCTGAATTTGATTCCCTCGGAACGACAATGGATTCCGCAGGAAGCCACGATAAGCATCGACGCCTGGACCCTGAATCAAGTTCGGGGTGACGTGACACAACTCACCAAGCATGAACTACTTAGGTTATTCCATATCCTCCCGGCATGTTGGATAGTCCAGTGTCCGGGCCGTGACTCCGGCGGAGGTCGCTCGTGTAGTGCGCGCGGCGGTTGTGACGACAGAGAAGCCCGCGGCAGTCCTCAAGACTACCACGGGCTCCACTATTGTTGTGCTACCAGTCGGGCTTGGTGTCAAGCCCGCTGGATCCTGAATCGAGTCCAGGATGACATGGTGGTCGCCGTCAGGCTTCCACCTTCACCCCAGCCCTCTCCATTCCAGGGAGAGGGGATAGGTGACGCCTCTCGTGACGTGCTCTCGCAAGTCACTGGCGACACGGCCGCGTTCGGGCTGCACCCGAGCCGCGTCTTACATCCCGTAATCGCCCATGCCACCACCGGGCGGCATGGCCGGGGCCGGCTTCTCTTCCGGCTTCTCGGCTACGAGGGATTCGGTGGTGAGAATCAACGAGCCGATGGAGGCCGCGTTTTCGAGCGCGGAGCGGGTGACCTTGACCGGATCAACGATTCCAGCCTTGATCATGTCGCAATATTCGTCGGTCAGAGCGTTGTAGCCAACGCCCTTCTTCTCGTTCTTGACTCGCTCGACAACAACGCTGCCCTCGCGGCCGGCGTTCTCGGCGATCTGGCGCAGCGGCTCTTCGAGAGCGCGTCGCACGATCACGGCGCCGACCTTCTCGTCGTCCGTGTCACCGATCTTGTCGAGCTTGCCGACCACGTTGACCAGAGTGACGCCGCCGCCAGGAACAATGCCTTCCTCAACAGCCGCGCGAGTCGCGGAGAGAGCGTCCTCGAACCGATGCTTCTTCTCTTTGAGCTCGGTCTCGGTCGCGGCGCCGACCTTGATCACCGCAACGCCGCCGCTGAGTTTGGCAAGCCGCTCCTGCAGCTTCTCGCGGTCGTAGTTGGAATCGGTGGTCTCGATCTGCTTCTTGATCTGGCTGATGCGGCCCTGGACGGCCTCAGCGGAGCCCTTGCCCTCGATGATCGTGGTCTCTTCCTTGCTCACGACGACCTTCGCGGCCTGGCCGAGCATGCTCAAATCAACGTTCTCGAGCTTGATGCCGAGGTCCTCGGAGATGAAGGTTCCACCCGTCAGGATCGCGATGTCCTCGAGCATGGCCTTGCGCCTGTCGCCGAAACCCGGAGCCTTCACCGCGACGACCTGGAACGTGCCGCGCAGCTTGTTGACGACCAGTGTCGCCAGCGCGTCGCCGTCAACGTCCTCGGCGATGATCACGAGAGGCTTGCGCATCTGCGCGACCTTCTCCAGCAGCGGGACGAGATCCGCAGCGGCGGAGATCTTCTTCTCGTGGATCAGGATCACCGGGTTCTCGAGCACTGCTTCCATGCGCTCGCCGTCGGTGACAAAATACGGGCTGATGTAGCCCTTGTCGAACTGCATGCCCTCGACGACTTCGAGGCTGGTCGCGGTGCCCTTGGACTCCTCGACCGTGATGACGCCGTCCTTGCCGACCTTGTCGATGGCGTCAGCGATAACCTCGCCGATCTCGGGGTCGTTGCCGGCGATGCTGGCGACCTGCGCCACTTCATCCTTGCCTTTGACGGGAATCGAAAGCTTCTTGATCTCTTCGACGGCCTTCTCGACCGTCTTCTCGATGCCGCGCTTGACGGCGATCGGGTTACCGCCCGCCGCTACGTAGCGCAAACCCTCGCGAACGATCGACTCGGCGAGAACGGTCGCGGTGGTCGTGCCGTCGCCGGCGACGTCGTTGGTCTTGGACGCAACTTCGCGAACGAGCTGCGCGCCCATGTTCTCATACGGATCCTCGAGTTCGATCTCCTTGGCGACGGTGACGCCGTCCTTGGTGATCGTGGGGCTGCCCCACTTCTTGTCCAAAACTACGTTGCGACCCTTGGGGCCGAGCGTGACCTTGACGGCCGCCGCTACCATGCTCGCGCCTCGCTCCAGCGCGCGGCGAGCTTCTTCGTCGAACTTTATGATCTTAGCTGCCATGGAAACCTCCGGTTTCAGTTGAAAGTTGGAAAGTCGAAAGTTGAGAGTCCCGAAGGGAACCCCTACTCAACTATCGCGTAAATCGAGTCCTGATCGAGGATCACGAGATCCTTGCCCTCGACTGTCACCTCGGTGCCGCCGTACTTGGCGAAGATGACCTTGTCACCCTTCTTCACGGCCATCTCGGCGCGCTTGCCATCGTCGAGAACCCTGCCGGGTCCGACTGCAACAACCTTACCCTCCTGCGGCTTCTGCTTCGCAGTGTCGGGAAGAATGATCCCGCCGGGGCTCTTCTCTTCGCTCTCCAGCGGCTCCACGACGACTTTGTCACCCAAAGGCTTAATCATCTTGCGTAGTCCACCTCCGTTTTAGAAGTTAGATGTTAGAAGTTAGAGGTTGGAACCTCCAGCTTACGCTCATTAGCACTCTGCAGTGCTGAGTGCTAAGATATTTTAGACAACAGGAATTCTGTTGTCAAGAGAGAAGTTACAAACAAGCGCGTAGATGCTGAATCAAGTTCAGCATGACACGGTGGGTAGATGCTGAATCAAGTACAGCGCGACACGTGAGTAGATGCTGGGGCAGATTCAGCGTGGCAAGTAAGTGGACGCTGGACCGAGTTCAGCACGACAAGGCTGCCGGGCCATGGAGGGAGAAATGAAGACAAAATGCATCGCTGTGCTGGCCGTGATCTGCACCATTATGCTGGCGGAGATGTGCGCCGCCGAGAGCAAAGTCGTCAAGGGGACGGTGGTCAAGTCTCCTGCGGGGGCGGCATCGGTGGAAGTGCGCGTGGATGGCAAGACCGTGTCGTTCAAACGCGGCAGGGATACCGTCATCACTCGCGGCCCGGCAGGGGGTCAGGCGCGTCCAGTGCCGCTGAGGGAGTTTGCGGCGGGTGATGCGATCGTCGTCAGAATCGAGAATGGCGAGGTCGCGTCGATGGCGGCAAGCTACGGCGTGCCAAAGATCCATTCCATCACATTCTCCGCTCCGGTGCCCCTCAAGGCCGGGGATCTGATAACCGTGGACCTGTCAGGCACACCTGGCGCGAAGGCAGCGTTCTCGGTAAGGAGCCTCGTGTCGGTGGTATATCTCAAGGAGGTCTCGCCGGGCGCGTATCACGGGTCCGTGAAGGTGCCGAGCGGGCGGACGATCCGCAACGCGCCACTGGTCGGATACATGGCAGTCGGGGCCGTACACGCATCTCCGGTGCAGGCCGCAAGGCTGGTGACGGTGGGCGACACGTCCTCCGATCAGCCCAAGCCGACGGTTCCACCGCTGGGTATGGCCAAGCCCGGCCCGAACCCGGTTCCCGAGCCAACCAAGATGCCGAAAGTCTCCGAGCCGGCGTCCAAACCCACGGTCGTGCCGGCACCGGCTCCAACTCCAGCGTCTGCTCCTCCGCCCGCTGTTGTCGAGAAGCCGGCAACCGTCGAGCGCGACAAGATCGTGCTGACCGTTCCGCCCGATGGAGCAACCGTGAAGCGAGCGATTGTCGTCAAGGGAACGGCGGATCCGGGGTCGACCGTCAGGGTCACGATAACCTACTCCAACCAGCTCAACGGCCTTCTCAAGCTCGCGGGCGAGGTGGTGTCGCAGAATCTGTCCACGGGTAGTAATGGGGAGTTCCGAATGGGGCCGATCGCACTGGACGGCCCGCTGGCCACACAGGACCTGAGGTTCACGATCAAGGCTTACTACCCCGATCGAGCGGACCACGGCACCGCCCAGGTCACCGTGACGGGGAAGAGGGAGTAGGCGATTCAGATTTGGGATTGCAGACTGTGGAATGCAGATTGCAGATCGGCGATAGGGAAGTTGGGATCCCCTGCTGATGGTGGAACGCGTTCGGAAATGGGCCAGTAACGAGCTCTCATTTGTTCGGCAAGTCTGGCAGAGATTCAGCAAGGACAACGGCTTCCTGCTTGCGGCGGCGGTGAGCTTCTATGGGTTCCTGTCGCTGTTTCCGCTTCTACTGCTAGCGGTGGGCGTTCTGGGTTATTTCATCGGGTCCCCGGAACACGCGGCGGCAATTCTGGGGCGCTCGCTGGGCAAGTTCATAGTCGGGCCGAATCCTCAGGCAATGCTGGCAAGCATAATACACGGAAAGAATACCGCCACCGGCATAGGTCTCGTGGTCTTGCTGTGGTCTTCGACATCGGCTATCGTGGTCCTTGAGAAGGCAATGAATCTAGCGTGGGCGACGACCGTAAAGCGCGGGTTTGTGAAGCAGCGACTGATCGCTGTGTTGACTCTGGTGGTGATTGCGGTGCTCGCGGCGGTGTCGTTCGGAATCTCGGTGCTGATACGCATCGCCTCAGAGACGAGCACGCCGTATCTATCGTGGCTCAGGGAGATCACGCCTGCGCTGAAATACCCCCTGCCGGTGCTCGCCTCGATCGGATTGTTCGTGACGATCTACAAGCTGCTGCCTCACACACGCGTGAGCTGGAGGACGGCACTGGTGGGCGGCGCCCTGGCGGGAATCTTGTGGGAACTGGCTAAGCACGTTTTCGCGTTCTACATTGTCCATTTCCCCAGGAACAACGAGGTCTACGGATCGCTGGCGAGCGTGATCCTGCTGATGTTGTGGCTGGACTACTCGGCGATAATCGCGATCTTGGGCGCGGAGTTCGCGGCGCTGTGGTCGCAAGGACGCGAGGGCACTGCATGAGCAGTGAAGTGATCATACGAGGAGCCGTCGAGGCCGACGTGCCGGAAATCGCGCGAATCTATAACCACGCGATCCTGAACACGACCTCCACGTTCGATGTTGAGCCCAAATCGATCGACGATCGGCTGGCGTGGTTCAGAGATCGGTCTGGAGCTCATCCGGTGATAGTGGCGACCGTGGACGGAGAAGTCGCGGGGTGGGCAGAGATCAAGCCATTCGGGACCCGGCAGGCATATCAGCACACTGTGGAGAATGCCGTCTACGTCGATCCGGCGTATCAGGGCAAGGGGATCGGTTCATCGCTGCTCGACAAACTGCTCAGGCTCGCGACAGAGAGGGGCTTTCACGTCGTTTTGGCGCTAATCGTGGCAGGCAATGAGTGCAGCGTACGGCTTCATACCAAATTCGGCTTCGAACACGTCGGAACAATGGGCGAGGTAGGCCGGAAGTTCGACAAATGGCTCGATCTGCTGGTGTTCGAGAAAAAGCTGAATAGTTAGGCAAACAAGCTCTTGATTTTTTTCTGTTCGGCTAATATAATGCATCGGGGTCGGTGTGCGTGCTTGGGACCAGATTGCTCCCAATCGAGCTCGAAGCCCCGTAACCCGCATTGTTTATGATGAGATGCGGTCTGCTGCAGTAACGCTTGCAAGCGAACCTGCCTGTGAACGGTGCGGGGAAGTGAATCCGTGGGAAGCGTTCCCAGAAAGAAGGCGGGCAATTTGGCAAACAAATCGCTGTATGTGGGCAATCTGCCCTACAGGACAACGGAGGATGAGCTGCGCGAGATGTTCGAGCCCTTCGGTCCGATCGCCGAGATCAGAGTGATCGAAAACAAGGGGTTCGGATTCGTGGACGTCCCCGAAGAGAACATGGAAGCAGCAATCGAAGCCACCAACGGGCAGGAGTTGGGTGGCAGAACGCTTACCGTCAACGAAGCGCGTCCGCGCACGGAACGATCCGGTGGTGGCCGAGGTTTCGGTGGAGGCGGCGGCGGTGGCCGACGCTGGTAACTGGTAGTGTAATAGATGACTACGGCGCCCGGGCATGTGCTCGGGCGCTTTTTGGTTTGCACCCGTGCTGTTGTTCAGGTCTTGTTCTGGAGAGACTTGAGGTACTCTTCCTCGGCCTTGGCCAACTCGTCCTCGCTGGGGCGATGCGGCGCCGGTTCCTCCGCTTCGCGAGACTGGCCCGGATCGGGCGCTCGCGCGGGGCCTTTCCTGGCTGATGGCGCTGTGTCTTCGGAGCTGTCAGCGGTGTTCACGTTCTTCTTTGTGCCCTCGGGCTTGCCACCCTTGTGCGGTTCGATGTCTTTCTTGGACACCAGCACCTTGTAACTGAGCTTGAGCTGCTTCTGCTCCGCAGTGAGCCGGTTTCGCGCCTCTCCGGACAGCCCCTCCAGCCACTTCTTCCGCTCCGCCTCCTGCATTTCGAGATGCCTGTCGCGCGCCTGGGAGCTCAGGGAATCGAGGTCAACGTCGATACACACTGAGCCGTCGTCGTAGACCGTATCGACCGCACCGGTCAGTCCACCGAAATATGAATAGTAGAGCCCGCTCTTCTCATCGTCCGCGGTGACTTCCCTAGCGGTGATCTTCACCTTATCGCCGGCTTTCAATGCCATAGATGATCCTCCAATGATGATTTCGCGGTTCCATGATAGCACGTTCGAGCGGTTTGCGGTCAAATAGGCGAAGAGCTCCGGTTCGCGGGGCGTGTTACTGTTTTTGGCGAAGCGACGGACCTCTGGGATTTCTCGCGTCGCCCAGAATGACATGAACTGCGAAAATGAGGAACACTAATAGTGGAGAAGAAGCTACGGCAAAGGCATAGAGGCAGTTTGCGGTGGAGAAGGAACTTAACCGGGTCAGCGATGCGCGGCGGAGAGTGACCGCGCTGGTAGCTATTGCACGGTGGCTTTGGATCGTGAACTCGCTGGTCATGTTTGCGAGCGTGTGGCGCGGCGACTACGAACTGGCTGCGCTTGCGGGGTTCACGTGGGTGCTATCACTGCTTGTGGCGGCGTTCGGAAGCCGAGCTGCGAGGCATCTCACAACCGTGGAGCAGTCCCTACGCACCTTTTGATCACGAGCCATCGGTCAAATGCAGAACACATGCAGAGTTGACGAGTGTAAGCTCGTTCGATATACTGGCTCAGCATTGCATATCAGGCAGGCTGGGGCGCAGGTTGCATTTCGGGCGGATCTCGAAACGATGCAGTGGTGGGTGGTCACTGGTTGAGATACTGGTGATCGTTGCATGCATTGCAATCCTCGCGGGGATACTATTCCCGTTCCTCGCGCGCGCGAGGGCTATGGCCTACCAGACGAAGTGCGTATCCAACCTCAACCAACTCGCCAACGCGTTTCACGCCTACGCGCAGGATTGGGATGACCGTTGGCCGGCGCCGGGCGGACTGGCAGGAAACTGGTCGTACTGGTCGCAGAGCGGCAGAGGTGGTCTTCAGGGCTACATCAAGCAACGCGGCAATGGCTCCGTCTTCTGCTGCCCATGCATGCCGGAGTGGAAGAGCTTCCTATACGCCCCAAGAACATACTGCATGAACAGCTACCTGCGCGAGCCTGCCGACGTTGAGTACACCGGGTACCCTGGCGACTGTAGATCGATCCTCAAAGGCATCCGTGTGCAGAATATCCCCGAGGAGAGGAACACGATACTGATGTTCGAAGGTGTGCCGCTCACGGTGGGATGGGAAAACGATCCTTACTTCATCTACATCTATCGCTGCTGCAACTGGACAAGGGTGAGGGGCTACTACCCGAATATCCAGCATACGATTGATCCGGGAATCCCTTGGCACGGCAAGTTCAACAACTACGTCTACTGCGACGGGCATATCAAGACCCGCAGGCCGGGGCGAAAGACCCGCGGCGAGTGGTCGACTCACAACGAGATGTATGAGTGGTACGTCAGCAAGGCCAGATTCGAGACTGATCTCTGGCCGACGCAGGCAAAGCAGGGGGTGCCGTACGAGTAGCCAACTCCCCCCAGTGCAGAATCGAGCGAGCCTGTAAGCCGGGTTCTGTCTTCGCCGCCTGACGGCAGCGGAGGTGATCATCTATCTCGGCCGCACGTTGCCGTGCGGCTCATGCGGCGACACCCGGGAGGTCAGCGGGCAGCTTCAGCCCTCCCCTATTCGGCCTTGCTCCAGGTGGGGTTTGCCAAGCCTCCGCCTCACGACGGAGCTGGTGGTCTCTTACACCACCGTTTCAGCTCTCCTCTAGCGGACTTGCGCAGCAAGTACGCGTGAGGGTTTTCTTTTCTGTGGCACTTTCCCTAGCCCGACGAATCGAGCCGGTTGCCGCTAGCAACCACCCTGCCCTACGGAGCCCGGACTTTCCTCCCCGATTGCTCGGAGCGATCACCCGGCTCGCTCAGGTACATGGTACCACGGATTGGCGAGAGACTTCAATGCAGTTTGGTCAGTGGTCAGTGGGAAGGATCGAAGGGGATGCCGGAGTTGTCGGAGGGAGCACTTGGCGGAGGGACCGGCGAACTCGATCCCGAGGAACCCGGACTCGGCTGGGATTGTGGCGGGTTGACGGCATCGATCGCCGCGATGCGTTCGCGAGCTGCTATGGCGTATTTGTCGTTGCCACCGCAGTCCATGGCCTTCTTGTATTCGTCGCGAGCGTTCGTCAGGTCGGTCTGCAGCTCGAATGCGCGCCCCGCGTAGTAGTGCCCCTCGGGTGCGTCGGGCCGCATCTTGATCAGCTCCTGGGCTTGATCCATCAAGCTGTAGGCGCCACCACCCTCGGTCGCAGTCTTGTATGTTTTGTTAACAAGGGCCTTGAAGATATTGTCCTCGGCGATCTTGCCTTCGCGGGACTCGGGCGACACCCGGACCGCGTGCCGCCACTGTTCGAGGGCGCCATCGGTGTTGCCCTGGTTGTATAGCTTTGTGCCCTGCTCCAGGTACTTGGCAGCGTGCTCGCTGGACATGCTATTCTGATAACTGCTGAACGCCTGGTTCACGGCCCATATCGCGAACACCAGCATCGCCGCAAATCCTATCACAAGCATGAAGATGCCCAGGAAGTTGCGGGTCTCTGAAGTCATGATCGGCGCCGGTGGGCCGGGGGGAGGCGTGGGCGGCAGCACGGATCCATGCTGAGCGAACGGGTCGGGCACCGACGACGGCGATGCGCCAGCGCTCGGAGACGGAGCCGGTGTGCCGTAAGGCGTCATAGGGCCCGGGCTAGGTTGGCCGAATGGTGATGGCGGCGGTGGATATGCGGCCGGCGGCTGCTGATATGGCCCCTGGGATGCGCCGCCGAACGGCGACGGATACGCTCCGTAGCCGTTGGACTGCGGCATGAACATGCCCGCACACTTCTCCTCGCGCAGGTCCTCTGCCATCTGCTCCGCGGAGGTGTAGCGCGCGTCGGGATCCTTTGCCATCGCCTTACGAACGACGCCGGTCAGCCACGGAGGGACTCCTGGCGGGGGAGTCGGCTCCATATTCATGATGTTGTAAGTGACCGTGACAATGCTGTCGCCGCTGAACGGCTTTGAGCCAGCCAGCATCTCGTAGAGCACGACGCCCAGCGAGAAGAGGTCGGAGCGTGCATCGAGCGTCTTGCCGGCGACCTGCTCGGGCGACATGTAGCTGGGCGTGCCGAAAACTTGGCCGTCCTGCGTGATCGGCGATTCGCCCATCAGCCGCGCGATGCCGAAGTCCGTGAGCTTGACGAGCCCTCCGGGCAGGATGTAGATGTTCTCGGGCTTGATGTCGCGGTGGACTACGCCCTTCTCGTGCGCGCTGGTGAGGGCGGAGCAGAGCTGAAGCGCGTAGTTGATGGCGTCCGTGATGGCGACCGGCCCACCCGCCTGGATCACGTCGCGCAGGGTTTGGCCGTTGATCATCTCCATCGCGAAGTAGTAGCGGTCGTTCTCCTCGCCGTACTCGTAGACGGTGACGATGTTGGGGTGATTGAGCCTCGCGGCGGCCTTGGCCTCGCGGCGGAAGCGCTCGATGCGCTCGCGGCGCTGGGCACCCTGAACGTTCGGAGGCAGGCAAAGCTCCTTAAGGGCGACGCGCCGATCCATCACGGGGTCATAGGCCTCGTAGACTACGTCGTTCGAGCGACCTATCTCCCGTATGATCTGATACTTGCCCAGCGTATTGGTGGAACCGGTTGACAATGCTGCTATCCTAACGTAGCGCCCGATCTCCGTCACGGATATGGCCGGGACAGAGGCCAGCCACTACGGCTATCGGCGACTCCACTTCTTATCTTCCCAACAGCGCGCCGAGGCCTTTCTTTTTGGCCTTGCGAGAGATGTCGGCGATCTTGAGGATCAGAACGGTGCAGTTGTCGGAGCCGCCGCGTTCGAGCGCGAGGTTGACCAGGTCCCACGCGGCCTGCGACGGCGAACTCGTCTTCATCGCATCCCGCATCTCGTCGGCACTGACTTCGTTGGAGAGGCCGTCCGAGCAAAGCAGGAACGTATCGCCGGTCTCGAGTTCGTGCGTGAAGATGTCAACGTCCACGCTGGGCGCGTTGCCGATCGAGCGAGTAATCACGTTCTTGAACGGCGACATCGACGCCTCTTCCTCGGTCAGGGCGCCGCGCTTGACCTGCTCGTTGACCCAGGAATGATCGTCGGTGAGAAGCTCGATATGGCTTCCGCGCAGGCGGTAGCACCGGCTGTCGCCGACCTGCGCTATGAACGCCTCCTCTCCTCTTACGACCAGCGCCGTGAGCGTCGTTCCCATGCCGTTGCGCTCGACGATCGCGCGGGAGAGGTCGTAGATGATGCCGTTTGCCTGCTGCACAGAGCTGCGCAGGGACTCCTCAACCATCGGCGACGGGTCGGCGTAGTAGGCGCGGATGGCCGTCTTGAGCGCAATCTCGCTGGCGATCTGGCCCGCCGCGTGGCCACCCATGCCGTCGGCGACCGCGTAGAACGCCCCCTTGCTCGCAAGCACGTCCTCGTCGTCGGGCTGGAAGAACTCGAACTTGTCCTCGTTGTTCTCGCGGACGCAGCCGAGGTCGGTCTTCGCGCCGAGAAGCGACTCGACGACGATCCCGCGCGCCTTCTCGGCCCGCTCCTCCCACTGCTTCATGAGTTCGGCGGTGTTAATCTTGGCGGTTATCTCATCTGCCAAATGTGCACCTCGGAAGGGGAAATCGCGAAAGGAAGAAAGACAGAAGAGAAGAAAAGGAATTGAGTCTCTGTCCTTCTGGCTTTCCGTGTTCCCCGATTAGGATTCGCCCTTGCCTTCCATTATCGTAAAAACCGTGCGCCCTAGCGTGATCTCGTCGCCAGGGACGAGGTCGCGAGGGACGTTGGCGTCGAGCTTGACGCCGTTGATCATTGTGCCATTCGTGCTGCCGACGTCGGTGATCGTGAACTTGCCGTCGCCGAACGTGAGATCAGCGTGACGGCCGGAGCAGTACGGGTCGGAGATGACGATGTCGTTGTCTGCCTCGCGGCGGCCGATGGTGTTTGTGCCATCGTGAATGTCGAAGCTGTATGCGCCGTCCTTGGAGACTAGCTTGCCGACGGGCGTGGTCCGCTCCGCTTCAGAGCGCTCTTCGATCTCGACGGGCTCTCTCTCCTCACCCCAGCCCTCTCCCTCTGGAGAGGGAGCTCCTTCGCCCTCCACTCTCGGCTCTTCGCTTTCGGCTCTCGGCTCTTCGCTCTCCGCTGCCTCGTAGCGCAGCGCGAAGCTGCCGAAGATGACCTCGCAGCCATCGGTGAGGTCGGCCTTTTCGCCTGGGGCGATCTTGACGCCGGCGACGATGGTGCCGTTGGTGCTGCCGGCGTCTTCGACGTAGGCGCGGCCATCGGCAACGGTGATAGTCGCGTGCCTGCGGGAGACGGTGTTGTGCGCGAGCAGGACATCGGCGTTCTCGCGGCCGACGGTGTTGGGACCGGCGTTGAGCGGGAACTCGCGCGTGCCATCCGGCGTGACGAGCTTGCCCATCGACGGCACTTCAGGCATATCCGCGACAGCAACCGGAGCGGAACTCAGCAGGAAGCCGCAGTCGATGCAATAGGTCTCGGACGGCGGGTTCGGAGTGTGGCAGACCGGGCAGTCCACGTTCATCGCCATCTGGGTGGCGTTGGACGCAGGCTGCGAGATCATCTGCGTCGCTTCGGCTGAGTCCATCGTGCCTATGGCGGTCTTGTTGGTGTCTTCCATCAGCTCTTCCCCCGATCGAGGTCAAGTATCGTGCCCATGAGTGTCTTCTCGGCGCCGCCGCCCTGTTTGATCTGGTCGATGGCCGTCTGGATGTCCTGCGCCTGCAGGGTCTTGCCCTGGCTAATCAGCATGCTCTGGGTCTTCTGCAGCTCTCGGAGTGCGTCGGCGGGCGAAACCTGCTGCGTGCGCATGCCCATGACGGTCTTCTCGAGGTTGCGGGATGCCTCCGCGACTTCGACCTCGCGCTGGACCTGCTCGTTGACGCCGCTCGCGATGAGATTCTGGTCGGTCGTGAACTCGACCACCACGTCGCCGGCGACGGACTCGCTTCGGGCCGTAACACAGTCGTCATAATCCACCTCGACCTTGGCCACCCGATACTTGCCGCCGGGGCGGTTGCCCAACTCCAACTCCACGATGGCGCTCATCGTCTGGCCGCGCTCGAGATCGGCGAGAGTGACCTCGGCGGAACGGTGGCCGAACGCGGGCAGCTTGTTGTAGATCTGTCGGACCTGCACCCAGCGGGACATGTGCACGCGCATCTTGACGTTGCGCGCGACAACGTTCATGAGCGTTTCGAGCTCCTTGCGGAAGATCTCGGGAATGAGCTCGGGGCGGGTGATGTAATAGTAGTTGCCGCCGCTGCGCTTGGCGATCGCGGCGAGCAGCTCCTCGTTGTATTCCATGCCGAAGCCGAGCGCGGTGATCGTGATGCCTCGGGATTTCTGCTCCGCGACCTGCCCGACGATGGATTGGAAATCCTTGGTGCCTGCGGTGGGCTCGCCGTCCGTGAACAGCAGCGCGCGGTTCACGTAGCCGGCGGACGCCACCGACGCGATCTGGTTCGAGCCGAACTGGATGCCACCGTAGAGATCGGTAGTGTTGCCGACCTGGAGCATATCGATGTGCTGCTTGATCAGGGCCTTGTTGACGACCTTTCGCGCGGGCATTACGACCTCGGCCTGATCGGTGAATGCGACGATGGAGAGAACGTCGTTTGGCTCCAGCAGATCGACTACGTAGCCGCACGCGCGCTTCATGTAGTCCATCGGCGGGCCTTCCATCGAGCCGGAGCGGTCGAGTATCAGGCAGAGGTTGAGCGGCATGCGCGCGCCCATCGCAATCCCGGTGCCGGTTATCTTCACCAGCACGTGCTGGCGTGTGTTGCCGGTCGCGAGCGCGTAGGCGTTCTCCGGCACGCACTCGACGGTGAGCGCCTGCATGCTGCCGGCCATCTGGGTGCGGTTCGCATCGGGCGCGAACACGCCGCCGGACATCTGCGTCGCGTTCGGGTCCATGCCGCCGATCCGCGTCCTGTTCGGATCGTCCGGCGGAATCATCTGGGTTCTATCGTTCATTCAATGCTCCTGAGGAATGCAATCGCGAAGAGGAGAAAGTCAGAAAGCAGGAAAACTAATGACCCGATTTCCCCTCTTGTGGCTTTTCTTCCTTTCGCGATTAGCTCCCTTCGAATCTGAACTTGGTACTGCCTATCTGCACCGTGTCGGCGGGCACGAGTTGGTGGCGCGTGATGCGCGTGTTGTTGACGTGCGTGCCGTTGGTGCTGCCGTCGTCGTAGAGAACGCACGCGCCGTGTTCGATTGCTATGTGGGCGTGGTTGCGAGAGACTGAGTTATCGAGCGGCAGGGCGATGTCCTTCGTGGAGTCCCTACCAATGAGCATGTCGTGGTCGATGATGAACGTGTGGCCGGCGTAGGGACCGGAGGTCCCTATCAGCTTCGCCACCGATGGCTGGCGGCCGGGGGCCGAGGGAGCCCCAAACGGCGACGTAACGTTCCCATACTGCGGCGGCGTGGCAAGCGGCTGAGTCAACTGGTTCTGGACCGTGCGGCCGGAGTCCTGGGCAGGCTGGCGGATGGTCTGGCCGAGGTCCTGCTGAGGCTTCGCGCCGACGGTGCAGTCGCAGTTGCCGTTGGCGTCCTTGGGCGAGCCGCAGAACGGGCAGACATGCTGCGATGTCGGGATCTGCACGCCCGGCGTCGGTCGATACGAGCTCGATCTTGCCGTTGCCTTGTCGCGATATAGGAACTTGGTCTTGCCGATCTCGAGCTGGTCGCCGTCGGTGAGCAGCTCGCGGCGGGTGATCTTGGCGCCGTTGAGCCGGGTGCCGTAGATCGAGCCGGCGTCCTCGATGAGGTGGCGCTTGCCCTCGGCGGTGATGATGGCGTGCTTCTGGTCCACGTCGGGGTCGCCGAAGACGGGGATGTCCGCGAACTCATCGCGGCCAAGCACGGTGACGGGCTTGTAGAGCGATATCTCGCGCCCCTCGTTGCGCCCGACCAGCCGCACGAGCCACGCCTGCTTAGTGAGTTCCTCGACGAACCCAAGGAACAGGCCGATGGACGCGCCGGTCGCACCGAACGCGATCAGCCGGATCATCGCCGGAGGGAAGTTGGCTTCGCCGCCCTTGTTCATCCACACGAGTATCTCGAAGACCGATCCGCCGAGCCCGCCGCCAATGAAACCGCCGACCGCGCCGTTGATCATCTTCTTGGGGTTCGCGGTCGCGACGCCCTGCGAGATGCCGATCAGGCCGCCGATGAGCGCCCAGCCGAAGCCGCGGCCGATGAGCAGCAGCAGGAACGACAGCAGACCCGCCGACCCAGCCATGCCGTAGAGCACGCTGTAGACGCGACTGCCAATCGTGAGCCCGACCACTCCCCCACCCGCACCGAACATCGCGGATATCAGGATGCACTTGCCTGCCTCGCGCACCGACGCGGCCGAGAGCGCCTCTGCCACGCCCAACATCAGCCCCACAAACAGACCGGAGACCAGCCCGATCAGGAAATATTGCGCATAGGCGAGGTCCTTCTGGACGTCCGGCATCAGCGCCGTCGGCTCCATTATCGCCCACGCCGCCAATAGACCAATCGCGCCGGCTAGAGTGTATCGGATTATGCGTCCCAACTAGACCTCAAATCTGAACTTCGTCCCGCCGATCTGGACCTCGTCGCCGGGGAAGAGCTTCTGTTCTGTTACGCGCGCGCCGTTGACGAACGTGCCGTTGGAACTGCCCTCGTCGCGGATCGAGTAGCCGCCGTTGGCCTGCGAGATGGTCGCGTGGCGGCGGGAGGACGTGCCATCATTCGGCAGCGCAATCGGGTTGTCAGCCTCGCGGCCGATGACCATCGACGGCGACGTGATCTCGAATATGTGACCCGCGTAGACACCTTGGGAGCCGACGAGTCTGGGACCAGCGGACGCGCCCGCCATCGGAGCGGCCGCGGGAGCCATTCCCGGAGTGATCGTACACGCGCAGCGGCCGTTCGCGTCCTTGCGCTGACCGCAGAATTGGCAGACGTTCGGATCGATCGCAGGGCCCGCAGGCGCGCCCGGTGCGGGCTGGCCGGCTGAATCGCCCGGCATCTCGACGCCGAGCCCCTGGAGCGCGCTCTTGGCGGTCACGCCCCTGGACTTGAGCACGATCACTACAATCGCAATGATCAGCGCGAGGATCACGAACCCCGCCAGGGTCTGCAGCGCGAGCGATAGAGCATCGCCGCCACCACGCTCCGGCTTGGCCTCGCCCTTCGCCTTGGGCTTGATCGGCAGCGTGTTGACGTCGCCGGAAACCCTGATGTCTTCCTCGAAGTTGGGTACCGCGCGCTTCTCGGGGATGGTGATATCGGAATCGATGGTCTTGCGAAGGTTCTCCGCTTCGACATTGACCGATATCTCGCCAGACGCCACGTTCTCGAAGGTTGCAACGCCCTCGTCGGCGGGAGTGACAACCGCAGTCATCTTCTCATTCATGCCATCGGTAATATTGACAATCGCACTCTCGACGGGCTTGCCGTCAGTGGCAACGACGCGCAGTCGGACCGTGCGGACGTATTGGAAGTCGTCCTCGGGCAGGTCCACGTCCTTAGTGCTCTCCGACGCCGGATAGTCTGAGATGGCAAGGTTGCCGTTCTTCTTGTTCATCACGAAGAGCTTGGCGTCTGAGTACTTGGCTCCGAGGGGCGCGAGGTCAAGGTCGGCGGACTTGCCCTTGAACCGGGCCGGAAGTGTGGTCTGCGCGGCACCCTCGGAGTCTTTGAAGGTGAACCAGTAGACGTAGCTGCCCTTCTTCTCGACCTTGAGAGTCGGAGGAGCGGCTTTCTCCTTGGCAGGCTTCGCTGCCTCCTCAGGCTTTGCTTTGTCGGCTGCCTTGGCCGGCTCGGGCTTCGCGGCAGGTTTCGGCGCAGCAAGCGCGGCCGTGCAGAATGCGAACAATAGAACGATAAGGATGAGGACACTTCTCCGTGTGCTAATGGTAGATCACTCCTTTGATGGTAGCTGTCAGCTATATGCTGTCAGCCATCAGCATTCAGAACCCCTGTTCCTGTAATTCCTGTATTGCAGTACCTATGCAGTCGGCCAAGTCGCCGGCGATCATTGCCGGTTCACTCAGCTTGCGGGCCGCGATCTCGCCCGCGAGACCGTGAAGGTAGACGGCTGCGGACGCCGCGTGGTCGGCCTCGTTCTTCTGCGCCAGCAGCGCGCCGATCATGCCGGAGAGAACGTCGCCGGTGCCGCCTGTCGCCATGCCGGGCGAGCCCGTCGTGTTGATGAACGCTGTTCCATCCGGCGAGGCGATCACGGTTCCCGCGCCCTTGAGCACGACCGTAACCTTGTGCTCCTTCGCGAACGCGCGTGCAATCTCCAGTCGGTTTGACTGGACTTCAGCCGACGTAGTTCCTAGCAGTGTCGCCATCTCGCCAGGGTGCGGCGTGATCACCAGCGGCGCCTTACACTTCCTTAAGACGCTCAGGTCGCGCGAAACTGCGTACAGCGCATCGGCGTCTATGATGGCGGGTTTGGTGAGCTTCGGGATCAGGTTGAGCGTGAAGTGGATCGTATCCTCGTCGCGGCCGAACCCCGGCCCGATCACGACCGAATCCCACTTGCCGACGTACTCCAGCACCTTGTCCAGAGACGCCATTCCGAACGCGCGGGCCTTGCCCTCCGGCACGGGGATCGTCATCGCCTCGGTCAGCTTCACTTCCATTATATCGTTGAGCGACTCCGGCACGAGCACGGTCACCAGCCCCGCGCCGATGCGCAGCGCGCCCATCGCCGCCAGCGTCGCCGCGCCGGTCAGGCCGACTGAGCCGGCAACGATTGCGACGTGACCGAAATCGCCCTTGTGGGCGTCCTGATTCCTGGCAGTGGCAAGGCTGACTGATATCGCGCACCTCTCGTCCAAAAGCCTGGCTGATGCCGCGCGCCAATCATACGCTTCTTGCGGTATGCCGATGTCGGCGACCACGATGTCGCCTGCGTACCACGCACCGGGCCAAGTCACGAGACCGACTTTGGCCAGGCCGAACGTCACCGTCGTCTGCGCCTTGACGGCGGCTTTGCCGATGTCCTCGAGCCGTTCGGTGGGGCCAAGCACTCCTCCCGTATCCGCGTTAAGCCCAGAGGGGATGTCCACCGCGACTGTGGGCACGCCGGAGAGGTTGATGGCTGCCACGGCCTCGGCATAGTCCGGCTTGAGTTCTCCCTTTGCACCCGTCCCGAGCAGGGCATCGATAACAAGGTCGCTTTCGCTGATCGCCTTGCGAAGTCGCTTTATGCTGCGGGAGTAGTCTATACGAATCCGCTCTTTCTCGGCCAGCTCAAGGTTGGCCAGGGCGTCGCCCTTTGCGGAAGCTCTGTCGCCCCAGTAGAACACGGTAACGCCCAGAAGAGTCGCCTGCAGGTGCCGCGCCGCAACGAACCCATCACCGCCATTATTGCCCGGCCCCGCAACAACCACCACTCGGCGCAGTCCGCGGGTTCCGATGCGCCGCACAGCCTCATCCGCCACCGCCTTGCCGGCGTTTTCCATAAGCAGCAGGCTGGGAACACCGTATTTCTCGTTTGCGAGGCGGTCGAGTTGGCGCATCTGCTCGGCCGTCGCAAGCAGCGTGCGGGACGCGTCGCAATACCCGACCAACTTCACTCCTCCACCTCCACCACCGCCACGGCGCTGGCGTAGTGTTTGGTGTGGGAGACGCTGAGGTGGACGGTCGCTCCGGCTGCCGCTTCGATCGCGCGACCGGAGAGGTTCACCATCGGTTTCCCGTCGGCGTTGTTGACCACTTCCACTTCCTTCCATCCGAAAGGACCGCCCAGCGCCTTCGCAACCGCCTCCTTTGCCGCAAATCGAGCAGCCAGGTGAAGGTACTTCGAAGGCTTGCTGTCGGCGTAGTTGCGCTCGGTGGGCGTAAAGACGCGCTCGATGAAGCCGCCGTCACGCTCGCAGACCTCGCGAATACGCTCGGTTTCCACTATGTCGGTCCCCACACCAAGTATCGGCATATTACCTGTCTTTTTCCTATAGTCCATCTATCTTACGCCATTCATACTGCAATCTCCTGCCGACGCGGCTGTCCGCTATCAGCATTCAGCCTTTGGCTAACGAAGACGCGTGCCGATAATTCCATGAGCAGCTTCGGCATCAGGGCATCCGCGCTGAAGGCCGAGTGCTGACGGCTGATAGCTCTTTTCCGAGGAGTATGCGAATGCATGATGCTCAGACGCACGATATCACGGCTGTCCGCGACCGGCGGATGCCGGACTCGCTGATAGTGATCGGGGCGGGTACCGGAGGACCGCAGGCCCTGGTGGAGATCCTCCCCAGATTCCACGCGAACTTCTCCGGAACCATAATCGTGGTCCAACAGATGCGATCGGGTTTCACCAAAGTCCTGGCAAACCAGCTCAACGAGGTGTGCCGGCTGCCGGTGTATGAGCCCGTCGATGGACAGGAACTCCACGCCTCCGAGATTCTCATCGCGCCGGGCGGCGCCGTGCTGACAGTTCCCGTGCCCGACGGGCAGTCCAGCTGCGTTGTCCGGATCGAGGATGTCATCGACGACCCGGAGAAGCTCAACACTCGCACGGACGCGACCATGGCATCAGCCGCCGCGCTCTACGGTCGAGAGTGCATGGGCGTGCTGCTGACCGGCATGGGCGATGACGGCCGCAACGGCATGCGCGCAATAGCGGACGCCGGTGGGACCACGCTGGCGCAGGATGAGGAATCCTGCATCGCATTCGACCTACCGTCATCCGCGATCGACGGCGGGGCCGCGCACGAGGTGCTGCCTCTGTGGAACATCGCGGACCGGATAATGTCCATCGCACAGGGGGACGCAAATGCAATCGCTGCCTAGAACACGACTCGGAGACATGCTCGTGATTGCGGGCGCGCTGTCGGACGATCAGCTCGAGTGGGCACTCGACCGGCAGAAGGAGAGCTATCAGCGGCTGGGAGAGATCCTGCTTGAGGCCAAGCTGGTCAATGAGGATGACGTCACGGAAGCACGCGCACTGCAGCTCGATATGCCCTATGTGCAGCTCAACGAGTTCCAGATTAGGCCTGAAGTGGTCAAGCTAGTGCCGGAACACCTGGCGCGGGCCTACAGCCTCATTCCCATAAGCGCGACCACCACGAAGATAACCGTCGCGATGGCGAACCCGATGGACGTGGAGGCGATCGACACAGTCCAGCGCTGCTCGAAGAAGCGAGCGGTGCCGGTCCTGGCGGCCGAGTCTCGCATCATAACCGCACTGGAGCAGGCCTACGGCAACGCCGGCGGAGAAGACATTACTGCAACCATAGAGGAAGCGATTGGCGACGTGGAGATCCAGGTCGCCGACTCCGATCTGCCGGACGATGTGGCCGAGGAGCGCAGACAGTCCACGCAAGCGCCAGTCGTGAAGACCGTCAACCTCGTGCTTCAGGAAGCGGTGAAGCAGAAGGCCAGCGACATTCACTTCGAACCGCGCGCCAACTCGCTCGAGATCCGTTACCGCCTCGACGGAGCTCTCCAGCACATTCGGAACCTGCCCAAGCAGTTACAGCCTGCGGTGCTGAGCCGCATTAAGATAATGGCCGAAATGGACATCGCCGAGAAGCGGCTGCCTCAGGACGGCCGGATCAAGATGAAGATATCCGGCAGGAGAGTGGACCTCCGAATTTCCTCGCTGCCTACGCAATACGGAGAACGCATCGTGATTCGAATCCTCGATAGAGGCGCGCAGCAGGTATCGATCGAGAGTCTAGGATTCGGCGACCGCGAGTTCCCCATTTTCAACAAGCTTATCCGCAAGCCCTACGGCATTATGCTCGTCACCGGCCCGACTGGCAGCGGCAAGACCACGACCCTCTACTCGGCATTGAGCGCGATCAAGTCAGACGAGAGCAACATATTGACGTGCGAGGACCCTATCGAGTATGAGCTCGAAGGCGTGAGCCAGTCGGCGGTGAACGTCCGGGCGGGGCTGACGTTTGCCACGCAGCTTCGAGCCATACTGCGACAGGACCCGGATGTGATTCTCGTAGGCGAAATACGTGACCGCGAGACCGCGGAGGTCGCATTCCAGGCGGCCATGACCGGCCATCTCGTATTCTCGACGCTGCACTGCAACGACGCGCCGAGCGCGATCACCAGACTGATCGATATGGGCGTGGAGCCGTATCTGATCGGATCGTCGGTGGTGGGAGTGCTGGCGCAGAGGCTCGTGCGGACGCTTTGCCCCCGCTGCAAGTCGCCTTACACGCCGGCCATGGAGGAACTGACGGTCCTCGGGCTGGAGAACATGGAGGGCGCGCAGTTCTACAAGGCCTCCGGCTGCAGCGCGTGCAACATGCGCGGCTACGCAGGACGGCTGGCGGTGTTCGAGGTCATGCCCGTCACCGAGGACATGCGCCGGCTTACGATCAGCAACCCAACCGCGGATCAAGTGAGGGATTTGGCATTCGCAGCGGGTATGAGGACAATGCGTGACCACGCGGCGGAGAAGATCCTCGCCGGACTGACCAGCATCGATGAGGTCAGGCGGAAGGTGTTTGTGGGCGACGACGCGTAGGATTCCTTTGAATGAATTCGAGGCTACGCTGACGAAGTCCACCTTCGTGGACTACAAACAGATGGAACTACTTGGATTGGACACGGCCGAGCTGACGAAGTTGTGCGTTCAGCTCGGCCAGCCTGCGTTTAGGAGCCGGCAGATAGCGGACTGGCTGTATAAGAAAGCTGTAGGAAGTATTGCAGAGATGACCAACCTGCCGGCAGCAATTCGCGAGCAACTTGTGCAGACTTCGACTCTGACGCGCGTGGAGGTCGCCGGCGAGTCGGAGTCCACTGACGGCACGACGAAGTATCTGCTCAAGCTCGGCGACGGCGAAACCGTTGAGAGCGTGCTGCTCCCCTACCCCGATCGTGTGAGCGTGTGCGTGTCCACTCAGGTCGGTTGCCCGGCGGGGTGCGTGTTCTGCGCCACGGCAATGTGCGGGTTCGTGCGCAATCTGACGGCCGGCGAGATCGTGGACCAGGTGCTGACGCTTCAGGAACGCGGCGGGCGGAGGGTGACTCACGTTGTGTTCATGGGTATGGGTGAACCGCTGGCAAACTTCGACAACGTCGTCAAAGCCCTGCGCCTGCTTAACGACGAAGTCGGCATCGGGATGCGCAGGATGACGATCTCGACCGTGGGCATTCCTGGGGCCATCCGCAGGCTGCAGGACCTCGATCTGCAGATCACACTGGCCGTATCGCTGCACGCCGCGGACGAGGCGCTGCGGCACGAGCTGGTCCCCGTATCGACGGGCTACTCTCTGGCCGAACTGATCGAAACGTGCAGGGCGTACGCCGACTTCACCAAACGCCGCATCACGTTCGAGTATCTGCTCTTGGCAGGCGTCAATGACTCGCCCGCGCAGGCTGCGGCGCTCGCCAGACTGCTTCATCACACACTATGCAACGTGAACCTCATCCCGTTCAATGAGGTCGCCGGGCTGCCGTATAGGCGACCATCGCAAGCGGCGATCCGGACATTCCGCGCAGTGCTCGAAGAGGCCGGGATCGAGGTGACCCAGCGAATGGAACGCGGGCACTCGATCTCAGCGGCGTGCGGGCAGTTGAGGCGACGAACCGGACCCTGAGATAAGTCACTGCCGTGACGCCTAGCGCACACTTATGACAACACAGCCAGCCTGCTACCTCATCTAAACACAATTCACCGACCACAACCCCGTATTTGGCACAGGTTTTGCACTGACATGCATGTCCCGCCTGGGGCAATGAGGGTGCGAGAAGGCTGGAAAGGAGTCGGGATGAAACACGCTTGGATGCTGCTGCTCGCGTTGGCGATCTGCTCCCCCAGTCAGGCCGGATGGCGTCTGACCAGCCACAGTCAGGTGACCGTCCTGGTCGAAAGCAGTGCTCATCAACTGCTGGGATCGAAGACCTGGATCGACAACTCCGAGTGCATGGGCGGATCGCAGTTCGCCGAGCCGCTTACGACATCGTTCAGGCTCGAACTTGACGACCTCTACGGCTCGTCGTTGTTCGGGAATGTCTCGCTGCCGGGCAGCGTCGGACAGACCGTCTGGGTCGCGAGCAACAACGATGACCCGCAGTTTGGCGCATTTGTGAGCGCGCTCACTGACGGGCACAACGACACCCTGTGGGGCAGGTTCACGCTGGAATCCGACGGCAACTTCGCCGGCGGTGGTGGGATCGGTTACACCGAGTCCAGCTTCTTCGGCACGGGTCAGAACCACGATTTCAAGGGGATGACCATCGGCCGCATAGGGCTCAGAGTGGACGAAGCAGACGTAACGCAGGGGCCTGTCGATCTGCCCGAACCGTGCTCGATGATCTCGCTGCTCTGCGGGATCGTCGGCGCAGCCGGTTATGCGCTGAGAAGACGGCAAGCTTAGCCTCGACGATTTCGGCCCCCGCCTCTTCGGCGGGGGCCTTTTTGCTGCGGAGGTGCGTAGGAATCGTGGCTTGCACTCTCTCGCGACTCCGGCCCCGCCAGAGCGCTGTCGAGTTCGCTAGCCCGTGCAGAACTGCGGACATCGATCAGGGGGCGATGGTCGCCCGTTGAGCGGCCACCCTCCGATGCGGCACTTTGACGACGAGCGTCTTTTCGGCCAGCGAAAGCAGATGAGGCACTTCGCTTATCAGCCTGGCGACCGGGATGCCGGCGGCCTCGAGTTTGGCAATCTTCGAGGCGGCGGTCTCGTCCTCTCCACCGACCAGTGCGCCCGCGTGTCCCATTCTCTTGCCGGCAGGGGCAGTGAGGCCGGCAATGAACGCCACGATCGGCTTGGTCATCCTCTGCCGGAAGAACTCAGCAGCAGCGATCTCGTCCTGCCCGCCTATCTCTCCCACCATCACTATGGCCTCAGTGTTGGGGTCGGCCTCGAATTCGCTGAGCAGGTCAACGTACCTGGTCCCAATGACCGGATCGCCACCGATGCCGACGCAGGTAGACTGCCCCAAGCCCGCCGCGGAGAGCGTGGAGACGATCTCGTAGGTCAGCGTGCCACTGCGCGACATGACGCCGATCTTGCCGGGCTTGAATATCTGACTCGGCATTATGCCCAGCTTGCACGCCCCCGGGCTTGTGACGCCGGGGCAGTTGGGTCCGATCAGCCTCGTTCCATTCGCGATCAGGGCTTCGCGAGCTTCGACCACATCGAGAGTCGGTATCCCTTCGGTGATGCACACGACCAGTTTGAGCGGGGCAGTCGAGGCCTCGAGCAAAGCCTGCTTGGCGAATCTGGCCGGCACGAAGATCACGGACGCATCCGCGCCCGTCTGCTCCACTGCTTCTCGGACGGTGTCGAATACCGGGATGTCGCCGTGGACTGTCTCGCCTCCCTTGCCCGGCGTCACCCCGCCCACGACGTTGGTACCGTATTCCAGCATCTTGCCGGTATGGAACGAGCCGTCCCGGCCGGTGATTCCCTGCACGATTACTCGTGTATCCCTGTTCACTAGTATGCTCATAGTGCATTCCCCAATCTGACTGCGCACTGGGCGCCTTCTTCGAGAGTATTCGCAACGATCATATCCGTGCCGGCGATCAATGCCTGGCCTTCGCGACAGTTGGTCCCAGCCAATCGAACCACAATCGGAAGAGGTATATCGAACTGCTCTTTGGCGGCAAGTATGCCTTTGGCGATGTCGTCGCAGCGCGTGATGCCGCCGAAGATGTTGATGAATATGCAGCGGACGCTGGGGTCCTTGGTGATCAGCCTGAGTCCGGCCAGGACCTTGTTGGGATCCGAACTGCCCCCCGCATCGAGGAAGTTGGCAGGCGAGCCACCGAAGTGCTTGACGATGTCCATCGTCCCCATCGCAAGGCCCGCGCCGTTGACCATGCATCCGATGTCTCCAGAAAGCCTGATGAACGTGACGTTGTTTTCCTTGGCGGTCAGTTCATCTTGATCCTCGGAACTCAGGTCGCGCATCTCGGCGTTCTCGGGGTGCCGGAAGAGGGCGTTGTCGTCGAAAAGTACTTTCGCGTCGAGTGCCGTGACGACGCCGCGTTCCTCGACCACGAGAGGGTTGATCTCGATCAGCGAGCAGTCGCGCGCTACGAACATCCTGCCCATCGCCACCATAATCCGGGCAACGGCTTCAGCCTGCGACGTGCCATCCACAAGCTGCTCGGCGAATGGCATGCACTCGTCCGTCGTGAGGTGTCCCAGGATCGCTGCCGGAACCTCATACCTGAGGATACTGGTCGGGCAGGTTTGGGCCGTTTCCTCGATCTCCATGCCGCCCTGGGGACAGCCCACGAAGACGATCTTGGACGTGCTCCGGTCGATCAGCAGGCTCAAATACGATTCCGACTCGATGCGTACGGCCGGACATACCAGTATCTTGCGCACGGGATAGCCCTTGATCGTCAGCCGCAGCATCTCCTCAGCTACCGCAGCGACCTGGTCGAGGCGGCAGGCCATCTTGACCCCACCCGCCTTACCGCGGCCACCGGAGTGGACCTGAGCCTTGAGAACGACAGGCAGACCCATCAGCTCAGCTACGCACTCCGCTTCGTAGGGCGTGGTGACAAGGATATCTCGGGTTGTGGGGATGCCGTACTCGCGGAAGAGCTGTTTCGCCTGATATTCGTGGATTTTCATCTCTCACCTTTTCCTCTCCAAACGTCGGTTCACTGGTCAGTCAGCAGCGATATCAGGAACTGGCGGTTCATGCGCGCGATGTTGTTGGCCTTGATCTCTTTTGGACAGACCAACTCGCACTCTTTCTCGTTGGTGCAGTTGCCGAACCCGGCTTTGTCCATTGCACTGACCATCTCACGGACACGCCTGCGCCACTCGGCTTTGCCCTGCGGAAGCAGCGACAGGTGGGCAAGTTTCGCCGAGACGAACAGCATGGCGGAGGCGTTCTTGCAGCAGGCCACGCACGCCCCGCAGCCCACGCAGGCCGCGGCGTCCATCGCAAGCTCAGCGTCGGGCTTGGGAACCGGTATCGCATTGGCGTCCGGAGCGCTGCCGGTGCTCACGGAGACGTAACCGCCCGATTTGATGATCTCATCGAAGGCCGAGCGATCCGTGATAAGGTCCTTGACTATGGGAAAGGCCCGCGCGCGGATTGGTTCCACGGTGATGGTGTCGCCGTCCTCGAACGAGCGCATGTGCAGCTGACAGACAGTGGTTCCGTGCTTTCCGCCGTGGGGTCGTCCGTTTATCACCAGGCAGCACGTGCCGCAGATTCCCTCGCGGCAGTCACTATCGAACGCTATCGGATCCTCGCTGATGAGAATGAGACGCTCATTGACCACATCGAGCATCTCCATAAAGGACATGTCCGGCGATATGTCCGTCGCCTCGTAAGTGACGAACTTACCTCTTGCCTTAGCGGACTTCTGGCGCCAGACTCTGAGCGTGAAGTTCATTACTTGTAGCTCCTTTGCGCCAACTTGATGGCCTCGAACTGCAGCGGTTCCTTGTGCAGAACCGGAGGAGTCTCGTCACCTGCGAACTCCCAGGCACCCACGTAGCTGAAGTGCTCGTCGTCGCGAAGCGCCTCACCGTCAGGCGTCTGGCTCTCGACGCGGAAATGACCGCCACACGACTCCCGCCGCTGCAGCGCGTCGCGAACCATCAGCTCCGCGAACTCGAGAAAGTCGGCTACGCGCAGCGCGCGCTCCAGGTTCTGGTTCAGGTCGTCGGACGACCCAGCGACCATGAGGTTGTGCCAGAACTCGTCTCTAATCTCAGGGATTCGCCTCAGCGCAGCTTCGAGATCAGCTTCGTTGCGGCTCATTCCACAATTGTTCCAGAGCAGCAATCCCAACTCGCGATGGATGTCGGCAGCGGTGCGGCTGCCCCTGATCGACAGCAGCTTGTCGATTCGGGCCGACGCGGCGGCGACGGAGTCGGCGAAGGCGCTGTGTGACGCGTCGGTCTGCGCAGGCTGGATGCCGGCGAGGTAGCCGCCGATCGTATAGGGGATCACGAAGTAACCATCGGCGAGGCCCTGCATAAGCGCGCTGGCGCCGAGACGGTTTGCTCCGTGATCGGAGAAGTTCGCCTCTCCAAGCACGAACAGCCCGGGCACGGTGCTCATGAGATCGTAATCGACCCACAGGCCGCCCATGGCGTAGTGCGGAGCGGGGTAGATGCGCATGGGGACTTCGTACGGATTCTCGGCGGTGATACGCTCATACATGTCGAAGAGGTTGCCATACTTCTCGCGGATGCTGTCGGCTCCATCGCGGGCGATCGCGTCGCGAAGATCGAGGTAGACCGCGAGGCCGGTCTGCCCGACGCCCCGGCCAGCGTCGCACTGAGACTTGGCGTTTCGAGACGCGACGTCGCGCGGCACGAGATTGCCGAATGCGGGGTACTTTTCTTCGAGATAGTAGAAACGGTCGGCCTCCGGTATCTGAGCTGGGTCGCGCGTATCGTGCTGGTTTCTGGGAATCCACACGCGCCCATCGTTGCGCAGGCTCTCGCTCATCAGGGTCAGCTTGCTCTGATGATTGCCCGTGACCGGGATGCAGGTCGGGTGGATCTGCGTGTAGCATGGATTGGCAAATGCCGCCCCCTTGCGATAGGCTTTCCACGCGGCAGACACATTGCAGCTTGCCGCGTTGGTGGATAGGAAGAAGACGTTGGTGTAGCCGCCCGTCGCGAGAATCACGGCATCAGCGGCGAAGCTCTCCATCTCGCCGGTGATCAGGTTGCGCACCACAATGCCCCTGGCAGCACCGTCAATCACGACCAGGTCCATCAGCTCGCGCCGGGGGAACAGCTTTATACGTCCGGCGTGTACCTGCCGCATCATCGCGCTGTAGGCGCCGATCAGAAGCTGCTGACCCGTCTGACCGCGTGCGTAGAACGTTCGTGAGACCTGCGCTCCGCCGAACGACCTCGTGACAAGCATCCCGCCGTAGTCGCGCGCGAAGGGCACGCCCTGCGCAACGCATTGGTCGATGATGCTGCCGCTGACCTGTGCCAGGCGATATACGTTGGCCTCGCGGGAACGATAGTCGCCTCCTTTGATGGTGTCGTGGAAGAGGCGATAGACGCTATCGCCGTCGTTGGCATAGTTCCTGGCGGCGTTGATCCCGCCCTGGGCGGCGATGCTGTGTGCGCGGCGTGGGCTATCCTGCAGGCAGAACGTCAACACATTGTAGCCCAGTTCGGCCAGCGACGCCGACGCCGAAGCGCCCGCGAGCCCGGTCCCTACGCAGATAATCGTGTACTTGCGCTTGTTGGCCGGGCTAACGAGCTTAAGATCGTTGCGATGGGTGTCCCATTTCTGCTCCAGAGGTCCGGACGGTATCCTTGCGTCGAGTTCCATCTCTAGCCAGTCCTCCCAAGAAGCAGTATCACGTAGAAGGGTATGCTCACGAAGCCCACCGCGAACGCCAGTGCGGCAGTCCTGCCGACGACGGTGATGAAGGGTTCGTATTTCGCATGGCTCAGACCAAAGCTCTGCAGTGAGCTTGAGACACCGTGGAACAGGTGGAAGCCGAGTGCCAGTATGCCGAAAACGTAGCTGCTAAACCCGAACGGGCTGTGGAAGACCGACAGCACCGCGGCATAGGCATCGCGAGAAGTCGCGCCGGTTCGAATCGTGATCATGTGAAGCACGAGGAACACAAGCACGGCGCCGCCGCTGTAGATCATAGTTGAGGAGGCTACGTTGGAGGCGCCGGCTGTGTTCCTGACCGCGTACGCAACGGGGCGCGCGCGGAAGTTCTCGATCGTAGTGGCAATCCCGAGCACTGCGTGCAGCGCGAACATCGCGAAAAGCGCGATCTCCAGCACGGGCAGCACGGGCACGGAGTGAAGATGGCGCGCATACGAGTTGAACTCGTCGCGTCCACCGTAGATCAGCAGATTGCCGCCCAGATGCACGAGCAGAAACCCGATGGCCCCGAGTCCTGTGAGGGCCATGAGAGACTTCTTGCCAATTGATGAGCCAAAGATGGCTAGGAGGAGCTTGATCAACGTTTCCTCCAAGACGAGTTATGCAGCGGCTGTCTGCTTGGCCGCCCTTGTTCTCCGCGACGTCTGCGACACTTGGGGCCGGCACGCTTGCCGACCGCGAATGCATTTGTAGTCCTGCATGCGCGAGCGGAGTCGTTCGGGTATAGCTTCGACAGTCTTCCTTCCCGCGCGATAGCCAAGTTCGATTGCACGAATGTTCACCGGCACGAGGTCAGCCCGCACAGTAGACTCCACGGCCGATCTGAGCGCCTCGAACGTGATGAGGTCGGAACACCCGCACAACACGCCGAGGGAGATCATATTCGTGACCATCACGTTCCCGCACTCCTCGACAGCCATGCGTGTCATTGGGACCTCGATAGCACGGCTGGTGGGGACTACGGTCACGTTGGTGGAATCCAGAATGAGCAGCCCGTTGTCGGCAAGGGCGCCGTAGTAGGCGTCGCAGGCTTTCTGGCTCAAGCACACTAGTACATCGAAAGCCCGACACCGTAGATCATCCACGTCACCCGCGCTTATCACAACCTCCGACCGGCTGGCGCCGCCTCTGGCCTCGGGACCGTAGGAGTTCGTCTGCACGACGTTGAGCCCGTCGTAGATCGCGGCGGCCTCCGCAAGCACCCTCCCGGCAAGAAGCAATCCCTGACCGCCCGTGCCACTCAAACGCACGGCGACTTTCGGCGCTATCTCCATTCCTGGCTGGTTACCGTTCATCTGTTACCGTTGCCTCCCGCAATCGCCAACTGATCGTAAAGCTCGCACAGCTCGCTGCGCTCGGTGTCACTGTGCAAAACGCCTAGCACGTATTGCTTGCCGTCCGCCTTCGCTTTCTCGGGATCGAAGTCGGGCGTGTACATAACCGACTTGTCGCGCATATACTTGATCATCTCTATCGCCCCGCCGAGCCGGTTGATACGGCCATATGAAGTGTGGCAGTTGGACACGATCTCCACGACCGAGAAGCCGTTGTGCTGCAGCGCCTGCCGTATCATCTGCTCGGCGTGCCTGACGTGATACACCGTGGAGCGCGCCACGAACGTCGCTCCCGCGCTCCTGGCCAGTTCGCAGGTATCGAACGGCTGCTCCAGATTGCCGTAGACTGCCGTGGTCGCCCTCATCGAGTGAGGCGTCGTAGGCGAAGCCTGCCCTCCGGTCATGCCGTAGATGTTGTTGTTGATGACAACCGCGGTGAGGTCGATGTTGCGCCTGGCCGCGTGGATGAAGTGGTTGCCGCCGATTGCCAGCGCGTCACCGTCGCCCATGAACACCATCACCTTCAGGTGAGGCTTCGCCAGCTTGATTCCAGTGGCGAAGGTCAGAGCACGGCCGTGGGTCGTATGGAGGGTGTTGCAGTCCACATAGACCGGTATCCTGCCGGCGCAACCTATGCCCGATACCATCACGACGTCGTTCTTGTCATAGCCCAGATCGTCGAGGGCGAGGATCGTGGCGCCCAGTATTATGCCGTTGCCGCATCCCGGGCACCACAGGTGCGGAAACTTCTTCTTAACGCGCAGCCACTTGTGAACGGCTGGGGTCTTCGACAGCAGGTTCTGTTCTACCACTTGACTGTTCTCCTGTGAGCCTGAACTCCGGGCTCATAGCCATAACCCTGTCCACGATCTGCTCGGGGCTGATGAATGTCGGGTCTAGCACGTTCAGCCCGTGGACCTTACCTCGACCGGTGCGGGACAGGCGCTCAACTTCCTTGCGAATCTGCCCGACGTTCATTTCGGGAACGAGGACGTGGCTGACTTGCTCGAGCACGCTCTCGACGGGCAGTTTGGGGAATGGCCAGACGATCTGCGGCCGGAGCATGCCGGCCCTGACGCCTCTCGCCCTGAGCAGCTTGACGGCTTGTCTCGCCGATCGCCCCACCGACCCGTAGGCCACAATGCAGACCTGGGCGTCCTCCGTCCAGAACTCCTCGACCATTGTCAGGTCTTTGGTGTTGTGGATCTCTTTGTTCTTGAACTTCTGCAGCAGCGCCGACACTTCGTCGCTCCGTTCAGTGGGGAAGCCGCTGACGTCGTGGGTCAGGCCGGTGACGTGAAACCTGTAGCCTTCGCCGAAACTGGCCATGGGGCTGACGCCGGTTATGGTGTCTTCGTAGTGCTGGTACCACTCGGGAGGCACGGTCGGCTTCGCGCGATCGATGACCTCGACCTCACTTGGATCGGGCAGGACGACCTTCTCGCGCATATGCCCGACAACCTCGTCCGAGAGTATGATCACCGGAACGCGGTACTTTTCGGCGAGGTTGAATGCCTTGATGGTCAGCGTATAGCACTCCATCACGGAACTGGGGACTATGGCGATCGAAGGATAGTCGCCATGCGAACCGTATTTCGCCTGCATCACGTCGGCTTGGGATGTCTTGGTCGGTAGGCCAGTGCTCGGCCCTCCCCGCATCACATCGACGATCACGCACGGCACTTCGGCCATCGCGGCAAAGCCGATGTGTTCCTGCATAAGCGAGAAACCGGGGCCTGAGGTTGCTGTAAAGGACTTCACGCCCGTCAGCGACGCGCCGATCACCGCGCCGAGGCTGGCGATCTCATCCTCCATCTGGATGAACTTGCCCCCGATCCTGGGAAGCTCCTCAGCCATCACCTCGGCGATCTCCGTGGAAGGCGTTATGGGGTATCCCCCGTAGAAGCGCGCGCCCGCCGCTATGGCTCCGTACGCGACCGCCTCGTTTCCGGATAGCAGCAGCGGAACTCCGGTCTTGATCGTCATCTAGCCCTCCGCTTTCTGGCCGTCTGAATCATCGGCCGACACGGTTATGGCGAAATCCGGGCAGTGCAGGACGCATTGCGCGCATCCAATGCACGACTCCGAACGAACGGGCTCGGGCGCGCCGAACTGATCGATCTCCAGTACGTTCTTGGGGCAGAACTCGGCGCATATCCCACACCTCTTGCACCACGCGTCATAGACCGTGATCCTGTATTTGGGTCTCTCCTTCACTGCCACCGGCTGGGCCGGCTTATCTTTCTGATCGGATGCCATGCTTGTCTCCGGGGAGTCGCGTGCCTGGATCGGCTAGCCCGGATTATGCATCATCCGCAGAATCCGGGGCCTCAAGAGCATCATTCACTATCCTCGTGAATAATGCGGGCTAGCTCCTATCTGGATTATCCACCTACTCATCCGTGGAGTCAATACATAGTGCCATCTTTCACAAAGTATTTTTGCTGACTCATCTTGACACAGCCTCGTCAGCTAATGCATGATGAGATTAAGAGCCTTAAGGTCAGTGACACATTTGTTGGCTGTCGGGGCCGTCGGAACGGAGGTTACGAGATGATAGCCAGAGATCCAAAGTTCGGTCTTCTGCAGGCGCTCACGCGGATGGATGTGCGGGAAACGCCGGAGCCGAATCTTCTGCGCGAGGTGTTCCCCTATTCGGAGGTGCCGCGGATGGTCTTCGACGGCAGAAGTGTGCCCCTCGAACCCGCGCGGGATTTCTTCATAACGGACACTACGTTCCGAGATGGCCAGCAGGCGAGACCGCCATACACGGTAGCGCAGATCGTCCGCATCTACGACATGCTCAGCAGACTTGGCGGGCCTAACGGCGTGATCCGAGCAAGCGAGTTCTTTCTATATAGCGAGAAGGACAAGGAAGCGGTGCGGCAGTGCTTGGAACTGGGACACGCCTATCCGCAGGTCACGGGCTGGATACGGGCCAGCAAGGACGACTTCCAACTGGTCAAGAGTATGGGCTTGCGTGAGACCGGAATACTCACCTCCGCGTCCGACTATCACATATTCCTGAAGTTCAACAAGACGCGGCAGCAGATTCTCGAACACTACCTCGACCTCGTCACCACCGCGTTGGAGTCCGGGCTGGACTCGGTGAGGTGCCACCTGGAGGACATAACGCGCGCCGATTTCGACGGGTTCATCATCCCGTTCGTGCAGAGGCTGATGGACCTCGCGAAACAATCGGGCAAAGCGATCAAGGTGCGGCTGTGCGACACGATGGGATACGGCCTGCCATACGCAGAAGCCGCCTTACCGAGAAGCATCCCCAAGATGATCCACGCTATGATTCACGAATGCGAAGTGCCCAGCGAGTGGCTGGAATGGCATGGACACAATGATTTCCATAAGGTGCTGGTCAACGCAACCACCGCCTGGCTCTACGGCTGCGCGGCAGCGAACTGCACCGTTCTGGGCTTTGGCGAGCGCACCGGTAATCCGCCTCTGGAAGGCGCGATCATGGACTATATAGCCCTGAAAGGGGACACGAATGGCATCGATACCCGCGTGATCACCGAAATCGCCGACTACCTCAGGATGGACGTGGGCATCGACATTCCTCCGAGCTATCCGTTCGTCGGGGTCAACTTCAACGTCACCAGCGCCGGTATCCACGCGGACGGAATGCTGAAGAACGAAGAGATTTACAACATCTTCGATACCGGCAAGATCCTCAACAGACCGGCAAGGGTGAACGTCACCGACAAGTCCGGGCTGGCGGGAATCGCCCATTGGGTGAACAGCTACCTCGGACTCAAACCCGAAAGTGCGGTGGACAAGCGACACGCCGGGCTGACCGGGATGCACGAGTGGATAAAGGCCGAGTATGCCGGAGGCAGAGTCACGTCGATATCGGACGAGGAAATGCTGATGCAGGCAAGGATGCATCTGCCTGAGTACTTCAAGAGCGACTTCGACAGACTGCGGGAGCACGCCCTGGGTCTCTCGGAGAAGATCATCGAGGCCCTGGCAAGAAAGCCCGTGGTGCGCAGCATGGATCCGGCGAAAATCGAGCCGGTGCTGGAAGACGCCGTGCACAAACACCAGTTCATTCAGTTCATCTACGTAACCGACATGGCCGGCAAGAAGATCACGGCGAACATCACGCAGCCGGAGTATCGGGAGGAATACGGCAACTTCGGCCTAAACGAGGACTTCTCGGACAGGGACTGGTTCCGCGGAGCGTTGGAATCGAATGACATCTACATCACGGATTTCTACAAGTCGCGGATAACCGGCGCGCTGTGCATCACCGTCTCGGCGCCGCTGCTCAACGGAGCGAACGGCAACGGAGGGGCGCCAAAGGGCGTGATAGGCGCGGACCTCAAGTTCGAGGAGTTGGCGCGGTCGCTGCAGACACTTCGGTAGTCGGGTTGGCGGGGATGCGTGGGAATCGAACCCACCCGGGACCTTACTCAGACCCCACACAGGTTTTGAAGACCAGGCGAGCCACCAGGCCCGATTCACCCCCGCGTATGCGGCCATTGTATCGCGGAATCGGACGGCGGTCAACGGAAATCGTCGCTCGTCAGTTCGCTGCGCAGCAATCTGATGAGCGCGGCTGGGGAAGGTGGCGAGACCAGGATCCTCACGCCAAGCTCGCGCTCGACGTCGCCGACGGTGATATCGTCCAAAAACACGCCGTCTCGCAGAGCCACGGACGGCACAACCAGCAGGTCGCCGAGCGACTTGCCCCGCAATTGGGCGATCACATCCCTGCCGGCTATCAGGCCGGTCACGGTGACGGTCGCGCCGAACAGGCGGTTCGATATGGGGTAGACGCTGATCTGCAGTTCGCCGGACTGAACCGACTCAGCCCACTGTCGTATGACTGGCGCGGCGAGTGTACCAGTTACCAGCGAGACCATGAGAGCTCGTGTCCTCACCCCAACCCTCTCCGCCACAAGAGGAAGTGAGCGCCGCGCGCTGTCCAGGAATTTGCGGACAAGTCCGACGCCGTTCTCGATCTGCGGGAAGCCCTCGTAGGAGGACGATGTCGGTACCGGCCGCCCAGCATTGAGGTAGAATTCGTCGGCAGCCCAGACCAACCGTGTATTATGTTGTGTGGAAAACTTATGCTGCCAGGCCCGCACTTTGCACAGGATTTCCACAGAATACTGCTCATCAATCGACCCGATCGGTGTGCTGTTCTTCCTGTGAGACGTGATCCCTGCAGGAACGATGGCGATGGACCGCACCGTGGGATAGCGCTGGGCAAGATCGCTGACCGTACGATCGAGACGCTCCCCGTCGTTGATCCCCCGGCACAGGACTATCTGAGTGTGCAGCGCTATGTTGCCCTTAGCAAGTGTATCGATCTGCTCAAGTATCGGCGGACAAGTTCTACCAAGCATGCGGTCGCGCAGGGCAGGATCAGTCGTGTGAACGGATATATAGAGGGGGCTCAGTCGCTGAGTGACGATGCGCCGAAGGTCGTCATCCGATACGTTCGCAAGCGTGACGAAGTTGCCGTGCAGAAATGAGAGGCGGTAGTCGTCATCCTTGAGGTATAGCGACTTGCGAAGTCCCTTGGGAAGCTGCTCGACGAAACAGAAGATGCACTTCGCGCCGCACGTGCGAACGCCGTCGAAGAGCGCATCTTCGAACGTGACGCCGAGGTCGGTATCGATGTCCTTCTCGATCTCGAACTCGGCGGACTCATCGCCACGGCGAACAAGCACTATCAGGTGTTCGTCGGCGGAGTAGAAGCGATAGTCGATGAGGTCGGCAACGAGATGGTCGTTGATGGAAACGACTCGGTCACCCGGCAGCCAGCCGAGTTCTTCGGCGATGCTGTCGGGTTCGACTCTGTATATGATTCCGGCTGTTTCTCTAGACATCAGAGTCGCGATTTCTCGACCTGGCCCACTCCTCTCTGAGCAGCGAATGAAATTCCAAGTCCTCGAACCGATCGTTCATACGCGCGACCTGCCGGAGCGTGCCCTCATAGGTGAATCCCAGCCTGCGTGCAACGGCCTTACTGCGATGGTTCTCAGGCGAGACCCGGAGTTGGACACGGTTCAGCCCCATCTGATCAAATGCGTGGTCCAACAGACCTGCACCACAACTGGCGACAAGCCCCATTCCCTCGAATTCCTTGCCTAGCCAGTAGCCGATCTCAGCGGAGGAGTGCGTCGAATCGACATCCTCCAAACCCATGCACCCGCAGGGCTGGTCATCGAGCAGAATTACCGCGACGATGTCTCCGCTCTCCTCAAACCTCGTGCGCGCGCGAATGATGAAGTGCGCCACGTCCTCCACCGAGTTGGTTCTGTCCACCCATCCCAGCCACGGCCTGAGATGTTCGCGGTTTCGGTCTATGACCGAATACAGCGACTGAGCATCAGCGCTGTCGATCAGAACCAGCCTGATCCCGTCGCTAATCACCTTCTCGAACAATACTCCTGAACCTCACAAACTACAGAGATTCCAGTCTTCGCTTTACCTCTTCGATGATCCATTCGGGCGTCGATGCGCCAGCGGTCAGCCCGACCACGCTCATTCCTCTGACCGAGTCGGGGTCTATCTCCGACGCGGTCTCAATGTGATAGGCCGGCACGCCGCCTTCTCGGCATATCTCGAACAGCCGATTCGTATTTGCGCTGTTGCGACCGCCCACGACAAACATCGCCTCGACGTTGGGCGCAAGGTTGCGCGCGGCGGACTGGCGATCGTGGGTGGCGTAGCAGATGGTGTTGTATGCTACTACCTCGGCTGCGCGTTCAGAGATCCGACCGACGACCTCGCCGAATCGCTCGGGGGTCTGTGTGGTCTGGCTGACAACGCCGACCTTCTTGCCCCGCCAGTTGTGAGAGTCCACCTCATCAACGGAACTAATGACTATGGCTCCGTCGCCGGCGGCACTCCTGATCGCCTTAACTTCCGAGTGTCCGGCGTCGCCCACGACGACCACCGTATAGCCCTTGGCTGCGAGATCGTGCACGCGCGTGTGCACTTTGGCGACGAACGGGCAGGTGGCATCGATCACACGTAACCCAGCGGCTTCGGCCGCTTCGAGGACATCACGCGGAACGCCGTGAGACGGCATCACAATCGCACAGTCGGCTTCTTCGACGCTGCGGACAACACGAACATCCCTGGCTTCTAGATCGCCTACGACCTGCGGGTTGTGGATGAGCGGGCCAAGCGTGGAGAGAGGCTGCCCGCGCTCACATTCGGCATTCACGAGGTCCAGCGCGCGCTTCACGCCGAAACAGACACCCGCTTGATCGGCAACTACGACTTTCACTTCTGCCTCAGCAGGCCATATTCAACGCTGTCCGCGAGCGCCTTCCAACTGGCCTCGATGATGTTCGTGGAAACACCAACGGTGCTCCAGGAATCGCCTGCATCGCGCGACTCGATGATCGTGCGGACGCGTGCGGCTGTGCCCTCTCCGGAGTTGACAACGCGGACCTTGTAGTCGGTCAGCTTGATCTTGGCAAGCTCCGCGCCGTAGAACTGCTTGAGCGCGAGGCGCAGCGCGTTATCCAGCGCATGGACAGGGCCGTCGCCTTCCGCAACGGTGAAGGCCTCGACACCGTCGACCGCCACCTTAAGCGTCGCCTCCGTGATCGGCTCCTCACCGGGACCGCGCTTTTCGACGATCAGCCGGAAACCGACCAGGTCGAACAGCTTGCTGTGCTGGCCCATCGCCTTCTTGAGCAGTAGTTCGAAGCTGGCCTCTGCGTCCTCGAATGAGTAGCCCTCGTGTTCGAGCTGAACGACGCGGTCGAGCACGGACTTGACCTCGGGCGATTGCTTGGTGAGGTCGATTTCGTACTTCCGCGCCTTCTGCACGACGCTGCTGGACCCGGCAAGCTCGCTTATCAGTATCCGGCGGCGATTGCCGACAGCCGATGGATCGATGTGCTCGTACGTCGCGGGATTCTTCGTGACGGCATCGACGTGCACGCCCGCCTTGTGCGCGAAGGCGCTCGCGCCCACGAACGGCAGCGTCTCGTCCGGAATTCTGTTCGCAATCTCGTCAACCCAGCGGGAGAGGGCCGTAAGCTGAGCCATCGAACCGTCAGGAACACACTTGCAGCCGAGTTTGAGCTCGAGTATCGGCATTATCGCGCAGATATTGGCGTTGCCGCAGCGCTCGCCGTAGCCGTTGATCGTACCCTGGACCTGTGTTGCGCCGCTCTGCACCGCCGCGACGGAATTCGCGATTGCAAGACCGGAGTCGTTGTGGGCGTGGATGGCAACGGTCACGCCCGGAAAAGTGCGCACGACGTCCTCAGTGATGTCCGCGATCTCAGAAGGCAGTGTACCGCCGTTGGTGTCGCACAGCGAGAGCGCAGACGCCCCACCCTCCGCGGCGGCCTTGAGAGCGGCGATGGCGTATTCCCGATTGTGCTTGTAGCCGTCGAAGAAGTGCTCCGCGTCGAAGATCGCTTCCTTGTCGTGATCGACAAGAAACTTGACGGAATCGCGAATCATATCGAGGTTCTGCTCCAGGCTGATGCGAAAGACCTCGGTGACGTGCATGTCCCAGGACTTGCCGAAGATTGTGACGACGGGCGTGCCGGCCTCGATGAGCTTGATCATCTGCGGGTCATCTTCGGCGGCGAGCTTGGCCCGGCGCGTGCTGCCGAAAGCCGCCAGCTTCGCATTGGCGAACTTGGCCTTCCTGGCGAGCTTGAAGAACTGGACATCCTTTGGGTTAGAGCCCGGCCAACCGCCCTCGATGTAGGCCACACCGAACTCGTCGAGCTTGCGCGCGACCTTGAGCTTCTCCTCAGCCGAGAAGCTCACCCCCTCGCCCTGAGTGCCGTCGCGTAGTGTTGTATCGTATATTGCTATCTTTGGCATCACACGTCCTCGTCGGTTACGGAATCAGGCCTGCGCAATCCTCGCCGCCACCAGATCTCCCATCTCGCTGCAGGAGACGACTTTGGAGCCCTCCGTCGCGATGTCGACGGTGCGGCAGCCGTCGTTGAGCACGGACTCTACCGCCGCCCGGATCATGGTCGCGCCCTCTGGGCAATCGCAAGCGTAGCGGAGCATCATGGCGGCAGTCAATATGGTCGCTATCGGGTTGGATATGTCCTGGCCGGCGATGTCGGGCGCCGACCCGTGGATCGGCTCGTACAGACCGCCGTGAACTTCGCTCACGCTCGCTGATGGCAGCATTCCGAGCGACCCCGCGAGCATAGCGGCTTCGTCGGTCAGGAGATCGCCGAACAGGTTGTCCGCCAGAATCACGTCGAACTGCTTCGGATTGCGCAGAAGCTGCATACCGCAGTTGTCAGCCAGCATGTGCACGAGCTTGACGTCGGGGTACTGCTTGCCGATCTCCGTGACTACCTCGCGCCAGAGCCTCGAAGTCTCCATCACGTTCGCCTTATCGACCGAGTGCACGGTGCCACGCCGCCTGCGAGCCTGCCGGAACGCAATATGCGAGATACGCTCGATCTCGGAGACGCTGTAGGAACAGGTGTCGACGGCAACCGTCTCGCCGTTCACCTGGCGACGCTCTTTGGGCTGCCCGAAATAGATCCCACCAGTAAGCTCGCGGACGAAGAGAATATCCAGACCGCCCTCGACCCTGTCCATCTTCAGGCTCGACGCAGGGGTCAACGCGTCGAACACGACCACAGGCCGCAGGTTCGCGTATGCGTTGAGTGCCTTGCGCAGTGGGAATAGCCCGCCAGGCTCTGGGCGCATCGACACCGGCTGCAAGTGGTCCCATTTCGGCCCGCCAACCGCGCCGAAAAACACCGCATCGCACGCAAGCGACAGCTCCAGCGTCTCGTCCGGCAGTGGCTTGCCAACAGCGTCGATCGCAGCGCCGCCTATCAGCGCCTCCGTGTACTCGAACTGCAACCCGAGCTTCGCGGCGACGGCGTCAAGCGCCTTGATACCCTGAGGAATGATCTCAACGCCGATCCCATCTCCCGGCAGAACAGCTATCTTGTAGGGCCTCGAAGACATTACTTGCCGACCTTTGCCCTCGCGTAGTTGACCAGACCGCCTACTTCGATGAGTTGCCGCATAAACGGCGGGAACGGCTTGGCCTCAAACGATTGGCCGGTAGTAACGTTAGTGATCTTCCCGTTTTCGAGATCGACCTCGACCGTATCGCCGTTCGAGATCCCCGCCACTGCCTCCGGGCACTCCAGAATCGGCAGTCCGGTGTTGAGCGAGTTTCGGTAGAAGATGCGCGCGAATGTGTTCGCGATCACGCACGCCACCCCCGACGCCTTGATCGCGATCGGCGCATGCTCACGCGAAGACCCGCAGCCGAAATTGTCCTCGGCTACCATAATATCGCCCGGCTGGACCTTTTTCACAAACTCGGCGTCGATGTCTTCCATGCAATGCAACGCGAGTTCCCTCGGATCGGTCGTGTTGAGGTATCTCGCTGGTATGATGACGTCGGTATCGACGTTGCTGCCATACTTATGAACCTTGCCTTTGATCATATCGATAGCTCCTTCTTATCACGAAAGCACGAAAGGGGGAAAAACACGAAATGGAATCAGTTGACAATCCTCTTGATCGTAAGCGTCTCACTATTGAAGTTGAGAAGCAGACCCACCTTAGCTCCGGTGGCTCGCAGGTATGAACGCAACTGAGCAAAATGGATGTCTTCCAGTGCCTTCACTGCCTTAAGCTCGACGACTATGTAGCCCTCAACCATCAGATCAAGCACGTGATTGCCGACGACTTCGCCGTCATACCATATCTGCACCGGCTTCTGAGCTTCGTGGCTGATCTGCCTCGTGACAAGCTCCTTCTTGAGGGCTTGCTCGTACACCGACTCAAGAAATCCCGGCCCTAGGCGCTTGTGAACCTCAATCGCGGCTGCAATTACGTCTCCCGAACGCTCATCAAATCTCGCGCTGCGCATGCTCTATTTGCTGTCCCTTTTCGTGCTTTCTTCCTTTCGTGTTTTCGTGATGAAAATCTCTTCTACAACTCCTCGGGGCTGCCGAGGCGCCCTAGTATCGCCGATGCTGCTGCGATTGCGGGGCTGGCGAGGTAGACCTCGGACTTCACGTGGCCCATGCGGCCGACGAAGTTGCGGTTGGTGGTCGCAACTGATCGCTCGCCCTCCGCAAGCACTCCCATGTGGCCGCCCAGGCACGGGCCGCAGGTTGGTGTGCTCACCGCCCCACCCGCTTCGACGAATATCTCCGTGAGACCTTCCTTTATCGACTGCAGGAAGATCTCCTGCGTCGCAGGAATGACGATCAGCCGCACGTCGGGATGCACCTTGCGCCCCTTGAGAATGCCCGCGGCGATGCGCAGGTCCTCGATGCGGCCGTTGGTGCACGACCCTATCACCGACTGATCGATCTTGATGTGCGTCGCTTCGGAGATCGGCTTTGCGTTCTCCGGCAAGTGCGGGAAGCTCACGATCGGCTCGAGCTTGGAAACGTCGATCTCGATGACGTCCTTGTAAGTCGCGTCGGGGTCGCTCTTGTAGAGCTTGAACTCCCGTTTCGCGCGCGGCTTGACGTAGTCGAGCGTCTTGTCGTCCGGCTCGATGATACCGTTCTTGCCGCCGGCTTCGATCGCCATATTGCACATAGTGAACCGACCGGCCATATCCAGCTCAGATATCGCCTCGCCGGTGAACTCCATCGAGCAATATAGTGCGCCGTCCACGCCGATCCTGCCGATCGTATACAGGATCAGGTCCTTGCCGCTGACCCACTTTGGAAACTTGCCGTAGTAGACGAACTTGATCGCCTCGGGCACCTTGAACCAGGTCTCGCCCAACGCCATCGCGCAGGCGAGGTCGGTCGAGCCTACACCCGTCGAGAACGCGCCAAGCGCCCCGTAGGTGCAGGTGTGGGAATCGGCGCCGATGATCGCGTCGCCCGGCAGCACCAGGCCCTCGTCCGGGAGCAAGGTGTGCTCCACGCCCATCTTGCCGATCTCAAAGAAGTTGGTGATGTTGTGCTTGCGCGAGAAGTCGCGCAGGACCTTGACGAGTTCGGCCGACTTGATGTCCTTGTTGGGCGTCGAGTGGTCCGGCACGAGCGCGACACGCTCCTTATCGAACACCGTCGCCGCGCCGATCTTCTCGAACTCGCGTATCGCGATGGGCGCGGTAATGTCGTTACCGAGCACTAGATCCAGCTTCGCGTTGATCAGCTCACCGGGTTCGACGCTATCCTTGCCGCAATGCGCGGCGAGTATCTTCTGCGTAATTGTCTGTCCCATTCATTAGTCCTCAGTTGTCAGTTGTCAGTATCATATTTGACGGTACCAGAGCGAAGCCCGTTGGCATTGCTCCTATTGCCGCCCTCCGGCCAGTTGCGCGTCGGTCCACGCGAGGTACTCCCGAGCCTGCTCCTGGTTCGGATCGACTTGCAGCGCATCGACGAAGCACTTTCTTGCGTTGTCGAAGTCTCGTTTGCGGGCATACGCGTAGCCCATCTCAGTATAGCAGTTTGCGTAGCCGCAGCCCAGTGCCAGCGCATAGCGATAGTGCTTAATGGCGCGGTCCCACTGCCCCATTTTCAGAAGCAGTCCTCCTGCTTCGTAATGAACATCCGGGCTGAGCGGGATCATCTTCAGCGTCCGCTTGAACTCCTCCGCGCTTGCCGGCAGCTGCCCCAACCGTGAAAGAGAGACTGCGAGGCCGAAATGCACAAAGCCCCAGTTCGGGTTCAGCGCCAGACTTTTGCGATACTCCTCAACGGCGCTGCGAAAGTCCCCTCGGTCCGAATACGCGCCAGCGCGGAGGTAGTGCGCCGTGAAGCTCTCCGGATACGCCTCTACCGCATGCTTCGCCAGGCTGGTGACGTCGCGCCAGTAGCCGACTTGAACGTACGCCGCAACCGACAGCGCCACCGCAATCAGAGCTCCGAGCGCCGACAATGCCACTACCGGCCGACGGCTGACCTGGGAATATCTTCGCCCAACGAGGTCAGGCACACCCCAGGCGAGCAGCACGAACAGGCCAATCAGCGGGACATAGGTATAGCGATCCGCCATCCCCTGCGAACCTACCTGAACCAAGCCAATCACCGGCACCAGAGTCAGAACGTACCACAACCAGCCGACCGCGACGTAGGGCTTCTTGCGAGTCAGTGTGATCGCGACGGCCGTTGCCAAAACCAGCGCCAAAGCTGACCCCACAACCGCCGACATCGGCAGCGTGCGACCCGGGTGCGCGTACAAGACCGTCAGTCTCAACGGCCAGAACATCTTGGTGATGTAACTGACGTAAGCCACCAGTGCATTCGCAATCCGCACGCCCGGCGAAAGGAACTGAAAATCCGCGACAGCTCCGCTGTGCTGCTGCACCCTAAACGTGACTACACAAGACGCCGCCGCCAAGACAAACATCGGAGTCTTCTCCAATGCCAGCGGCGACCAGCGGCGCCACCAGCCTTTGACGTCCGCCTTGACGCGATCCAACGGCCAGATGTCCATCAGCAGCAGCACGAACGGCAGCGTAACAAGCATCGGCTTCGCCATCAGGCCGAGCGCGAATGACAGCACCACCACCAAGTAGCGCCACACGCTGCGGCGTCGCGCATACCACAGATAGGCCAGCATTGTCAGCAGCCAGAACGCCGTGCTCAGCACGTCCTTGCGTTCGGTTATCCATGCAACCGACTCCACGTGCAGTGGATGGATCGCAAAAAGCAGCGCAACTGCCCCACTTCGCCATCGATGGCCGGTCGCAAGCCGCAGGAACACGAAAAGCAGTATCGTGTTGAGAATGTGCAACGCGACATTCGTCACGTGAAATGCAGCCGCCCCGCCGCCGCCGATCTTCGCATCCGCCATAAGTGATATCCAGGTCAACGGATGCCAGTTCGATTGGTATGTCGTCTGAAAAGCCCACGCTGCCGAGCGACTAGTCAGGCCGCCGAGCACGTGCGGGTTGTTCGCAACATAGGCGGTGTCATCAAGCCCGGCAAAGCCAAACCCGAACACCTGCCAGTAGACGGCCAGCGTCGCCAGTATGAGCGCCAAGCATATCAGATAATCAGTTCTATCTCGGCGGCAGGCATCGGTCGCGTGAGGAGGAAGCATCACCGTCATCGGTCATTCTCCTCCGCACCTGTTCTCTGCTACACATTGGCCATTGGCCTGAATCAAACGCTCGGGCTTTGTTTCCATCCTAGCTCCCAGTTCGACAGACCAGACAGCGCAGAGAATGATTCCTTACTCCGTCAGATCAGCGCCGGTGTTCAGCCTTCAGCCCATTGGCCTGTCCGGTGAGTCTAGCTCCCGGTTCCCTGCTCTCCACTCTAAGCTCTCCGCTAGAGAACCGCCTTCACCTTCGGCTTGCCGCCGTTGCCGCGCAGCTTCTCGTAGTGAACCAGCTTGTTGATCGCGTTCACATACGCCTTCGCCGCCGCCTCGACTACGTCCAGGCTCGCGCCGCGGCCGGTGTAGATCTCGCCGTTCGGAGCCTCCAGCTTCACGGTCACCTCGCCAAGCGCGTCGGTACCGCCGGTGACGGACTTGACAATGAAGTCCACCAACTGGTACTTCGCGTCCACCATCTTATCGATGGTCTTGTAGATCGCGTCGACCGAGCCGACCCCGACCCCCGCCTCGACGATATCGCCGCTCTCGGACTTGAGCCGGATCGTGGCGGTCGGGATGCCCTCCAGGCTGCTCATCACGTTCATATAGGCAAGCTCGTACTTCGCCGGGATCGTGTAGGCCTCGTCCGCGACTATCGCTTCCAGGTCCTCGTCGAAGATCTCTTTTTTCTTGTCGGCGGTCTCCTTGAAGCGAGCGAACGCCTTATCCAGATCGGCCTTACCCAGGTGATAGCCCAGGGACTTCAGCTTGTCCTCGAACGCGTGGCGGCCGGAATGCTTGCCCAGTACCAGCGTGCTCTCAGCCAGCCCCACGGCCTCCGCATCCATGATCTCATAGGTGCGTTTGTCCTGCAAGACACCGTGCTGGTGAATACCGGCCTCGTGCGCGAACGCGTTCTTGCCGACGACGGCCTTATTGACCTGCACCTCCAGGCCGGTAACGTCCGTAACCATCCTGCTCGCGCGATATATCTCCTTTGTACTGATGCCGGTCGTGACGCCGAACAGGTCAGCGCGGGTGTTGATCGCCATCACAACCTCCTCCAGCGCCGCGTTGCCCGCGCGCTCGCCGATGCCGTTGATCGTACACTCCACCTGACCCGCGCCCGCAGCCACAGCCGCCAGCGAGTTCGCAACGGCCAGCCCGAGATCGTTATGACAGTGGACGCTGAAGACGGCCTTCTTGGAGTTGGGCACACGCTCGATGACGCGGCGAATCATATCGCCGTATTCGCTCGGAATCGCATAGCCGACGGTATCCGGCAGGTTGATCACTGTCGCGCCGGCGTCGATGACAGCCTCGACCACCTGACACAGGTAGTCGAAATCGGAGCGGGAGGCGTCCTCGGCGGAGAACTCGACGTCCTCGCAATAGCCTTTCGCGCGCTTAGTATTGGCGACGGCGATATCGATCACCTCATCGCGGGATTTCCTGAGCTTCTTTTCGAGGTGGATATCGGAAGTTGCGATGAACAGGTGGATGACCGGCTTCTTGGCGTGCTGCAGAGCTTCCCAAGCGCGGTCGATGTCGGCCGCGGCAGCGCGGCACAGACCGGCGATGCCTGGGCCCTTGACGGTCTGCGCGACCGCCTTTACTGCCTCGAAGTCGCCCGGCGACGAGATTGGGAACCCAGCCTCGATCACATCCACCTTCAGCCTTGCCAACTGCTTGGCGACCTCCAGCTTCTCCTCGATGTTCATACTTGCGCCCGGCGACTGCTCGCCGTCACGCAGCGTAGTGTCGAAGATACGAATCTTACGTGCCATTTGGCTCACACCCCTTAAGCTCAGGTTGCGGCGAACGCCGCTCAACTAATCACTACTAATCGTATCGCGCGGTGGTTCAAACAACGCCTCTTTGACGCGAAAGCCCGAAAGGCAGAAAGAACCGAAAAAACGGTCAGTCTGGCTTCCTGGCTTTCTATCGATCCTGCTTCTGTGCCTACGACTACTGCGGCATCACTTCGCCTCGTCTGACTGGATCACCTTGATGGTATCAGCCGTCACGGGCTTGCCCACGCCGCTGTCGGCTCCGACCACGACTATCCTGCTGCCTTCTTTGACACCGGCGGGAATCGTCTTGGCAAAGATCTTCTTCTGCCTCGCCGGGTCCAGCCCTACCGGCGCCTGGCCACAGGATGTGACCTGAGAGACCATCATAACGAGCGACTTGCCGGGCTTGTCCAGCGAGGAAACGATCCCAATGAGCTCGATCTGCCCCTTCTTGAGCGAACTGAGTGACTTGAGCGCGGAAGCAGTAGCCGAAGACGCGCCTGGTCCATTGGACGCCGAAGCGACAGCCGGCTGAGCGCCGATGCTGAGAGTCTGCATCACACGCGCTACCTCGGCGTCGATCTGCGGTGATTGGCCGCCAGGTCCGACAATCCCGACACCGACGATCATTCTGCCGGTCTCAGTCTTCGGCACGATCAGCACCGCCTGGTATATATCGTCGCCGAACATGGCTCGCAACTGAGCCGGAACGGACGTTGTCCAATCCATCGCGCTCTTGCCGGACTTCGTGGCCATATCCTTGGACACACGCGCGCCGAAACCCGTTGCCGCTATCGCCTGTGCGTTCGAGCCGTTGAGGACATGGAATCCCATCTCGGGGGCCTGCGCCGAGATGGCTGCCCCCATCTGCGCGATCATTCCGAGGGCCTGCCGTGCGGTCGCATTCTTTGGCTGGATGTCATCGGTGGCAAAGACCACATACGCAAGGTTGTTTGCCTTGTAGGACTCGATCATCCCGTTGATCTGACCCAGGTCGAGCCCGATCGCCTCGCGCGGAGTCGGGAGTACGACGGAAAACCCGTAGCTGGGGTACCGCAACACGCCGCTGTCGTCGGCCACGGCAGGCAGTGTGGCAACAACCAGTACTGCCAGAACGAAAGCCAGTGCAAATCTACTGGTCATATCTTTCACCTCCGCTAGTTAGACGAGTCCCTCGGCTCGCTGAGTCACTCATTCTTCGGAACTTCCGCTATTCCTATTCGCTCTCGATCATCTTTTGCGTCACCTCGGCGGCGAACGCCACGAACTTAGGGCAGAACGTGTTGTGCAGATCGCGCGCTTTGGCTTCGGCCATGCCTTCGGGCGTGCGCGTAACGCAACCGGTCAGGTCGACGCACAGCACGCTGCCGAACTCCTCTTGGAACGCATCCATCAGGCTCTGCACCTTGCCGGATACCAGGCTCTTGGACTCCAGATCATCCGCGCGCTCGCGACCGAACTTCAGACCCAGCGCCATCACCGCGCCCGCTACCGCGCCGCAGACCTCGCCGCACCCAGCGAACCCACCGCCGAAGCCGGTCGCAATTCGGGGAATGCAGCCACATTTGAAACCGTTGGCCTCGGCCAACCCAAGCAGCACGGCCTCCGCGCAGTTGAACTTCTCCGCGAATCTCGTCAGCGCTATCTCTCGAGCATTCAGATCAGACATCGGCATCTCCCACTAGCGTTTGCACTTCCCCACCGGCGGCGCCGATACCATCCAGACAAATGCCTCTCGGATGCGCGTTATCTGTGCGGTCGTGACCGTCAGATATCGATGCGCCCCCTTCTCGTCGGGGCTGAAGTGAGTTGTGTTGCTATCGTCGAGCGATAACCGTCCGTGGGGCGAGAGGCCGAAGTAGCCTCGGTCCGGCCGAACGGCGTAAAGCACTGCCGTCAGATCCCACGTGGGCCGATCGTACGGCATCTCCGAGAACGCCCTGTAGGCCTCCGCGATGGGATGGTTGGCGACATAAGCGAAATCCTTCTCGATGCTCTCCGCCGGGTAGAGTATGCGCTCGCCTATCTCGTAGCCGGTCGCGACAATCGGTGTCGGCCACTGCTCCCAGACCTGCCGGGCGGACGGCGGATCGATGTAGACATTGTACTCCGGCGCAGGCGAAGACCCAAATGCGCCCGCCATCATCACGTATTCCCGCACCTTGGCCTTGACGAGTTCCCTGCCGGTCAGAGGCGATATGCTATCCGCCGGCGTATCGAGAAGCCGTGCCAGGTTGGTCATAAACCCGACGCTGACAATCACGACGGACCCGTCGGGCTGAGCTGCGAGAGTCCGACGAAGCACGGTGGTGGCATCGGAGACGTCTTTCCCGGACTTCAGGGTGCGCGGATAGACGAACTCCCCGCCGACCTTGCGTTCAGCCACCGCGCGCACGAAGTTGCCATCGTCCGGTGTCTTGCCGTTCCTCACTGCACCGATCGGAACGTCGGAGCGGCCGTAGAAATGGTTGATGAGATCGACATAGACCGCGGCCCAGGGGTTGTCCTTGCACACCGTGACGGCAAGCAACTCCACCTCGCCGCGATCAGCGAGCGTGTGGATCATCGCCAACGCCATCGCGTCGTCGATGTCGTTCCCAATATCGGTATCGAATATCAGCTTCACAGGGCGATCAGCTTCCACCTTAGCGCAGACTCCCATCGATCCCACGGCCAACAACAGCAGCGCCGAGAGCCAGATGACTGCAAGCACTGTACGGGCACAAACGCTCCGGGGCTTCCATCGGCCCCGAAGCGTTGTACCAAGCCACTCCGGACTCTCGACTTTCCACTTTGGACTTGCGGCTATTTCTTCTTCTTCAGCCACGGCATCATCTTGCGCAGTTCACCGCCGACTTCCTCGATCATCGACTCGCGGCTGTGTCTGCGAGCGGCATTGAGAACCGGCCGGCCGGCCCTGTTCTCGAGAATCCACTCTCGGGCGAACTCGCCGGACTGGATCTCAGCCAGGATGCATTCCATCTCCTCGCGGACCTCGTCGGTGATGACGCGCGGGCCGCGGGTGTAGTCGCCATACTCGGCGGTGTTGGAGATCGAGTAGCGCATGTAGTCCATGCCGCCCTCATACATGAGATCGACGATGAGCTTGAGCTCGTGCAGGCACTCGAAGTAGGCGATCTCGGGCTGATAGCCGGCCTCGACCAGAGTCTCAAATCCAGCCTGAACCAGCGCGGTGCAGCCGCCGCAGAGAACCGCCTGCTCGCCGAAGAGGTCGGTCTCGGTCTCCTCCTCAAACGAGGTCTCGAGCACGCCGACCTTGGTCGCGCCGATGCCCTTAGCGTAGGCAAGCGCGGTCTCCTTGGCCTTGCCCGATGCATCCTGCTGGACGGCGATCAGGGCGGGAACGCCCGCGCCCTCGGTGTAGACCCTGCGCACGAGGTGGCCCGGACCCTTGGGGGCGACCATGATCACGTCAACATCCTTCGGCGGCACGATCTGGCCGAAGTGGATGTTGAAGCCGTGCGAGAAGAGCAGCGTCTTGCCCTTGGCAAGGCCCGGCTCGACTTCGTTCTTGTAGACGATGCCCTGAACCTCGTCCTCAGTGAGGATCTGGATCACGTCGGCAGCCTTGGCTGCCTCGGCTGCGGACACGGGCTTGAACCCATGCTCCACGGCCAGTTTCCAGTTGTCGGTGTCGGGTAGATCGGCGACGATCACGTCGAGTCCGCTGTCGCGCAGGTTCTGCGCCTGAGCATGACCCTGACTTCCGTAGCCAATGATCGCAATCTTCTTTCCTTTTAGCACATCCAGATTTGCATCCGCGTCGTAATACACTTTAGCCGGCATTAGCTTCCTCCTAGCCTCTTAAGTTGTTCAGATGTCGTCAAAATACCGATTCCGAGTATTGCACCCAGAACCGCAAACACAACAAGCTGCAGGGCGAGGTTCGCAACCGAATCCAGCCCCAGAGCGTTCGTGATGACCCCGTACAGCCGCCACATCCAGTAGACAAGCGGCCCGATCCCTCCCAACAGCACGCCCGCAATGACCCGCCGCGCGGCGTACTTCTCGTGCGCTCCCACGAGCGCGCCGATAATCAGCCCGACCAGCGGCCCAGCTACAGCAACAAACAGCAACACATGCTCGGCTGCATTAGGATCGATCAGTTGCTTCATGATAGCCTTCAGCTTTCAGCCGTCAGCAGCACGTCGTCAAGCCGAGAGCTGAGGGCTGATAGCTCCCTTCATGCCATAGCCGTATGGCTTCCGCGGGCCATCGCGATCTTGCCCGTCCGCACGACCTCCATTATCCCATACGGCCGCAGCAGCTCCTCAATAGCATCGACCTTGTCGATGCCGCCGGTCACCTCGATAGTGAACGAGGATTCCGAGATATCGATTATCTTCGCGCGGAAGATGTCCACAATCTGCATGATGGCAGCACGGTCATCCGTGTTCGCGCTCACTTTGATCAGCGCGAGCTCGCGCTCGACTATTGGTATCTCACTGTAATCGACGACGTTGATGACGTCGATCAGCTTCCAGGTCTGCTTGTTGATCTGATCCAGCGTGGAGTCGTCACCCGTGACCACGATGGTCATGCGCGACACCGTCGGGTCATCGGTAATGCTCACGGCCAGTGACTCAATATTGAACCCTCGCCGCGCGAACAATCCCGACACCCTCGCGAGCACGCCGGGCTTGTTTTCCACTAACACGGTTATCGTATGCTGCATTGGTCTTCGCATCTTAGCCCTCGCTCCTCGGCCTGTTCACCATCATCTCCTCGATGCTCTGGCCGGCGGGGATCATCGGGAACACGTTCTCTTCAGGACTGGTCCGGAACTCGATCAAGGTCGGTCTGTCGTTGACCTCCATCGCCTTCTCGAACGCGGCGCCGATCTCACTGGCCTTGGTGACCCGCAGCCCCACGGCGCCGTATGCCTCTGCCAGCATCTTAAAGTCGGGTTGGACTGAGATGTCCACGCCGGAGTAGCGCTTGTTCCAGAACAGCTCCTGCCACTGCCGCACCATCCCGAGATAGCCATTGTTGAGCAGGACGATCTTGATGGGCAGCTTGTGCTCGACAGCCGGCGCGAGTTCCTGCAGGGTCATCTGGAACCCGCCATCCCCGCAGATCACGAACACGGGCATGTCCGGGCAGCCGACCTGTGCGCCGATCGACGCCGGGAAGCCGTAGCCCATCGTGCCGAGACCGCCGGACGAAAGCCAGCGCCGCGGCTTGACGGCCTTGTAGAACAACGCCGAAAACATCTGGTTCTGCCCCACGTCGGTGACGACTATCGCTTCGCCCTTCGTGAACTCGGAGAGCTTCGCGATCACGCACTGAGGCAGCACCACGTCGCCGTCCGCCGGGCACTGCAGCGCGTACTCGCTCTTCCACTGCATTATCTGCTTGTTCCAGTCAGTCTCCTTGCGAGCTTTGACCTTGTCCACGAGCTTCGCGAGCACTTCCCGGCAATCGCCCATCACGGCCACGTCCACCGAGACGGTCTTGTCGATCTCGGCCGGGTCGATGTCGATGTGGATGACCTTGGCCTTGCGCGCGAACGCCGCAAGCTTGCCGGTCACTCGATCATCGAAACGCGCGCCGATGGCGATGAGAAGATCGCACTCGTGGACGGCGTGGTTCGCATAGGCCGTGCCGTGCATTCCCAGCATCCCCAGCGAGTGCGGGTGGTTCTCATCTATCGCGCCCTTGCCCAGAAGTGTATTGGCCACGAGGATGTGGGTCTTCTCCGATAGCCTCGTAAGCTCCTCGGACGCGCCCGATGTTACCACGCCGCCGCCGACGTAGATGACGGGCCGCTCGGACTCGTCGATCACCCTCGCTGCCTCGTCGATCTTCGATTCATCAATGTCAACGCGCGGCGAGTATCCGCGGATATTGACGTCCTTTATGGGCTGGTAATCGATCTCCGCCAGCGAGACGTCCATCGGAATATCGATGAGCACTGGGCCCGGTCTGCCTGTGCGGGCGATGTAGAGCGCCTCGGCGACGACCCGCGGCAGGTCGTTCACATCCTTGACGAGGTAGTTGTGCTTCGTCACCGGCATTGTGATGCCCGTGATATCGGCCTCCTGGAACGAGTCCTTGCCCAGGGCGGTCGTGCGAACCTGCGCGGTTACGGCCAGCATGGGAATGGAATCCATGTGCGCGTTGGCGAGGCCAGTGACCAGATTCGTGGCGCCGGGGCCGGAAGTCGCAAAACACACGCCTACCTTGCCAGTCGCGCGCGAGTAACCCTCGGCGGCGTGCGCGGCGCCCTGCTCGTGGCGCATCAGCATGTTCTTGAGGTCTTTCCGGCCATACATGGCGTCGTATATCGGGATCATGACCCCGCCCGGTATGCCGAAGACCATATTCACTCCCTGATCCACCAGAGACTGGATCAGGGCATTAGCTCCGTTCATTCTCACAGCAAAAGCTCCTTAGCTGCCAGCCATCAGCGCTCAGCAACGAGCAACCCGCCGCCGGCTGATGGCTGAAAACTGACGGCTGATTGCTTTCTTTACTCTACGATTGCGCCCTTTGCGGCGGAGGAGACCATGCGCGCGTAACGCGCGAGATATCCCTCCTTCACCCGCGGCTCAGGAGCACTCCACTCCGCGCGCCGCCTGGCAAGCTCGTCGTCACTAAGCTTCACGTCAATACGCTTGCCCGGTATGTCGATTGAAATGATGTCACCCGTCTTGAGAAGTCCGATCGGTCCGCCGGAAGCGGCCTCGGGCGATACGTGGCCGATGCAGACTCCGCGCGACGCGCCGGAGAACCGGCCGTCGGTAATCAGCGCTATGTCCTTGCCCATGCCCATACCGGAGACAGTCGCCGTCGCTGTAAGCATCTCGCGCATGCCGGGACCGCCCTTGGGGCCCTCGTTGCGAACCACGATCACCTCACCCTTCCTCACGTTGCCGGCGAGCAGTTCCTTGACCGCGTCGTCCTCACACTCGAACACCCGTGCCGGACCCTCGAAGACCCAAGCTTCGGGATCGACCGCCGACTGCTTCACAACTGCCCCATCGGGAGCGAGGTTGCCCTTGAGAATGGCCAGCCCACCCTCGTCATGGTAGGGATTGTCTATGGGATGGATCACGTCCGGATTGAGATTGGTGACATTCGCGATGTTCGCGCCGAGCGTCTGGCCTGTCACAGTCATCACGTCGAGGTCGAGCAGGCCCTTCTTGCTGAGTTCCTTCATCACGGCGGGTATTCCGCCGGCCTCATCGAGGTCCTGAATGTGATGAATCTCCTGCTTGGCGGGGTCGTCGGATGGATGGGCAATTGCGGGGCTGATAGTCGTGAGATGCGGGGTATGTTTGGAAATCTCGTTGAGGCTGTCCAGACTGAATGGCGCCTTGGCCTCGTGCGCTATCGCCGGCACGTGCAGGGTGGTGTTGGTCGAACAACCCAGAGCCATATCGGCCGCGAGGGCATTCGCAAACGCCGCCGGTGTCATGATGTCACGGGGCTTGATGCCTTTCTCAAGCAACTCCATAATCTTCATGCCGGCCTGCTTCGCGAGGCGGATACGAGCTGCGTGCACGGCGGGGATTGTTCCGTTGCCCGGCAGACCCATACCGATTGCTTCGGTGAGGCAGTTCATGGAATTGGCGGTGAACATGCCGGCACAGCTTCCGCAGCCCGGACACGCGGCCTCCTCCATCTTGCAGAGGTCTTCCTCGGTGATCTTGCCGGCAAGCACGGCGCCCGCGCCCTCGAACATCTGCGTCACGGAGATATTCTTGCCCTTGTATCGGCCAGCCATCATGGGGCCGCCGCTCACGACTATGGTCGGGATATTGACCCTCGCCGCGGCCATCAGCATGCCGGGGATGATCTTGTCGCAGTTGGGAATCAGCACGAGCGCGTCGAACGCGTGCGCCTTCGCCATGCACTCGATCGAGTCCGCGATGATCTCGCGTGTCACGAGGGAGTATTTCATGCCCTCGTGCCCCATCGCAAGACCGTCGCACACGCCGATTACGCCGAACTCCATTGGAGTCCCGCCGGCCATTCTCACTCCGGACTTGACCGCTTCCGCGATCTTGTCCAGCTGAATGTGGCCCGGCACGACCTCGTTCCAGGAATTGGCAACTCCGACCAGGGGACGATACATCTCCTCGTCGGTGTAGCCCATCGCCTTCATGAGCGACCTCGCGGCCGCCCGCTCAAGACCCGTACGTAACACGTCGCTTCTCAACTCTGCACTCCTTGAAAAGAATCCGAGGCCGGAAGTCCGAAATCGGATCGGCTTCCTCCACGATCTCACTACTCCGCCAGGCCCTACTAAGGTTCATAAACGAATACGAGTTACGAGTTGCCGTCGCCTGCAATTCGTAACTCGTAACCAGTAACTCGTCAGTGCGCCCGCCTGTACATTAAGGAAAAGTGTCGGTATATGTTAGCACAGCGGCAGGTAGCTGGTCAAATCAAATGAGGATAGGAACGCTAGATGTAGCGTATCCGGCCCACTGCGCTGGCAACCGCGATACCCAGCGCGATCAGCGGTATGGGAGTGGGGATCACGAGATCGATGACGGAGCCGATCGGGCCCATAGACGGAGGAATGGCGGCTACGGCCATTCGCCCACCGATCGCGCCCACGGCCAGCGCAGTGCCGGCGATCAACTCCATCCTCAGCCCACGCTTGCGGCTTGCGGCGCGCAGTATCATCTCTCCGGCGAATGTGCCATACGCAACCGCGACAAAGAGACTGTAGAATCCGAGAAAAGCAACACCCCACCCCGCGACGGCCCCAAAGAGCACACCAAAAACGGAGGCCAATGCGGCCTGGCCGATCCCAGGCGTGAACAGGACGCCGCCCTGCTGCGTACCGCAGTCCCGGCACTTCATCCCGACCGGGGTCTGCACCAGGCACTTCGGGCAGATCGGCACCCCACATGAGGCGCAGGTCAGCGCGGTCTCCACCTTTGGGTGCCGCGCACAGGTTGTTTTAGCTGCTTCGACTGCGTTCATCGCCGTACGAGTATATCCCGCAATAGGCTCCGGGTCAATTGCTGATTGTCAATAACGACCGAGCCTGCTAGAATTAGTCCATCATGCCCGACCGGCCATCATTCGACGAAACATATATGGAAGTGGTCAATGTGATCGCCAAGCGCGCCACCTGCCTTCGACGCAAAGTCGGCGCCGTAATCACCATCGACCGTCGCATTCTTTCGCACGGCTACAATGGTGTTCCCACCGGCCACGAACACTGCTGCGACACCGGCCAGTGCCTCAAAGACAAGGCCGGCACCGAAGAATACAAGGTGTGCGTTCACGCCGAGCAAAACGCCATCTGCCAGTGCGCCAAGCGTGGACTCGCACTGAATGGCGCGACGGTCTACGTCAACGCCGACGTTTGTATTACGTGCGCGAAGCTTATGGTATCGTCAGGAATCGCGCGAGTCGTCGTGGCAAGGGACAACAAGGGCAACGGCGACGGGATCGATCTCCTGCGCAAGTCGGGTGTCGATGTGGTCGAGTGGAACAATGTCGAAGCCTAGGGCGGCAATCTTTGACATTGGCGCAACGCTTGTCACCGGACCACCGGTCGCACCGAACAAGGTAATCGCGGCACTGCTCGACGGCGCAGGCGCAGCAGAAGTGGCATCGGTCATAATGACGACTGAGTTGACTTGCGCGGACGGAGTATGTTCGGCGCTCGAGGCCCGATTCGGCACGATCGGGCGCGAGGCAAGGGTCGGCATCGAGCGGCTGTGGAACATGCAATCATCGGCGGCGGTCGGGCTCGACGGCGCGAGCGACACCGTGCTCGCGCTCAAACGGCGCGGGCTTCGCATAGGGCTGCTGTCGGACATCTGGAACCCGTATTACGAGAGCGTGGAGAAGGCGCTGCCGGACGTGATTGGTGCAGCGGACGCAATCGTGCTCAGCTGCCGGACAGGGGCGCGCAAGCCGGAGCCGGCGAACTTCGTGAAGGCGCTCGACGAACTCGACGTGGAGCCATGTAGTGCAGTGATGATCGGCGACACCTACACCCACGACATCCGGCCGGCGCTGCAACTTGGCATGCGCGCGGTGTGGGTGCTTGCGAGACCGGACAGAGAGGCGGAGTCGATCATAGGCGTTCTCAACGGCGACTACCCCACCCCAACCGCCACCGTTTCGTCCATCGCCGAAGTCGCCGCGCTGCCAATGTGGGGGCGGAAGTAAGAACAATCGGGAAAGAGAAAAAGAAACCGAAGAGGCAGGGAGAGAGTGTTTGCTGCTGCCCCTCCCTTCTCTCGTTTTCTGGCTCTCTTCCTTTCCCGGTTCCCTTCTCCGATCCCCCGATTAGGAGAGATGAATGCAGATAAAGCGAGTTGAACGGCATAGCGTAGACGAGTTGTTGGTGAATATGCGGCGGGTATCGATGCTGACGCAGCCGGACGCGTTCCCGTACGCGGACGCACACCTCGAGCTCGAAACGCTGCACACCAACGAGATCGCGCCGGCGCAGCGCTACGTGTTGACGCAGGAGATACTCAAGGTGCGCGATCTGAGATGGGCGCTGCGCGAACATGAGATCGACCTGTTCGCGCTCGATGGCTACGTCACCATGTGGATCGAGGGTTACGACGACCCGATCGACGTGCTGCCGCCGGTGGTCGAGCAGTCCGCGGAGGCCGATTCGAGCGTTGTCCGCATACTCAACGACGGCATGCACCGCGTGTACTTGGCTCGCATGGAGCGCTGCCCGATACAGGTCGTCTACGCCAAGAACGTGCCGCACCAGTTCCCCTACTACGCGTTCCCGCTGGTCAACGGCTGGGCTGACGTCGAGATCGTCTCCGATCTGCCGGAAGGCTACATCAAGAAATGGCACCGCATCAAGGACTACAAGAGCCTCTACCGCAACTTCAACAGCGGCTTCATCAATGTCGGCGGGCCGCGGGGGCACTTCACCAATGCAAGCAAGTGATTCCTTGGCGTTCGTGCCGCTGCATTTCGCCGACAAGCTGCGGATCATCAACCCGCGCGGTCGGGTCGGCATCCTGACGCTGTGGAGCCGGACCGACTTCATCGAGGGCAAGCTGCGGGAGATGGGCGTGGACCTCGACCCCGCGACCTCGAAGATCGCCGTCATCGGCAATCTCTACGGCAACGGCATTCCGCACTTGCTTCGCAACCTGCTGTACAACCCCCAGATCCGGGATCTGGTCATCTGCGGCGCAAACCGCTCCGGCTCGGCCGAGGATCTGATCGCCTTCTTCGATCGCGGGCTGGAGGAAATCCTCAGCCTGGGCGAGAGGGTCACGCGGATCAAGGATACGGCCAAGATCATAGACAGCCTTGTGCAGCCTGAGCTCTTCGTTGAGAAGCCGCGCATCGCGGTCGTCGGCGAGCTGCGTGATGAAGTTTCACGTGAAAAACTACACAGGCTTATATGCAGTCTCGACCCCGCCGAGCCGGCCACGAGCGAGCGGATCGAGATCGAACTCCCTGACGTCAAGATCAGCCACTATCCCAGCCAGCCGCAGAACCACAGCATAATCGCTGACTCCCCGCTGGATGCGTGGCGAGAACTGATCTTCAGGCTGGTCAGGTTCGGACACCTGGTCCACCTTCGCAAAGGTGACCGACAGGAGCTGCAGAACGTGCGCGTCGCAATCCGCGATCCGAAGCTCGATGATGATGCCGCACTCCGCAAGTACGGATTCTCTCTCGATGACCTCCTGCGGTATCAGCAGGACATGCTCATCGGGCCGCTGCCGGACGATCACAGCTACACCTACGGCAACCGCATCCGCGAGTACTATGGCTTCGACGCGCTCGACAAGTTCGCCGAACGACTGCGGGCGAACCCGCAGGATCGGGACTGCTACCTGGCACTGTGGGACAGCCACTCCGACATCGACGCCGACGACGCGCCGTGCCTGGCGTCGATGTTCTTCCGCGTCTACGACGAGCAGCTCACCTTGACGGCGTGCTATCGGACGCACAACGCACTGGACGCCTGGATCAAGAACGTCTACGGACTGATGAAGGCGCAGGAGATCGTGGCTGGCGCCGCCGGGCTCGACATCGGCCCACTGACCGTCATCAGCCACTCGATCAGCATAGACCCGTCCAAATACGACCTCGCCTGCCGTGTGGCGAACGCCAAGGGATTCGACTTGGACATGGACCCCAACGGCCAGTTCATGGTCACGGTGGATCACGACACGGGTGAGATCGTCGCGCAGCACATCTCAAACGACGGCTTCTTGCTCCACGAATACCGCTCCCCCAAGGCCGAACGCATCCAGCATGAGATCGCCCGCGACTGCGCCGTTTCCGATATCAACCACGCGCTGTATCTCGGCAGGCAGCTTGCGGAGGCCGAGGCGAGCCTGAACGCGGCGAGTCCCGGCGAGCCACACGATTCCTGAATGCTCCGCCGCACCCTCGATTGTGGTATATTGAAGCTGTGAAACGCTCAGTGTACTACGCCATCCTCGCTGCCGTTTTCGTCTGCACGGCGGCCTCGTCCACTCCCACCGCGGCGAACGACACGCCGATCGTAGTAATACGGGTGGACGACTGCGACTCGACGTGGCTTACCCCGCTGGCGGCGCTGGACAACAAGAGCCCGTTCGACTACGCGAAGCAACACAGGATTCCCATCACCTGGGCAATCATTGTGGACTCGGCAAATGCCGGCGGCATCCCGTGGGCCAAGCTCAAGGAGTACCTCGACTACGCGGGCGGCGAACCGGCGAGCCACTCGTATCACCACTCCACCATCAATTCGGTGCAGGCGGCAGCCTCTGAGCTGGCGTCGAGCAAACAGGCTATCGAACAGCACTTGCCCGGTTACGCATGCACGTCATTCGTCCAGCCGGGCAACTGGTACGGAGATGCTTACCTGGCTTCGTTCGGATCGCTGAAGAACCCTCTCGGCGCCGCGCTGCAAGCAACTTACGACCAGAGCATGGCCTATGTCGTTCCCGGGGTAGCCGCCGGCCCTGTATACTACCGCCACGGATTATGTGCCTCCACCGGGTTCGATTCGCGCTGGGCCAACTGGACCGCCGACATGACCGCCGCCACGCTGGACGCAATAGCGGCTTCGCCCGGAAGCATGTTCGTCTTCCAGCTGCACGACGTCGGTGCGAACCCAAAGATCCAGATAACTGTGGACGGCGCCGCGTTCCGGAAGCTGGTGGACAGGCTCGCCGAACTCAGAGATGCCGGAAAAGTTCAGCTTATGTCGCTGCGAGACGCTCGCGCGCGCAGCGTGAGCCAGGACGTCAACCGCATCGGTGATCCTGGTTTCGAGGCAACCGCGCTCGGACTCACCCCTGCCGGCCCGTGGATGAGAACAGGCGCGACCAGCATCGCGACGAGCGGAGGGGTCGGGAATTCCAAGTACGCCAAGATACCTGGCGCGTCTTCCGAGTTGCGCTCTTGGAGCATCGTTCTCGGCCCGGGGAACTACGAGCTGTCCTGGTGTCAGAGACCTGAGCCTGGCAGCGGCAACGGTGGCCTTGCGGTCAGCCTGACGTTCAGCGGCGCGCGGCCGGATGCTTACGAGCTCGATCGGAGTTCGTACGCCAACACGGACCCTAACGCGTGGGAGCGCAAGAGGGCACTGATTCGCAGCGAGGATGGCATGCCAAGCGCCATTCTCAGATTCATGCCATTGGCCGGAGGTTACGGCGTAGACGATGTATCGCTGACGCCGGCGCCGACGAGCCCCACGACCTCACCGTCCTCGTCAGCGGTTGCACCTCTCTACGGCCACTGCGCGGTCTCCTGGAACACGCCTGCCAACCCGTCGATTACCTGGATCTGCGTGCGTTCGTCTTCATCGTGTTTCCCTCTGCAACCGGGCGACGGCACGCCGGTCGCCGTGGTACGGGCGGTACCCGGCACGCGTCAGGATGTAAACGTGCCGATGGACTGGTCACAGATGCGGTGCGCGCATTTCTCGGTGTTCTCGATCATGTCCGACGGCTCGTATTCGCAGCCTGACCTTGCGGAGGTTACGATAGACCAGACTCCGCCTACGACTCCGGCCGTAACCGCCTCCTGCACGTCCGCCGGCAGCATTCTGGTAACTTGGAGCAGTGCCGATCCGGAGTCCGGAGTCGCCAGCAGCACCTACGCTGTCGGCTCGACACGGGGCGCCAGTGACATCGTCACCTGGACGCAGACAGGCCTGAACCGTGCGGAGGTGTCAGGGCTGCCGGTCTCCACGCCCATCTGCGTGACTGTGCGGACGCGGAACCTGTTCGGCGTGGAATCTCAGCCGAGGACCGTCCGTGCATCACTCGGCGGGATCGTGCCCGCCTGCAACAAAGCAAATGGCGAAGCAGTGCGGATCGCCGGAGTTGTGACAGCGGTATTCGGGGACTGCTGCTACGTCCAGGAACCGGATCGCTCACGTGGAATCAGAGTGACCAACGCGCCAGGCTGCCGTGAGGGGGACGTCGTGACAATCACCGGCCGGCTAACCACGTCAGCCACTGGAGAACGCATCCTCGTCGCCGACCGTCAGCCGTAAGTCCTTCGCTCTCAACCGGTTTCGCGAAGCGCCCATTGTTGGCACCCTATTACCAAAGGGGAACCGGCAGGGGCGAGGTGCGAAATGGTCAGGCTATGGGCGTTGGTGACGGTAGCGCTGCTGGCGGTTTCCCTGATGGCGCTGTTGACGGAACCCTGCGGTGCTTTCATGCTGGTCTCTCGAAACACAGAGGTTAGCGTGGGCAAGCAGGTTCAGGAAGAGATAATCGACCAGTACGGCGGATTGAGCATAGACACGGCCACTAACGGCCGCGTCGCGCGGATTGGAGCGAAGGTGGCAGCCGTCTCTCCGCGCAAGGACGTTACTTTCACCTACCAGGTCGTGAACTCCGATGTGCTGAACGCATTCTCCGCGCCCGGAGGTCCGGTGATCATAACGCGGCAGTTAGCTGCGATGATGACGACGGACGACGAACTGGCATTTGTTCTCGGCCACGAGACAGGCCACATCACGGCCCAGCACGCGCGCAACCTTATGAACCGCTCGCTGATCACGCAGGGCGTAGCGACGGTTCTGTTCGGCGGGGCCAGCGTGGCACTACAGAGCGGCCTGAACGTGGCGTACACGCTCTACGATCGTGGCTATTCCCGCAATCAGGAATACCAGGCCGATGACTACGGCGTCAAGCTCATGCAGCAGGCAGGCTATAGCCCCGAAGGCGCCGTCAAGGCTCTGGCGAAGCTCGGGATGGACACCAGCAAAGGTCTCAACAAATACCTTGCCACCCACCCCGACGTTCCCCGCCGCATCGACCGCATCGGCAGGATAGCGGGAATTACGACTGCCCGCCAGCAGGAGCTGATAAAGCAGGCGCAAGCGGAGATGAATGAGAAGGATCAGCGGTGAGCGACTAGCAGCCGCCGGATAAAGTGGTGTAGGAGGGGTCTCCAGACCCCGAATCCACTGGCGTCACGCTCGCAGATCGCCGTCTGGAGGTGGCTCCTACAACCGAGTGCGGCTTTATCCGCAGGCTGCTAGTGGTTAGGGATGAGCCCGTCGTCACTCATCCCTAATCACTGCTCCCTAATCGAACTTGAGCTGGACCGATCGCTTGGCCCAATCGCTGTAAGGATATGTCTCCTGCAGCTTCTTGAACCCGGCCATCAGGTCTTCCGCGGTTCCGTTACTGCTCTCGTACTTCGCCGGGCCGATCCAATAGAGGTTCTCGGCGTGGCGCACCGGATCGTACTTGGTAAACTCGAGCGCCTCCTCGAAGAGCTCCACGCTGCGATCGAACTGGCCGCCGTGATAGTACCGCAGGGCGTAGGCCAACCAGAACTCCGCAAGAAACTGGTCTGGGTTGAGCGAACCGAGAGAGCGCCGATATTCATTGCCCTCTACGTCCTGCCACATGATAGCCGGGGTCCACTGCGCGTGGTAACGGAACGGTGCGCCGACGTCTTCCTTGACGTTGAACTGAACGGGAATGGAATGCTCGTTGATGAACCGCGACACGCGCGGGTCCGGGTACGTGTTCGCACCCATGTATCTGCAGCCGTATCACCCGGGGTTGAACAGATCGATGAGCAGATCCTTGTGCTGCTCGCGAGCTTCCATTCGCGCTTCCTCCAGCGAGGATCGCCAGGTCACGACCTCAATCATATCTCGCATGTTTCGCACCTCCAACAGGCGAGTAATACCCTATGTCGGACGCGAAAATGCTTGCCTGCGGCACGCAATTTGTGGGATGATAGCCCAACACCCATTGATGGAGGCAACAATGCTGGGGGACGTTACCAAGTACCAGAAGATAGAAAGCAGATCGGCTTCGTTCGAGAATCCCAAAGGTGAGCGCGGCAAGGGCGGATCGGCCGCGTCGTGGCTTGGCCCGACTCGAAAGGGCGCAGCCCACAAGCCCGTACCGGCGGGAGAGACGGCGGTGCTGGCCGAGGTGGATGGACCGGGGATGATCCGGCACATCTGGATGACCTTCGAACTGACGCCCGAGTTCCTGCGCGGGTGCGTGATTCGCGCGTATTGGGATGGAGCGGAGAAGCCAGCGGTCGAATGCCCTATCGGCGACTTCTTCGGGATCGCCCATGGCCGCACAAACCATTTCTTCAACGCACTGCAGGCGATGCAGGAGGGCAGTGGGCTGAACTGCTACTTCCAGATGCCGTTTGCCAAGGGAGCGAAGCTCACGTTCACCAATGAGACGAACCAGGACCTTGGCAGCCTTTACTACAGCGTGGACTACACGATCGGGGACGAGATCGACGACGACACGCTCTACTTCCACGCCACGTTCCAGCGTCAAAATCCGACCGTGATGCTTAAGGACTTCGTAATCCTTCCGACCCGACATGGCAGAGGTCGATTCCTCGGCTGCGTGATCGGCGTGAGAACGAACTCGCCGCAGTGGTGGGGCGAAGGCGAGTTCAAGGTGTACCTTGACGGCGATACGGATCTTCCCACGATCTGTGGAACCGGCACGGAGGACTATCTGGGCTCCGCGTGGGGATGCGGCGAGCATTTCGCTCTCTACTCGGGCGCGCCGTATATCGCGCTGGAACCCAGCGCGCGCTGGCAGACCCTGGCAAGCTTCTACCGCTTCCACATCGCCGACCCGATCTTCTTCCACAAAGACATCCGCGTCGACATGCAGCAGATCGGAGGCGGGTGGCTTCCGCAGGGCGGAATCAACATCTACGAGCGATCGGACGACTGGTCCGCGGCGGCGTTCTGGTATCAGACTCCGGGGGAGCCGCTTCCGCCCATGCCCTCGTGCGAAGAGCGCACCGCCGATCTCGAGCGAAAGCCCCATGAGAAGGCCTACGAGCGAAAGCAGTTGTCATAGCCGCTTAGGGCCTACCGAATCGGTCACTCTGGGGGACGCGAGCAACGCGCCCCCCTCTTTTGGGCGACTACCGCGAGGGGATGTCGTCGTGGAGGTATACCTGTCCGTCGATGACGCCGAAGCTCACTTGGGACTCAAAAATCTCGAAGCGCTCATCCAGCGTCGGACCGAACACAAACGGCAGCGGGCCATAGAGGTCCGAGTAGAACCCAGCGCCTTTCTCCAGCCGCAGAATGCTGAGGCCGGAACGGAGCGGTATGCAAACGGAACCTAGGCGAGTCACGGCGCTCCTGGGAATGCACGGCCTATTCACGTTATTGACGGACATCGCGACGATATCGCCGCGCTTGCATATAAAGCGGTCGCAATCGATTTCGCTTACGTCAGCATACTGGGTCAAGTAGTATTGGAAGCCCCAGTGGCTTGGAATGTGTATCGTGCGACCGGGCCTTGCGTATCGGGCATGGATTCGAGTCGCCGCGTCTCTCTGGGCATTGGCAAGAGCGCAGTCGGCCCATCCCACCCACACGGCAAGCACCGCCGCCGGAATCAGCAACACAAACGCGGTCCGCGGACTGCCGGACCATGCACGTTTGCCGGGTTTCCCCAACCGGCGCGCGACGAGTATCCCCAAAACGGGCGCGGCGGGCAGGATGGAGCGAGCATTGACTGTCCAGTTGATGGCGCAAGCGAAAACAAGTGTGCCGAGGAACCATGCGACCAGCATCGCGGAATCGGCGTCGCGGTGGTCCCAGAGATCACGGATAGCGAGCGAGATCAGACCCAAGCCGACCGTAACGAAAACGCTGATCTGGGCTATGGCGGACCACAGCAGTCGGCCGTCGCAGACAAGCGCGAAGTTCCCGACGGATCGAGAACTCGCGAGGCATAGCGCAGTCGCGACCGCGACAGCCGCTGCTATGAGCAGGCTGCGACGCGACCAGAGTATCGGCGCGAGAAACAGGACGGCTATCAAGCATCCGCCTGGGAACGCCAGTCCACCGATGTATTTCTGCACGTCTGGAATACCGTAGTCCTGGCGCGCGGAGCTCGCGAAGTCCATAGCGACAGAGAGCAAGCCCTGGCCGTAGACGGCAGCCGACCATGCCTCGTACAGCCCGAGAACAGCGACCGGAAGCGCGAGACATGCCACCCATGCCCCTACCCTCTTCAGTCTCCACGCCGAATAGCCGGCAAGCAGTGGGATGAGCGCCATTCCATAGTACTTGCTCATGGCTGCTGCGGCGACGAGGGCCGAGGAGACCAGGAGAAGCGGCCACCTGTGGTCGTCCAAACCGCGGACCCAGAGCACGACAGCCCATATCCAGAGCGCGAGCATCGGCACGTCGCACATCACTGACGTACTCGAGACCAGGAAGGCAGGCGTGAGAAGGCAGATCAGCGCTGCCTGCAGCGGATTGCCGCAGAATCGACGTGCGAGTTGATGAACGCCAAGAACGGCGGCAATCGCGGGAACCAGCATGAGAGTATGCAACCCAACTTCTCCCCAACCCACCAGACGGGAAGCAAGCGCCAGGTAGTAACAGAAAAGCGGCGGGTTCTTGGTCTGTAGGAACATGGGGTTCGGGCCGCCGCCCCAGTTCACGTTGAAACCAAATGGATCCAGCGGATGGCCGACGATGTGCTTGGCGACCCACAGGAACATCGGGTCGTCGATGTTGAAAGCCTTGCCCAGAAACGGCACGAGACAGACGAGCGTCGCCGCGATCAAGACCAGGTTGTCGCGCCTATAGGCGGCTGACCTTTCAGCCGGAGCCCGCGTCGCGTGGTTGTTCTGGTTCTGGGCTATCATCAGTGGCATGTTACCACTACTCGCTGCTGAGAAGGAAGGCGATGGACGCCATCCATAGAGCCCGCCCGCAAGCCCTTGACAACCGGGCGTATCTGGAAGCATACTGCCGTGGAGGTGGGAGATGGTTTCATCGCGTCTGCTTCTGCTCATGGCCGCGCTCATGCTCGCGGGCGCCGGCTGCCTCCCAGCGTCCGCGCTCGATATGCGCGGCGACACGATTTACATGATTATGGTCGATCGCTTTATGGACGGCGATCCCACCAACAACACCGCGGTCAATCCGAACCAGTACTCCCCCGACCACACGCAGTGGGGCAAGTACTTCGGCGGCGACCTCGAGGGGATCCGGCAGAAGCTGGACTACCTCAAGACCGTCGGCGCGACCGCGCTGTGGATCACACCATCCTGCCAGAACGATCCCTATCTGCTTTCCGATGGAACCCCGTACCACGGCTACGACATGATGGACTTCTACCGCGTCGAGCCGCATTTCGGCAGTTGGGCGACGTTCGATGCGCTCACGGACGGGCTGCACTCGCGCGGTATGAAGCTCGTATTGGATGTGAACCTCAACAACGGCGGCTACACCGGCAGCGGTAATTTGTGCCGGGTCTACAAAGACGGTGTGCTCAAGGCAGATTACAACCACGACTACCAGAGCTTCTACCATCACCTTGGAACGATGCAGGACGACAAGTGGAACGACCCCTACTGGATGGTCAATGCGAACATCTTCGGAATGGCCGACCTCAATCAGGACCAGGCCGCCGTGCGAAGGTATCTGCTCAGCGCCGTCGCGAAGTGGGTCTGGCACGGAACCGACGCGTTCAGAATCGATGCGGCCAAGCACGTGCCGACCTCATTCCTGCGCCAGTTCACCGACGAGATGAACAGGTTCGCCGAATGGCTGGGCCGGCCGGGGGTCTACGCGTTCTCCGAGTACTACGGAGGCGGCGCATGGGACCCCGGCAGCGTGGACTGGTCGCACCAGACCAATACGGCGCTTTTCGACTTCCAGCTAGCGAACGACGTTCGCAACGTCGAACTGGAAAACGAATCGTTCTGGGACCTGTGGCACGTCGTGCAGAACAGGCAGACTGCCTACGGCACCGACGGCGAGGGCGGCCCGAACTCCAACTGGCAGGTGATCTGGTTCGACAGCCACGACTGGCAGCGAATGATGACCCCGCTGATGCAGAAGTACGGCAGCGACATCGCGGCACGCAACCGCGTAGACCAGTGCATAGTGCTGCTCGAAACGCTGCCCGGGATTCCATGTATATACTATGGTACCGAGCAGTACTTGCACAACGACACTCCCGGCACCGGCGGTGTGCCCGGGTCAGATCCGTTCAACAGGCCGATGATGGCGTCGTGGGACACGAACACGAACGCGGCACGGACGCTTTCCGTATTGTCGGCGGTGCGCAAGAACAACCCAGCGCTGCAGTTCGGCGATATCCAGCAGAGATACGTGACCAGCAGCATATTCGTTTATTCCAGGCAATCGTCGAATTCGGCCGTGGTAGTCGCGCTCAACAACAGCGGCGTCGCGCAGGACATAGATGTCGGCAGCCTGCCGCTGCCGAACGGCTCATACGAGGATGTGCTGCACGAGGGAACGTACGTCAGCGTCAACAACGGCGGCGCGCATCTCCGTCTGGAACCGACGTCGTCTTGTGTGCTGGTCCGCGGGGCGACTGGGCAGAGCGCCTCGCAGCGGACGCAACCGCTTCAGGTTCTGGAGAATCGTACCGCAAAGACGGCTGAGATTAGGGGCCTGGAGACCCCTCCTATACCCAACGGTATGATCACAATCGATGGCAGAAACATACCGACGGACTTCGCGGGCAAGCTCGTTGCGACGCAGGACAACTTCACCTGGTTCGGCGACGCGACCAGCGCGGGCGGAGGGTCAGAGCTCGATCAGCTCTTCGTGACCAACGATGCGTCCTCACTGAAGATCGGCATAACAGGTAACCTCGAGACCAACGGCAACTATTGGCTGATATTCCTGCAGACGCAGCCGGAGGGAACCAGCACACTGACAGCGACCAGCGGGCCGCCCTCCGGCGTTATGGCCTCTATCTACGGCACGATGATGGACGAGGGCTTTGCGCCGAACTGGTGTCTGTGCTTGAACACGCAGGGAGGGGTGCTGTACGCCAACCTGGTCGACCTCATCAGCAACACGTCGAGGTTCCTGGGGGCAGCATCAGTGAACTCGGGCAGCGGCGTTCTTGCCGGCGGAGATAACCCAAACGGCGCGCTTGCGGCTTTCGATAACACCAACGCTGCCGGCGTCACGTCCGACCCATCTCGGTCGATCGCACAGACTCAGGCAGATGCAGCCACGGCCAGAACCGGCGCGGAGATCTCGCTGCCGTTTGCTGACGTCAGGCTATCGACGAGCCAGGTCAAGGTCATGGCGCTTCTGACAGGCAACGTGGGCTACATCTCGGACCAGAGCCTGCCCGGCTTCGGGGGCAAGTTCTACAACCCCGGCACGCCACCCATCGATTTTGACCGCATCCCGGCAACCCAGTACGCGCAAGTGCAGCTTACAGGCCTGCAGTTCGCGGCTCAGTCCTCTATTGCTGCCGCCAAGTCGCTGCCGTACGGAACCGCCATCAGCCTGCCGGCGAGCGTGGTCACGTGCCAGTACTATCCGCAGTGGAGCTACTACATTGAGAGCCCCGACCGCACTTCGGGCGTGAGGGTGCGCGACGCAGTCACCGGATATCTGCCCGACAAGGGACAGACGGTCACGGTCCAGGGCTTCGTAACCTACGAGGCAGGCGAGAAACTGATCAACGCCTCGAGCACATCGTTCGGCTCGAACGGAACGATCCCCAGGTCGCTCGCGATGACCAACGCGACGGTGGGAGGGTTGTCCATTACAGACGCGATCGGGCTGACTAACACGGGTCTGCTCGTCACAATCTGGGGCCGTGTGACCGACCGCGGGACCGACGGTGCCGGGTACGACTTCTTCTACGTTGACGACGGATCCGGAGTCTGGGACGGCACCTATCGCGGCGATGGGCAGCGCCGGTTGGGAGTGCGCGTCACTATTTCCTATGTCTACCCGGATGTCGGCAGCTTCGTCAGAGTCACAGGCGTTTCGAGTGTCCAGACGATCGACGGTGCCCCGCGGAAACGGCTTCTGCCGCGCGGCGCCTCCGATGTAAGAGTGCTGTAAAAAAGGCATTGACAAACAGACGAGCTGAAGATATATTGCAGTTGCTCGCCACAGCTTTACTAATTCGCCTCATATAGCGACGAGCCCACTGGCAAACGGAGGATGGAGATGAGAAAGGTTCTGCTGTTGTTAGCCATCGCCTTGATGGCCGCACCTGCGCTGGCCGACTACTACGTGGCCGGCGATTTCAATGGCTGGAACGCCGCTGGCGATATCATGACCGACCTGGGCGGTGGCATCTACCAGGTGAACCTCGCCAACGTCGGCGGCCGCCACGAGTTCAAGGTCACTATGGGCGACTGGAGCAATAACTGGCCCGGCAGTGGAAATAGCTGGTTCATCGGGGACGGGAGCGGCAACATCACGCTCACTTTCAACGCGAACGACGTCCAAGACGGCTGGCGCGGGAACTGGGGCCGGATCGGCACGAGCACCGATCCCGGCGCGTGGACCGCCGTAGGCGACTGGCAGGGCTGGAACAACACCGGCAACTCGATGGTCGCGATCGGCGGCGGTGTCTATCAGTACAAGCAGACGCTTGCAGCCGGCTGGTATCAATGGAAGGCCGTTGTGACCGGCTCCTGGGATGCGATCGGCGACGACTTCCGATGCGTCAACGCCAACACCACATGGTTCGAGGTGACCGCGGCACAGTCGCAGGCCGTCTTCGAGGTGAACGCGCTTACAGGGGTCGAGAGAGTCTATACCGAGGCGGCCGTCCCGGAGCCCACGAGCCTGTTGGCCCTGGCGGCAGGCCTGCCCCTACTGGCGATCCTCAGGAGGAAGCGGTAATCCGCTGGTACCGGACTACTGGCCAAATCGCTGGACGCCGCCGGCAGGCTGTGCTCGTCGCGAGCTGAGCCTGGGCGGCGTTTCGTTTCACAGACTCAACAACTACAGGGGGTGTTTGCAATGAGACTGGCCACGCTTCTGGCGGTGGCGATGCTGTATGCCTCCACCGGCGCATTCGCGGTGACTTTTGACGGCAGGGATATTCCGACGGATTTCGCGGGTTCGCTCAAAGCTACTCAGATCAACCCCACCAACTACGGTGACACATGGGGTGACGGAGCCGGTTCTGAGATGGATCAGCTCTTTGTGGCCAAGGGAACCCGAAGCGGAATGGAGGGACTCTACGTCGGAATCACAGGCAACCTGGAGCCCAAGACGAGGGGAACCGCCAACGCATACGTCATCCTCATCGAGGTCGGACCCGGCGGCAGCAACTCACTGACCCCCAAGAACGGCGATCCAGGGGTGCCCGGAGCCATCTCGAATCTCAACGGAACAATCCTGGACGTCGGGTTCAATCCGACCTGCGCGATCACATTCAACAACTGGGCAAACACCGTATACGTGGACTACGTCAACCTGATCACGAACTCGGGCGTCTACCTGGGCTCGCAGCAGGTCAACAGCGGCCAGGGCCAGCTGCAGAATGCACTGGCCGGCTGGCTGGCGTTCAACAACACCAACACCGTGGGGGTTATCGGCGAGAACACAAAGACGCCGGAGCAGAACGCGATAGACGCGGCGACCGCAGGCACCGGGATGGAAGCGTTCTTGAGCTGGACGGATCTGGGCGTGGATCCCTGGTCGCCACCGGCGAGCGTCAAGATAATGGCGTTCGTTGACAGCGCGAGCGGCTACCTGTCCAATCAGACCTTACCCGGCATGGGGGGAGGATATGACAACCTCGGGTTCGGTGGGACGAGCGTGGATTTCTCCACGATCCCCGGCAACCAGTTTGCCACCGTAGACCTGTCGACCTCGATCGCGGGCACACCAACGGTCGACGGCGCGGCCATTCCTACCGACTTCGCGGGGTATCTCGTCGCAACGCAGGACAACTACACGCAGTTCGGTGACCGCAGCGGGGACGAGGGCTCGGAACTCGATCAGCTGTTCGCGACACAGACGCCCACGGGCATCGATCTCGGCATCACGGGCAATCTCGAAAACGGCGGCAACTTCTGGCTGACGTTTTTCGAGGTCGGGCCGGGCGGGACGCATGTGCTCGAAATTCCGGACGGCATCGGCCCGCAGTCGGGTGTTCTACAGGGGATGCGAGGAACCACGTTCAACAACGGCTTCGCCCCCACGCACGTCCTGTGCATGAACATCTTCGACGGAACACTGTGGGTAGACCTCACGGACTTGCGAAACGGCACAAGCCGATATCTCGGCCACGCGCCGGTGAACGGCGGAACGGGCGACCTTGCAGAGGGTGACAATCCCAACGGCGTCACCGTTGCTTTCGACAACACCAACCACCTTGGGGTAACCGGGACGGATGCCGGCGCGGCTGCGACGGCCACGACCGGCGCCGAGATCCACCTGACATGGGCCGACCTGGGCGGGATGTCCTGTGGAGTGAAGGCAATGGTCCTGCTGACCGGCAACGCCGGCGCTGTCTCTAATCAGGCACTCGCGCCGTTCAGCCTCGGGACAACTGGGTTCAGCACTTCACCCGTTGACTTCAGCGGGCAGAGCATCAATCAGTTCGTAACGCTGCCGATAGCGCTGCCGCCCTATGTTCAGGTTACGTTTGCGGAGGCAAGGGCGGCCACATACGGCTCGCCCGTGCGACTCACGAACGCTCGCGTCTCGGCGGCGTTCGCGGACGAAGGCAAATACTTTATCCAAGCGGACAGCTCGCCGCTCGCGCTTCCTGTCTATGATGCGGTGACGTCGCCCGGCGACGGGGCCGTGGTCAACATCGACGGCTTCGTATGCCTCGTAAAGGGCGAGAAAGCCATCGCGGCCTGCCAGACGACGATCGTTCAGCCGGCCGGCAGCGTCGTTGTCAAACCGTACGCGATGGGCTGCAAGGCTCTCGGCGGACACAGCACCGGTGACATCGCGGGAATCCCGAACGGACAGGGTGCACCGAACGTCGGCACCCTGGTTTGCCTCTGCGGTAGAGTCACGTCCTCGGACTTCACCGATGTGTTCTATTACCTGGACGACGGATCCGGGATCATGGACGGAACAACGCATCTTGATCTCTTCGGCAACCCGGTGCCGAACGTCGGCATCAGGGTATCGGGACCGCACTTCTTGTTCGGCGGCGAGATGGTGCGAGCGGTCGGTCTGTCGTCATCGTTCACGACCATTGACGAATCGAACAACAAGGTCGTGCATCCGATGGTGAGGATGAGGACCGGCGACGACACAGTAACAATCCCGGAAACGCCTTAGGCAGCCGGTACGATGGGGGAACGCAAGAGAGGGCGGGCCGTCTGGATGGCGGCCCGCTCTTGCATTAGGCCTGTGATGCTTCGACCAGACTCGCCTCGGTCTCGACCATGCGCAGGTCCTTGACGCGGGTGCGCCTACCTGTGTCCTTGAACCCGGCAGATAGCCAGAATCTCATAGCGGGCTCGTTGTTCACATAGATGTTGGCGGCTATGGTATCGTGGCGGCCGCGCTGGCGGCAGTAATCCCTGACGAAGTCCACCATGAGTCTGCCGAACCCGCGCCTGCGATGGAGCGGACGGATGTAAAACTCCTCGATGCAGTAGCTCACGCCGGTGTCGCGCATCAGGCAGAACCCGGCGGGCTCATGGTCATAGAGGACAATGAACGGGACGCGGGCGGAATCTTGCCAGTAGAGGTCGAAAACCGGGTAGTGGCGGGGGCTCTGCGGGCGCTTCTCCCCGTCATAGCTCGACAACTCCTGGCAATACTCTTGAAAGAGCGTCCAAAGCTCGTCGCGCCGGTCCTCCGGCGCTACTACGATCTCGATCACACGGATCAGCTCCCTTCGCTCAAGCCGGAGTACTGTAATACTTCGGCAGGCGGGCAAAAGGTTCCTTCGCGTGTCGCTGGCGGGGCGGAACCCCGGCGCAGCCGCGTCGGGGCACACGACAACGCAGAGCCGTGGCGGGACAAACGACCGAAGGAAGCGGACGATGAAAAATGGAACGTACCACTGACAGCTCTGCGCAGCAGGCAGACGGGAGGTTAGTATGACGCGCACACTGCTTATCACGCTCGCTGTTGCGACGCTTATTGGCGCCGCCGCTTTGGCGAGCCAGACTATCGAAGGCCAGGTTGTCAAGGCAGACAACTGGGTGCTCACGGTTCGAACGCAGGCGGGTGAAACAGTCACGCTGTCGCCGAAGTGGGTGCAGGAAGGCAGTTCGTGGCAGCCTGCTCGACCCGCGAGGACAATTCTGCCCGCACTGGAAGCCGGCGAGATGGTCCGGGTGTCCTGGTCGGTGGACGAGAAGGAGCACCGCAATCGGATAGAGACGATTGAGGTCATCAGCCCCCTCTCGGGAACGCTCAAGGGAACTGTAGTACGCTCCGCGGCGAATGAGCTGGTCGTCAAGCCGATCGAGAAACCGGGCACGGTCACGCTCAACACGAAGTTCGTCCAGGTCGAAGGCAAATGGGTTCCCGATCCGCAGATATCGCGCGTGATCCAGACGCTCAAAGCCGGGGACAAGGTGACGGTCGAGTGGGCGTGGGATCAGGAAGGCCGCAAGCGGATCATCGCCGTCTCCGATATAGTCAAAGCCCCGCGCGAACCGGAGCGCGAGCGCAGGTAGCGAGCCTACCCGTCGTAGGAGGCGTCTCCAGACGGCGACTCGATCGGGTTCCTCCGAGCGTTATGTCGCCCTGCCTATGAGCACGCCTACTACGAGTGCCGCGACTCCGAGAACTGCCTGGCCGAGGACGTTGCCGCGCGCCAGCATCCACTGGTTCGACTTGAACAATCGGGCGATTTCGAGGATGACTCTCAATCCTCGTCCTGAGCAAGGCGTGGCGAACCGGCCCTGCCCTCTACATCAGCCTGAAAGTCCGTATCTCAAACGGCTGGATCTCGAACTCAAACTCGCCGTTGGAGGACTGCACGTCGGCGATCCTGTCCTCCATCAGATCGGTCTCCACGATCTTCCTGAATGGCAGATCGACGCTGACGGACACATCGCCGCGCCTGCCGTGGCATTCGTAGAAACGCAGGATGGTCCCATCGCCCTTCTCGGACCTCTTGACAGTCTCCAGTACGACGTTGTCCGCATCGACGGTGATGAATGACTTCTCCGATGGTAGCTTGCCAGGCCCGGGAATCTCCGCTTTCCTCGAATCTCGAAACACCGTCCGAAGCGGGACGTTGAGTGCATAGGCCTGACGGACGGTCTGCGCGTCTATGTAGTCGCCGGAATGTGGCATGATCGAGTATGTGAACACGTGCTCGCCCTGGTCGGCCTCGGGATCGGGTTCTTTGGGAGCGCGCAGCAAGGACAGCCGCATCACATTACCCTTGGTGTGGTGTCCGTACTTGCAGTCGTTGAGCAGGCTCAGACCAAAATCGGGGTCCGAGAGATCCGCCCATTTGTGGCCGCAGACCTCGAACCGGGCCAGGTCCCATTGGGTGTTCGTATGCGTCGGGCGCTCGATGTTGCCGAACTGGATCTCGTAACGGGCAGCCGATGCGTTGACATCAACGGGAAACGACACCTTCAGACATTTGTGATCCTCGTGCCAATCCACCCATGTCTCGAAGTCGATGCGCGGTAGAAACGCGTGCATCACAATTCGCTGCCTGATCTTGGATGCTCCGAAGCTGCGTGTGATCTCAACTGCAGCGCGCAATGTGCCGCGTTCGACGACCTCGATGCTCTCAAGCGATGTAATGTCCTCGAACTTGTCTTCGTAGAAGAAATCGATGTCCCACGCGTCGTAGACGTTCGGCTTGTCCTCGAAAAGCTGCAGGAGATTGGCGCGGCCGCCCTTCGGCAGGACCTCACGCCCGGAGGCCTTCTCCACGATCGACGAAATGACGCCATCTCGATCAAGCGTCAGCCTGAAGAACCGATTCTCGAGCGACCTGCGGCCAGCTTTCAGTTCGCTCGCGAACTTGGCCGGCGGCCGTTCGATCAGTCGATACGTCGAATAGCCCATCGATGGAACGCTCGCCGCGAAGCGAAGCTCTCCATCCGACATCTGCGACGGGACCTCGCAGCCGTTCACGTCCAGCACTGCCGCCGGGCCTTCGGCCGGAAGCTTCACGGCAGCCACGTCGTCTCGGTCCCAAGAGAGCGTGTTGAAGACCACGATAGCGTCGTCCTCGCCGGTGTCAATGCGATCGACGATATGAGCCAGCGATGATCCGAGAATTGCCTCGCCTGCGGCGTTGATCTCGGGATACATCGCGTCGGTGTCCTCAACAACCTGCCGGATGCAACTGCCCGGAATCACGTCGTGGAACTGGTTGAGCAGAATCCGGCGCCACTGAGCCCGGAACTCCTCGCGAGGATAAGGCAGATCCATCAGCCCGACTACGGAGGCGCAGAACTCCGCGTCGCGGTAGAGAGACTCGATCCTGCGGTTCCAACGCTTGTTGTTGGCCTGAGTGGTCAGCGTACCACGGTGCATTTCAAGGTATAGCTCGCCAACCCATTCCGGCAGGTCGGGACACTTCGAGACATTCTCGAAGAAGTCTCTGATCTTCATCTGGTGGCATCTCGGCACGCCCTCGGTGTCGCGAGCCCTGGCAAGGAACTCCAGGTGGCCGGCTTCGGGACCTCCGCCGCCGTCACCATGGCCGTAGGACATGAGTGTCCAACCGCACCGGTCGCGCTCGGAGTTGCCCCTCACGAGACCTCGCAGCATGCCGGGATTCGGATAGCCGTTATAATCGCCGTCCGGGAGTATATGCGAAAGGACGCGCGAGCCGTCAATGCCTTTCCAATAGAAAACGTTGTATGGGAAGTGGTTGAACTGGTTCCAGTTCATCTTCGCCGTGCAGAAGTACGGGACGCGGGCCTTGCACAGAATTTGCGGAAGCGCGGCCGAGTAGCCGAACACGTCCGGAAGCCATAGCACATCGGTCTCGACGCCGAATTCGTCGGCGAAAAAGTCCTTGCCCATAAGAACCTGACGGACCAGCGACTCGCCCGATGGCAGGTTGCTGTCGGCCTCGACCCACATGCTTCCCGTGACCTCCCACCTGCCCTCTTTGGCGCGGCGCTTGATCTCTTCGTACAGGCCCGGGTAGTTGAGCCTGGTATACTCGTAGAGCTGAGGCTGGCTCTGTGCGAACTGATATTCCGGGTACTGCTCCATAAGCCGCATTACGGTGGAAAACGTTCGCGAGCACTTGCGTACGGTCTCGCGGTATGGCCAGCGATACGCGACGTCAAGGTGCGAGTGGCCGATCGTCGCGATGTCACCCGCGCTTGCCGAGGCCTCGCATTCCAGCAGAGGCCTGACTATGGCGCCGGCCCTGACGGCGGATGTCCGAAGGCAGTCCTCGTCTGTATGAGTGTAGTCGAATGCGTCCACGCTCTTGTTGAGCGTGTAAACGATCTTGGCGCGCCGCGAATCGTCTTCGGGCAGCGCCTGCGCGAGCAGATGCAGGAAGTGAAGGCTATACCAGTAGTCACGGACTTCCTGATTCCTGGTACCGATCTCCGCTCTGGCGAATGTCACCTTACGAGACTGGGCCGGATTCCACGGCTCCGACGACGCGGCGTCGATGACCAGATCGCAGCGTTCGCCACCCTTGGCGCTGGGGGTGAGGAGAATCTCGCCGTGGTTGCGGTCGATGCCCTGGTACGGCGTGCCGTTGATAAACGCACACGCTTCGCCACCGAAGTCGAAATAAGCCACGACTTGCTTGCCCTTCCACGCCTTGGGCACATCAATATGAACCTTGAACCAGCCGTTGCACCCGCCGCCCCACTGGTCGCCGACGTGGATGGGCTGGTAATCCGGCGCGCGTACCGCATCGTCGTAACGCTCGTATGCCTTGGTCTCGCGATAGACGATGCCATCGATCGGTGCGGTGTTCGAGGTGAAGTACCCTCTGATCTCGGCCTTGCGACGGTCGATCTTGCGAATCAGCAGTTCCTGTTCTCTGTGCTGCACCGGGCTACCTCTCGTAACAAGGCCCGACGAGAACTCGCCGGGCCCATGATTGTGCCTGTTGTTGCTTGGGACGATCAGAGCAGTCTGAACGTCTTGATCTCAAACGGCCTGATCTCAAACTCGAACTCGCCGTTCTTAGAATCGACATCGGCGATCCTGTCTTCCATCAGGTCGGTCTCCACGATCTTCTTGAACGGCAGATCGATCTTGACGCCTACCTCCCCACGCTGACCGTGGCACTCGTAGAAGCGCAGGATAGTCCCCTCGCCCTTCTCGGCTTTCTTGACGGTCTCGAGGACGACATTGTCGGCATCGACAGCGATAAACGACTTCTCGCTCGGCAGCTTGCCCTTCGCCGCCTTGACGACGACGGCCCGAAGCGGGACGTTCAGCGCATACGCCTGACGGACGGTCTGCGCCTCGATGTAGTCACCGGAGTGCGGCATGATCGAGTAGGTGAACACGTGCTCGCCCTGATCGGCCTCGGGATCGGGTTCCTTAGGCGCGCGCAGCAGCGAGAGTCGCATGACGTTGCCCTTCGTGTGGTGGCCATACTTGCAGTCGTTGAGCAGGCTCATTCCGAAGCCCTCTTCGCTGAGATCCGCCCACTTGTGTGCGCAGACCTCGAATCGGGCAAGATCCCAGCTCGTGTTCTCGTGGGTGGGTCGCTCCACGTTGCCGAACTGAATCTCGTAACGTGCCTTGCTCGCATTGACATCGACCGGGAACGCGGCCTTCAGGAACTTCTTGCACTCGCGCCAATCGACCCACGTCTGGAAGTCGATGCGAGGCACGTCCGCGTAGATAACCATCTTCTGCTTGATCGTCGAGCCGTTGACCCGACGAATCGTTTCGACGGCGCCGGTCAGCGGACCGTCCTCTACCACCTCGATCTTATCGAGCGATGTGACGTCCTCGAACTTGTCGTCGTAGTAGAAATCCACGTCCCAGGCATCCCAATCGTTGGGCTTGTCCTCGAAAAGCTGCAGCAGGTTCGCCCGCTCGCCCTTCGGCAGGACCTCACGCCCCGAGGCCTTCTCCACGATCGACGAAATGACGCCATTCGCGTCCAGCCCGATCCGGAAGAACTGATTTTCCAGGGCACGTTTGCCCACTTTGAGCGTCGAACGGAACTTGGCCGGCGACTTCTTGAGCAGGCGATAGGTGGTGTAGCCCATCGACGGCACGATCGCCATGAACCTAATCTCATCGCCCACGATCTGCGACGGCACTTCCTTGCCGTCGGGGTCGAGGACTGCATAGTTGGCCTTCGCGGGCAACTTCACGGACGCAATGTCCGTGCGACCCCATGGCAGCGTATTGAAGACCACGATCGCGTCGCCATCACCCGACGTATCGATCGCATCGGTTATCTTCGCCGCCGCGGAATCGATCATGCTGTTACCGGCAGCGAAGATCTCGGCATAGATGATGTCCGTGTCCTCGTAGACCTGCCGGATCGAGCTGCCGGGGATCACGTCGTGGAACTGCTGGCAGAGAATTCGTTTCCAGTTGCGGAGCAGTTCCTCCCGCGGATATGCCAATCCCATCGGCTCGGCGATGCTCGACAGCAGCTCGACGTCGCGGTACATCAGCTCAGCCTTGCGGTTGGAGCGCTTATTGCGACCCTGCGTGGTATAGGTGCCCCTGTGGAGTTCGAGGTACAGCTCACCGACCCACTCCGGATAATCCGCGGCGCCATCGACCTTGTGGAAGAAATCGCTCACCTTGGTCTGGCGGCAGCGCGGCAGCCCCTCAAGATCCTTCGCTCTGCCCAGGAACTCCAGGTGCCGCCTGTCGGGTCCGCCTCCGCCGTCGCCCCAGCCGTAACTCAGCAGGGACCAGTCGCAGCGATCCTTCTCGGAGAAGTTGCTGACCTGGCGCCGAAGCTTGCCGGGGTCGGGATAGGCGTTGTAGTCGCCGGTCGGCGGGAAGTGCGCCAGCACCGTGGTCCCGTCTATGCCTTTCCAGCGGAACGTGTTGAAGGGAAACTTGTTGAACTGCGACCAGCTGATCTTGATAGTGGAGAAATACGGCACGCGCGCCTTAGCAAGTATCTGCGGGAGCGCTGCCGAATAGCCGAACACATCCGGCAGCCACAGAACGTCGGTCTCGGTACCGAACTCGTCCTTGAAGTAGTTCTTGGCAACTACAACCTGCCGCACGAGCGACTCGCCGCTGGATAGATTGCAGTCCGCCTCGACCCACATGCTCCCCTGCACATCCCACCTGCCGGCTCTCGCCGCCTTTTTGATGTCTTCATACAGCGCTGGGTAGGTCTCCTTGGTAAACTCGTAGAGCTGCGCCTGGCTCTGCGTGAAGATGTACTCGGGGTACTGCTCCATCAGGCGCATCACGGTCGAAAACGTTCGAGAGCATTTTCGAAGCGTTTCGCGGTACGGCCACAGCCAAGCGACATCGATGTGCGAGTGCCCGTGCACGGCGACGTTGGTGGCGCTTGCATCGGCCCTGCACGCCAGCAGCGGCTTGATAATGCCGTTTGCTTTGAGCGCCGACTTGCGCAGCGTGGCTTCATCGGTGTGCGTGTAGTCGAACGCATCCACAGCCTGATTGAGCAGGTAAACGATCTTCGCGCGGCGCGCGCTCTCGAACGGCAGCTGCTCCGCCACAAGATGCAGAATCTCCAGATTGAACCAGAACTCCTGCAGTTCCGGGTTGCGGGTACCTATCTCGGCCTTTGAGAAATGCACCTTGCGCGACTCGTTCGGGTCCCAGGGCTTCGAGGACGCGGCGTCGACGACCAGATCGATCTTCTCCCCACCCTTCGCGCTCCTGGTGAGCAGCACTTCCTCATGATTGGTGTCTATGCCCTGGTACGGCTTTCCGTCGATGAACGCGCAGCACTCACCGCCAAAGTCGAAATACGCGGCAACTTCCTTGCCCTTCCAGGCTTTCGGAATCTCGATCGCGATCTTGAACCAGCCGTTGCATCCGCCGCCCCAGTGCTCGCCGACGCTTATGGGCTTGTAATCCCTGGCCTTGATCGCATCCTCGTACTTCTCGTATGCCTTCGTCTCGCGGTATGTAATATCAGTAATGGTAGTAAGGTTTGAGGCGAAATGACGCCTGATCTCATCCTTGCGCCTGGCGATCTTGCGCAAGAGCAATTCCTGTTCTCGTTTCTGCATTCAGTCCTATCCTATTCCCGCCACCATTGGCGCGATTGCCCCCCACTCCTAGTTACTTGCAGCTCATCCGTATTCCTCTATATTGGACACGGACCCGATATTCTGATGATACACAAAGAACCGGCCGAACACTCTGTCGCCTTTCCTGACGAGGACTCGACCCATCGGGTCCAGGCAGGAGCGGAAGTGCGCGTCCGCGTTGGCGTTGAAACGCATACCCGAGCCATCCCGAGCGACAAAAATGACGCTTAGTAGATATTGAGCTTGACAGAGCGGGCGCCGGCATCCCTCAACATGCTCAGGATGCTCAGCAGGAACACAGACGCAAGTATGCACAGCTCACATCGTATGACCGATACCCTCATTTGGCCGTGGCAGCGGGCGCGGGCTGCGGTACAACACGCACGACTTCGAACAGATCGAACCACGCCGTGCCTTTGCCCTTGAGATGAAACGAGAGTGCGGAGTAGTTGCGCTTGGCCGTGACTGTGACCTTGCCGGTCGCTTCATACTTCTGCCATTCGGTTGTCAGGGGGAACTCCTTCGGGAATCCCTCCAGGAACGGGTCCGAGATGCGCAGCGTCAGGCCGGGCTGCTTGGCTTTGGCCCAGACCGATACCTTCAGCACATCGCCGGGCATATACGCGTACCAGAACGGCCACGGCTTATTGCTCCACTCGGTGGTCTTGGTCTGCGAGTCCTTCATAAGGAGCGGAACCAGGCCGATGCTGCCCCCGCCGGACGGCACCGTCATGCGCACGGACTGCCGGCCGTGTCTGGCAACCGACGGATCAAGCATACAGCTTGCGCACTCATCCGCGGCCCGCGAACCATAGCAGTTCGCGACACTGCCCGCGCTTACGATATCCTCGAAGCTGCAGTTGCCGACGATGCTGTTCGGGTCAGGCTGGATATCGTCCTTAGGCATCGGGCCAATCGGGATACGATAGACCCTGGTGCCGGTCCCGTCGATCATGTCCTCGATAACGCCGTCCTTAACGCCAACTTGTCTGCGGTCGTAGAGTGCATCGGCCTTGCCGTTGAACCCGCAGTCGATTTTGAGTTGGACCGTCGCCGGATCGGCCGATGTGTTCGCGGCAAGCACGAACAGCATGCCGCGGTCCGAAAACGCCCTCGCCTGGACCTGCTCGAGGTTCGAGGTCACAGCGGGCGCGGGCTCGTCCGAGAGAATCGCCGGAGCGAGCTGCGATATCTCCATCGCCAGAGTCCTGGCCTCGTTCCAGACCACCGGCGAACCGGGGTTGGCAAGAGGCGGACGGCGGACGAAGTCCTGGATAGCCGTCGCACCGTGGATCAGCGACAGGTAGGTCATCACTCGAACCTCTTTGGCCGTCGGCTCGCGATACCAAAACTCCCCTCCCCCGAACACCTGCGGAATGAACCACACCGGCTTGGCGTTGTCCACACCCTTTCGACCCCGATCCATGGCATCGGCGACGTGTGTCAGCGGCAGGTGCGGGACAGGATAGTTGTCGGTCATCAGGATATCCATCGACTGCACGTAGTTGTGCATTCGGCTAAGCGCGGCGATGCATATCGCGATCGGATGATAGGGATCGAGCTGCTTGACGAGCTTATATGCGGCCAGCATTCGCTCGGGACTGACGCGATTGCCCTCGGGTTCGTCCGCGATATACCAGGCCAGCAGCGCCGGATGATCGCGAAACGCCTCGATCTCGGGCCGGATCGCATCCTCCAGCGCCTTTCCTTCCAGGTTGACGCACGCGCGCTCGATGTGGTAGTTGACCATCATGCCCACGGCCGCGCAGCGGTCCATCTTCTCACGAATCTGCTCGATCTCCTGCGGGGTATGCGCCTTCGATTGGCTCCAGTAGGGCGAGATCATATTGAAGCCGTTGACGGCCTCGTCCTCGGGAAGCCTGCCGAGATCGGCATCGCAATAGAAACCCACCGGCAGGAACGGCAGCCCGTCCACGAGCAGCCCCTGGCTGACGTTGTCGATCTTGACCTCATTAGGCTTGGGCGCGAGCTTGGTGAGAATGATGGTAGTCTTCGCAAGCTCCTGACCGTCGCCAACCAGCCGGCAGGTAAGCGTGTTGTCGCCCTGCGCGAACGCATCCAGCGCCAGCGGCATCATCGCGCGCTTGCCGGCCTCCACCTTGTACTGCAGCGCGAGCTGCTTGTCACCAAGCAGCACGTCAACAGTCAGGGCCTTGCCCTTGAGCTGGTCCGACGGCGTGATCAGCAGCACGCCCTGCGTCTCAGTCGTGTAGAACGACCGCCCCGGCTGCACCGTCACCAGGCTCGCCGCGTCCTGCGCGAGCGCCCCCACGGCCGCGACCAGCACTAGCACCGCAACCACAACAACAGCAAATCGCATCGACTGTCCCCCCGGAATACGCGTACGTGCGTACACCTTCCACTTCGGAGATGCGGGAACCTTCGATGCCCTGCGACTAGTGTTGAACTACACCGTACAGCAGCTTCTTCGCCAGCGCGGAGTTGGGGTTGGCGCGGCGCAGGAGGCGATACTCGTTGGCGGCTTCGTCGTAGAGCCCGGCGGACTCATACGCCGCCCCGAGCGCGAGGTGTGAACCCGGCAGCGTCGCGCGAACATGCTGGATTGTGTTGAAGTCGTCAGCCGAGACTACGGCGAACTTCGCCGCGCCGGACTCGACCCAACCGTCGGTCTCGCTGAACCTGACCCCTACCCGCCAGCTGTAGACCTTGCCGCGCGCGAGCGGCTTGGCCAACGTGAGGCCGGTCCCCGAAGTCGTCTGTTCAGCCACCAGGTTGCCGGCCGAATCATAGACCGTTACCCTGTAGCTGTCCGCCAAATCGACCTTGGACCACGAAAGCGTCGGATTCGCACTCAGCACAACCTTGCCCATCGGCGCGCTCTGCTTCGGCGCGGTGGGAGGAGCCTGATAGCCGTTGTCACCGCGCACCTCGATCGACGCCATCGCCATCTCGACCGGCTTCGGCAGCCTGATCTTGCCGGTGCGCAGCTTCTCATCTATGTTCGCGGCCACGCGAGACTCGAGCGCGGTGCGAGGGGGCTTGCCGTTCTTGTTTGCAAGCGACATAGCGCCGTTCTTGGCAACCACGGCGTACGCGCCATCCCTGAGCACCGTAACCGGCGCCGGGGCCGGCTTCGGCGCGTTGTTCTGCGCAACTTTGCCGGTATCAGGCTTGGGAGTCGGTTTCACTGTTGGCTTGACCGGCTTGACGACATCCGACTGATTCCCGGCATTGGTCGGCTGCGTGTTCACCACATCCGGCAGCTTAGCCATATGTTTCGGAGCATTGGCCACGGGCGTGCCCGCGTTGTTGAAGAACAACACCGCCGCGACCACGCCGCCAAGCGCGGCGGCCGCCAACGCCTGCCTCCACCATCTCAGCGGGCTGGTTGCGCGGCGGATCTGACGCATCGCACCCGGACGCACCGTCACCTTGTCACGCAGCAGCGCGTGCGAGCGCAGTTCGCGGATTCGCTCGATGTCATTCGCGCACGGCTCGCAGAGGTTCGCGTGAACGCGTACGGCCTCCGCACGCTCGCCGCCCAGCGACTCGTCTATATATGCCGACAGCTCCTCATATTCAGGGCAGTCCACAGCGCCGATCAACTCGGCGCCGAACTGCGCTCGCGCCGACAGGCCCACCAGCAGCTTCTTGCACTGCTCGCACTCGCCGGCGTGCTCGTCGATCTCGAGCATCCGCTCCGGCGCCAGCTTTCCCTTAAGGAACCGCTCAAGTTCTGTCTTTTCAAAGCATTGCATTGTACACACGACCTTCGCTTATACAAGACGCGAGAGTCATTTCGTAATTGCCACTACGTTCCATCTTCGACCAGGGACGATTTCTTCGTTCTCCTGCGAATCCTGCCCCAGGCCTTGAACCGGACACTCGGCACAGCGCGGGTCGGAATGTCCAACTCGACCGCCGTAACCGCATCCGGTAATGGCAGCTCACTTATCAAAGACGCAAGCCTGACCGCCTCTATCTCCAGCGAATTCGCAACTTCTTTCATGCCAACGCTCGCACACAGCGCCATCACCTGGTCCCCGCCCATCCCGTACAGCAGCGCCTTACGCTGTTTGAGCGAGAGGTCCATGAACTCGCGCCAGAACCAGTCGATCACGTGCCCGAACCATTCGGCATCGACCACCTGTTTCTCTACTTCAGTATCGGGCGAAATCAGCCAATCTACAGGTGCGCCAGTGGAGTCTTCGTCGGCGTCGGGCTGCACATCGATCGATAGCGGTTCGGGAACATACGTCTGCGTGAGCTCGGTGATGCAGCTTGTCAGCGAGTCAACCTCGACAGGCGCTCCGCAGAAATCGAGCACCGCCGCGGCGAGCTCGTAGGTAGCAAGTTCCTTGGGATCACGGTTGCGCAGGAACTTCGCGCGAAAGCCTCCCGCGTTGTCGCTGAGCTCGCGCAATCGGGCCGTGCCGGAGGCCGGTCTGCCTTCCCAGTCGGCAAATCCGCACAGGCGCGCGCCGGTGTCCGGGCTCTGCCAGAGTGCAAAGCCCTCGACGTTGGACTTCCCGGAGAAGATTTCGAGCAGTTCGAGCTTGAGGTTATACCAGGTCGGACGCTTGCGACGTATCGCGTCGCAGTAGCGATTGTGCACCGCGCGCCGCACGAACGCCTCGAGGTTATCTATGGAACCCTCGGCCTCGCCCGACTTCAGCGCACTTATCTTGGTCCAGATCGCCAGAACGCAATCCTCCTCGAAATCTTCGAGGTCGCTGGTCTCGCGCTTGGCTGCGGATCTGTGTACGAGGTCATCGACAACGCGCGACAAAGGCTCCCAGTATTGGTCGCCCTGTGCGCCAGGCGTGCTTATGTAAGCTTCGAGGAGTTGCTGAGCGTCCATATCGTGGGTTCATGCTACCATTTGAGGGGCGTGTGAGGCAATAGCAGCCTCCTACCACGGGTTCCCATAGAGCGCGAAGCCCGCCCAATAGAAGGGATGGGCGTACTCCCTGCCCTCGATCAGCGCGATCTGTGCGTGCTGGAGGGAGCTGGCGCGGGACCTGTTGTGAATGACAGTGCGGTAGAAATCCTCCATCAGCCTCGTGGACGCCGCGTCGGACACTTTCCAGAGACCACCCATTACCGACTTCGCGCCGGCCTGCGAGAAGACCTCCGCGGCGGAGGATGAGCCGGACTGCAGCGGGTCCGTGCTGGATGCCGACTCGCACGCGGACAGGACGACGAGCTGCAGGTGCGGGTTGCTGATCGCAGTCAATTCCTGAACCGTTATCTCTCCACCGTTGGAATCACCATCGGGAGCAAGCTGCAACACGAACTTGGACGGATCGGGGTCGACCGTGTAGTGAAGCGCGATATGCAGTATTCCGGCCTTGTCGCACTCCTTCACGAAGCTCGCAACGGTCGCCTTCTCCCCCACGTAAGTCGGGGCGGAGTCGAAGTTCAACTTGCTGAGAATGTTGGCTTCGTCTCGCGCGCCGCGAAGGTTGCCAGCGGGGTCGGCGAAGATCGCCAATCTGTCTATACTGGGATCGATCGACCGGCTGTCCCGGCTGATGAGATCGCCGAGCATGAACTTCCGAAGATAGCCGATCTCGAAATCCTGTACCAGAAACCTCGGCACCCCGTCCTTCTCAGACGAGATCAAGGCATGCATGGGAATACCGTCCAGCGGATCCGGCAGAGCGAACATGAGCAGCTGATAGGTAGCCAGGTCGGCCTGAATCGGCGCCACCAGGCTCGAGTAGAGTGCGACCAGCGGATCGCGAATCTCCACAAAACGGGGCTCGCGCCAGTCGTTTATGCGAGGGAGTGGTATGCCCGCGGCCAGGCTTTCCTCACAGGCCTTGATGCGGTCACGCAGCGCGGTGACGTTTGCGCTTACGTCCCTGCTCGTCACACCGAGCTCCCAGATCGACGCCTTGCCGTTCCCGCACACGAACACGTAGGTTGACGCGCTCGTGGTCATGTACTCGATGACGAGCGTCCGACGCGGGAGGTCATTGCGGCATTTGTAGATCTCCAGCGGATTGATCGGCAGGGCATTGTAGCGATTGGCGTGCTGCTCTTGCAGCATCGTGCACTGAGCCCGAAACTCCGCCCAGTTGCGGGCAATGAGCGTGTGCTTCTTGGGAACGCTCGCCGTCGTATCCTCGGTGGAGCTGTTGAGTATGTTGACAGCCTTGGCGAACCTGGAGATGTCCGGATTGCTGGATTCCTTGAGCTGCGCCACGAGTTCGCCAATCCACATGTAGCGCCGGGCCTTGCCAAGCAGTGCCTCCGCGTCGCTGCTCTTGCCGGTGCGCACGTAGCTGGAGGCCAACTCTCTGTAGATGCCCATCATCAGCCGACTGCGCTCGGGGTCCTTGTTGGGATCGACGTTCTCGTCGGCGTAGCGCCTCTCCAGCGGCCGCAGCGCGGTCTCGAGCACGGTGCAGGCATCCGCCGGCTTCTGAAGCGCCGTAAATGCCGCGGCCAGCTTGACGGACACCGCTCCTGCCGCCCACGGGTCGCCAACTTGCGTGGTGTAAGCAGTCAGAGCATCCTGGAAGTTCTTGACAGCATCCTCATAGCGGCCGTGGCTCGCAAGCAGCGTCCCTCTTCCCTCGAGAACGTCTGCCGCACCGCGCACGTTACCGGACTGCTCGATGATCGGCGCAAGGTCAGTCAGCAGGTCCAGCGCGTTTTCGAGGTCGCCGATCTCGATGAATCCCTGGACCATGTCCCGGACGACTTGCGCGGCCACACCCTTCTTGTTTGCCGACATCGCAAGATTGGCGGCCTCGAGGCGCAGCGCAACCGATTCCTGCGGGTTATGCTGCAGATCCATCACTGCCGCCAAGGATCGCAAGCAGCCTATCTGCTGATCCGTCGCCGTAGCTTTCTTATAGATGGCGAGCAGCCGGCGCAGTATCGTCTCCGCCCGGGCATAGTTCTTGAGCGCTCGCAGCGCCGACGCCCCCCGCTCTGCCGCCAACAGAAGCCTCGCCTGCGCGTCCTTGGTCAGGACCTCCGACGACGTCAGCCTCCCCAGCGCGACCTCGCCCGCCTGCGCTGCATCCAGATAGACCTTGTCGCGCTTGTCCAGCTCCTGATTCGCCGCCGGCAGCAGGTTCATCGCCTTATACGCAGCATATAGCTCCTCATGAACCTGAGCGGCAAGCATCGGATCCGTGTCGTTCTGACACGTCCTTGCGGCACGTTTGAGCTTGTCGAGAGCGGTCGGGTAGTCATTCCGCTTCTCGTAGGCATTGGCGACGGTTATAAGGCTCGTGATAAGGCTGTCATACGACTTCGTCATGCTGGCCGACGAGGACAGGTACTCCAGGCCGCGGTTCATCGAGATCATGCCGCTGTCCGAATCGCCCGCCGCGATCTGGGCCTTTCCAGCAAGGATATACTCCCGCCCGGTCATCTCGAAGTAACGGCTGACCTTGGGATACTGCTTCGTAAGAAGCTGCCATTGATAGGCCGCGAGGGCATAGTTCTGCGTTGCACCCGAGGATCTGGACATGTCCGTGCACAGCGCGCCATAGTCGTTGAGCACCAATGCCGCGGCCTCGTGGCAGTTGTAGCTTCTGAAGACCCACGACGCGTTACCGTAGCAGCTTTCAGCCTGTCGGTAGCAAGCCATGTCGTAGTGGTACTGGTTGCCCAGCATCCTGCCGATCAGCGCGCCGGTCAGGTCGAGTTGCAGGCTTCGACACGCGTCCACAGTGGCCAGCAGCGCATTGACCGACTGCACCGGCGAGGACTCGCGCCAGCCCAGCGCCATCCCGAACTGCCTGTTAAGCTCGGTCAGGAGCGGAACACGGGAGTCGTCGCTCGAGGGCAGCGCGACGCTTGCCTCGGGCGCGCGGGTCGTCGCGAATGCCTTCATCGCCCAGTTGATGACGGGATCATTGAGCGCCGACGCCAGCCCCGAGGCGATCTCGTTGATGTTAGCAACGTCGGTTGGCGTGCTCTTCACGGACGCGGACGCCCACCGGTAGATGATCAGATCGAGAGCGAGTTCAGCGGAGTCCTTCGGACTGGCCTTGGCCCGTGCGGCGGCTCGTGTCGGCGCCGCTGAGAGCTCGGCGAGGATGCGGGCTTTCTCTGTGGTACCTGCGAACGATGGGACACCCGCCAGCAGTGAGGCCAGCAGAATCGATGCTATGAAGCTTGTTGACAGTCTGATCAACGTCACCAGCCTCTGCGCGGCATTACACCATTCTACCACGTCGCCCGCAGTCGGTGCTACAGCCCGCTTGACCGTAACAGCTCAGGGACGATGAGTAGGATCGTCATCCTGAACTTGATTCCCTCGGAACGTCAGTGGATTCGTAGAATCCACGAGAGTTCAGGACCCATCACTTCGTAGCCTGGATGCCGGATCAAGTCCGGCATGACCTATCGCCCACTAAGACTGAATTACGCTTGACCTGCGTGTCTGGGGATGATAAGCTTGTCGCGTGTCACAAGCATCACATCCCAAGGCTGCGGCCACGCGCCTGGCGGAAGCGGCGCGGCAGGTGGCGGCCGTACATGGCGACGCGCGCGCGCAGACAGTCGCTTACGCCCTACTACTTAGACGACTGAACCCGGAGTTTGTTCTCGACTGCCTGCTTGACGGTTTCGGCTGCAGAGATTCGCTCCTCCGCATCGAAACAGCGTTGGACTCCATTGATCTAGACGGACTGCTGAGCAACTATGAGTCTGCAGGCAGGGACCCGGCCATCTACTTCTATGAGGACTTCGCCCGCGCCTACGATCCCGCCTCCGCGCGAGGCCGGGGAACGCTGTATACACCCCCTGAGGTCGTCTCCTGCATTGTGCGTGCAGCGGATTGGGTCCTGCGAGAGAGCTTCGGCCTGAGGCTGAGTGACGCACTGGTGGTCGATCCGTGCTGCGGAGTCGGCACATTTCTGCGTCACATCGAACGCCAAACCGCGCATCGCCCCCGAATGATGGGCTTGGAGTTGATGCCGGCGCCGTGCGCCATCGCCCGATGCCTGCTGGAACGATCACAGATCGTCGAGGCCGACTGGCTGTCCGATTCTGCCATCGAAGCAGGCAGCCGGCCGCTGGTCATCATCGGTAACCCACCTTATTCGGGCCATTCATATAACGCCGGCAGCATCGCGGACCTCATGGCCGACTATCGCGAAGGGCTGGCCGAGCGCAATCCGAAGTGGCTTCAGGACGACTACGTGAAGTTCATCAGAATGGCGCAACATCGTGTCGAGTGCGCCGGGAGCGGGGTAGTCGCGTTTGTAACCAACCACAGCTACTTGTTCAACCCCACGTTCCGAGCGATGAGACGCAGCCTCGCGCGGACGTTCGACGAGATACTCGTCCTGGACCTCGGCGGCAACGCTAAACGTCTGCAGGACGAAAACGTCTTCCCTATCCAGATGGGCGTCGCGATCTCGCTGTTCGTCAAAACGTCCTTCTCACCCGCTTGCCGGATTCGCCACGCGAGCCTATTCGGGACGAAGGACGAGAAGCTCAAGGCGCTCGCCGATCTCGATCCTGGGACCATGCGTTGGCGCGAGGTGACACCGGCCGAGCCCTTCGCGGTGTTCATACCACAGGACAACAGCCTGCGCGAGGAGTTCTACGGCTTCACGTCCCTCTTCGACATCTTCGCTCAGCACACCATGGGATTCGTCACCTCACGGGACAGATTCGCGATAGGTTTCACGAAAGACGAGGTGCTCTCGCGAGTCGGCAGCGAGTATGCCGATGAAGTAGTCGAGGTGCTGTATCGACCGTTCGACAGGCGGTGGGCATGCTGCTCACGGAACGCTATGGAGCGGCCGAGGCTGCCGTTCATGACCAACCTGATGCGCGATAACGTGTCGCTTGCGGTGGGCCGCGCCGGGCAAGTGACGGGATCGAGCGAGTGGGACGTCGTGTTCGCAACTGACAGGCCGGCAGACCTGAACTTGTTCAGGCGTGGAGGCGCGAAGCTGTTCCCGCGATACGTGTACGCGGGCGACGAGCGCGTCTCGAACATGCTCTGCGACTATGATCACGACTCGCTGTTCGGCTATATCTACGCTGTGCTGCACAGCGCGGCGTATCGCTCGCGTTACGCCGAGTTTCTTGCCATCGACTACCCCAGGATACCTATGCCGCCGGACGACCGAACAATCGCAGAGCTTGTCAATCTGGGCTGGCGCCTCATCGACACCCACCTCATGCGACTCGGCCCGCACTCCACTCCTCCGGCAAGCGAGGAGCGAATCACAATCGGCGGCTACGAGGAGCCGGCCAAGTGTCTGAAGGACCGCGCCGGCGTGGACGATGCACAACAAGTCTCCCTGCTGCACACGGCCGTGGCAAAGACGCTGGATCTCAGATCGCAGATCGACCGGGTAGTTGCACAACACCCGCCCTGGACACGAAAAGCGGCGGTGTGAGCCGATAGACTCACACCGCCATTGCGGAGGCAACGACCCCGCAGTTGCCGGTGCTCTCTCACCGGCCGGTCTGTTTACCCCGCGGGAGGCTATTACCGCGGGGTGATGTCGGAAGCGCGCCTGGCTCGGATAACCCGACAGCGCTTGCCTTTGCTATCCAGCTCGCTGGTCGAAATGCCGGTAGCAGAGACATACGCGCCTACCGAGGGCAGGTTGCTTCCGGACGGGACTCGGACCATGACCCCCACCCTGGAGCCGTCGTCCAAGACGAAATATGGACCGGAGGAATTGCCGGTCTGTGAGACCTTCCCCCAGGTTCTCACAAGTAAGCCTGTATTGGATAGCCCAACACCCTTCGACACGCCCGAAGTCCAGCCCGGGATCGGCCCGCCGCCGACCATCATGTTCGGCATGCCAACAGGACCGAGCAGCGCCGATGCCCCAAGCATGACCGATGTGGACGCGTTGATCAACTGCCGCTCGTCGTTGAGCGTGGTCACGGTGCCTGTCACATTGACGACCTGGCCTTCGCTGACACCAGAGTTGGGCATGATGACCTTCATACCGTTTGTGCGTTTTGGATCCTCGATGTAGAACCCGTCGGAGAACACGGCCGAAACGATCACGCCCGATATCTGCGCGATCACGCCGTTGTCAAGCTGCTTCGCCCCGGCGATGTCTACAGGCGGGTCCTCGTCCTGGAATGCGCCCACGTTTTCGCCAGTGGTCAGTCTCAGCGGCGAGCCGGCCTGCAGGATGTAGTTGCAGGTCGTGGGGTCCACGAACAACGGATCGACCGCGAAGTTCGTTGTAGTGGGACACGGGTCTGTCGGCAGTCCGTCCACGGTCGGATCGGCGATTCCAACGAACTCGCTGGCGACCACCGGCCAGAAATCGCTCTGCGTGATATAGCAAAGCGGATAGAGCACCACCTGGGCGGTCGGGCTGTTACCCCATATCTCCTGACCGAACGTGGCGCTGTTGAACGCCATTATGGTCAGGTTCATGTAGAAGTCCGAGTCGCTGAAGTAAAGCCCGCCTCCCTCGCTCGCGGGGCCGACGGCGGTGTTGCTGACTATCGTGTCCTTCTCGAACGCGGCCCACGACTTGTGATCGAGATACACGCCGCCACCGAGACCCGACCCGGACGGAACCGCAGCGGTATTCGGGCTGTCCTGACACCCGATCAGATTCTCCACGATCATCGGGTCGGAATTGCGCGAAGCAATTCCTCCTCCGTAGAATGCCGCGTTGCCTTCGATGATGTTGGCGAACACCAGAGGACCGCCCTGTTCGGTGTAGACACCTCCACCGTAGCCGGCATAGCTGAGTGGACCGAATGCGGAGTTGCCAATGATAGTCGTGTCCCCCGTGAGCGCGTTGCCGGGAGGAGGCCCAATGCCATCGCCGACCGTACCGAACGATTTGAAGAAGTACACCCCGCCACCCAGAGCTGCGGCATTAGCGTTGATACGGTTGGACGATATGTTGGCCGCATCTTTGTAGACACTTACGCCCCCACCGATTTCCGCCTTACCGTTATCGATTAGGAAACCGTCGACCGTAGTCGCTAGGTTGTCGTAGAGTGTCTTGGTCGTGCCGGTCAGATAGCGGTCCTGCGGCGTTTGGGCGATTGTGACCGCGGACCACAAGGCGCTGCCGTCGATCTCGGAAATATTGACCAGCGGCGTGCGCCCTGAAAGCACGTCGGGATTCACTGAAGGCGGCGGCTCTGTCCCGATGAAACCTCCGTAGACCTGCACTCCGTGCCAAATGAGGATATTCTCGTTGTACGTGCCCTGCTTGACCCACACTTCCGGGTTCACGCCTGTCCACGGCGTCGCGCCGTCCACATTGGTCTGGTTGTGCAGGTCTGCCGCGTCAATCCCTTCCTGGATGGTCTGGAAGGCTGTCGCCCAGCTCAGACCGTCGCCGCCGGGCGCCGCAGTCGAGCTCACGTAGAACACCTCCGGTATGCCTTCACAGACGTCGCCGATACCATCGCCATTCGAATCGACCTGCGCCGGGTTGGCGTTGGTCGGGCAGTTGTCGTAGGGGCTGTAGATGCCGTCGGCATCGGGATCGACTTCGGGCGGCACTACGGCAAGAGGCGATGTCTCCAGCGGGTTGGTGTCGGCACCGCCGTCGTTGTCGGAGTCCACGAACTCGTCCGCGCCGATATCGACGATGACTTGGAACGGACGCACTTCGCCGTCTATGTCAAAACCTGGAGCGCCGGAGTTCGAGCCTGCATTCTTGGCGGGCGACCCGTAGGTGATGTGGAACAGCGGATCGTCGAGCAGGAATTGCGGATCCTTCATTATGTTCTTGTCTGTGCTCGACGGCGGGCTCTGGACGGGGAAGTTGAACCCGAATATGTCGCCACCGGCGTTGTGCCATAGCAGGTTGTAGTTGAAGCTGACGGCCATGGGGCTCGCCGGGTCGTTGACGATCGCGGTGCCTCTGGTGTCGGCCACGATGTCGTTCCATATCTTCGCCGTGCCGCCGGTGCCCGTAAGGAATATCGCGCCTCCAAGGCCGTATGGCCGGTCGTTCTCCGTGATAAGACCTGCCTGCGGCGTCACCGAATTGCCGACGAATGTGTTGTTGATGATCTGGATAAGCCCCGGATTGTGATAGTATATGGCCCCGCCGAAAGCGGGCTGGGGATCGCCTGAGCCTTGCGCGGCGCACGCGTGGAAGACGCAGTTTGTAATGGTAGTAAGCGCGCCTGTTATGTAGACCGCCCCACCGAACGCGAATACGGTCTGCTGCGTCCCATCCGCCACACAGCCGTCGAACACACACCTGTCCAGCTTGACGAGAGTCGCGCCTGTCGAGTAGATCGCGCCGCCTCGAGCGCTGTCCGCATCAGTAACCGTGACACTTGCGTTCTCGCCGGTGAACGTCGAATGGCTGACTATAAGCGAACTGCCGGTTGTATAGATACTACCACCTGCGGCAAGAGTGCCGGATATGTCGCCGGCCTCGTTACCCGAGAACTGGCAGTTGGTTACCGTGAGCGCGGCTGTGGCGGTATAAACGCCTGCACCAAGCCGTCCGATGTTGTTTCGGATTATGTTGTTCGAGATCGTGCAGGTCGTGCCCGTGCAGAGGATCGCTCCGCCGGTGTCCGCGAAACCGTTCTCGATTGTGAAACCATCGATGATATCGCCTGTCCCAGCCGTGAACACCGGGGCCGGCATTACCGCCGGCTGGACTATCGTGCTCAGCGTGCGAACGGGCGGTGGGGATGACGCGGCCTCATCACCCCGGAACCCGCCGTACACCGCCACGCTTGCCGGCACCGTTATGTTCTCCACATACGGAACTGGTATGGGCGTCACCGGCGGGGGCACGCTGTCCACCGCCACCCAGACCGTGGGATCGGCCGAAGCCGCGGCGGTGGTGACCCCGTTCTGAATAGTAAGCTTAGATGTGGCCCATGTCAGCCCGTCATTGGCGTCGTTCCCGCTCTGGCTGACGTAGATGATAGCGTTTGCGGGCAGACCAACCGCAATGACGAGCAGCATCAGTAGTTGAGCGTAGAGACAAGCCTTCCTCGCTTCCATCCTTAGCCTCCATAGTCGCCTCTAAGCGCTCGCTTCCTTCAGCGATCTGTGTTAGCTAGCGAGCATTTAGAGACTATATCGCGAACAGTTTACCCGCTAGAACATAGCTAGATAAACATATTGTTCAAGATATGAATCTATGTGCTAGGTAGGTAGTCCATTGTGCAGTTAGCTTCCTGCAGGGGATTTGTACCCTCCCGAATAAGAATCTTGTGGAGGTGCGGCTTGACACGATATGCAATCGTTGGCGCGGCGATCCTGGCTTGCCTTATGGCCACGTCGTGCAGTGCGGAGGAACCCGCGATGGCTTGGAAAAACGACTTCAGGCGCCAGCCCCTGGCGATGAGGCCGAAGATCGAGGCGCGTTACGTTGACGCAAGGCGCGCCGGATTCGACATAGACGCCGAACGTTACCGCGTGCTCCTCGATCTGAAATCGAGCTCGGGCCACAAGATCCGTAAGCTGGAAGTCGGGCAGAGCCTGGGCGACGCGAACGTGCTGACCGGCGATGGGGCGTTCGTTGAGCTCACGGACGCGTCCGGCAGAACCTACTCCTCGCTTCGGGCAAAGAGCGCCTCCCGCGTCAATATCTATCGCCGGGGACCGTACTACATCGAGACACACTGGCTGGACGTGGAGCTCGCCGATGCGGATGGCAATCCCGCCCCACTCAAAGGCGAGTTGGTATTCTACTCATATCCCGAGAAGACGCATGTCGCACTCATCCTTCACGTAACCAAAGCCATCGAGATCAGGAACGCCCGCATCGCGTTCGACTTCGACGCCCAGACCTGCGCCAGCCCGGCCCCGAGCGACGGCAGCGATGGCGTGCGCATGAACGAGTTCTGCCTGCTCAAACGCGCGAACAATGCGGCCACCTGCGCGATGATCTATCCGGTCCCGCGCGGAGTGGACGACGTATCGATCGAGAAGATCGACCACGGGGTGCGCGTATCGAACTTCATCTACAACGACGAGGTCCACGACTCCAAGACCACGACGTGGCAGGAGGGCGACAAGCCCGCCGCATACTTCGAGATATTCCCGCTGGACAAGAGCGAGGTCGGCAAGGAGATGGAGGCGGAGGTGCGCCCGCTGCTGGCAAGCGCGATATCCGCGCAGTCCGGCAAAAGCCTCGGCTACGATCCGGTGCGCGGCTGCTACACCGTCGAATCCGACTTTGAGGGCAACTTCAGCTACTATTTCTATGAGGCTCCAAACCAGTACGAGCCGGTCGCGCTCTCCATCCACAACAGCGACATCCCGCGCAAGGTGTACATGCTCCACGAGGCCCGCAAGCCGGTGGGGTCGGTCGAGTGCGGGATACTGCTCGACGGAAACGGCGACGCGCTGCCCATCACGGTGCAGATATCCAAGAACTTCTGCGGGGAATACGAGGAGCCGTTCTACAACCCCAGCGACGCGCCGTTCTCCGAGACCATCTTCCCGCTTTACCTTCAGCCCGATGAGCGGCGCAAGCTCACGAGCCTCCAACTCCACCAGAACTGGGGCAACCACCCGCTCAAGCAGTTCTCGTCGCTGGGGGCTTGGATGGACTACTATCACATGTCGACCGGCGTCACCGAGACGACCTGCTACGTGCCGTTCATGTTCGCGGGGCTCAAGGGCGTGAGCATCGCGGACTTCAGGCCTATGAGCCAAAAGATGTGGTCGAGCCAGCCGCAACACGACAACGTCGCGGGCCACAGCTTCGTAAGCTACCAGGACGCAGCCGGCAAGTGGCACTTTATCGAGTATACCTATACAACGTTTCGCAGCACAGGCCCAAACTGGGCAGACATGAGCATCGGGTATCTGTCCGACGACGGCAAGGTCAAGGTCACAATCGACGTCTTCGAGCTTCCGCAGACCGATGAGCTTCGCAACTTTGTGCATCTTCGAGTCGATTTCCTGGACAAACTTGCACTCAAGGGCGACAACCTGTCGGAAAGCCTGAGGCTCCTCAAGATCGCAAGCTGGGTGCAGGGGATGCGGTATACGAACGTCGCGTACGGTGGCCCCACCGGCGACGCCACAGTCGTGCCGATCCGGCTCAACGACGACTTCACCATCGACGCCGCGCCACTGCCCGCACAGAACGGCTGGGCGGCGGTCTACCCCGACAAGCGAGGTGCGAACTCATACATGGTCCGGCGTTTCGACGGCAAGATCGGCGGGGAATCAGTCACGCCGGGCGCATCTCTGATCGGCCGAAAAGACGGGAACACGGAGCTCTACCTGGTGCCAATAACCAAGGCAACTGAGATCGGCGCGGGCGACTACCTCGACATCGACCTCGTGCTGATGCCATACGGAGGCGGCGTCGAGGACGAGAAACCGGCGCAGAGGTGCGCGACAGACTTCGGAGTCAACGCTCCCAGAGTAACGAAGCTCACGGCGGGCGCGAAGCTCTCCGATTTCCCCACCCGCATCTCGCTCGATGAGAACGGCCGCGCGGAGTTCAGCGTAACCGGCGGGACAAACGTGATCCCGATCATCATCGAGGGCGCCAGGAACTACACCTCGCTTCGGCTCTATAGCGCCGACTCCGACAAGACCCTCATCGACCTTTCCAGCAAGGACGGCAGGGACGGCTATCAGACATTTGCCAGAGACGACGGCGCCTACGGGTTCGTGTTCCTCGTGAACACGGACGGCAAGGAACACAAATACGTTGCGGAGTGAGTCCGCACGGGGAGGAACTGAGTTGAGCAACACGGGACTGACTAGACGACAATTCATCGCTTGCGCCGGCGCGGCTGCACTGACCCTGCCGCTTCTCGGGGCTGAGAAGTCGCATGCCGCGGAGCAGAGACCCAACTTCCTGTTCATACTGACCGACGACCAGCGAGCCGACTCGTTGAGCTGCGCGGGGCATCCGTTCGCCAGGACACCCAACATAGACCGCATCGCAAACGAAGGCGCGCGGTTCACCAGCGCGTTCGTAACCATCTCGCTGTGCTCGCCGAGCCGGGGCTGCTTCCTGACCGGCCGCTACGCGCACTCCCACGGCGTGATGGACAACTCGACCCAGTTCGACGACTCGCAGCCCACGTTCCCACTGCTGCTCCAGAAGGCCGGCTACAAGACCGCCTATATCGGCAAGTGGCACATGGGCAGCCAGGACGGACCTCGCGCCGGGTTCGACCGCTGGGTCAGCTTCAAGGGCCAGGGAGTCTACGATAACCCAATGCTCAACATCGATGGCGTCGATATGAGGACGCCGGGCTATATCACCGACCTGCTCACCGGCTTAGCCGTGGACTGGCTCAAGCAGAAGCGCGATGCCCCGTTCTGCATGTATCTCTCGCACAAGGCCGTGCACGGGCCGTTCAAGCCCGCCGCCAAGTATGCCAACCTCTACTCCGATGTCAAGATCACCAAGCCGAAGTCCGAGGACGTGTCGGACCGGCCGAAGTGGGTCCAGCAGCGGCAGGAAGTGAAATCGATGTCCGATGAGGCCTACGCCAAGCGAATTCGCGACTACTATCGCACGCTGGCAAGCGCGGACGACAGCGTGGGAACCGTCCTCAAGACGCTCGAGGATATGGGCCAGCTCGACAACACTGTGATCATCTTCTGCGGCGACAACGGCTTCTTCGAGGGCGAGCACGGCATGCTCGACAAGCGCGCGGCCTACGAGGAATCGATCAAGATTCCGTTCCTGATGCGCTATCCCAAGCTCATCAAGCCCAAGACCGTCATCGACGACATGGTCCTTAATATCGACGTCTGCCCCACATTCCTCGACATCGCGGGGGTCAAGGCGCCGGAGGGCGTGCAGGGCCGGTCGATCAAACCGCTGCTGGCCGGCAAGACCGACGGCTGGCGCGAGGACTGGCTCTACGAGTACTTCCACGACGGCAACTTCGCCACCGCGCCGATGAGAGGTGTGCGCACGAAGCAGTGGAAATACGTCGAGTATCCCGGCCTGCCCGGCGCGGAGGAGCTCTACGACCTGAAGACCGATCCACACGAGCTCAAGAACCTCTTCAAGGACCCATCGGCAGCCAAGCCGCTCGAGGACATGAAGGCAAGGCTCAAGAGGCTGATGGAGGAAACCAAATACCCGCAGGGAACGTAGTGGCAACCAGCCAACATATTACCCGCACGATCAGCTGCGAGTATGACGGCATCGGAGCAGACGAGCATGACTGCTCCGCTGGGGATGACAACACCGGCAAGCAGACTGGGCTGACGGTGGAGCCGGTGACGGTCACATCATCAACAGCATTGCAGCAGGTCACGGAGGACGGTGTGACTCACTCGTCTACGACCCGACCGCGTCGACCCCGGCTGCGCTCTGCGAGCAGGGACCGAGGCAGAAAAGACAGAAGCCGCCAGCCACGCCTAAGTGATTCACGCTAACAGACTTGCATATCTGGTCATGCTGAACTTGATTCAGCATCCACGCCCGGACCCTGAATCAAGTTCAGGGTGACGTGATACAACTCACCAAGCGTGAACTACTTAGTGGCTGACGGCTAACGGCTGACAGCTCCCCGCTTACTTCGCCGGCTTGATCACATAGCCGTCCCCGCTTTTCGACGACTTGCACTCCAGCACACCGCAGATGGACGACAGCGCGGAATCGAGCGTCGTCGACTTCAGGTGGATGGTCACCTTGCCGGTGATCTTCTCCGGGTTCAGCACAACCACGCTCTTTCCAGACGCCTCGGACAGCGTCTTGGCAACCTCGGCTATGCCGACGTTCTCGAGGTCGATTGAGAACGTCTGCCTCACCGGCGGTTTGATTGGTGTCACCGGCGCGATCGGCGGTCTGGGAGTCGTGAACAAAGCTTCCATATCGGCCCGCGAACCCGCGGTAACGGCAACGGGGATCTCCTTGCCGTCGCGGCGAACGACGAGATCGATGTTGTCGCCGGGCTTGAAGGCCAGGATGTAGGCGGTCAGACCGGTTGTCCTGGCAAACTTGCGGCCGTTGGCGGAAACAAGCACGTCACCCGCTTTGACCCCGGCCTTATCGGCAGGGCTGCCCGTGCTGGGATAGAGCTTGACACCTTCGGCAGTCTGCTCGAGCCTCATCCCCAGCATCGCGTGTTCGATGGGCTTGCCCGCCTTCAACTGATCGAGGATCGGCTTGATCGTGTTGATGGGGATTGCGAAACCGCTGCTGCCGGAGGTCCGTGAGATATCGACTGTCTGTGGCGGCGCGCCGGCGGCCTTCGCTCCCCCAATCACGTCCTCGGGCGAAATGTTGAGTCCCGCCGCGTCCAGCTGGCTCTGCAGGCTCCTGAATATGTCAAGGTCCAAGGCGCGCTCGTCCGCGTCGTCGGCAGACTTCTTGCCCTGCTGGGACGGGGCCACATATATCCTCGGAACGCTGAACCAGGGTCCGAGCCGCGAGGTCGGCGAGAACATCGCAAACGAGATGCCGACTACGCGCCCCTCAGCGTCGAGCACTGCTCCCCCGCTCGCGCCAGGGCCGATCGTGCCCGATATCTGCATCACAGGGCCAGCCACTGGCGAGGCCTCGCGGTCAGTCGATGCGACCACGCCCAGCGAGACCGAGCTGTCCAAGCCTGCCTGGCTGTTGACAGTCACGACAAGCATTCCCGACTGCAGCGCGTCCGAATCGCCGAGGGCGAGCGCCTTAAGACCGGTTTTCTCGGCCTTGATCACCGCCGAATCCGTTATGGAATCCGAACCCATCAACTCGGCCGGCACACTCGAGCCATCAGCGAACTTGACAGTGATCTTCTCCGCATCCGAGACTACGTCGCGGCTGGTCAGAATGTATCCGTCCGGATCGATCACAAAGCCGGAGCCTACGGACTTGGTGTGCATCTCAGGCATCTTGGGCATCTTGAGGGCCGGCTCCAGCCCCTTCACGTCGGGTATCGACACGTGAGGCGCGGCGCGCTCGACCTCGATCTGAACCGTTGCCGGCGTCGCCTGCTTGGCTATGGCGGACAGGTCGCGGCTTAGATCGGACAGAGTGCTCGACTGCGCTGCCCCGGCAGTCGCAAGCATCATACAGACAATGAGAAGCAAAAACAACCTGCGGATCATGTCCCTATGTCCTTTCCTTTACAGCAAGACAGCTGGGCGCTCATCGCCCGTGTCGGTTTGTCGGATAACGTAGTTGGTGTCGGGCGTATCGGTCGCGCTGACGTGAGTGCCCACCACATCGATGACGTGCTCCTCCGCTCCCACCACTCTATACTTGGGCGCCTCGGGCTCATCGTTGGCCGCGGTCACGGTCGGCCCGTTGTCCACGCTCGGCTCGGGCACAATCTTTGCGGGCGCGGGCCGCTTCTTGTAGTGAACCTGCGTTCGCTGAGGCGCCGGCCTGCGCACGGCCTTGGTCGGCTTGGCGCTGTCGCCCTTCGTTACGACCTGCGCATTGGTGTGATCACTAGGCGCTTTGTACGCAACCTGTTCGGAGTTCGGTGAGCCCTTCTGAACGCGCTCGATGGCAGGCTGAGATCGCTTTGTGACATCGTATCGCGTCGCCGTCCCACGAGGCAGCATTGAGGCAGCCAAGATGACCGCCGCAACCACCGCAGCCGCCGCGCCCGCGAAGGCGAAAACCGGCGTGTGCCGCTGCGGCCTCGACACCGGCAATGTGGCTCTAAGTTCCTCCCAGGTCAGGCTTGTCCGCTCGGCCGGGCAAACGGACTCCCTTATCGCCGCGTTTACCGCCTCATACATCGATGCTTCCGCTGCGCACGAGTCGCACTGCGAGACATGCCGCGACACCCACGCCGGCAGAATTTCGCCGGACGCCTTTGCGGCCAGTTTCCGCGACACGATTGCACACATCAGCCTCATTTCAGTTCACCCCTTCAATCACGTCAGCCAAAGCCGCCCGAAGCTTCCTTCTCGCACGGAAAAGCCTGGTCCTGACGCTCATAACAGAGCACCCGAGCACCTCAGCAGCCTCGCTGCAGGTGAGCCCCTGGACATCGCACAGGACTACCAGCACACGATGGCTCATCGGCAGTTGCGCAAGCGCGGACTCGATCCGCCACTTGTTGATGACCTCGCTTTCGACATCGGCGCCGGCGGCCTCCCATGGTCGAAGCTCGTCGGCATCCATTTCCATGTCGGTTGCTAGTTCTACGCGAGCCTTGGATCTGCGGGCATAGTCGATGCACAGATTGGCTGCGATCCTGCACAGCCACGTGAGCAGACTGGATTGACCCTTGAATCGCGCGATTGCGGTCCAGGCCTTGCGGAACGTCTCGGCGACGATGTCCTCCGCGTCCTCCCTGCGCCCGACGGATCGCAGGACGAACGAGAATACGGCGTTCTTGTGGCGCTCGAACAGCGCCCCAAACGCTTCCACATCCCCGCTTCGTGCGGCCGCTACCAGATTGTCCTCGGAAGCGCCCGATATCGCTTCTTTGGTCAATAGTCCGCTCCGTGACATGCCACTCGATATATACGACGAAATCGGGCGGCAAAGTGTTAAGCCTCGTGTCTGAATTAGTGGGGGATGCGGGTGTAACCTGCGTCTGGTTGACAGGCTGCGAGAGATGGTATACGATTACGTGGTCGATAGCATTGTTGTAAGACGGAGGCACAGCCGTGAATAAGGTAAGAGTCTCGAGCAAGTTCCAGATGGTGATTCCGCGAGAAGTGCGGGAGAAGCAGAAGATCAAGGCAGGACAGGAACTGATCGTGATCGAGCAGGGCCGCGGATTCATGGTTATCCCGTCGGTGACCATTGCTGAGATGGAGGGCGCTTTCCCCGACCTCTCCCTTGATGGCATTAGGGAGGAGGAAGATCGGTTTTGAGAATCATCGACTCAGTTGGATGGATCGCCTACTTCAAACGAGCGGAACTGGCAAGTCACTACAGAGATTACATCCTGGATAGCGACAATGTGATGACGCCAAGCATCATAGTCTACGAGGTGTTCAAGCACATCTTGGCAGCCATGGACGAAGAGGCAGCAAAACTGGCCATCGCAACGCTGGTCAATACTGAGATTGTCCCCTTGAGCGAAGCCCTGGCAGCCTATGCTGCCCGGGTCGGCCTGGCGCACAAACTGCCGATGGCTGACGCCATCATCTACGCGACGGCCCTGTCCGCTGGTGCAACCCTCGTCACGAGCGACACCCACTTCCAAGGACTGCCGCTGGTGGAGTTCATCCCGCGACCGGCGCGGCAAGGAATTTGCGACTGAATACGACATCGACTCGGCAGGTGAATCCAGTTGAACTCAGAGCACCTCAACAACCTAAGCAAGCAAATAACCTCTCCAGTCCCGTTCTGGTTTCTGAACGGGCACGTGGATGAGTGGCATATCGTCCGCGAGTTCGATATGATGGCGGACAAGGGCATCGGGGAGGTCATCGTGCACCCCCGCTACGGCCTGCAGTGCGAGTATCTCTCGGACGAATGGTTCGAGATATTCGGCTGGTGCGTCCGGGAAGCAAAGAAGCACGGAATGTGTGTGTGGATGTACGACGAACTCAACTGGCCCAGCGGCACCGCCGGCAACTCGGTCCAGAAGATCGACCCGGCCTATCGCGGCAAGTACCTCGCGGTCGAGTCTCACCCATTAGGCGAGATCGATTGGGCGACGTTCGAGCCGGGCGCATACATGATCGCGGCCAACGTCGAGGGCGAGGCCATAACCAAAACCCGCGTCATCGAGGACGTCACGGCCGCGCGCGCGCTCACCGGCCCATGGAAGCTGTTCAACTGCACGATCAAGTACGACGAGTTCTACATCGACACGCTCTCGTTCGACGCCGTCAACTGCTTCAAGCACGTCACCTACGACGAGTACTACAAGCGATTCGGCGGCGAGTTCGGCAAGGCAATCCGGGCCGTGTTCACCGATGAGCCCTCGATCTACTGGGTAAGCGTCGGCTACGACGATTGGAACCTGCCCTACACCGGTGACTACTTCTCCACGTTCGAAACGAAATACGGCTACTCGCCGGTGCCGATGATACCTTATCTATTCCACCACAGCGCGAAGGGAACTGCATTCCGCGCGGACTATTGGGAGCATGCGGGGTTCCTGTTCAACGAACGCTACCACGGCAGCCTCGGCGCGTGGTGCCGCGAGCACGGCGTGATCTACACCGGCCACAACAACCACGAAGAGCCGTTGCGCTACCAGATACGGTTCCAGGGCGACATGTTCGGCACGATGCGCGCGATGGACATCCCCGGCGTCGATCACCTCCAGAAGGCCACGCTCGGCAACAGGTGGATATCCATCATCGGCCACAAGATCTGCTCGTCTGAGGCTCATTTCGACGGCAAAGCGCGGTGCATGAGCGAGAGCTTCGGCGTAATGGACTGGGACACCACGTTCGAGAACCTCAAGCGCGTCACCGACTGGCAATACGCGCTCGGCATCAATCTGCTCATCCCGCACGCGATCTATCACACGATCTCGTCGATGACCAAGCGCGAGTGCCCGCCGAGCTTCTTCTATCAATCCCCGCACTGGCAGGACTTCGAGTGCTTCGTGGACTACGTCCGGCGAATGGAGGACATGCTCACGGGCGGGCGTCACGCCTGCAAGGTCGCCGTGATGTATCCCACCAGCGGGCTCTGGGCAAGCTATCAGACTGACGGAAAAACCGCGGAGTTCGAGCACACGGACAACTTCCTCAACTCCCTTTGCCTCGAGCTTATCAAGAACCAGATCGACTTCGACCTCGTGGACTTCCCCGCGCTCGCGCAGACCGCACTCGATGAAGGCAAGATCAGACTTGCCGAGGAGGCATACGAAGTTCTGATCGTGCCCGCGACCCCGTATATGCGGACCAGGGAGATCGCGCGGCTTACGGAGATCGTGACAGCCGGCGTGAAGACAACCCTGTTCCACAAGGCGATGGAGCCTCTGTCGGCCAACATTCCCGACGGGATGCGCGGAGCGACGTTCGTTCGCAGCGAGGAATTGGAAGCGTTCGTGGACATCCTCAAAAAGGGCCTCGACGACGACATCCAGCTCACCGGTGGGGGCTCCGAGGACATAATGGCCTATCGCCGCGAGAAAGACGGCCACAAGATCACCTTCTTGCTCAACCGCTCCGAGAAGCACCGCAAGGTATCCGCGCTCATCAAAGACTATCCCGACGCGGCGATCTACGACCACGAGACCGGCGTGTTCACCCGCCTCGAAGGCCGCCAGGCCGGCCGCAAAACCCTCGCGCAGCTTCGCTTCCAACCGAACCAGAGCTACTTCATCGTCAGCGGAATTGCCAATGCCGAACCGCCGCGCGAGGCCGAGCCCGAAGCGACGGCGATCCCGATCAGCGGCGTCACCGCGCGCGTACCATACAACGTGGCATCGGTCTACCACTTCATGTATAGCAAGCCCGGCGAGGTGCCTCGCGAGGTCGATGTTCGGAACCAGCCCCGCTACATGCCCTGCCAATGGACCGCGGACAAGCCCGACTTCGAGGCATTCGCGGGCGCCTACGAGGCGACGATCAGACTCGACTTCGATCCCCCCAGCGACGTCTCCATATCGCTCATGCTCGACAAGGACTTCGCGGACTGCCAGATCTACGTCAACGGCGCCCTAGTCGAACCCAAGCCCGCGCCGGACTTCGCCGCGGAGTTCTTCCTCACGGACTTCCAGGACGTCAACGCGTTCGTCGGACACCTGCTCAAGCGCGGCGAGAACACGCTGAAGGTCATCTCACCGACAAAGCTCAGCGAACCCCTGCGGCTGGTCGGGGATTTCCGCGTCCGAGAGTGTCATCCTGAACTTGATTCAGGATCCACGCGAATATGCCTCCTCGCGCCCGAGCCGCCGGACCCGTTCGCACTGGAGGCCGACTACCCGTTCTACTCCGGCACGGCCACGTACCACGCCCAGTTCGACCTCGACAAGCCCGGCCCCAGCCTCACTTTGAACCTGCGCGACGTGCGCGATACCGCCACTGTGCGGGTCAACGGCAAGCTGGTGGGCACACGTCTGTGGGCTCCGTACGTCTTCGAGATCGCGCAGTTCGCACAGGCCGGCGCAAACGACGTCGAGATCGAGGTGCGCAACAACATGGCCAACCTGATCTTCGGCAATCCCAGACCCTTCGGACTGAGGGCGATGCCGGAACTGACGCGACCCGAGCAGATCGACCACTAGTAATTGTGCGCTATTTGCGTGTATAGAGCGGCCCGCAGGCGATAGATATGCAGGTAGAATTACCGGTTTTTGGCCGATTGGATTGACGATCCCCTCCTGTCGCTGGTACAATGCGGACAGACTTGGCCGTGATATGTCACGCAAGATTCACCTGAACGGCCGCTATGGGGGAGAGAAACATGCGCACGATCACCATCGTCGTCGCGGTTCTGCTGCTTGTATGCACAGCCGCCGCGGCACAATCCACACTGACTTGGACAGTGCTGGCCGATTTCCAGGGAACAAAGAACCCGAGCCAGCCTCGAAGTATTCGAGGTCTTGCGCTTACGTCCGATGACAGCGCCATCTACGCAGGATTCATCCAGGGCACGTCCAGCTCCGCCATCCGCTACGTTGATACGGCAGACGGCGACCTGCTGGGCGGATGCACCACCTACGTGCAGCCAAAAGGAATCGCCACTGACGACCGGGGCAACTTCTACGCCACACTGAGCGATCCGGCGGGCAAGAAGGTCCAGAAGTTCGCGATCTTCAACCCGAGCGTCGACTCACTCATCGGCCAGGACATTCCTCCAAGCCGGCAGTTCTCCTGCGCTGCCACGTCCGTCAACGCGCAGCTCGCCGGCATCAGCGTGAGCAAGCAGGGCAACCAATACTACCTCTACATCGCCCACAACAAGGGCGTGGCCACGATAGAGCGATGGAACGTCACCGACCGCGACAATCCGTTCCTCGACACATCGTGGGCGACCGGAGGTATTCTCAACTTGAAGAATCTCTTCGGCGCGAACGCGTATGTTGCCGGCATCGAGGTCGCCTCGGACGGCACGATCTACGCCGCGGGCGGGGTGCAGTCCAACACGTCCTACGGCGATTCGGTCTTCAAGATCGGCAGTGACCTGACGACGGTCTCGTCGGCCTCCATACTCGGCGCGATGGATGTCGCGTTATACGGCGGCAACGTCTACGTCACGCAGTATCTGAGCAGCAACTCAGCGATTGGAGTCTTCAGTCAGTCGAACCTCAGCCTGGTCGATACGCTGTACACAGGCATCGCGCACCCCTACAGCCTCGACGCCGATAACGGCTACTCGGGTATCGACATAGACGCCCTCGGCCGGATCTATGTCGCGGATCAGATCTACGACGTGCGGTCCAGCAATACACTCTGCGACCGGATCTTGGTTTCGTCCGCCCAAGCGACCGCCGTTCCCGAACCGATGTCGATTGTCCTGGGCATAATGGGCGTGGCAAGCATCGCCGGCTATCGCCGCTTCCGCAAGTAATCATCGCCAGCACATGGTCATCATCAAGTGGGCGGGGCCTGTGGCTCTGCCCACTTTCGTTGTACCACGGCAGGACTGCACGATATCCAGGGCGAACTAGTCATCAACTCTGCGCCGAAGGGAGACCGCAATGCACAGAATCCCACACACATCGCAGCCGAGAATCGCGTACGATGGCAAACTGCTCACGGCGCCGAAAATCCAGGAAAAGATCAGCGACGGCAAGGCTGTGATCTCGGGGATGCTCTCGCTGAAGCAGGCAACTCGCATGGCCGATCGCTAAACGGCGGCGCGCTCCCTGTACCGCTTAAGGTCGCTGAGATCAAGAAGTAGTCTAGGCAAGGTAGAATCTGTTTTGGCCTCGGTTGATGTTGTGAGATATGGCAAATCGGCCGCTTCGATCGTAGTGCCGGAATCCGCGGTTCCGGTGGTCGATCTGGCCGCGCGAGAGCTTCAGTACTACGTGCGCAAATCCACGGGTGCTGAAATCCCGATAGTCTCGGAGGGCTCGATCCCGCCGGGTCCCGGTGGCCGCATCTATCTCGGAGCAACAAATGCCGCCGCGGAAGCTGGCTTGAGTGCCGGCCAACTCGCGCGCGACTCCTATCACATCCACACCGATGGCGACACAGCCTATCTCGTCGGTGGCGACGGCGACGGTGATCCTCTCCACAAGGGCCTCGCGACGCCGGCCGGAACGCTGTTCGCCGTGTATGACATCCTCGACAACGACCTCGGCGTGCGCTGGCTGTGGCCCGGAACCAGCGGCGAGCACGTGCCTGGAACCAACGACCTCGTGATCAGTGCACGCAGCGAGACTGTGTGCCCCCGCTTCAGGTTCTGCGGGCTGAGAACAAATCGCCCCGAGGAAATACTGTGGCTGCGACGAATGCGCATGCACGGCGCGGACGGTATGACATTCGGCCACGCGTTCGGGAAGTGGGCGGAGAAGTACGCCGACGAGCATCCCGAATGGTTCGAGCTGACCTGCGAGGGCCGGCGACGCCCCGGATACTCCATGTGCGTCTCCGATGCGGGCCTGCAGAGGCAGATCGTCGAGAACTGGTGTGCCGAGCGCTCCCGGAATGGCACGCGCGCGACCGTCAACGTCTGCGAAAACGACTACAACGGCGAATGCTGCTGCCCCAACTGCCTGGCCTGGGACGGCCCTGAGGCGCCGCAGCCGCGGCCATCATACTATGCGGACTCCCACAACGTCTCCCAGCGTTACGCCCGGTTCGCGATGGAGGTGCTCAAGCTCGCGCGCGAACACGATCCCGAGGCCGAGGTCGCGATGTACGCTTACCTCAACTACGTCTTTGAACCGGTCGGAATGAAGCTGGACCCAGCGCTTATCGCTGGATTCGTCGCGGACGTGTTCTTCCCGAGGACGCCCGAAGATCACGAGTGGGTGAAACAGCAGTGGCAGGGCTGGCACGACAGCGGCGCGACGCTGTTCCTGCGGCCCAACTACCTCCTCAACGGCTACTGCATGCCCGAAAACTGGGCCCGGCAGTTCGCGGACGAGTGGGCGTTCTGCGAGCAGCGCGGCATGATGGGAACCGACTTCGACAGCCTCAACGGCCAGTGGTCCACGATGGGCCCCGTTCTCTACGTCATCGGCCGCCTGCACGCCAGGCCAAAAGCCGGCGTCGATGAGATTCTCAACGAGTACTACTCCGGCTTCGGCCCGGCTTCAGAGCAAGTGCGCGCTTACTGGCAGTATTGGGAACTCTACACTCTCGACCATACCGACGTCCTCCAGGACGGCACCGACCACTGGACCACCTACGCCAAGGACGCCTACAAGCGGTTCCCGCCCGAGTCATTCGATCCCGCCGACGAATTGCTCTCAGAGGCCGAGCGGGCTGCGTCAGATGATCCCGACGCCGCCGCGAAAGTCGCGTTCCTGAGGACTGGTCTGGACCACGCAAAGCTGACCATAGAAACGAGTATTGCCGTCGCCAAGGCCAAGTCCGACGAAGAGCGCAAGGCTGCGGTCACGAAGCTCCGGGAGTTCAGAAAGACGCTGACGGACCCGATGGCGGTCAATGTGGCCCACAACTTCTTCTCCTGCGTCGAGCGCGAGAAAGCATCCGGCTGGCCCGAATAGCCCGCACTACTGGGGACATCGCAGGCGAGCGAGGCGTCTAACCAGCAGGTGGGCACAGGAGGATCGCCATGTCCGATAGACGTAGCGACGCTGACTCAGCGCCGATCATCAGAATCGCCTACACGATCATCAAGCAGGCGCTCGACGAGCGCGCGGCCGCGCCAAATACGTGGCCGGTCTCGTGCGTGGCCACAACGCTCATTCGCGAGATCGAGTAGCCGTCATTGTCGTAGGTCATCACCGCGTACGGCCCCATGACATACGCCCATGCAAAGTGGCCGTCGGCAAACTGGCCATCTGCATCGTTGAGGCTATCGACCACGATAAGCGCGAAGGCCCAATCCGTATGATACGTCCGTCGCAGGTAAGCATCGTAAGCCCGCGCGCGGTCGAACCGCGTGAACCCCGACGTGTAGCCCATGCCGCGAAAAATGTCGGAAACCCACGTCTCCTCGTCCGCCGCGCCCTGCATCGCGATGGGCTCATACTGCGTAGGCACGCCGAACCGCGGCTCGTAGTAGAAGGTCAGGTGCGCGGCGCTGCCACCTTTCTGAACCCACCAATCAAGCCCGCTCACGATCCGGCTCAACACATCCGACTGCCGCTCGGGCGTCCAATCCTCCGTACCACCACTGGATTCCGGCAGCACCACCCCCACCGCCACCTTGCCTACCATAAACGAGCTGGTCTGATACGTTCCGGGCGCGTTTGAGCCATACACGCTGACCCGAGCCTCCATCGGGGCCTCGAACGCATCTCCCGTCAGCGGCTTCGCGTTACCGCCGTTGACGACGCTCTGCTGCGGCGCCAGCAAGGAGTTCCAGACCGCCACCCCCACTGCCGCATCGCCCTGCGCGGCTGGCACAGCCCCTCTATGCAACTCGGCAACATCCGGCAGCGCCGCGACCTGACTCTCGACTTGCGTGGGAACGTCGGCGATCAGCGTGCGAGGAGGAATCACATGCCCAACGTGCGCGCCGAGTGCTTCCAGAGATGCTATGGTCGCCTGCATCTCAGTGAGATCGGCGCTCTTGAGTATGATGAGAGCTCTGCCGGCGGCTGCGGATGGTGTGGAGGCGAAGCAGAGGATCAAGCACAGGAACACAACTGCCCACCGCATGGTATAACCCCCACCCAAGCCAAACCTGCATGGAGTCTACCCAGTGGGCGTGCAATCAATGGCGGACGGGCGCTATCCCCAATACTTCCTGTCCAGGCTCCGGTACTGCACGGCCTCGGCGATGTGCTCGATGCCGATGTTCTCGGAGGCGGAGAGGTCGGCGATGGTGCGGGCGACCTTGAGGATTCTGTCGTAGGCACGGGCGGAGAGGTGGAGGTGCTCGATGGCCTGCTTGAGCATGGCTTCCGAGTCCTCCGAAAGCTTGCACCACAGCTTCGTGTGCCGGCTGGTCATCTGCGCATTGCAGAATATCTTCGAGCCGGAGAAGCGGGCATATTGCATCTCACGCGCGGTGCGGACTCTCTCGCGCACAGTGGACGAGGGCTCTCCGGGGCTCTTGCGAAGCAGCTCATCGTGCTTGAGGCGTGGCACTTCGACGTGAATGTCGATCCTGTCGATCAGCGGCCCTGATATGCGCTGCAGATAGCGCGAAATCATCTGCGGGCTGCACGTGCATGCGCGAAGGTGATCGTTGAAGAACCCGCACGGGCAAGGGTTCATCGCCGCGACCAACATAAACTGCGCGGGATACGTAAGCGACGCCTGCGCGCGGGCGATTGTCACCAGGCCGTCCTCGAGCGGCTGCCGCATCACCTCGAGCACGTCGCGCTTGAACTCGGGAAACTCGTCGAGGAACAGCACGCCGTGGTGCGCGAGGCTGACCTCCCCCGGCCTCGGGTAACTGCCCCCACCGGTGAGTCCCGCCGTGGAGATCGTGTGATGAGGAGCGCGAAACGCCCTGCGGGTAATGAGCGCCTGGTTCGGGCTCAGCAGGCCGCACACACTGTAGAGCTTGGTGACCTCCAGCGCCTCCTCCATCTGAAGCGGAGGCATTATGCCGGGTATTCGGCGCGCGAGCATGGTCTTTCCGCTTCCGGGCGGACCCACCATCAGCAGGTTGTGCCCACCCGCCGCGCTGACTTCCAGCGCCCGCTTGGCCGCCTCCTGGCCCTTCACATCGGCGAAATCGGCCTCATACGCCGGATCGTCCAGGGCCTCGAACGCCGACACATCGAAGATCGCCGGAAGCATCGTGGTAGGATCGTTGAGAAGCGTCACCACTTCGGTGAGCGTGTGAACCGGATACACCTCCACCTCGTTCACTATGGCCGCTTCCTTCACGTTGTGCGCCGGGACGATCAGCTTCTTGAACTCGGTCTCGCGGGCAGCCAGCGCGATCGGCAGCACTCCGCTGACCCCACGGACCGCCCCGTCCAGACTCAACTCGCCAACGATGGTACAGTCCTTGAGGAACTCCATGTCGATCTGGCCCGAAGCCGCCAGAATCCCGACAGCTATGGGCAGATCGAAGCTCGGCCCTTCTTTACGAACGTCGGCGGGGGCGAGGTTGATGGTGATTCTGCGTGAGGGGAACTCCAGCCCGCAGTTCTTGATCGCGGACCGCACGCGCTCGATCGACTCCCGCACCGCCGCGTCCGGCAGCCCGACAAGCGTAAAGCTCGGCATCGCGGGCGCGATATCGACCTCGACGTCTATCGTGAAAGCATCTATACCATTGACCGCACTGCTTTTTACGTGCGCGAGCATGGCTTCATTATAGTTGGGGTAGTAGGCGAAAGTCAAAAAGAAGCAGTTCACCTTGTTTCGGGATTTCGATTGTCCACACGCCCGAGCATTGCGCTTCGTCCCGCCCTCGGTCGGGCCACCAGATTACGCTCGTCAGAAGATGCCATGGCTACGGCTCGATTCTCCTCGGTCGCTGGATTCACCTTTCATGGGGTTAGTTGCAAGATCCGCCCGAAGGGTTCAGTTCGCCGCTTTCTGCTATAATAATGACCGTGACTACCGACATCCTCAAAACACTCAACGATCAGCAGAGGGCCGCGGTGACGCAAACCGAAGGCCCTGTTCTTGTTTTCGCGGGGGCAGGCAGCGGCAAGACGCGCGTGCTCACGCATCGCATCGCCTACCTCATCAGAGAAAAGGGCGTCCGACCCTGGCATATCCTCGCGGTCACGTTCACCAACAAGGCCGCCAAGGAGATGAAGGAACGCATCGAAGGCCTCCTCGGCGAGGGCGCCAATGGCCTCTGGACAGGAACATTCCACGGCACCTGCGCCCGCATCCTGCGCGAGCACGGCGAAGCAATGGGACTCGACCGCAACTTCACCATCTACGACGACTACGACCAGGTCCAACTCGTCAAGGAAGCGATGGAGGCCGAGAACGTCGATCAGAAGATCTACAAGCCGCGCGCCATCCTCGACCTGATCTCCAAGGCCAAGGAGCAGCTCGTTCTGCCCGACGAGTTCGGCCGCCGCTTCGTGGGCAGCACCGAACGCATCGCGAACCGCGTCTACGCAGCCTACCAGGCCAAGCTTCGGCTCAACCGCGCGTTGGACTTCGACGACCTGATAATGTACACTGTCCTGCTCTTCCGAGACCATCCCGACGTGCTCGCGCACTACCAGGACAAGTTCCGATACGTGCTCGTGGACGAGTATCAGGACATCAACTTCTCCCAGTACACCCTCGTCCACAACATCGCCGAGAAGCACCACAACATATTCTGCGTCGGCGATGACGACCAGTCAATTTACCGCTGGCGCGGCGCCGACGTGGGGATAATCCTGCAGTTCGAGACCGACTACCCCGACGCCTCAGTATACAAACTCGAGCGCAACTACCGCTCCACGAAGAAGATACTCGAGGCCGCGCACGCCATCGTCCGGCGCAACGTGGACCGCGCCGAGAAGAAGCTCTGGACCGAAAACGACGAGGGAGTCGATATCCAGGTCATCGACGCGTCCAACGAGATCGACGAAGCCAACCTCATCGCGCGCTCGATCCAGGACAAGGTCAGCATTGGCGGCCACAGCTACTCGGACATCGTGGTGCTCTACCGGATGAACGCCCAGTCGCGCGTTTTCGAAGAGGCGATGATCAACAACCGCATCCCCCACCGCCTCGTCGGGACCGTCCGGTTCTACGAGCGCCGCGAGATCAAAGACGTGCTTGCGTATCTACGGCTCGCGGCCAACCCGCACGAATCCGTCAGCCTGCGGCGCGTCATCAACATCCCCGCGCGCGGCATCGGGCAGACCTCGATGTCCCGGCTGGAGCAGTTCGCAGTCTCCGAGCAGATCACGCTCTACGAAGCCCTGCGCCGCGTCCGCGAGGCGACCGACATCCCCGCCAAGGCGCGCGGCTCGATGGAGAAGTTCGCTGAGATCGTGCATCACCTCAACGAGATGCGCGACAACGTCACCGTCAGGCGCCTCACCGAGGAGGTCCTGACCGTCACCGGCTACCTCGACGCTCTCGCCGAGGAGCGCACGATGGAAGCCCGCACCCGCATGGAAAACGTCAAGGAACTGCTCTCCGTGACGGAGAACTTCCAGTCCAGTGTGGAGAATCCCACCCTTTCCGCATTCCTCGAACAGGTCGCGCTCATATCCGACATCGACACTCTCGACGAATCCGGCAATGCCGTCACGCTCATGACCCTGCACTCCGCAAAGGGCTTGGAGTTCCCCGTGGTCTACATCGTCGGCATGGAGGAAGGCCTGTTCCCTCACCGCCGGTCTCTCGAAGATCGCGAGGAACTCGCGGAGGAGCGCAGGCTCTGCTACGTCGGTATGACCCGCGCTCGCAAAGAACTGCTCTTCTCCTACGCGCACCAGCGCATGCTCATGGGCCAGGTTTCCGGCTCCGACATGTCCCGATTCATCCGCGAGATCCCCGAAGAGGTCGTGGCGGACACGGCGCCCCGCCGCCGACGCGCCTCCGCCGACACCACCTGGAAGCGCGACTTCCAGCCGCGCCGCACGGCCTCCACAGCCACCTACCGCCCCGCGCAGAAGGTCTTCCACGAGCAGTTCGGCCAGGGCATCGTCCTCAACTGCTCCGGCAGCGGCTCAGACGAGGTCGTCACGGTCGCATTCGAGGGCAACGGGGTCAAGAAGCTGCAGGTATCCTTCGCCAATCTGCGCGTGGTTTGACGCAAATCCGCCATCGGGCAACATGGTAATGACGGGTCGATCCCGTCACAAATAGCGCGCGTAGAAGGTATACTGCGATGCAGTGGCAAGATAGAGGCCCCGACAGGCTCGGCTACACCGAGCGGGACTTCAAAGTCTGCGACTTTTGCGACGCGCTTAACCCGGTGAGCAACACCGAGTGCTTTGTCTGCGGGTGGAACGGCATGTTCCGCACCGACAGGGAGACGGTCAGGGAAGCGATGATGGCCGCATCTGACCGATATGGTGGCTTGGACGAGTCCCTGTTCGCAGAGGAGATTGTGCCGAGCACGCCGCCCAGGCCCAGCGTGTGGGCGGACGTGTGGGGATCGCTTAGGAGGTTGTTCGGCCGGGCATAGTGCGGTCGCGGCCGCGGCTTTGAACAGTCATCATGCGGGCCTGCCGAGTCCCGATTCGGCAGGCCCGTAGTGGTTCATGCCAGCGGGATCCCCGCCCCGGCTAGAGCCGAACGCACGCGATCATTGAGCTCGATGCGCACTCGCTCCTGCGCTGCGGGCAAAACCACACCCGTGAGCCGAAGGACTGTGGATGCTGCTGATACCTGCGCAGGTCCCTCGCATACAAACGGTTCCTTCGCCTCCTTCGGCATGTCTTCGGCTATCGACTGGCCCACGCCAGAAAGCACTTGCTTCGCCCTATCTAGGTCGGCGGAGCCGGCAATCGCATAGTCGACCGAGAGCATCAGCTTGCCACAGGAGTGGTTGCAGACCTGGGAGATATCGCCGTTGGAGATGGTATAGAGCTTGCCGGCGGGATCACGGATCTGAGTAGTGCGCATTTGCAGGTCCTCGACGACGCCGGTGACTCCGCCGATGGTCACGTAGTCGCCCACTCCATACTGGTCTTCGACGAGGATGAAGAACCCGGAGATCACATCGCGCACCAGCTTCTGCGCGCCGAAGCCTACCGCCAGCCCGGCGACGCTTGCCGTTGTGATGAGAGGAACGATGTCGAAACCGGCGGACTGCAGGATCATCACGACCGCCACGAATCCCAACACGAAGCTGATCGCGCTCGAAACGAGGCTCTTCAGCGCGCGGACCCTGGCCTTGCGGGCCTTCAGCATCTCCCCGCTCAGCCTGGCCAGCCCGGAACTCAAGACGCCGTGCATCACCCTCGCCAGCAGAAAGCGCAGCACGACGTAGCAGACAATTATGGCCACAATCTTGATCGCCGCCTCAGCGTGCGTGTCCCACAAGTGAGCCCACGTCTTAGCATCGAATGGATGTTTCATAGATCCTTGCCCAACGCAAAGAGTCGCGAAGCAGGGGAAAGCCAATGCCCTCCCTCTCCGCGACTCCGAAAACTCTCGCGTCTCCGCGATTCCTTTGTCATGCTGAACTCGTTTCAGCATCCAGTCCACCCGCGTCATGCTGAACCTGATTCAGCATCCACGTGGACCCTGAAGCGAATCCAAGTGCCGCCTTTCTACCTTCTCCGCAAGAACGCCGGTATGTCCAACTCGGACTCGGGGATCGCAGTCTCCACCGATTCCACCGACGCGCTCGGTTTCGGCGCGGACTCCTCGCCAATAGCCGCGGCGGCTTTGGCCAGTATCGGTTGAGGCTGCCTGTCGATCCCGTCGAACCCCGTCGCCAGCACCGTGATCCGCACCTCGTTTGCCAAGGCTTCGTCGATCACAGTGCCGAAGATCACGTTGACGTTCTCCGCGTCGCAGGCTCGATAGATGGTATCGGCGGCCTCATACACCTCGCTGAGCGTTAGGTCCGGCCCGCCGGTGATATTGATCAGCACGCCGCGCGCGCCGTCGATTGTCGTCTCGAGAAGCGGGCTCGCGCACGCCTGCTCTGCCGCCACAACGGCCTTCTGCTCGCCGCTGCCATGGCCTATCCCCATCAGAGCTGTCCCCTGGTTCTCCATGATGGTCTTGACGTCGGCGAAGTCCACATTGATCATACCGGGAATGGTGATGATGTCCGAGATGCCCTGCACGCCCTGGCGCACCACATCGTCGGCGACCTTGAACGCGTCCCTCAGCGTCGCGCGCTTCTCGACAACACTTAGAAGCCTGTCATTCGGGATGGTGATGAGAGTATCGACTTTGTCGCGAAGCTCCTTGACGCCTGCGTCGGCCGAGTGTCCGCGGCGAGGCCCCTCGAACGTGAACGGCTTGGTCACAACCGCCACCGTCAGCGCGCCCAAATCCTTGGACAGCTCCGCGATAATCGGAGCCGCGCCCGTTCCGGTCCCACCGCCCATACCTGCCGCGATGAAGACCATGTCCGCGCCTTCGAGCATCCTTCGGATCTCAGGCCGGCTTTCCTCGGCCGAGGCACGCCCGACTTCCGGGTTGCCACCAGCGCCGAGTCCTCTGGTCAGACCGCCACCGAGCTGGAGCTTGCTCTTTATCTCGCACATACCCAGGACCTGGGTATCGGTATTCATTGCAATAAACTCGACGCCCGACACACCGGCGTCTATCATACGGTTAACGGCGTTCATACCTCCGCCGCCGACCCCGATCACTTTTATCTTCGCGTAGTAATCAGAACCATTTCCCATCCCGCAAGCTCCTCTCGAGTCCGAAGTCAAAGTTTGGAGGTCCTAGTCAGAAGTCGTCACTCCATCCCTGGAACCAAATATGGCAACCGCATCGTGCGGTAATCACCCCAGCCGGGCCATTCGGGCCGCTCTTCGCGCCGAAACGAACCTATTTCGCCAACCTGCGCAGCCAGCCTTTCAAGCCACCTCTTAGTTTAGCCGTTTTCTCCGCGTCCCGCAAGCCTGCATGCTGCTTTGCGGCATATATTACGAGACCAATTGCTGTGGAATAGATCGGGCTCTGGACGGTATCGCACAGACCGCCCACATCGCGCGGCATGCCCAGCCTCACAGGCATCCCCAGAATCTTCTCCGCGAAGTCCACGGTCCCCGGCAGAAGCGCGCCGCCGCCCGTGATCACGGCCCCACCAGGCAGCATCCCGAGCAACCCGGCCTTCACCAGTTCCGTGCGGACCTTCTCTAGAATCTCCTCCATCCGCGGCTCGATGATGCTTGCCAAGATCTGCTTGGGCAGTTCCCTTGCCTCATCAGCGCCCAGGCTCGTGATGTGGAACACATCCCCTTCGTTGACCATCGAAACCATCGCGCAGCCGAACTCTATCTTCGCCCGCTCAGCCTCCTCTTGGGAAGTCCTCAGGCCAACAGAAACATCCTTGCTCACGTGCGTGCCGCCAATCGGAATGATCGAGGTGTAGAATATCTCACCGTTGGTGAACATCGCCACGTCGGTCGTGCCGCCGCCGATGTCTATGAGACACACGCCAAGGTCTTTCTCCGCCTCCAGCACCGCCGCGGCGCTCGTGGCAATAGGCTCCAGAACGGTGCTTTCCACGGCCAGACTCGCGCGCTGAACGCACTTGACCACGTTGTCGATGAACGTGCTCGACCCTGTGACGATGTGCGTCTCCACTTCCAGCCTTCCGCCGCTCATCCCGATCGGATCGCGAATGCCGTCCTGGCCGTCTACGCTGAATCCGCGCGCTATGGAATGAATGATCTCCCGCTCCGGAGGCAGCACGATCACGCGCGAGGCCTCGACCACCCGGTCCACGTCGGACGGGGTGATCTCCTTGTTGGGGCTGGTGATAGCTATCACGCCGCGGCTGTTGAGCGACGAGATATGCTCGCCGGTAACCCCCACCACGACGTTTCTGATCTGCACATTGCCCGCCTGCTTCTGCGCCTTGTCGACAACGCTGCGGATGGCCTCGGTCGTCGACTCCAGGTCAACTACGACACCCTTGCGCAGGCCGCCCGACGGGGTCAGCCCGACACCGATGATATCCGCTGTGCCCGTCTCCAGATCCACGTCCGCGAGCACGCAGCACGTCTTGGTAGTCCCTATGTCCAAACCGGCGATGTATTCTTTACGATTCAAAGGTCAAACCTCGCGCTTCTTACTCATGGCGGTCTGAGTCAGCCAGTATCGGCGGATAAGCGATAGATTCAGGAATACTCTCCCACACAGAGCCACAGCCGCCGCAAGGGCCAGATCGATCCCCAGCAACACGCCCACGTAAGCAAACACAGCCGCCAGGAATGTGTTGACTACAAAGCCCGATATGAAGATGTCGTCGTGGAACTTGCCCTCGATGCCGGCCCTGATGCCGCCGCATATCGAGTCGAATCCGGCAAGTGTCGCCAGAGATAGATACGGAGCGTAGTCCGGCGGCAGCCGCAGCGGCAGCCACATGACCTGAAACCCGATTATTAGCCCGATGAAGGGCAGCCAGAGCATTTCGTTATCAGTCCTCAGTCGTCAGTTGTCAGTCTCTAGTCGTCCCCTGAATTTGCTTCAGGATCCACGCCCAGCTACTTCACAGCATAGTTGAACCGTGTGCTGCCTGTATAGGCGGGAATGCGCAGGTCGGTCTCCCTGGTGATCTGGATCATGTCCCACGCGTACAAATCGTCGTAGATGCCGCCCGGCACCTTGAGCCCGCTCTCGAGCGTCTCGGGCTTGCCGATCGCCTTGATGATAAACGGCGCTCCCACCTGCGTCGTGTTGACCAGCACCACCGGCCCCACGCAGCGAATCGACGAACACGCGATCAGCCGCTGGCCGTTAACCGATATCGCCTCCGCGCCCGCCGCGAAAAGCTCGTTTACAACGTCACGGATGTCGCGGTCGTGCACGATATAATCGCTCATCACGTCCGGTCGCCCTTCGGCCGGCCTCTTGGGGCTATCCTGAAGCTGTACAACAATCCCCGGCCCGTGCACTTCGACCGTCCCCGCGATCATCTTATTCTCATCAATAACGCGCTGCAGATCCCTGGTAGGGTTCCTCGTCGCAACGGCCTTCTCGTAGCGGGCCTTGTAGTCGCCGAGGTCCTTTTCGAGCTGCTGGTTCTGCTGCTTCATGAGCCTGTATGCGGCACGCAGTGCGGGAACGGTTGTGGGCAAGCCCTGGTTGACGGCCTGGCGCTGTGTCTTGAGTGATAGCGCGAGCAGCATCCCAAGCACTATGCTCAACGCGGTGACCTGGAACACCCACGTCTTGCCCCGCACGGGTGGCGAAATTGTTGACATTCGGGTTTCTTTCTGTCCCTGACCCGCATCATTCACAGGGATCGTGAATAACGCTTTTCAAGCCGGGATTGTGCGGTTCACGCATAGTGCCGGCTACGACGCGGCCGGCGCGGTAGTCTTCGGCTTCCAAGCAGGATTGCTGGGGCATACGAGATTGATATAGCCCCCCTCCCGCACGATCGACGGCCTGTGCGCCAGCATCTTCTGCAGCAGCGACATCTTGCGCTCGATCTCGTCCGGCTCACCGAGTTTCACGCAGAAGTCACTGCCCATATTTAAGCATATATCCCCCTCAGGGTCAACCGAAATTTGGCCAAGCTTGATTGCTTTTCCACGCGCAATCTCCAATACCTCGAGCGCGCATTTCGCGCTTTCGGAGCGAACGAACCTGCCCGGCACAAACTGTTCATTACCTGCAACTTGGATGACGGGAACGTTGGTTGGCAGGGCGCTCACTTTGTGAAACACAAAGCCATCACGCTGCACCAGAAACAGCCCACGTGCGGTCGCCATCACCGCCGCCGGCTCGCGCTCCCAGACCCGCAGCCACATCCGGTTAGGAAACCTCCTGCCCATCCTGACGCGGCTGACCTCGCTGAGCCGGCACACATCGCCGATGATCGGGCCGGTGCGCGTGAGAAGGATGTTGTGCCCGATTGCTCGCGATGCCGCGGACTCCACGATCTTGGCGTCGGCAAGGCGGACGCCCTTAACGTCCACGCTTCTGACGCTGAGCTTGGGAGTGGTGAACAGCCAGGAGATTCCGACGCCCGCGCCAATCGCGAGGGTAAAGAGGCAGAACAGGAGCAGATAGTTGGGTCTGATGCGATTGCGGGGAACGCGGCGCGCGCGTGCGCGCGAAGAACTACGTGTCCGACGCTGCCTTGTATCAGTCATCCGTCACCCTCATTCGAAAACGCGGAGCGTTCTCGTTCCCTTCGTGACGAACTCGACAGCGCTGAGGAGCAGTCGCGAGAGAGTTCATGTCACGACTCCAAGGCAAAATCGATTAGCATATCAAGAAGCCGGCCAAACCCGATGCCGACTGCCTTCGCCGCATCGGGCAGCAGGCTCGTCGGAGTCATCCCCGGGATCGTGTTGACTTCCAGTACACACATCCCGTGCGATCCTGCGATCAGATCCACCCGCGCCATCCCTCTGCAGCCCAGAGAGCGAAACGCGTCCAGCGCAATCTGCTGAGCCTGCGCGGTATGAGCATCGGACAGCCGGGCCGGGATAATGTGCTCCGACCCGCCCGGAGCGTACTTCGACTGGTAATCGTAGTACTCATGCACGGGCACGATCTCCACCACCGGCAGCGCGATCGGATCATCGTTGCCGAGCACCCCGACGGTCAGCTCCGTTCCCGCCACAAACCGCTCAACGATTATTTGTTCGTCGTACGCGGCGGCTTCTTTGATAGCAGAGTTCAACGCGTCCGGGCCGTTCACCTTCGTCATTCCGATAGTCGATCCCTGACGACTCGGCTTGACCATGACGGGGTAACCCATTGCTGCGACGCGATCCGCAACGCCCGCGATATCCCAACTCCCGCCTCGGACAGTGAAATCCACCGACTCCGGCACCGGAATCCCGTCCGCGGCAAGGACCTTCTTGGTCATGGACTTATCCATCGCAAGCGCGCTGGCAAGCACGCCGGAACCCGTGTATGGAATCCCCAGCAGATCGAGCATCCCCTGCACGGTCCCATCCTCGCCGAACTTGCCGTGTAGGGCTATGAAGACGACATCCGGCCGAAGCCCCGAGTCGCGGCTGACGATATGGTCCACGGGCACGAGTTGGTTGGACTTCGCGAGCATCTCGCGCGCCTCGGCGACGGTCGATATCTCCTCGTCCGCGCCACGCAGTACCGTCCGGCTGCTGCCGGAGATAAGCGCGGCATCGACCCCAAACGCCTCGTACTTGCCGGGATCGAGCGACTCCAGGATCTGCCTGCCGGTGGAAAGTGAAATGTCTCTCTCAGATGAAATGCCGCCCATCAGGACGGCAACACGTTTCTTCGCCAATGCTCTCTCTTTCCCAGATCGCCAATCTCAGATCATCAATCTAAAATCTAAGATCCTACCACTCGCCTACGAGCCTGACCTCGTATTCGAGCTCGATGCCGTGCTTCTCACGGACCATCGCTCTCACGCGTTGCGCGAGGTTGTATAGGTCCGAAGCGGTCGCGCCGTTGGTGTTCATTATGAAGTTCGCGTGGATCGAGGACACCTCCGCCCCGCCCTCGCGAAGTCCCTTGCCGCCTGCCGCCTCGATCAGCCTGCCCGCGCTTGCATTCGGCGGATTCTTGAAAAAGCACCCCGCGCTCTTGCCCTGAGGCTGCGATTCGAGGCGGTGCTTGCGGCAACCTGCAAGCTCCTCTTCGATGGCCTTGCCGTCACCTGATCGAAGTTCGAAGATGGCCGAGGTAATAACCATCGAATGGTCGGTCTGGAACCGACTGGTACGATAAGTGAACCCGCACTCCTCGCGCGCAAGAGTCTTCCTCTCACCGGCATCGGTTACGACAGATACGCTCCTGGTCACCGCGTCGATATAACCGCGATGCGTGCCGGCGTTCATCACGATCGCCCCGCCTACGCTGCCCGGAACATCGCCGACTCCCTCGAGCCCGGCCAGGTTGTGCGACGCAGCGACGTCCGCCACCCTCGATATCCGCGCTGCGGACCCGGCCGTAACGACCTCGCCGTCTACGGACACCCGCGCAAACGCATCTCCGAGCTTGATCACCACGCCGCGAATGCCTTTGTCCGAAACCAGCAGGTTCGCGCCATCGCCCAGCACCATCCACGGCAGCTTCCGCGCCGCAACGTACTCCATCAGCTCGGCGAGCTCGTCCTCGCTGTTCACTTCCGCGAAGTAATCCGCCGGCCCACCAACACCCAGCGTCGTGTGCCTCGCCATCGGCTCGTGTTCCAAAAAGGTGACAGACACCTTTTTTGAGCACGCTCCAAAAAGGTGTCTGTCACCTTTTTCTGAAGCGGCAGCCTCGAGCTTCCTCGCAAGCGCGTAGCCGATCTCCACGATATCCCCTGCGCCAAGCACGAGCGCCATATCGCCTCTGCCCATCGACGCCGCCAGCTCATCGGGCAGCGCATCCTTGTCCGGCGCATATCGAACGTTGGCGAAACCGTTCTTCCGCATCAACTCTACGATGTTCTCCGCGCGCACGCCTTCCATCGGCTGCTCGCGAGCCGCGTAGATCGGCACGATTATGACCTCATCGGCCAGCGCCAGCGCCTCTGCGAACTCGATCTGGAATATCTTCGTGCGCGAGTATAGGTGCGGCTGGAACACCGCGATGATACGCTTGTCATACGCCGCGCGCGCCGCCGCCAGCGTAACCTTGATCTCCGACGGATGGTGGGCGTAGTCATCGACGACCATCACATCCCCGTCGTCGTACAGCACCTCGAACCGCCGCCCAGCGCCCCGAAAATCGGCCAGCGCATCGGCAATCGCGTCGAACCCGACTCCCAACTCGAACGCCACCGCCGCCGCCGCGAGCGAATCCGTCACATTCTGCAGCCCAGGCACGCCCACGCGCACCATCCCCGCCGCCTCACCGGCACGAACCAGCGTATACGTCGGCTCAGGCAGCGTCGTATCAACGTCAAGCGCCCGAACCTCCGCGCATTCTTCCAACCCAAACCACACGATCCTGCGGCCACATCCCTCGAGAACCTTGCGCACTCGTGGGTCGTCCCAACACGCGACTACGCAGCCGTCCTCGTCCACCTGGCTCACGAACTGCCGGAACGCCTCCTCGACGTGCTCGACCGTGCCGTAGTAGTCGAGGTGATCGGCCTCTATGTTGGTGATGACGGCAATCGACGGATGCAGGTGGAGAAACGATTCGAACGCCTCGCATGCCTCCGTCAGGATAATCGATCCGGCCCCGAGCCGAGCGTTGCCGCCGAGGCTCTTGAGATCGCCGCCGATCAGCGCGCTGGCGTCGAGTCCCGCGCGATCGAAGATCATATTGATCATCGAGGTCGTGGTGGTCTTGCCGTGCGTACCGGAAACCGCGATCCGGTGCGCATACGGCTCCATGAGCTGCCCCAGCATTGCCGGTCGCTCCACCGTCGGCACCCCGCGCATGCGCGCTTCGAGTATCTCGGGGTTATCGAACGGTATCGCCGCGGAGTACACTACCACATCCGCCGCGCCGACGTTGGTCGGCGAGTGCCCGATGGACACCTTCACACCTTCGGCTCGCAGCCGCCGCGTGGCGTCGCTCTCCTGCCGGTCCGACCCGGTCACCACCTCGCCGCGCCCATGCAGTATATGAGCGATGGCGCTCATCCCCGCGCCACCGATTCCTATCAGATGATAATGCAATGTCTCGCTCAACGAACCTTCCTAATCACGAAAGCACGAAAACGGAACGAGAGCTTGCTTCCGCGGCCGCCCCGCTGATGCTTCCCTTTTCGTGTTTTCCGGGTTTCGTGTTTTCGTGATGAGACTCCCTTCTCATTCCGCAACCGAAAGCGCGACCTGCGCCACGCGCTCCGCCGCATCCGGTCTGCCCAAAGCAGCGCTCGCCTTCGCCATCGCCGCAAGCTTGTCACGATCTTCCCGCAGCTCCGATATTATACCCGCGAGCATCTCCGGAGTGGTCGAGGCATCCCCGCACAGCATCGCCGCCCCCGGCTCGACCAGGCACATCGCGTTCGTAGTCTGGTGATCTGCATACGCGTGCGGATAAGGAAACAGAATGCTCGGCAGCCCGACGGCGGTGATCTCCGATATCGTGCTCGCACCGCTCCGGCTTATCACCAAATCCGCGGCCGCGAGCGCAACCGGCATATCAATATACGCTTCGACACGATACCTGGGTTGCCCTTGCTCCCCCATGGAAGAAAGGTTCCTCTCACCCACCTGGTGCAGGATCTGGGTCTTGCCATCATCAAACAGCGGCCACGCGGCGGCAACGATCTCGTTCGGCTTCCTCGCGCCCTGACTTCCGCCAACAGCCACGATCGTGAACAGGTTCTCATCCAGCCCAAGCGCGCGCCGAGCCTCGGCCTTGCCGGGCAGCGACCGGAACTCCCGCCGAATCGGCAGCCCGGTCACAACGACCTTATCCTTCGGTAAGAACGCTGCCGAGGCCTCGAAAGTCACACAAATCTTGCTGGCGAACTTGGCGAGCTGAATGTTGGTGCGGCCGGGCCGCGCGTTCTGCTCGTGGATCACGATCCTGCCCCCGAGCGTCCGCTGCGCCAGCAGAATCGAAGCCGTCGTATACCCGCCAGTCCCGATCACGACATCCGGATGGAACCGCTTCAGGATCGCGCGCGCGCGAAACACGCCCATCACAAGCTTCGCCAGTGACGACACGTTCCGCGCCGACAGGGCCCTGGTCAGCGGCCCGCTCGGTATCGCCGAGAACTCGAGCCCCGCCCCTCGCGCGATATCTCCTTCGGGCCCGTGTGAACTGCCCATGTAAAGGATCTCGACACCCGGTACGGCCTCCTTCAGCGCCTGCGCGATACTCACGGCAGGGTACACGTGGCCCCCCGTGCCGCCGCCCGTCAAAACGACTCTCATATCACGCATCGCTCCCGGATCGCTGGCGTGAGATGGACAACAGAATTCCCACGCTAGCCAGCGTCATCACCATCGCCGACCCGCCGTAGCTCATGAACGGCAGCGGAACACCAGTCGCCGGTATCGACGCGCTCACGACCGCGATGTTGGTAAGCGCCTGCAGGCCGATCATCGACGTAATCCCCACCGCGACCAGGTTGCCGTACACCGTGTTCGCCCGGCTCGCGACGTCGAGCCCCTTGTAGATGAACACGAGAAACAGCGCCAGCAGCCCCAGGCATACAAGCAGGCCAAACTCCTCACCAAGCGTGGCAAAGATCATATCCGTGTGGGGCTCAGGCGTATACATTTTCTCGCGACCCTCGCACATCCCGACGCCGAGCACGCCGCCCGTCCCCAGCGCTATCAACGAATGCACGATCTGATATCCCTCGTCATAGCGATGCTTCCAGGGATCGAGCCACACGCGTATCCGCTCCATGCGATACGGCTCCAGCTTGACCGCCCCCACCGCCGCCGCCATTCCCGCCAGGCCCAGCGCGCCGAGCTGCCACTTCTTGACACCGGCCGCGAACAGCATCGCGAAGCACATCAGCACAACCGCAAAGGCCGTGCCCATGTCGGGCTCGATGAGTATCAGCCCCGTGACCGCACCTGCTGCCAGCGCCGGAACCACCCACCGCCGGTCCATGCGCCGCACCACGCTCTTCCCCTGCGAGAGGAACCCGGCCAGATACAGCACCAACGCAATCTTCGCCACCTCCGAAGGCTGCACGCTGATCGGGCCGAGCGCAAACCACCGGTTCGCGCCCTTCGCGCCATGGCCTATCCCGGGTACCAGCACCAACACAAGCATAATGATCGACGCCCACATCATATATGGCGTGACCTTCTGCAGCCTGCTGAGGCGCACCCTGGACATTACCAACATCGCGATCAGGCCGGCCACAGTGAACGCTATCTGGCGCTTGAAGTAGTAGAGCATGTCGTGGCCGGTGATGCCGGACTCGGCCGCGGTAGCGTAGCTGGCATCGAAGACGAGCCACAGGCCAATGAACACCAACAGAAGCACTGGCACGAGCACCCACAGATCCATCAGCCCCGGCTTAGCCCTGCGCTTCTTCATTTGCCCATCCCCCGCACAGCCTCTTTGAAAACCCTGCCCCTGTGCTGGAAGTTGTCGAACATATCAAAGCTCGCGAGGCCGGGCGTAAGCACGACCACGTCACCGGGCTGGGCAAGACGCCGCGCGATCTCGACGGCTTCCTGCATCGAACCCGCGTCCGACAAGGCCGTGAATCCCGCGTTCTCGGCCGCGCTGCGTATCACTCCTCTGTCGGCCCCGATCAGGATCGCATGCTTGGCCTTGCGCCGCAGCGCATCGCCGACGGGCCCGAAATCCTCGCAGTCACCCTTGGCCTTTCCGCCTATGATGACGATCTGTGGCTCCTCTATCGCCTCAACCGATCGCACCACCGCGTCCACGTTCGTGCACATCGAGTTGTTGATATACTCCACTCCGTCGATCACCGCGACCGGCTCCAACCGATGCTCCACCGGCTGCATCTCTCGAATGGCCTTCGCGATGCTCTCCGGCCTTGCTCCCATCGCAATCGCGGCACAGGAGGCGGCAAGCGCGTTCTCGACGTTGTGTTCTCCCCGCAGTCTCATATCCGACCGCTTGCATATCACCGTCTCGACTCCCTCAAACCTTACGACGAGCTCGCCGCCCCGCACGAATCCGCCCTGCTCGACCTCGGCCTTGCGGGCGAATCGCATAACGTGGCCCGCCAGCTTCGGTGCAAGCGAGGCCGTAAACGCATTCTCCGCGTTGATGACGGCAACATCGTCCGCCGTCTGGTTCTCGAATATACGCGCCTTGAGCGCGGCGTACTCCTCGACGCTCGCGTGACGGTCCATGTGATCGCTGGTAACGTTGAGCAGCATCGCGACCTTCGGCCGAAACGCCCGCACCCACTCGAGCTGAAACGTGCTGATCTCCGCAACTATCACGGCATCAGCGCTCGCCTTATGCGCGGCCATTACCAGCGGAAGCTGAATCTCGCCGGCGGCGACGTTGCCCGCGATATACGTCTCGCGGCCGTCCGCCTCGAACATTCGGCCGGTCAGGATGGCCGTGGTGGTCTTGCCGTTGGTGCCCGTAATCGCGACAATCGGTGCTTTCGCCAGCCTGTACGCAAGCTCGATCTCGCTTATGACTTCAACGCCGCGCTCTCTCGCCTCCGCAAACACCGGCAGAGTGGCAGGCACGCCCGGGCTGGGAACCAATAGATCGACGCCCACAAGGTCGATGCCATCGGTGCCTGCGCGCACTTCCGCGCCCAGCGCCTTGGCCTCAGCGACCGCCTCGCCAAGCTCGGCCTCGCTCTTTCTATCGTGCACCACGACCCGCGCGCCGAGGTCCCTCATCACCTGCGCGACCGCCAACCCCGTCCGCGCCAACCCTATCACAGCTATCGTCTTGCCAGAGTAATCCATCAGACCTTTTCGGAATCACCACCAACCGAAGCCCGCGCCCGCGAACGCAATCACCGCCGCGATCACGCCGCATATCCAGAACCGCACAACTACATTCTGCTCCGGCCAACCGCAGAGCTCGAAATGATGGTGAATCGGTGACTTGCGAAAAACGCGGCGCCCGGTGCCGGTCGTGATGCGAGTGTACTTGAAAACCGCCCACTGGATCATCGTCGAAACCCCGTCCAGCACGAACACCAGCCCACAGACGATCATCAGCACCTCGCGATGCAAGACGACCGCCATCGCCGGCAGCGCCACGCCTATCGCAAGCGCGCCCGTATCGCCCATGAACACCTTCGCGGGGTTCGCGTTGAACCACAGAAACGCCACGCACGCCCCGGCAAACGACGCCAGCAGGGCAAGCAGCGAGGTCGATTCGATCCCACGAGCGATCAGGACTATGGTCATCACAAACGCGACCACCGCGATAGCGGTCAGCCCCGACACGAGCCCGTCCAGGCCATCCGTTATGTTCACGAAATTCGCCATCCCCGCGATGAACACCACGGCAAACGCATAGTACAGCCAGCCACCCAGGATCGTGACCCCGCCGACCTCCAACGAGGGCGTGAACCCCTGCGGCCTGTGGTTGCCCAGCCACATGACAAACGCGATTGCCAGCAGTATCTGCGCCGCAGCTTTGGGCTTGCTCGCGATCCCTCGGACGCCGCGCACCGGGTGTATCGTGAGGTAGTCGTCCACGATTCCCAGGACCGCGTAGCTGAGGGTCAGCAGGATCACCGCGAAGAAATCGATCAGCTTGGCATCGTAAGCATTCGTCAATCCCGCATTCTCGGGCTTACCGAACACCCACGCGGTGAACAGCGCGCCGCCCAGCACCCCTCCCAGGATGATAAGCCCACCCATCGTCGGAGTTCCGGCCTTGGACTGGTGCGACTCCGGGCCGTCCACGCTTATCGTCTGCCCCACCCGTCTGCGCTTCAGCGCGCCAATCAGGCCCGGAGCAAACAGCATCGAGACCACAAAGGCCACCCCGAACGGCAGCGCAAGCACTATCACTCTAGGATCCAAGTAGCCCCTCCACAATCCGCTCCATCTTCATTGCACGAGAGCCCTTCACCAGCACGACGTCGCGCTCGCGCACCTTGCTGGGAATCTCCTTTGCGGCCTGCGCGCTGTCCTCGAACTCGCTCACCGCCGCGATCGGCATGCCAGCGTCAATCGCTCCTCGGGCAATCAGCTTCGCCAACTCACCCACGGCGAACAGCAGATCAATCCCGCACTCATTGGCGGCCCGGCCGATCTCCAGGTGCGCCTCGATCGCGTGCTCACCAAGCTCCAGCATGTCGCCGAGCACCGCGATCCTGCGGTCGCCCTCCATCATGGTCAGGGTCTTGAGCGCACTCGTGACCGACGCCGGCCCGGCGTTATACGTGTCGTCGATGACCACATAGCCCCGCCTCGCGGGAATCACGTTCGAGCGCTTCTCAGCAGCTTTGAATCCTGCCAGCGCGGCGCGAATCGCCTCGTGCTCGATGCCCAACTCCTCACCGACCGCAATCGCCGCCAGCGCGTCCTTGATATTATGCTCGCCCGGAACCGGCACGTGGACGTCGAAGCTGCCCGATGGAATGAGCACCTCAAAATGGCAGCAGCCCTTGGAGTCGATGCCCGACGATACCGCGCGCACATCCGCCCCCGCCGTCTCCCCAAACGAAACGACCCGGCAGTTCGCGCGCCTGCTCAGATACTCGAAATACGCGTCGTCCGCGTTCACCACTGCCGTGCCGTCCGCGGGCAGATGGTCGAGCAACTCGCCCTTCGCATCGGCAATCGAATCCATCGAGCCCAGCAGCTCTATGTGGACCATGTGGATGTTGGTTATCACACCGATCTTCGGCTTGGCAATCCGCGCGAGGTAATCGATCTGGCCCGCCCCGCGCATCGCCATCTCCACAACCGCGGTCTTGTGCCGCGGCGACAGGTTCAGAAGCGTAATCGGCAGGCCAATCTCGTTGTTGAAATTGCCCTCGTTTTTGAGCACGGGCCCTCTTGCGGCAGCGACCGCGGCGATCATCTCCTTGGTGGTCGTCTTGCCCACGCTGCCGGTCACGCCCACCACGACAGGATCGAACTTCGATCGGTAGAACGCAGCCAGGTCGCCGAGCGCCAGCAGAGTATCCGCGACGCGAATCGTCAAGCACTGCGACTCCACCTTGCGCGACACCACGACCCCCACTGCGCCCCTTGCAAGCGCGTCCGCGAGGAACTTATGGCCGTCGGAGTTCTCTCCCGTCAGCGCGACAAACAGATCGCCAGGCTGAAGCGTGCGCGTGTCGGTGCTTACGCCCGTGATCCGCGTCTTCACGTCGCCTGCGACGAGTTCCCCTCCGCACGCGGCAACTACGTCCTTAGCGGATATCGGCTGCACTGGTAAGCACCTCCCTTGCTACTTCCCTGTCGTCGAAATGGATCGTGCGGTCCGCGAATATCTGATAGTCCTCGTGACCCTTGCCAGCGATTACAACCACGTCCCCCGCCTGCGCCATGCCAATCGCCGTTTCGATGGCCTCGCGGCGGTCGGGCCGCACGGTCGCGCGGCTCTTTTCGGGATCCGGGATGCCCTCGAGCACCATCTCGATGATCGAGTCGGGGTCCTCGCTGCGCGGGTTATCGGACGTGACTACTACCAGGTCGGCCAGCTCCGCACCGATTCCGCCCATGATAGGCCGTTTCCCACGGTCTCGATCCCCCCCACACCCGAACACCGCGATCAGGCGATTCTTCGTCAGGCTCTTGGCCGTGCGAAGCACGTTCTCCAACTCATCCGGCGTGTGCGCGTAGTCCACTATCACCCCGAAATCCTGCCCGCAATCGACGCTTTCGAACCGCCCCGGCACGCTGTGCGCCGCCGCAAGCCCCCTCACCACCGTATCCACGTCGAGCCCGAGCCCGATGGCGGCGGCAGCGGCCGACAATGCGTTATACACATTGAAGAACCCGCCGATGTCGAGTCTGACCGGCACGCTTGCGCCCGAATACGCCATATCAAACCGCACGGACCGATCCGTCACTTCCACGTTGGACGCTTTCAGGTCCGCCGGGCTATCCACAGCAAACGTGATGACATCTCCCTTGGTCGCCGCAATCACAGCCGCAGCCGCCGCGTCGTCGGCATTGACCGCCGCGACAAACGACTTCGCCGACATCGCCGGATAGTCCCTGAACAGCATCATCTTCGCGTCGAGATAGGCCTCAATGGTGCCGTGGAAATCGAGGTGGTCGCGGGCGATGTTGGTGAACACGCCGCAGTCGAACTCGCAGCCCAGCGTGCGACCCTGATACAGGCCGTGCGAACTTGCCTCCATCGCCACAGCCTCGACGCCTCGCTCGACCATATAAGCCAGCGTCCGCTGCAAATCCACCGACTCGGGAGTCGTGTGCTTGGTCTCGATGAACTCATCGCCGATCCGCGCGCCCAGCGTCCCGACCAGCCCAGCAGGCCTCCCGCCGGCACTGAAGATCGACTGAACCAGATGCGTAACAGTGGTCTTCCCACTCGTACCCGTCACACCGATCAGCTTCATCTTCCGCGATGGATACCCAAAAAACGGAGCCGCGATCTCCCCCATCGCAACCCTGCCGTTCGGCACCTCATAAAAGGTGACAGACACCTTTTCTGAGCACGAATCAAAAAGGTGTCTGTCACCTTTCTTCTCTCCGATAATCGCCGCCGCGCCTGCATCCAGCGCCGCGCCGATGAACTTGTGCCCGTCGAACGTGCCGCCCTGCATCGCGACAAACAGCCAGCCGGGCTTGACGTCGCGGCTGTCGTACGCGATCCCGGTGATATCCGCGTCGCCCGGATTGACGACGCGCGCGTCGGTGACGTATGTGATAAGTTCAGATAGCAGCATATCAGATATTATAACGCCGTTGGATGCAGATGGATACTTGAGTTACCAGTCGGCTGATTGCTCAAAGCTCGGTGCTGGCAGCCACAAAAAAAGAGGGTTGTGCCGCACAGCACAAGATTCGCCCATACATCTTGTCCGGCTTATGACACAACCCCTGGTACAAACGACCGGCCAATCGGCTGGCCGAATCGCCGGCTTCCCGCGAGCGGGAAGCATACTGTAATGGGACCGCGGCGGGAGTTATGAGTTCGCCCAAGTTCCCACGACTCCCGTCTGCCCGCTGCCCCAAATCACATTCGCCTGATTCCCAACCTCCAACTTCTGGAGGGGGAGAGGGCAGGCTGCAACTACCCTCTCCCCATTTTGGAGGGAGTGGAGACTAAACTAATCCTTTGCTATTGCCCGGCTTCGCGGTCGGCTTCGGACTCGGCTTCGGCGTCAACGGAGCGTCCAGCGGGACCCTCATATTCGCCAGAGCATTCTCGCCGATCTCGCGAAACACCGGCGCCGCAACCGTCGCTCCCCAGTGCGATCCTTGCGGCCGGTTCACAACAACCGCTATCACCAGCCTCGGATTGCGGGCCGGCGCGAATCCCATGAACGACGCCACGAACGCCCCGGACTCATATCCGCCCTTCGGCTTGGAGATCTGCGCGCTGCCGGTCTTGCCGGCTACGGTTCGCCCGGGAATCTGGGCCGGTTTGCCGGTCCCTTCCTCGGCGCAGACCATCAGCATCTTGGTCAACTCGGCCGCGGCCTCGGAAGATACGACGCGCCGGGAGGTGCCGTGCCTGAACCTCTGAATCACGGTCCCGTCCGAGTTCCAGACCTCGCGGACCACCTTCGGCTCCACGTACACTCCGCCGTTGGCAATCGCCCCATACACGGCCGCCATCTGAAGCGCGCTGACGTTTATCCCTTGCCCGAACCCGACGTTGGCCAGCTTGATCAGCCGCCAGTCCTCGGCGGGAAGCATATAGCCGACAGCCTCACCGCCGAACCCGGCATCGGGCCTATCGAGCAGGCCGAAGGCCTTCTCATAGCCATACAGCTTCTCGGCGCCCATTCTCATGGCAAGGTGAGCGGCCCCGATATTGCACGAATACTGGATGATCTTGTACATGTCCACCGGCCCGTGACCGTTCGTGAACGGGTAGTGGACGGTGCACGTGATCCTGCCGCCCTTGATTTTCTCTCTTCTCGAGCAGCGCGTCACGATCTCGTGGGGACCTATCCCCTCGTTGAGCGCGGCTGCTACGGTCACTACTTTCAATGTGCTCCCGGGTTCATACAGATCCGCCACGGCGCGGTTACGCCACAGCCCCGGATCGGTCCTCGTCGTCGAATTCGGATCGAAGAACGGGTAGTTCGCAAGCGCGAGCACTTCTCCTGTCTTCGGGTCCAGCACTATCGCGCAGGCGCTGCGCGGATGATACGTCTGAGCCATCTTGCCCAGGGCCTCTTCAGCGATCTGCTGGACAGTCGAGTCGATAGTAAGGACGATGTCCTTGCCGTTGACCGGCCGACTCACCACACGCAGGCTCTGCGGAATATCCCGTCGCCGGGCATCCAGTTCGGTGGTTTCCAGACCATCCGCGCCGGTCAGCAGTTCGTCTTGAACGCGCTCGAGCCCCTCGTTATAGCGCTTGTCGGCGCTCACAAACCCCAGTACCTGCGCCGCCATCGTGCACGCCGGGTACACGCGCTTTGAGTCCCGCTGCACGCCAATGCCGGGTAATCTCTCACGCACGACCACATCCTTGTAGCCGCCTTTGATCTTCCTGCGAACCGTCGTCCTATAGCCCCGACTTATCTCATAGCCGATAAGCGGATGGACTTTCTTCGCCAGCCATATCGTACTGCTTGTTCCGTTTTGCAGCTTCCGCTCGATCGCGGCACGATCCGCATGCAGCATCTGCGCCAGCCGCGCCGCCGTCTGCGGGATATTGCGCAGCTCCCTGCGACACGCGTAGACGCTCACCGCATCGATGCTCAACGCAAGCACGCGTTTGTCGCGGTCATAGATACATCCTCGCGTCGCGTACAGCGTATTCTTGCGAAACCTGATCTTCTTGCTCCACCCCTCCAGCTCGGGTTTCTTCAGGACTTGCACGTATGCAAGTCGCCCGGCCAGGGCCACATACACAAGCAAGATCAATACAAAGAGCACAAGCGTCCGTTTTCTGACTGATCCTCTGTGCCCTATTGCCACGTCAGCCTACCTGCTTGCAACAGTCTGATTCCGATCCAGGTAGTCGTACTTCTCTGCTCGAACCATCCCCATCTTGATCGCGCCGTCCTTGATGCGGCTATAGCTCGAATAGCGATCGATGAGCACCTTCAGACGCTGGTTTTCCACCTTCTGCTTCCAGCGCAGCACCTCGTAGTCGTTCTTGGAGAAGCCCGTCTTGGCGAGAGTCGCATAGCCGGTCGTGTAGACGAACGGCGTGCATAGACCGATCACGAACAGCGTAATGATCGTGGTGTGCCAGGCTCGGGCCTTCATCCTCCGCCTGGAACGTACGCGCGTGGGCTTTCTCCGCTCCGCGGGAGCAGACTTGGGCTTAGTAGAGGTTTCTACACGTGCAACAGCAGCAGCCATTTTTCCCACCCCGGTCTAGACATTGGAGGCTGAGGTCGTGCGTTATTCACGAGAAGCGTGAATAATGCTCCGCCGGACTATGCGGACCCGCATAGTCCGGGTAACCCTCAGTCCTCGCTTACTCTCATTGCGGCCCGAAGCTTTGCGCTCCGACTCCGCGGGTTACTCTCTATCTCTTCATCACTCGGCGCTATCGGCTTTGGAGTCAACACCCTGACCAGCCTTCTCGCGCCGCACACACACGCCGGCAGTCTCGGCGGGCACTCGCATCGTCCGCTCAACCGCCGGAAGACGGTCTTCACGATCCTATCCTCCAGCGAATGGAACGATATGGTCGCGACCACGCCTCCGACCTTGAGCATATCCACCGCCGCCGGCACCGCTTCCTCGATTGCCTCCAACTCGGCGTTCGCCTCGATCCGAATGGCCTGGAAAGTGCGAGTGGCCGGATGTATGTCCTGCCACCGCCCTCCTCCCGGAATCGCGGATACCGCGATACTCGCAAGCTCGGTGGTAGTCTCGATACGCTTGTTGGCGCGCTGTCCGACGATGGCTTTCGCGATCCGTCTTGCATAGCGTTCCTCGCCGTAGTCTCGGATCACGCGAGCCAGATCGGACTCAGCGTACTCATTCACGATCTGCGCTGCGCTTCGGGCGTCCGTGCCCATTCGCATGTCCAGCGGCTCCTCTCGGGAAAACGAAAAACCCCGCGCGGAGTCCAACTGGTGCGACGAAACGCCGAAGTCGAACAGCGCGCCGTCAAGCTCCGATATGCCGTGTGTGTCAAGGATCGATCTCAAATCGCGGAAGTTGCCTTCCACGAGAATCTTCTTGCATTCGAAGCCCTCGAGCCGCTTGCTGGTATGCTCGATGGCCTCGGAGTCTCTGTCAATTCCTATCAAGGTCCCGCCGGACCCTATCCGCTTGGCAAGCTCGACCGAGTGTCCGCCGCCGCCCAGCGTCGCATCGAGATACACGCCGCCCTGCTTGGGATCAAGCAGCGCGATGGTCTCGTTAAGCAGGACCGGCCGGTGATACTCCGGCATCGCCCTCTCCCGTCGCCGCCGGCGAAAGCAGCGCCTGACCGGACTCGATCAACTGATCGACCTGCCCGTTATTGTTCTCGTATTCAGCGAGCCCCTTCGGCGACCACAGTGCGATGTAGTTCCCGCACCCGCAGACGACGACCTCATCTACGATGTTGGCGTAGCGCCGGTGCTCGGGACTGAGCTGCACACGGTTCTGTTTATCCGTGGTAGCCTCGGTAAGCCCCGAGAAGAAGTGGTAGTGCAGGCGGGATATTTCGGGGTTGAGTAGCTGTGCAAGTTTGCTGCCCTTGAACTCCAGCTCCCGCTTCACGTCGTGGATCCATTCTTCCGTAAAGACCCACAAGCAGCCAAGGCCTTTGGTCACGTAGAACCGCATGCCGAGGCTGCTGCGAAGCTCCTGGGGCATAACAAACCTGCCTGCCGAATCCAGGTTATGCCTGTAAGTGCCGGTATACACCGCTGCCTACCCTCCGCCTGATCTTCCATCTAGTTACTATATGGTAACTATCGGCATGCTAATTAAATCTCTACATTGCGCGCTTTGCAAAGTTTGCTACCGTTGAGTTACTAGCAACTTACCAACCAGAGCGGTGTTAAGAGTATACCGTCGAGCCCGGCCTGTGTCAATGGGTTGCAGGGGAATATTTCAAACTATTTTCAGATGAGGTAATAAGCGGACGAATGGTGACGAACATGCGTTCGGTCGGGCGTGCAAACAAGCCGCAACAAGCTCGTGCGGAGGGCTACGTGGAGACTGGATGGAGGCTTACTGGGTGAAAGCGTCGACCCACGCCATGCTGCCGGCGAGCGGCGTGGACCCAAGGGCATTGTATAACTTGCTGTCAGCCGTGACCATAGTCGTTCGCTCCGCAACAGCAAGCGCCAGATACAAGCTGTCGCATACGGAGCGCTGAGTCTGATTCGCAATCTCCAGAACGGAGCGGATGAGTGTGGCAGAAGGGCAGAACCAAATCGGTGTCTGCAGCAATGAACTGAGAACGTCGTCCGCCTCTTGAGCGCCGATCTCGCCTGCACGGACGTACTTCCACAGGACGTTCCCGAACTCAGCGACAAGCAAGTCTGGCGACAGCATCTCGTGGCCGCCCGTCAGGATCTTCTGCGCGCACTCCTCTCAGCATCGAATTCGTGCTTCATGCGCTCGCCCAACTTTCAACTCTCGACTTTGAACTTTGGACTCCAACTCACTTCACCTTCGCCTGCAGTGCCTTCAGCGTCTTGTCCAGTGCCTTCATCTGGTTGCCGTATTCGGCCCAGTCGCCGGCCTTGAGCGCGGCCTGCGCACTGGAATACTGCTGGTTGGCCTGCCCAACAAGCGCTGCGACGTCGCCGCCCGTCGCAACCATCGGCTTCGCGCCCGGCGCGGGCTTCCCTCCGAGCTTGGCCGCTCCGGCTGCGGCTCCGCTTCGGGACGGCGTCGTGATCGTCTGGCCGATCAGCGCCGACAGGGCGTCATTGAGCGTCGGAGCCATCGCCACCCGATCCCCAAGCGCCACTATCACCCGCTTGATCTCCGGTATCTCGGTGCCGGCTGTGCTGGAGCTCAGATAGACCGGCATAACGTACAGGAACGACGACTCCACCGGGACCACGAGCAAGTTGCCGGTCTGAACCGTAGAACCTTCCTTGTTCCACAACGTCAGCTGCGACGAGATGACCGGATCCTGGCTGGCAAACGTAGCCACCTGCTGCGGGCCGTTGACGTTCTTGGCCGGAAGCTGATACAACACCAGCCGCCCGTAGTCCGCCTGATCGCACTTCGCGCACATCCACGCGACCATATTCTTCCTCGCGCCGGAGTGGACGTATGGCGTCATCAGGATGAACTCCTCGGACTTGCCGTTGGGCAATCTCATGATCACGTAATACGGCTCCATGTACTCCGGCTGCTCGCCGCTCGCCGAACCGGTCAGGCTGGCCGCCTGAGGAATCTCCCACAGATCGCTGTTGCCGTAGAAGTCCTGCGGCCGCTTGGCATCGTAGTGGTATCGAGTGTAGACCGCGCTCTGCACGCGGAACATATCCTCGGGGTACCGTATGTGCTCCTGCAAGTCCTTGGGCATCCGCGATACCGGCTTGAATATGCCCGGGAACATCTTGGCATACGTCTGAACGATCGGATCGCGCAGCGGCCTGTCCATCATATACGCATCGACCTTGCCCGTGTATGCATCCACAACCACCTTCACCGAGTTGCGAATGTAGTTGATCTCGCGGTTCCACACGACCATATACTTCGAGTACGGATAAGCATCGGTCATCGTATAGGCATCCCGCAGCCAATATAGCTTGCCATTCACGGTGACCAGATACGGGTCGCTGTCGAACTGCAGGAACGGCATAAGCGTTTCGAGCCGGTTGCCGATCTCCCGTCGCATCAGCACGCGGCTCTGCGGCTCGATGTTCTCGTTGAGCAGCAGGTTGACGTCCCCAAACCGCAGGGTGAACAGCAGCTTCCGCCAAAATCCCCCCACCCTGATGCCGGCATTGCCCTTATACTTGGTCATCACGTTGCCGCCGCTGCCTGTGGGGTAGTCGTATTCGTCCGCGCTGGTTTTCACGTATACCTGGTTGTCGGTAAGCTCACCGAAGTAGACTCCCATCTGCTTGATCGGGATGTCAACCGTCGCGCGCGGCGGAATGCCCTGCACGAAGAACAGCGGCCTGCCCTGCTCATCGATCTCGTTGACCGGGCTCATGCAGTAGGCATAGCCGTGCGTGTATTTTAGGTTGAGGTTGATCCACGTCTTCGCGTTGTCCGGCAGCGCATCCTGCGAAAGCTCGCGCGCGCCGAGCCATACCTGTCGATATCGTTTCTCGCCGGTGGTGCGATCGGTAAGCCAGTACCGATCCACATCGATGTCCTGGAAATGATAGTACTGCTGCACGGTCTGAAGCTGGTTATACTGCGCCTGGAGCTGGCTCTTGCCCCAGAGCCGGATATTCTCTATAGTCGCCTGGTTTGCGTCGATCTGCCCGGCCGTCAGATCGCTCTCGGCGGCAAACGCGCGCGGCGCCACCTCCGTAAGCCCGTATGCCTCCTGCGTGGCCGCGACAGCGCGCTCGATATATGGCGACTGATCCGTCAACTCGTTCGGCTGCACGCTGTAGCGCTGCACGAACGCCGGATAGATCCCTCCCACGAGAATCGAGACGCCGATCAATCCGACCAGCGCCACCACAGCCTGTCCGATTCCGCGTTTCCTGATGTTGCCGAGCACCAGCAGACCGCCGATGATCGCAACCACCAGCAGCACCCACAGCATGGGCAGATTGGCGTTCACCTCGGTATAGCCCGCGCCGTCGAACAGGTTGCCCCTCGTAAACAGCAGGTTATACATCGCCAGCCTGTATCCCCAGGCCTTTAGGAAGAACATAGCCGCGATCAGCACGAATATGTGCGCTTTCACCTTCGGCGCGAACTGTATCGTATTGCCGAACGCCTCCACGGCCTCGTCCGCGTAGTGCAGTCCGATCGCCGCGATCGTCGATGCGACGAGCGCGAAGAACAGCCAGTGGTAGAAGTAATTCAGAAGGGGCAGGTGGAACACATAGAACCCGATGTCCTTGCCGAACACCGCGTCTTTCGCCGCAAACGGCGTGGCATGGAAATACATCAGCCACTCCTGCCAATGCGTCGCGGCCTCCAGCCCGACCAGCACCGACACCACGACGCTGCCCGCGAACAGCAGGATCCCTATCCCGCGTCTCGCCAACCGTCCGAGCCGCGCCAGAAGCTGCTGCTCAAAGCCTATCGGTGGTGCCGGCGGCGCTATGCGGCGCGCGTACCACAGGTTGCCGTAGATGATGGCGAAGAACACGAAGCCGAACAGCAGCCCCACCTGGACCTGCGTCCACAGTCGAGTCGTGAACACGCGCTCGAACCCCAGATCCTTGAACCACAGCCAGTCAGTATACAGCGTCACCAGCGCGCCGCCGAACAGAATCAGCAGCGCAACGATTATCACCAGGCTTGGCCCGATATAGCGTCGTATGTTCCTCATAGCAAAAGACTCCTCGAGGCCTCGGTTCGGCCTCGCTGCGGTGGGGTCTGCGGTTGGGTAGCAGACGGCCGGATTATATCATTTACCCATCCCTTCAGCAAGTCCGCCACACACGCGGCAGAGAGTTCGTTTCTCCGGGATGCCGCCGGCTGCCTTTCCCGGCAGCCAGTCCCATTCCTCCCTTTCTCGCTTTCCCACTTTCGCGATCTCCCTTCCCTTCCGCGTCTCCACGACCTCCGAAACCTCAAGATAACCCGTCGTCCCTCCGATAATTCTATCGAACGCGACAGGAGGTTGCAGGCAGGATGCAAGCTGTTATACTCGCAGGCGGAAATGCTACCCGGTTGCACTGCGCCACGTCTCACATCCCCAAGCCCCTGATGCCGTTCTTCGACCGCCCCGTCGTCGAACACGCCGTGCGGCTGCTGGCAAAGCACGGCATCCGCGATATCATCATCACCACATCGTACGCGACAGCCGACATCATGCGCTACTTCGGCGACGGCTCCCGCTGGAATGTCAACATCCGCTACTCGGTCGAGAGCAGCGCCGCCGGAACGGCTGGCGCGGTCAAACTCGTGCAGCAAATGATCAAAGGCACTTTCATGGTCGTGTCCGGAGACATCATAACGGACTTCGACCTCGCCGCCGCGATCAAAGCCCACGAGTCATCATCCGCCATTGCGACCATACTCCTGCACTCAGTCGATGACCCGACACAGTATGGAATGGTCGCATCCGATACCAGTGGAACTGTGAATAAGTTTGTGGAAAAACCCCGCACACGAGAGGCTGTTATCCACACCATCAGCACCGGAGTCTACATTATCGAACCCGAGGCACTGAGCAGTATCGCGTATAATACTGCCCAGGATTTTGCCATAGACCTGTTCCCGCGCCTGCTCAGAAACCAGGACCCGGTCTTTGCATTGGAACCGGAAGGTTACTGGTGCGACGTGGGAGACCTCCTGCAGTACCGCAACGCCCACTTCGACGCGCTGCAGGGACGAATCCAGCTCGATCTGCCCGCTATCCACGTCGGGGAAGGGATATGGGTCGGAAGCGGTGTGGACATCCATCCCACCGCCCAGCTCTCATCGCCCGTCTTCATCGGCAGCGGCGCGTCCATCGGGCGCGACGCGGTGCTCGGAGAGCACACGGTGATCGGTGCGAACGCGCTAGTCGACGAAGGAGCTTACGTTGCTCGCAGCGTGATAGGCGGAGGATCCTTCATCGGCAGCAACATGCGAGTTACCGACTCAGTCATCAGCAGCGGCTACTCAGTAGTCGAGGCCGATGAGCCCGGCCCCACCCCGACAAAACAAACAAAAAGCACCGCCTCGAAGAATGCACAACTCGCGCACAAGACGTTAGCCTAGCAGCCATCATTCACGAGGACGCGAACTGCATCAGCGAACCACCGAACCCAATGCAAAAGGCCCCACACAAGTGGGGCCCTTTCTTTGCGCCTAAGTCCAGCTCAATCGTGGCCGCTAGGCGATCACTCAGCACTCGCAGCCGCCTCATCAACCAGCGGGTTCGGATCGCCCTCCTTCCAGCAGCCGGCCTGCTGCTTGAAGCACTTCTCCATGTCCTCGTCGCTCTGATCGGCAATCTCGTGACCGCGCTCGCACTCGTAGTGCATGAATCGCTTCTCAGGAAACGGCGACTTGTGCGAAGCCTGAAGCTTATAGCGGCCTCGCATATGCTGACACGCGCCCTGAATGGGGTGTATTTCAGTCTGTGGCATGACGTTCCCTCCTGTGGAAAATGCCTGGCCCGCCTAATCCAGGGCCTCGATAGCACTATTCACGATCCTCGTGAACAGTGCGGGCTAGAACCTTGCTCCAAGCGCCGCTTCTGCGGTAACCTCGGTCTTCTCCGGCTGAAGCATCTTATTCTGAAGGTATTGCGTGTAGTATCCGGTCAACGACAGGTTGAAATCCGAGCCGATGGAATGACAATAGCCCAGCGAGTATTTCCTGCTCGCAGCTTCCGATCCGTCCAGCACTCGACCGAGCGCGAAACCTGTCGTAAGCCTGCCATGGCCGAACACGGGCAGCGCCACGCCGACCTTACGCTCGTCGGACAGCCTGTTATCGTCGTACTCGTTCTTCTGATAGTAGCTCGTATCTAGCCCCACCGAACCGATCCGCGTCGAGAATCCCAGCGACTGCGTATTGAACGCCTGCACATACCCGTGCTTATCTTCGGGATTCGCGTGGTATTCTCCTGTCAGCGAGAACGCCCGAACAGGCGCCAGGGCCATCTTTACGTCGGCTGAATCCAGCGCGTCAGCATCCTTGAGGTCCCTCTGTCGGTAGTTCCCGCTCAGATTGAGAAAATCCCAGGGCTTGGTCACGGCTGAGTAATCATAGACCGTCAGCACCGTCGGCCCCGCCTCGGCATACCTGCAAGCCGCGCTCAGCGTCGCCCGCTTCGAGGGCAGCAACTGCAGCTCGGCCCCTTTGCTGACGTCGTCCGCATCATTGACGCCCTTCTGCGAGAACATGGCGCTGAGCTTCGCGAACCGCAGCGAGGTGCTCGACACCGCGACATCCCTCTGGAATCGCTGGTTAGTCGGATCCGTATCGTTGACCATGTTACCGTTGATCTGAACATTTCTCACCGGCGCGGCCTGTATCGCGACGGTCGTCTTGGTGGTCTCCCCGAGCTTGGTCGAATCCACGCCCGAATAGCCCGCCTGCACGGCCAACTGCTTCACAGGAGTCGCAGTCACCCTGACACCCGTGCTGGTCTGATTCCCCACGGTGTTGTTCTCGAGGGTCCCATAGTCGACATCCACGCTGACCGTCTTCGCCGGCGTCGCGGTGACGCCGGCGGTCACGGACTGCTCCGCGCCCGTCGCCTCAGACATCCTCTGGGTAAACGACGACCGCAGTGCCAGCCTCGGGATCACCGTGCTGGACAGCTGCACGCCCCTGGTATCGATCGTATCCTCCGCTCCGCTGGCCGACCGCAATTCGCTGGTCGAATGCAGGAAAGACAGCTTTGTCGCCTGCTGCGGCGTAAACGAAAGCCTCTGCTCATTGGTAACGTTCTTGGCGCCCTTATACTGGCCGGCTGTGTCCTCGGACGACGTATACGAAGCGCTCGCCTCCAGGGTTCTTGACGCGGCGAACGCCGTCGAGAAGCTCATCGCCTCTTTTCCGACACCCGTCTGATACTCCTTGCCACCCTCGAACCCCTGACCGGAGTGCAAGTACGATCCGGCAAACTTGAGCGCCCCTATACTCGTGCTGCCGCCGAATTTCGCGGCCGCCCTGTCCCACATCGTCCCGTTGCTGGCGCCGCTGTCATTGCGCTGGCTGACCAAGAACATCGAGTCCATCTTTCCGCCGGCCCAGTTCCTGTCACCACCCAACCCGAAAATCGACTTCGCCGCATTGGGTTTCTGGGGATCGTCTGAAGCATACAGGCCCATCACCTTCAGGCTGCCGGACGCGCTGCTGCGCAGGTTGAGAGTCACGGGAATGTTGCCGGGCCCGGCCGTGCGTTTGGATTTGCCGGGAAGAGTGTGGTATGACACCCGCACCAGCGCGTCATTGGCCAGCACGGAGTTGAACGAGATCATGCCCTTGGCTATATCGATATTGTAGTCCGTTCCCTTGCGCAGCGACCTCCCGTTCACTATAACGGACAGCCCGTCGGGATCGAAGTTCGTCCAGGTGAGGTAATAAGGTCCGCGGTTGTTGTGGCCAACCACGACGTCGGTCACGTCGCCGATGCTGTCGGTCATGCCAAGCTCAGGGCTGCCGATCGCCGCCCAACAAGGCGTGGACGACCCTGCCGCCAACACGGCGGCTGTCAGCATCGCCAGCAGCTTGTAGATAGTCCTCGGCATACTTCCCGGCCTCTTGCCTTGATCCATAACGTGGCGGACGTGCCACGTCTCCTCACTTATCTAGACGAATGAACTATGCCCATGTTCCCACCATGCGAACACTTTCGGGCAATCCTAAGGCTCTTAATCCGCACCCAAAGCGTATAATCATATTATCGGAATCACCGAGGAGGCGCAAGATGGACAGCCGGATAGCTGAGGAGTTGAAACTGCAATACAGACCCGTGGCGCTGCTGTTGGCCGACGAAAAGCCGGCAGGCGCGCTGGAGTTCAAGGAAGGAACTTGGGGATGCGTGGTGGCGATGTTCTTTACTGCCGCGCGTGGCAAGACTGCGGTATTCGGCGCCAACACCTGCGGGTGTCCCGGTGGCAGGATCGGGCTGGGTTTCACCGACAGCTACAACCACGTCCCCGGCGGCATCGAGCACTTCCTCTCGACCGGCCGCGGAGAGGGCTATCCCGAGGGCGAGGCCTACCTCAAGACTCCCGAACTCGCGCGGGATTTCGTCGAGAACCTCCCGCGAACCTGCATCCCGACCAACTATATCGTCGCCAAACCGCTGGATGAAATCGATCCCTCCGTCGAAAAACCGGCGCTTGTCGTCTTCTTCTGCGAGCCGGACCAACTCTCCGCCCTGGTCGTTCTCGCCAACTACGGCCGCACCGGCAGCGACAACGTGATCATGCCTTTCGGCGCGGGCTGCCACCAGACCTGCCTAATCCCCTATGCAGAGTCGAAGAAGGACCGCCCACGCGCCGTCGTCGGCGTAACGGACATCTCCGCGAGGCCGATGGTTGACCCCAACGTCCTCTCCTTCACCGTCCCGTTCGCGATGTTCGAGGAAATGGAGGCCAACGTACCCGGCAGCTTCCTCGAAAAAGAGGCTTGGAAGAAGGTCAGGTCGAGAATCCCGGACCCGATCTAGGCTACTTGCCGAACGCAAGATCAGCCACGACAGGCCGGTGGTCCGACGCCGGCAGCAGCCTTGGCGAACGGCATCGAACTGGGTGCAGGCCGTTCCCGGCGAATATGTAGTCGATGCGCATCACGGGCAGGTTCGCGCGGAAGCTGTATCCGCAACCCCATCCCGACGCGGCGAACGAGTCCGTGAGCTTCCCGCACAGCCTCCGGTAGAGCCGGCCGCGCGGAGGGGTGTTGAAGTCGCCGGTCACAACGACCGGCCCGTCAATTCGCCCAACGACGTCAAGAAGCCTCGACACCTGCAGCGATCTCACCGCCGCGCCGCCGCGCAGGTAATCGCGGACCGATCCTCGATGGCGCACCAGTGATTCCGCTCGCGCCGCCGTGTTCATGTGGAGGTTGACCACGGTGAGCCGCTGGCCGCCGGACACTATTCTCGCCTGCAGTATCGCCCGCCAGTAGTCCACCGGCGCGCTGTGCACCTCGCAGCCCTCGATGGGATATCGCGAGAACACGACAAGCTGCCCGTTCTGGACGCACTGCCAGCCAGGCAGCAACCGCCTGAGGCCCACGATAGGATCGGGATCCTTGGCATACGGGATCGCTTCCTGGAGACAAACGATGTCCGGCCGCACGAGCCGGATGTTCCTGGCGATCGATTCCGCCCCGCGTGAGCCGTGGTTGATGTTGTAGGTCATGATGCGGACCCGCGGCCCGGACCCCGTGCCTGCTCTGCCAAAGGGGATGTTGAACCCGAGCAGCGTTACTGCGACAAACGCGACTGCCGCCGTATTGACCGCGCCGAGCTTCCTCTGCCGAACCAGCGCCGACCACGCAAGCAGAATCAACGCCGGGATCGGCACGAGTTGCTGTGGAGCGTAGGTAACAAGCGTGGCAAGCCAATGCCGCTCGGCGACACACGTCTCAGCGAAATACACGCCGAGCACGAAAAGAACGTTGAGAATCGTCAGCGCTCGGAGCAGCCGACGACCTTTTGAAACACCCTGCCTCAATGCTGCCCAATCTGCCCCGCCAGTATATCAGGGTACTTCGCCGCTGCGCCTCTGCATACCTGCAGCTGATCCCAACCGCTAGCCCTGAGTAGGTCCTGACCATGAACATCGTCGAATGACATAGTGGCGCTGGACCGTATCGAAGGGCGACACGGAGTTCATGCAGACGCCACCATCTTCACCCAGCACTGCCTGTTCCGCGGGCCGTCGAACTCGGCGAAATAGATCGCCTGCCACGTTCCCAGCTTCAGCCTGCCGCCCTCCACAATCAACATCAGCGACGGCGCGATCAGGCTGGATTTGACGTGGCTGTCGGAGTTGCCCTCCACGTGCCGGTAGCCGGCGCGCTCGGGGAATGTTTTGGCAAGGCTGCTGAGCAGATCGGATACTACATCGGGGTCGGCATTCTCATTGATGGTAATGCCGGCGGTCGTGTGCGGCACAAACACGCAGACCAGTCCATCGCTCATGCCCGCTTCGGACACGCATTTCTGCACCTTGTCGGTGACATCCACAAACTGATTGCGTTCCGATGTCCTGATGGGGATTATGTCCATGGCAGCGCACCTCGATCCGGCAGACTTGATTACCAGATTCGACGCGCGTCGCCACATTCCTGCAAGCACTATCCCGTAGGAGCCGTCTCCAGACGGCGACCGGCTTTCTTCTACCGTTCCACGAACCCCGCCAGCAGCGCGGTCCTGAACGCCTTCACTACAATGGGATCGAACTGCGTCCCGGCGCACGCCTCTATCTCGCGCAGCGCCGATTCCTGGTCCATCGCGTCGCGCCAGGGGACATCAGAGGTCAGAATGTCGAACGCCTCGGCCACGCTGATGATCCTGGACCCCAGCGGGATATTCTCGCCTGTCAGGCCGTCGGGGTAGCCTTTGCCGTCAAAGCGTTCGTGGTGGTGTTTGATAAGAGGGGCGGCCCCTTGCAGGCCATCGACCTTCTCGAGGATGCGTATCGCTATCGTGGAATGCCGCTTCATGACGGCAAATTCGTCGTCGGTAAGCTTGCCGAGCTTGTTGAGGATTCTGCGGGAGATCGCCACTTTGCCGATGTCGTGCAGGCCCGCGGCGTACTTCAGATCGGCCTGGTCGGCCACCGAGAGGTTCATTACACGCCCGATTGCCGTGCAGTAGCGTGTGACTCGACGGCTGTGTCCTTCCGCCGTCTTGTCTCTCTGTCCGGCTGCGGCGATAAGCGCCTCTACCGTCTGCTCATAAACGCGGTGCAGCCCGCCGCGATCAGTCCGCTCCACATCCATGTCAATCCTCCCCGGCCCAACCTCGTCATCCTGAACTCGTTTCAGGATCTTCGAGCGCAGCTCACGATCGCCGGTCCTTCCCTGGGATCAATCGTGCGCACATCCAGGAGGAATGTGTCCCTGGCAATCCGTCCGAAGATCGGTGGGTCATACTCCCGGAAATGCCTACCCAAATCTTCGGCAGATAGCCTGGTACTCTTCAGAGCAACAGCGCGGCTTTCAATGCTTTGACCGGGAAGAGATCCCCCGCCGGTCTCGGACAGCGTCTCAACTACTTCCGCCCGCAATCCGTCCACGTGGAGCGCGTTGATCTTGCGAGCGAGGGAGCGAGCTTGAAGCTCTATCTCGACAAGCGGCCGGGCAATCGCCGCCAGCACGGGTATCTCGGACACGGGGTCGCCTTCGCGATATGTGTGAAGCGTTGCTTCCAGCGCGGCAAGAGTCAGCTTATCGACCCGAAGCGCGCGCGCCAGCGGGTTGGCACGGCATTCGTCGATATACTCGGCCTTGCCGACGAGTATCCCCGCCTGCGACGCGCCCAGCAGCTTGTCACCACTGAAAGTAACGACGTCCGCCCCGGCGGCAACACTCTCCTGCACCAGCGGCTCCCGTGCCAGCCCGAACGGGCTCATATCCACCAACGCCCCGCTGCCGAGATCGTCCATCACGGGCACGTATGCCTCGCGCCCCAACTCCACAAGCTCCTCGACGGACGTCTCCTCGGCGAATCCCGTCACCTTGAAGTTGCTGGGGTGACATCGCAGCAGAAGAGCGGTATCCTCGGTGATCGCGTCGGCGTAGTCAGCAATCCGCGTCCGGTTCGTCGTCCCGACCTCGACCAGCGTCGCGCCCGCACGCTCGATGATATCCGGCAGCCTGAACGATCCCCCGATCTCCACAAGCTGCCCGCGCGAGATCACGACTTCCGTGTTACGAGCAAGCGTATTGACCGCCAGGATCACGGCCGCGGCGTTGTTGTTGACAACCAGCGCCGCCTCGGCGCCGGTCAGTTCCATCAGGAGCCTCTCGACGTGCGCCTGCCGCGAGCCGCGCTTGCCGGACTCGACATCGATCTCCAGCGTCGAATGACCCCCGGCGACCGCCGCCACCGCTTCCCTCGCCGCGTCAGACAGCACCGCCCGGCCGAGCCCCGTATGAATGATGATCCCGGTCCCATTCACCGCCTGCCGCAGCGACATGCCCGCGCGCTTCTCGATATGATCCGAGGCAGCCGCGAACAGCGCGTCCAAATCCGGCGCGCCACCACCGGCGGCAATCGCCTCGCGCGCGTCGTCCAGAGCCAGCCTCAGCCCCTCGACCACCGCCCTCCGCGAATGCCCGCCCAGCAGGCTCTCCACCCGCTCGTCACGCAGCAGCTTATCTACACTCGGCAAGTCACGGTAAGTACTCACGTTGGGAGCCCTCTATCCGATCGTCAGGTGCAGTTTCGTATTCAGTCCACGGGCTGCCTTCTTGAGCATGCCGATGGAGATGTTCTGCTCGCCACTCTCCATCCGGCTGATGGCGCTCTGGCCTGTCCCGATCTTGACGGCGAGCTGCTTCTGTGTCATACCACGCTCCAGCCTTGCTCGTATGAGCTGCCTGGCGATCTCATACTCAGGCTCCAGCTCCTCCAGAGCAGCCACGAACTCAGGATCCTGCCGCAACCTCTCTTTGACCTCACTCCATTGAACACTAGGCCTGCTCATTCTGAGTTCTCCTTAAGTAGTCGTCCATATACCTCTTCGCGATATCCAGTTCCGGAACGTCCAGCTTGTCGTCCTTCTTGACGTATCCGTGGAGCAAAATGAATCGACATCCAGTCGGCAGGAAGTAGAATATGCGGGATATGTCACCGGCGAACTTGGTCCTAAGCTCCCACATTCCCCTTTATCTATCGCCCTTTACAGGCTTGACGTGAGGGGCTTTCAGAGCAGTGCCGAACTCCGCCAGCAGTTCCACATCATAGTACGACTTCGCCCTATGCTTAGGCGGAAGACTCTTCTGAAATTCCTCCAGACCACGCAACCGAGGCCGCAGCACTACCCCGGAAACATCATCCGTTCCATCAATTCCATCTGATAATCCGGCGACACCGCCAGTTCCAGATGTTCCGAGCCGCGCGCCAACTCCCGCGACTGCTCCATCTCCTGCTCGCACAGCAGCGCCAATCTTGCGCCGGCGCCCGCGGCGTTCCCGATCGACTTCACTCGGTCCACGGCCACGTCTGGAATCAGCCCGATCCGCATCGCGCTCTCGACCCGAATATAGTTCCCAAACGCCCCAGCAAGCAGTATCTCATCGAGCTCATCATCGGTCGTACCGGCGGCCCTGATCAGCGTCTGAATCGCCGCGTGGATCGACCCCTTCGCGAGCTGCATCCTCCGAACATCACCGCTGGTGATCGAAACGGCCGTTCCGTTGCCGCTATCGGACTTCGGCGCCAGCACGAACTCCACACCAGCCTCGCCGTCCACCAGCCTCTCACGCACGGCCGCGGGCAGCAATCCTGCGTCCGCAACCGCAAGCATACGCCCGGACTCGTCTATGATCCCTGCGTCCAGCATCTGCGCGATCGCGTCCACCAACCCCGACCCACACACTCCAATCGGCGGCCTGTTGTCTATTGTCGTAATCTCGACTTCATCGCCGATCCGCACGCTGTCAATCGCGCCGGGCGCGCCGCGCATCCCGCACGATATCCCCGCGCCCTCGAAAGCCGGCCCAGCCGCCGCCGAGCACGCGTATGTGTGGCCGTTGTGAAGCAGCGCCATCTCGCCGTTGGTCCCGATGTCCACTGCCAGCCGCGTGCGACCGTTCTTGCCCCACTCGCTCGCCAGCAGCACTCCAACGAGGTCCGACCCCACGAACCCCGCCACGTTCGGCAGCACTGTCACCGACGCCTCGGGCGATATCTCAAGCCCAAGCTCGCGCGCACGCAGCGACACGTCCGCGCAGACCGCCGGCACGTATGGCGACTGCCCCAGGCTCGCGACATCGATCCCGAGCAGCAGATGCGTCATGCACGTATTGCCCACGATAGTTGCCTTATAGATGCTGCTCGTTTCGACGCCCGCCAACTGCGCGACTTCCCGCGCGATCCGGTTCAGCGCATCCACCGCCACCGACTGCAGCACATCCGCGCCATCCTCGGCCGTCGTCGCAAACCCGATCCTGGAAACAAGGTCGTCGCCGTAGACCATCTGCGGGTTCATCACCGCCGACACGGCCAAATCCTCACCCGAGTTCAGGTCCATCAGGTATCCGACAATCGTCGTACTGCCCAGATCGTACGCGATCCCATAGCAGCGCGCCGTCGTATTCCCCTGCTCGACCGCAATCAGCTCATCGTTATATATGACCGCCGTAACGCCATACTCCGCCTGCCTCAGCCTCCGCGACAATCCTTGCGTCACGCGAAGATTCGGCTTGAGCCTGATATCCTGCGAAACAAGGTAGTCCGCGATCCGCTCGAACTCCGCGCGCTCGTCTTCCAGTGTCGGTGGCCGCATCTCGCAGTATACCTTGCTGACCCCGCTCATCACCGCGCAGTCCCGCAGCACACCGGCCGACAGTATCTTCTGCACCATCGACCGACTGGAATCCGGAACGGTCACCGACGCCTCGCCGACCACCCTCGCTCGGCACGCCAGCCTGATCCCCACGGCGAGGTCTTCCTCACTGAGTCGCGCCCGCTCGATCGCGTCCGGAGGCTCGCATCCCCCGCACACCATCACCCTGCACTTCGCGCACGTGCCCACTCCCCCGCACGGGCTCTCGACCGGCATCCCCGCCGCCGCGGCAGCCTTAGAAAGCAACGTGCCCGCCGGGACGAACACCTCGTTCCCGTCGGGCTCGAATGTTACCTTTACCAACTTGCTTTTCTTCATGGCCTAGAAGCTCAGAGTCGAAAGCTCACGAAGCACTCCCCCCGGCTTTCAACTTTCGACTTTCAACTTTCAACTCCCTCAGAAATACACCAGGTTCTTCTTCGCGACCTCGTTGTCGGGGTCCACGGACAGCACTAGCTCGAACTCGGCCTTAGCCTCGTCGCACATCCCGAGCATGCTGTACGTCAACGCGAGGTCATTGCGAGCGCCGAGGTTGGTGGCATCGAGGCGAACGGCGACGAGCAATTCCTCGATTGCTTCGTCGAACAATCCGGTGAAGCCGAAGACGAGACCAAGTTGCCGATGCGCCTCCGCATGCTCGCCGTCGACCTCGAGCACCGCCCGAAACGCGGCCTCGGCTTCCTCGTACCGCCCTTCCTGCTTCAGGGCAAGACCAAGCTCATAGTGATCCTCAACGCTCCCCATTCCGGTCTCTCCCATCGCACGCCACCTGCATCGCTGGCCTGTCTGAAGTATAGCAGCAACAAGCACGCAAATCAAGACGAGTATGCCGACCGATCATCATTACCTCTTTGCGCCAAGTGCGGCAAAGCATTGTCATACAAGGCAATGACTTTTTTTTGACATTGGCGGATTGACACTAAGCCTAAATGCCATTATCATACTCACCAGGAGCTACTGACTGGTGGGAGAGGACGACAGCTTGCATCAGGAGATGAACGCGCAATGGCTAGGATTGCACTAGACTCGATTCTTGGCATGTTTGTGGGGGACGCATTTGCCCGACGCAACGACGGCGCCTACTGGTCCGGATGGATCAGCGGCGACGGAGAAGATCGCAAGATCCACGTGACCGACGTCCACTTCGAGGAGAATGGGCTCGAGCTGACCGTCGATGACGGTGGAGCCCTGTTTGCGATCAAAGCCGTGCCGAAGAACCTGGCGCACACGGCTGTCTATATGAACGGCAGCCTGGTCGCCGGAGCATCGCTGGTCTTCGCGCCCAAAGGAACCGTTCTCAATCCGACGCGCTACGCGTTCGATTTCCGACCGATCCCACTGAACGGCAACAAGGCCCGCGTGAACCTGCGCTACGATCCGTAGCTCGGTGTCACAATGTCGGGAACACACGCGAACGTTCCAGCTCGCCGACCTATGATGACGCCGGCCGTCGCTCGAACCGCTCGCCCGGCTTGACGCCGCCGCGAGCGAACTCCGCCGCGCTCATCTTCTTGCGGGACTCGGGTTGGACCTCGGTCAGCAGGACCGATCCGCTGCCCGCTGCTACCACCACGCCTGCGTTATCCGCGCGGGTGATCTCGCCCGGCTCCCCAACCTTGCCGTCTCGATCGGCCACAACCGCGCTCCACACTTTCACCTGCTTGCCGCCGAGTTCGGTAAACGCACCCGGCCTCGGGGTGCATCCACGAACGCGATTGACCACATCACCGGCCGCGAGCGTCCAATCGATTGCGCCCGCGCCGCGCTTGAGCGAGCGAGCGACAGTGGCGAGTTCATCGTCCTGGGGAATCGGCGCGATCGTGCCCTCCTCCAGACCTCTGAGTGTCTTGATGAGCAGTTCAGCGCCAAGCCAGGCGAGTCTCGGGGTAAGCTCGCCGGCGGTCTCATTGGGACCGATATCCAGCGACGCCTGAAGCAGAATATCGCCGGTGTCGAGCCCCTCGTCCATCAACATCGTGGTAACCCCGGTCTGCTTCTCGCCCGCGATGATCGCGTGTTGGATCGGAGCCGCGCCGCGATATTTCGGCAGAATCGAGCCGTGAACGTTCACGCAGCCGTGCTCCGGCCAATTCAGCAGTTCAGCCGGCACGATCTGCCCGTAAGCCGCGACCACCATCGCCCCCACCGGCCCGTATTCCCTAATCGCCGCGATCGCCGCCGGATCGCGCATCTTCTCCGGCTGCAGCAGCGGAATCGAGTGCGCCTCCGCAACCACCTTCACCGGAGGCGCCTGCATCTCGCGCCCCCTGCCCTTCGGCCTATCCGGCTGCGTAACGACCGCCACCACCTCAAACGCCGACGCGATCAACGCCTCCAACGACGGCACTGCAAACTCACTTGTCCCCGCGAATATGACGTTCATAGCCCCAGTTTACCCCGCCGCCGCCTGTGAAGGAACAAACTCACGCTCGATCGAGGCGTGATTCCCTCGTAAAACGGCGGCGTATTGAGTTTGTTCTACCACTTCTTGTGGTTCCTCTCCATGACGGTCTTTTGCTTGTGGCAGCCTTCCGTGCATACAGAACTATACCACGTTCACTGGCGGTTGTCAACGGCTTTTTGGGGAGCTTTTTGCGGAGTTATTGCTCGTGTTGACAAGCGACCCAGGTGTGGTATACTCAGTACGGGAGTTAGTAACATTACTAAGGAATGAGATGGGAAGAGAGGAGCTAAGCCAACAGAGGCCGGTGCACTGGATCGGTTCGGCGAAGAGGGACTATGACAAGTTCCCCGAAACGGTCCAAGACGATGCTGGCTATGATCTGTGGCAGGTACAGTTGGGCAAGTGTCCATCATCCGCGAAGCCTATGAAAGGATTGGGTGGCACGGATGTCCTGGAACTGACGGAACCGTTTGACAGTGACACTTACAGGGTCATCTGTACCGTGAGGTTCAAGCTGGCGATCTACGTGCTCCACGCTTTCCAGAAGAAGTCGAAGCAAGGGATCAAGACTTCGCGGAAGGACATGGATGTGATCAAGGCCCGGCTATACGCTGCGGCAGAAGACTATGCGAGGAGGTATCCAGATGACTAGGAAAACAGAGAGAGACGATACCAGCGTGTTCGTTGGCAGCGATAACATGTTTGCTGATCTTGGATTCCCCGACGCCGAAGACAGGCCGGTGAAGTTGTCTATCCTCATGGAGATAGACCGGATCATCAAAGGGCGCGGACTGAACCAGGCGCAGGCAGCTCAGCTTCTGGGGATCGCGGCACCGGATATGTCCAATCTGCTGCGAGGCCGGGTACGCGGTTACTCCGTTGCCCGGATGATGCGCTTCCTGGCCGCCTTGGACGAGGGCGTGATGATCGTGTTCGCCCCTGTGAAGTGCCAGGACGGCGAAAAGCCCTGCGGCAGTATTTCGGTGTTGGGCGGAGACGACGTTGCCGGTGATCCAGAAACGGCGGCGGCGTACGAGACTCTGGCCAAGGCGGCTAAGTCCAAGAGGCGGGCCGTCGCTTAGCACAATGACTGCCCCGTGTGCCGAACAAAACCGGCTTAGACACGCTTAACCGGGCTTTTCGAGTTGCAGGTTGACAGTTGGGGAAGAGATATGGACAATCAACGGGCAGACTGGCAGGAATCGTTTCATCTCTTCTCACCTACACTTGCAGGCCAAGGCCGGATGTGGCAATAGAATTGCCGGGCGAACGGCGATTCGGTGCAATCAAGTAGGGGCAATCTTCCTAAACAAGCTCGATTGCTAGGAGGATTCGGGCTCTGTCTTGTCTAATTAATAACCTCTTGATAACCAGTTTGGCACCGGGACTAGGCGAAGATTACTTGTTGGGCTGTCGCTCCTTGCAGCCTGTTTACAAAGGTATCACCGTTTACGGCGATGCACGCATCTTTCACTATGCCACGACTGGCGACATGGATATTGAGATAAGAGAAATCTCGCAAACCCCGGTGCCATCTGTGTCGTGTGAGCAATGCGCATCTGGACAGTGAGTTTCGAACCAACAGTATTTCAAGAGGTAACGTCAATCGTAGACGTCGCCAATCTGCTCGGCACCTCAGTGAAGCAGCTCATATATCTCCTCTACGTCAGGTGGGAGACTGAACGGTATACCAGCTTTGCCATTGCAAAGCGTACGGGTGGAACTAGGACTATATCCGCACCCAAGCCCGAACTTAAAAGGATTCAACGACGATTGGCTGACTTCCTGCAGGATAACCTGACCCCAAAGACATGCGCTCATGGTTTCGCCCGAGGCAGGAACATAGCCAGTAACGCCGAGGAACATGTTCACCACCGAATTGTTCTGAACATCGACCTAAGCGATTTCTTTCCCACAATCAACTTCGGACGAGTACGCGGTGTCTTCATGGCGCAACCTTTCGGCGCATCGCCAAAGGTGGCAACGCTCTTGGCTCAGATATGTTGCCACGAAGGATCCCTTCCCCAGGGCGCTCCAACTTCGCCAGTGGTTTCGAATATGATATGTTTTCGCATGGATGCTCAACTCATGCGATTGGCAAAGGAGCATGGCTGCTTCTACACCAGATACGCGGACGATATCTCATTCTCCAAGAGGAAGGGCGAATTCCCCGCGGAGTTGGCAACGGTAGGTGATAACGGCAAGGCCGTAGTTGGCAAGAGCTTGAGGGACATCATTGAGCATAATGGGTTCCGCGTGCATCCGCTCAAGGTCCACCTGCATCACAATACAACTCGCCAAATGGTCACAGGTTTGACAGTTAACAACCGCGTCAATGTGCCTAGGGCGTTCATTCGAAACATCCGCGCCATGATCCACGACTGGCGAGTTAATGGATATGAGGCGGCGGAGACACGACATCACGCCAATTACTACAGTCATCCTCATCGTTCGGTAAAACCGCCGTTGAGAAAGATCATAGAGGGGAAGTTGAGTTTTCTGAAGATGATATCCGGCGTGGATGATCCGGTCCGCCAGAATCTCCAACGCCAGTTTGTTAATGTTTGTGAGGAATACAAGGCTGTGATGGAGGATGAGGGGATAATGCACGATTTCTTTATCTGCCATGCCTCAGAGGACAAAGACGACCTTGTCCGTCCTCTGGCCGAGGCGTTGCGATCGTGGGGTGTGAGTGTCTGGTATGATGAATATATGCTAACCATAGGCGACGATCTGCGTGAAATGATCGATGCCGGTCTCGCCAATTCGCGTTACGGCATCGTTGTCCTGTCACCGCGCTTCTTTGGTGTCAAGAAGACGTGGCCAAAACGGGAGGTCGGCGCGCTTTTCGCTATGGAGGATGCTGACGGGAAGTCACGCGTTTTGCCGATATGGCACGAGGTGACTCAGCCCGATGTTGCCAAGAGAAGCCCTACGCTCGCCAGGATTCTTGCCTGGCACTCTGCGGATTTCTCACCGGAGGAACTTGCCGCAAAGTTCAGAGATTTCATCGTAACGCGCAGGAGGTAGACGACCTGTGGCGACAGGAATGACGCTCTGAACTGCGCTGTGTCATCCCCAACAACAGATCTACTGTGCCCGGCCATGTGCATCCCTGAGCTTCGCTCCTTGTACAAACGGGCTTGGAGATTTCGTGCCGGCCTGGTGTTGTCACTGATCTCCGATATACAGAGTTATTCCTCTAATTCTTCCTCCTCGATCGGCACGGTCTCTAGCGTATCCGGGTCGGCCCGATCGACGAACACCTTGCCATCGAGGTGGTCGATCTCGTGCTGGAAGCAGCGGGCCATCAGGCCCTCGGCCTTGATCTTGACCTTGTCGCCGTTCTCATTGATGCCGGAGACGGTCACCCGCTCAGCCCGCGTAACGTCGCCCTGCAGGCCGGGGATGCTCAGGCAGCCCTCAGTCCCGGTCTCCTCGCCGCTGGACCGCAGGATCTTTGGGTTGATGAGCGCGTGCGGGCCTTCGCCGATGTCGTAGGTAAAGATGCGCTTGGATACGCCCACCTGCGGACCCGCCAAGCCCAGCCCGCGCGCCTCCGCCATGATGACGTACATCCGCTGGATCAGTTCCCTGATCTCATCATCGATCTCCTCGATCTCCTCGGCCCGCGCCCGCAGCACCGGATCACCATATCGAACTATAGTCTCACTTGATTCCATCGCACAACTCCAAGCAAGCCATTAGCCACTAGTTGTTAGCCATTAGCTCCCGGGCCGGCGCCCTCTTCGATACGGCGACAGCTTCGCGCCGCCCACTCAGAGCTCACGAAAGCTGGAGCTAATAGCTGAATAGCTAGAGGCTAATCGCTATTATATCATCGACACCGGATCAACATCCACCGCCAGCTTCCTGCGCAGCGCCTGATTCGCCTCGAAAACCGTCCTCAGCAGCCCGACCACGGCTTCGCGATCCTGCGACCGCAGCAGCAGATGCCACCGATACTGCCCCTTGATCCGCGAAAGCACGGCAGGCGTCGGCCCAATGATCTCGACGCCCTTCCGCGCCGCCATCGGCAGCTTCTTGATCTCCCCGACCAGCAGGTCCAGCGCACCCACCGCCTCGCTGTTGCTCTCATTCTTCGAAAGCACGTTCACCAGCATCGCAAACGGCGGATAGCTCAACTCCCTGCGAAACTCGATCTCCTGCTCATAAAACGCAACGTAATCGTGATCCACCGCGCCCTTGATCGCGTAGTTCTCCGGGTCCAACGTCTGGATCACGACCTCACCCGGAGTCTCGCCCCTGCCTGCCCGCCCCGCTACCTGCGAAACAAGCTGAAACGTCCGTTCCGACGCCCGGAAATCCGGCAGGTTCAGCGACGTATCCGCGCTGATCACCCCGACCAGCGTCACGTTCGGGAAATCCAACCCCTTCGCGATCATCTGCGTCCCTACAAGTATATCCGCCTCGCCCGAACGAAACGCATGCAATATCGCCGCGTGCGAGCCCTTGCGCGACGTCGTATCCCTGTCCATCCGCAGCACGCGCGCCTCGGGGAACGTCGCCTTGGTCTGCTCCTCGACCTTCTCCGTCCCGATACCGAACTTGCGTATCCGCAGCCCGCCGCAGCTCGGGCACACATCCGGCGCCGGCTCCTCGTGCCCGCAGTGATGGCAGCTCAGCTTCCGTGCCGCCGCGTGCAGCTTCAGCGACACCGCGCAGTTCGGGCACCTCGCCACGTAACCGCAATCCCGACAGGTCAGAAACGTCGAATAAGCCCGCCGGTTCTGCAGCAATATCACCTGCTCGCCGCGCTCCAGCCGCTCGCGTATCCCCGTTTCCAATGCCTCGCTGAAGATCGATGCCCGCCCCTTCTGGTACTCCTCGCGCAGATCCGCAATCTGCACCCTGGGCATCGGGCGGTTCTCGATCCGGCTCGCCATCGTCAGCAGCGCAAGCTCGCCATTCCGCGCCGCATGAAACGTCTCGACAGCAGGCGTCGCGCTGCCCAGCACGACCGCCGCCCCAGCCATCTCGGCCCGACGAATCGCGACATCCCGGCCGTTATACCTCGGCGAGATGTCCTGCTTGTAACTGCCGTCGTGCTCCTCGTCCACGATCACCAGCCCGAGATCCTCCAACGGCGCAAACACCGCCGACCTCGCCCCGAGCACGACCTTTGCCTCGCCATCCGATATCCGCGCCCACTCATCGCACCGCTCGCCGGCCGACAGCGCGCTGTGCAGCACCGCCACGGCATCGCCCAGCCGGCTCTTGAAAATGTTCATCACCTGCGTCGTCAGCGCGATCTCCGGCAGCAGCACCAGACTCGTCCTGCCCAGCTCCAGCGCCCGCTCGATACACCGCAGGTAGACCTCCGTCTTCCCGCTCGCCGTCACCCCGAACAACAGATGCCCGCGATACTGTCGCGACTCCACTGCCGCCGATATCGCCTCGACCGCACGCGCCTGCTCCTCGCTCAGCGTCACGTGCTTCTGGTCGATCCGCGCGAACGCCGGGTTGCGCCGGAAGACCATATCGATCTCCGTCAGCAGCCCCTTCTTGGCAAGCGCGGCAATCGGCGACGATGTAAGCCCATATCTCTGCGTCAACTCCGCCACCGCCGCATCCCGCCCCAGCGACCGCACGACCTCCAGGGCCTGCGCCTGCTTCTTCGTAAGCGACGCATCCTCGGCCGCATCCGGCACGAGCCGCACCCCGCGCAGCACCCTTGGCTTCCCGCCCGGCGGGATCAGCTTCCACGAGCGCTTGACCGCCCCCTTCTTCTCGAGCTGCCGCACCAACCGCATCACGCTCGCCCGATCCCCGCCAAGACTCTCCACGCTCGCGCCACCGCCAAGCGTCCTCAGTCGATTCATCGTTTCAGCCTCGGCAGGCGTGAGTGGACTTTCAACTTTGAACTTCGAACTTTCAACTTGCGCATGCACCTTGCAATGCATCACCCCCGGCAGCATGCCCATAATCACGCGCGGCAGCGGGCAGAGGTATCTCTGTGATATCCACTCGGCGAGGCGAAACATATCATCGGTAAGGTGAACGGGGCTTTCAAGGTCGGCGATCAGCGGCCGGGTGTTGGCAACGGGAGACGTGTGTTCGAGGCCGATGACATAGCCAACGGCCTGGCGGGAAGCCAGGGGCACGAGCACGCAGGAACCTACCCCAATCCTTCCGGCCAGGCCGTCAGGTATATCATACGTAAGCGAGTCTATTGAACTGGTCGCGCCTGTATCGACGACAACCCTTGCATACAACTAGAGCCCCGCTTCCTTCCTCAGCAGGTCGGCCATATCGACTTCCTCCCACGACACGTTCAGGTCGGTCCGACCGAAGTGCCCGTATGACGCCGTCTGCTTGAAGATCGGCCGTCGGAGGTTGAGCTTCTCGATGATGCCTCTCGGAGTAAGGTCGAAGTACTTGAGGATCAGCTCGCCGATCTTCTCCTCGGGGATGGCATTGGTCCGCCAGGTATCAACCATGATCCCCATCGGCTGGGCCTCACCTATGGCGTACGCCACCTCGATCTCACACCGCTTTGCAAGCCCCGCCGCGACAACGTTCTTTGCCACGTAGCGCATCATATAAGCGGCCGACCGGTCGACCTTGGTCGGGTCCTTGCCGGAGAAGCAGCCGCCGCCGTGCTTGGCCATGCCGCCGTAGGTGTCGACGATGATCTTGCGACCCGTCAAACCCGTATCGGCCTGCGGTCCACCCACCGAAAACGCGCCCGTCGGGTTCACATATATCTCGGTCTTCTTGTCCATCAGTTCGGCGGGAATGATCGGCTTCACGACGTGCTCGATCATATCCTCGCGAATGGTCGCCTGCGGAATATTCTGCTGATGCTGGGTCGAAACGACAACCTTATCGATCCGAATCGGCCTGCCATCTTCGTATTCCACCGTCACCTGGGTCTTGCCGTCCGGCCGCAGATACTCCAGGGTACCGTCCTTGCGAACCGCCGCCAGCCTGCGCGCCAGCTTGTGGGCCATCATGATCGGCATCGGCATCAGTTCGGGGGTCTCGTCGCAGGCAAAACCGAACATCATGCCCTGGTCGCCCGCGCCGCCGGTATCCACGCCCATCGCGATATCCGGCGACTGAGACTGAATGCTCGTCATAACGCCGCAGGTCTGCGAGCCGATTCCATAGCTGGCACGCGTGTAGCCGACCTGCTCCAGCGTCCGCCGCACGAGGTCGGGGATCTCCACGTAAGCCCTCGTCGTGACCTCGCCCGCGACAACCACGAGCCCGGTCGTCAGCAGCGCCTCACATGCAACGCGGCCGGTCGGGTCCTGCTCAAGTATCGCATCGAGTACCGCATCGGATATCTGATCGGCCAGTTTGTCAGGATGCCCCTCCGTCACGGACTCGGAGGTGAACATGTGCGTCTTTGAACTCAATTTGGTTCCTCCAGGAATTTGCTGCTCACACAATCGAGTATCGCCTTCGCGACCTCGCGTTTCGTCATCCTCGGCAGCGCGATCCTCTCTCCACCGCGAGAGATCAGCGTCACCTCATTCATATCTCCGCCGAACACATCGCTTCCCGCGCCGACGTCATTCGCCACTATCAGGTCCAGGTTCTTGGCCTCTAGCTTCTCCGCCGCGTGCTTCTCAATATCCTGCGTCTCGGCGGCAAACCCGACCAGCACCGTCCGACCCTTGCACTTCCCCACCGCCGCGAGTATGTCCTCGGTCCTATCCAGCTCCAGCGTCAGGTGTTCGGTCTTCTTGATCTTCTGCTCGCGAGCGACCGGCCGAAAATCCGCCGGGGCCGCCGCCGACACGAAGACATCCGCCTCACCGACCCGCGACGTCACCGCATCGTACATCTCCCGCACGGTCTCGACCGCCACGACCTCCACGCCCTCAGGCGCCGCGATCTCAGTCGGCCCGCTCACCAACGTCACGTCCGCCCCGCGAGCCGCGGCTTCAGCCGCAATCGCGTATCCCATCTTGCCTGACGATCTATTCGAGATGAACCGCACGGGATCGATCGCCTCCCGCGTCGGCCCCGCGCTCACAAGCACACGCTTTGCAGCGTAGTCCTTTGTGGCCGTATTCAGCAGCCCTTCAACGACCGCCACGATCCTCTCCGGATCCGCAAGCCTGCCGATCCCTTCGTCGCCGCAAGCCAACCTGCCGGCCTCGGGCTCAACAAACACATGCCCGAGCCCGCGCAGCCGCTCGATATTGGCCTGCACCACCGGATTCTCATACATGTGCACGTTCATCGCCGGGCAGATGACCAGCCCCCGCGCGACCATCGCCATCGTGGTCAGCATATCGTCCGCGATGCCGTTCGCAAGCTTGCCGATCACGTTCGCCGTCGCGGGCGCGATTACAAACGCATCCGCATTCTCCGACAGCGCTACGTGCACGATCTCCTTGGCCTTGGGCGGCGCGAACAGGTCGGTGATGACGTCGTTACCGGTGATACCCCAGAACGTGGCCTCGCCCACGAGCTTGGTCGCGTGCTCGGTCATCACGACGTATACGTCCGCTCCGCGCTTCACCAGCGCGCTCGCGATATACGCCGCCTTATACGCCGCGATCCCGCCAGTCACGCCAAGTATGATCTTCTTGCCCGATAGCATCTCGTTGTAGGAGGCGTCTCCGGACGCCGATTCACACGCCGCCGCTCAACACACGCAGCCTGCAATCTGAAATCTAAGATCCCCTGATCCTGCACCGTTCCGCCGTGATGACGGCCTTCAGCTCTTCCGCCGCCTGAGCGATGGTATCGTTCTCTATGATATATGTATAGTGGGTGACTTCCTCGAGCTCCTCGCGCGCACGCGCGAGCCGGCCTGCTATCTGCTCGTCGGACTCAGTGAGCCGGTTCCGAAGCCGCCTCTCCAGTTCTTCCATAGAAGGCGGCACAAGGAACACCATCAGCGCGTCCGGCATCTCGCGCTTGACCTCGCGGCCACCCTGCACCTCGATCTTGAGGATCACGTCGTGCCCTGCGGCGAGTTCGCTTTCCACGTAGTCCTTGGGCGTGCCGTACTGATATCCGCAGTATTTCGCGGTCTCTAGAAACCCGTCCGCCGCCCACCGCCGCTGAAACTCCTCCGGCGAGAGGAACGTGTAGTCAACGCCGTCCACCTCGCCCTCGCGCTTAGGCCGGGTCGTGCAGGTGACGCACTTCCGCACCCCCGTCCCGAGCTTGAGAAACTCGGCCAGGACCGCATCCTTGCCAACCCCGGACGGCCCCGACAGCACGATCAGGAGGCCGCCGTCACGAGCATATTCATCCCAGATCCGCACAGACAACCTCCCCACTTCAAATCCCCCCGAGTATAGCACGGCAGGCATGGGGTGTCAACAAAAACGAACGCATGTGCGCCCCGTTCGTCCGGCTTTCTCAACGTTCGACCGGCAACTCCGCTGCCTGAAAAAAAACGCCGGCTCCCCCTCGAGCCGGCGCCGGACCCTATCCAGTCCCAAGATACTGATAGCTAGCAGCCGCCGGACAAAGTGGTGTAGGAGGGGTCTCCCCTCGGGCGACAGCCCTCGGCCGACAGCGCATCCTAAGGATGTCGCGAGAGGCGTCGCGAAGCGATCGCGATAGCCAGACCCCGAATCCACTGGCGTCACGCTCGCAGATCGCCGTCTGGGGACGGCTCCTACAACCGAGTGCGGCTTTATCCGCAGGCTGCTAGCTGGTTCTTCGCCTCCGAAGTCCCAGCAGCGAAACCAGTCCCGCCGCGAGAGCCACCAGGCTGCCCGGCTCAGGCACCGAGCTGATCGAGACGTCGTCGTAGAACGGCCAGTAACCCCACGTCGATCCGATTTTCGTATCGCACTGGAGTTCGAGCAGGTTGTAGCCACCGACCGAATTGGCAGTGGTGGTCAACAGGGAGCTCTGCATGTTGTCGATAAAGAAGCTGACTGAGCTGCTGCCGTTTCCATCGGCCGCGCCCACGACGATGCGGCCGTGGTGCCAACCGACACTGCGGCTGATGTTAAGGTTAACCCAACCGTTCGTTCCATACGCTCCCGCGACGGCCCCGATCCCTTTGATCCTGGCCTGATATTTCGTGCGGTTGTATCCGGTGCTGGTATCGTTGGAGGCCCCAAGCGAGATCCTCTGACCGAAATCGGCATCGCTGAAGTTCGAGGCGGCCGCGTCGGGGTAATCGAGCGTGATGGGATTCGAGTTGTAGTTGACGATGCTCACGGAGTCGGCCCAGTAACCGTGGGTCGCTGTGAGGTTCCCCTTCGTACCGATCGCGTCGTAGAACCACCAATCGGCCGCGAATCCGCCGGTGAGATTCCGGTTGCCGTTGAGCCTGTAGGCCATATTGTAGTAGATGGTGCCGCCGCCATACCAGCCGGCTACCATCTGGCTGCCGCTGTGCGGAGCCACGCCGGGTGCCGCGACAATCGGGTCATCGACGGTGTACTCCTGGGTGACGATGTCCGCATTCGACGGCGCCGGACCCCACCATGGATTGCCCGCCAGGTTCCCGTTGTCGTTGGCATTGGGCCCTCCCCCGTTCATATCGAGGTTCCAGCCATCGTCGGTCATCTGATAGCTCTCGAAGTCGTCGCTGAACAGGATCGCGGCGAACGCTTGCGTGGCGCCCAGCATAACCAGGACCGCCATCACGAGGACGAGCACATACTTCATTTCTTCTCTCCTTTCCCAGCCAGCATCATCCGTGGGGAGTGTGAGCAATGCCCCCGAACCCCGGGTATGCGATTCATGCACAGTCGGGGCTGAACCGGCGGCTATCGACGCCCGATCAACAGGCTCTGCCGCTTCAATATGCTTGGCTACTCCAGTATAGCCCAGCTTATCCACGGCAGTCAACCCCGTACATGTGCTGGATTTCCCAGGCCATGCCACCTATGCCAGCGTGGCTCTCGTGTGGCAACATGCTGCAATCGACGCTTCGGCACGAACCGCGCGCTGATGCGGTCGGTTCGGCCTGATGGGCGAATAGACCCCCTGCCCGCTGCGAGAATGGTTGGGATGTGGCCCGCTCCTCCCTCTCCCTGGAAGGGAGAGGGGCGGGGGGGGGGGTGGAGCAT